>Ga0007854_10000399_pt1 | contig 28303 bp, 49 predicted proteins | sample CryBogCBH12Aug08_FD_60382 | JGI IMG/M metagenome (GOLD analysis project Ga0007854, IMG submission 60382) | Freshwater microbial communities from Crystal Bog, Wisconsin, USA - CBH12Aug08 | ecosystem: Environmental > Aquatic > Freshwater > Lake | place: Crystal Bog, Wisconsin, USA | collected... | reverse complement strand
GGGCAAAATGAAAGCTCAAATACTTTAGTACTTACCTTGGAAGCATTTGCCTTTACCTATGACAAGCTAAGACTTGAGGCAGCGCTATTAGCAAAGAGCAACGACAAAACGTATTCCCCTATTCAAATACTTTCTTATAAGCTAGCTAACTTTGGGTTTTTACCTGAACCATCATTAGGAGATAGCTATCACAGGTCTTTGGTAGCTGCTGGAAACTCTATTACAAAGTATAAAGGTACTCCTCTAGGTATCTCAATCTACACCACAGCTCTGACACACCTCTCTAACAACGTGGTTACTGGTCATAACCTTATGCTTGACTATAACGATTCTTCCTTTGAACAATCTGTTGGAAGATGGCAAGTATCTAGCGGTACGCTTTCAAGCGTGTCCTATACCACAGCTACGTTTGGCCCCCCAACCTCTTCTGTACTTCACGACATCACAACAATACCTTCTGCTCTTGGCTTTGGACAACTAACTACAGCAGCAACTACAGCCGTAACTATGTCTCTTCCAGGGTCTTCATATACTGTAGCTAGTGCTGGAGGAATAACTAATTATGGAGTTCCTGTAAAGCCTAATACCAGATATGTATTTAGCGGTTGGACACGACACCTAAATAACTCTGCAACTATTACCATAAATATAACTTGGTACAATATTTTTGGAACATCTATCAGCAGCACCGGCGTAGGAGCTACATACACTACAACTACTTCTTGGCAAGAGATTAGAAGTAAATCTGATTCAGGAAGAAACGGCCAACTGTCTCCAATCAACGCTGCGTACGCAGCAGTAACCCTAACAGTAACCCCTTCATCTTCTTCCACAAGCAACTATGCTTTTGATTTCTTTCAATTCTCAGAGTACACTAAAAGCTTTGAATACCAAGATGCTAGGCGTGTAAATGTGTACATCAGAGGAGAGAAGGAAAACTATGTACCTAATCCAGACTTTCAGTATGGTCTAGGTTCGTGGACAGGGTACAACGGAACTCTATCCTATGACGGAACCTCAACCTATGCGGTTCATGGTGGAGGAGCAGCAAAGCTTACAGTAACCGGAACTACTGATGCAGCTTTTGTATCTGACTGGATTCCTGTTGATCCTGGAAAAATCCATACCTTTAGCGCATATGTAACAGGCTCTTCTGCGAAGAACGCAGTGTTAACTATCGAGTACTCAACTCAGGAAACTAGCGATCTGCAGACTCAGGTTCTTAGCGACACTAATGGGCAGTACTACCCTACAACAATTAACTCTTATAGTTCCTCTGGCGGTACATCTACTATCACAGCTGCTAGTGGAGACGGAATCCACGTAACATATACTGGAGATAACCTATTCCAAGTAGGACAAAGCATAACCATAACAGGCATGTCTCCAACAACCTACAACTTAAGCAACGTAGTTATAACAAGCATTACTTCTCAAGACTTCACTGTAGCTAGCACTGTCACTGACGCTTTTGTGTATGGAGGAACAGCTACTGTAAACCCAGTTACTCTTTCAACTACAGCCCCTACTCAGATCAGCGTAACAAGTGTTTCCCCGCCTTATGGTAGGGACTCAGGACTACCTGTAGCAAAACTATCTATCTACTTCCCTTCAGCAACTACAGCAACAAGCGATGCTTTTTGGATAGACGGAGTAATGCTTGAACAAGCCCCTGTAGCTAGCCCATACTTCTCAGGAAGTGGCGGAGTAACCCCTACTAACCCAGTAGTAAGCCCATACTATTCGATTAACAACTGTTGGTGGGAGATCAAGAACAGATATAACTATATCTCCAATCCTGGCTTTAACTCAGGAGGTAGCGGATCTACTACTGACTGGGTAGCAGGTACAGGAACAACTCTTACAGCCGTATCAACTGATGGAACATATACAACAGCGCAGTCTGGAACCTACTTCGGTAAGCTAGCTTTTGCTAGCGGTGTAAGCGGATCTGTTACCGGAACGGCTTACCTTCCCTATGCAGCAATTGGCGGAGAAGACGTATCGTTCTCTATCTATGTTAGAGGATTTACAGGAACCGTAACAGCAACTGTTGCTGGCACATCTACATCCCAAGCAATCAATAGCACAAATGCTACTGGTTGGGTAAGGTTAACAACTGTAGGTCAACTAGCCGCGGGAGCAACAACTTTAGCTATTGGAGTATCTGTTACTGGAGTGTCTGGACAAACCTTTATCCACATAGACTCAGCACAGGTAGAGTATGGACGCATAGCTAACACCTATGTAGACACAGCCGATACAAATACTCTTACAATAGTCAACCCAGTAACCACAACCAAGAACCTATACGCTTCTCAAATAGAACCCGCTAGTGGTGGTAAAGGAAGCTTCTTCTACAACTACGGTATTAAATCTACCCGCCTAAATAATAACCTACCATTGGTTATGCCTATTGGAGCTACCTATGCAGTAAAGACTGGTGTTCCAGATGTGGGATACACAGACCTTACTGAGTCTCTTATCCCATCAGCATCCTTTGAAAAGGATCTTGGACAATGGGTTGCGGTAGGAACAAGCGCAACGCTTACAAGAACTGTGTCTAAAGGATATCTTCTTGGGGATACTGTTACACAAGGACAGGCCTACTGCACAGTAAGCAACGCTGGTGCCGTAACCACCTTTGGTCTTAAGACATCCAACGTCTACATCACCGCAAACGGAGGATACTACGCCTCTGCAGCTATTCGTCCTGGAACCAACGCTGTAAGCGGAACGTATACGTTGTCCGTGCTGTTCTACAATGCGGCCAACACCCTGCTCTATACAGGAACCACTACTAATACGTTTAACCAAACCAGCAGGTGGAACTACATCTCAGGTACATACCCAATCAACTCGATCACTGGTGCAACATACGCAGTACTACAAATCTCATATACAACTACAACAGGAAACGCTAACCAAAACTTCCAAGTTGACAGAGTTGTATTTAGACAGTAACATTATTTTATATGGGCACATTATTAATTTCAGCGCTGGCTACAGCGTGCATACTATCCGCAATTGAGGCATTCCTACTACCCCTAGGTAAATGGAGGGGCTTATTAGGTATTGGACTTAATTTACTATTTTGTCTAACTCTAAAGGTAGGGTTGAGAGTTTTATTGCCGTATGTACTAGGCTCTACTTTTGTAGGCTTAACTCTATCTCTGCTAGTAGAGCAGATCTTTACCGGACTTCCTAAAGGCGATTTGCCAAGAAGGGTTCCCCCGCGGTAACATTATTTTATAGAGGGGGTTTTATGCAGTCACCGTTTTCCAACCCTTACCTGTCTGCAAGGGCTAAGGGTATCTTTGCCTACTATGCTGAGCTGGGTCGTCCTGTCTCAGCCGATGAATTATCTTCCGTCATGCCCGAAGGCCGTGACGCTATTCAGTCTGCCATAAATGAATTAAGACGCCTGAACTATATCCGTACCACCCGGGAGTGGAACGGTAAGAAGTGGATAAGCGTCATGAAGTTTACAGAAGAGGTAAAAAAGTCTAAAGTTCTGAATACCGGATTTTCAGGGCTCTTATATGACTATAGTGATATGACTTCTAATACTAGCGACTTAGCTACTAGTGACTTATCTATATTAGAACTACTACGTAGTTCTAATATATTGGGAAAAAATTTCCCAAGTACAGAAGGAGAAGAAATGCCTTGGAATCTTGATGGGGAAGAAACCCCAAAGAAAAGACGTCCTCAGATTGAGGATGACTCCAGCGGTGCTGTGGGTAAGGTTGAAGATAAGAAGGCTATGCGGCGTGCCAAGTACGGCGCTGTGCCAACATCTGTGACTCACCGTACTCATAGGTCTGAGGATACCTGGGACAGTAAGGATCTCGTCTCAGAGTTTGCCGCTCTTCTCAGCGGTAGCTCTGCAGGCCATCTGACCATGCAGTTGAATGCTAGGTCACTAGCTCTATGGATTAACCAGCAGGTAGGTAGGGGCGCAACTCGACCTCAGGTACTTGCAGCTATGCGGATGTTCTTTGAGGATCCGCGTAATCTTAATAACGCGGGAACTGGCGTTCCCATATGGCGCAGGTTCATTGCCTACTATCAAACCGTAGAAGGCAAGGTGCTAGAAGAGAAACCGGTTTACATGGATGAACAAGCGTTAGCTCATCAGGAGAAGATGCTTAAGTTGTTAGGGGGGAACTAATGTACGACTTGAAGAAAGAGTCACCAACAGTAAGGCACCTGATTAACCGTGCCGGACTGCCTATGAAGTCCATCGGTATGGAGTTCTCAGACCTAGAGGATTCCATGTCAAAGTCCAGGGCAGAATCCTGGGTCAGTACAGTCCAGTCAGGAAGGGTCATTAAAAGCCCTGGAAGCCCCTCTAGCGGCCTTGGACTCCTATTGGTAGGGGAACCAGGTCACGGCAAGACTACAATGGCTTCTGTGGCCCTTCAAAGCCTAATTAGGACCATGTCCGTTTCTGGTGTATTTCTGGACTACCCAAAGTTCCTTCGTCTTGAGAAGGAGTCGTGGGTAGACGCAGATAGCAAGGAGAAGATCAGGGAGCTTTATGGGGACGGCAGGTACTACACGCCTCTGTTCGTATTAGACGATCTGGGTAAGGAATATAGAACTCAAAATGGTTGGTCAGAGAATATCTTCGATGCATTGTTGCGTGCGCGTTTCAATGCGGGACTTCCAACTATCGTAACTACAAACGTACCGCTTAACAAATGGCGTGTTACATATGGGGAAGCAATGGAGAGCTTTGCCCATGAAGCATTCGTAACACTTGCTGTAGAATCTGAGACAGGAGACCGACGTAAATGAAAGAGTGTGACGTGGACTGGATGATTACCCAGATCTTTTTATCTGATACCGGTGTTCATGAGGTGGATGTTCATCATGGCTCCCATAAGTTGCGCTGTGACTGCGCTGGGTTTCAAACCCGAGGCAACTGCAAGCATACTCGCTTTGTAAAACAACGCATGGATAACAACGGCGGGATCTATCCTGTAGAGATCTCTAACAGAGTTAACCACGAGGTTAGCATCGAGGCCAGTAAAGATCCCGCAGCCTTTAGAAATCTTTTATTGAAGTACGGCAAGATCGAGGCGTTGTAATTATGCGGGGGGGCGACATTTCAAATGAAATCCCAATGCGGGTTCTAGTCTCCTTAGATTGTCTTCTAGTCAAAGAGACTAAGATGAATAAGATCATGGGTATATCCGTACCCTATGTTGAAGTATCTTATAGTCGTCAATCTTTAGCTCACTTCTGGAGGTTCAGAGAAGTTAATGATTACGTTCTAGAGTTGGTTGGCTTTGGGAAGTCTCAAAGCGATATGGATAGGGTGTTGGAAGACCTAGATAATCTAGGAACAAACCCATTCAACTATGCTACGTCCTATAACGTTGTTGCAGATCTTGTAGCTGAGCTTCCTTATAGGCCAGAAGTAAAATATGTTATTGATATACCTGATCGTGGATTAAGGTATGGTCATTGGTTCTTAGAAGAGGGGGGAACATATGGCAGCAAACAATGAAGAGCGCTTACTGTCTAAGGTTGTTCGTAACAGGGATATCAAACCTTTACTTGAGTGCGGTATCACTGATGAGTGGTTCTTTAACGACCTTAACAAGCAGGTGTGGCGCTTTATATCTAGGCACTACGAGAAGTACGGAGAGGTTCCTACAGCCGTAACTCTGAAGGATAACTTTCCTACCTATACCTTGCTCGCCGTTGAGGACAGCGTAGATTATCTTATTGATCAGCTGATTGAATATAGGAAACGTCAAAAGACTATCGATGCTTTGCTGGAAGCTCAGCAAGCCGTAGCTAGTCAGGATCACAACACCGCGCTTCAAACCATGGCTCAAGCAGCCCAGGTATTGATGAATGATGGTATTCGAGATTCAAACGATGAGAACCTCAGCGATAATCCTATGCAACGCTATGACGAGTACATGGCTATCAAGACTCGTCCTAATGGTCTGCTTGGGTTGTCAACAGGTTTTAGAACGATTGATGAAATCACCTCCGGTGTTATGAAGCAACAGCTGTGGACAATCGCTGCACCTCCTAAGACGGGTAAGTCTGTACTAGCTATGCAGATGGCTATCAAAGCGCAGGACGAGAATCAACGTGTAATGTTTCAGTCTTTTGAAATGACTGCTCGTGAGATGAAGACTCGTTATGATGCTATGAGGGCCCACATCTCACATAAGAGGTACACAACAAGTTCGTTGAATCCTGATGAAGACGCGAGACTCTTGGCTCACTTGGGTACGGACAGAGATGATTTCTGGATGCCTGATAACGTTGCTTCTAGAACTATCACCGGTCTTTGTGCTAAGGTAGAAAAGTATAAGCCTGACATTTTATTCGTTGATGGAATGTATCTTATGCACGATGAGGCTACTGGCGAGTCTGAAACAGAGCGCTCACTTCGTAGCCTTACTAGGCAGATGAAAGTTGTAGCACAGCGCTATGACATTCCTGTAGTTGTAAGTACCCAGACTCTCAGGTCTAAGATGCGTGGAGGTAAGGTTACTGCTGATTCTATTGGCTACACCTCCTCATTCTTACAAGACTCCGACATTGTTCTTGTTCTGCAAAGGCAAGATGAAGAGGACGATTCATCTCGTTCTCTAACTGTGGCTGCAAGCCGTATATCAGGAATGGGATCTGCAGATTTACTTTGGGATTGGGAGGAGGGACGTTTTGAAGAGTATGCTGCTTTCAGTGCAATCCAGTCCATTTGATGGGACTCAACTATGCTTAGAATATAACCCAGATATTTTTTATCCGGAGGAGTACGAAGAGGCTGATGTTGCTAAGGCTAAGGCTATCTGTAATATCTGTTGGGTAAAAGAAAGATGCTTGTCCTTTGCGTTAGATAACAACGAGAGGGAAGGCGTGTGGGGAGCCACTACTCCTAGAGAGCGTCGCAACATTCGTAGAAGAGCTGCCCGTAAATGATTGGTAAGAGTGACGACATACCTTTAGATTTACGGGGCGAGCCTACACATGTATGTGTATGTGGTTCTAGAGTTTGGAATCTGCAGGTGATGTTTGAAGACTACGAGATCGGTATGTACTTTACCGATATGGAGTGTGCGCTCTGTGGCTCTAAAGCCACGGCGCCCACACTTCCGGATAAGCCGGGATGGGTTAGGGGGGACTAATGTACGCAGAGGGCTCTATAGAGGGCGCACTACTATCGCTGGGTATTGAGACTACGCAGCGTGGTGATGAGCTTATTGGGCTTTGTCCTATGCACCTAGAACGCACCGGTAGAGAAGATAGTAATCCTTCTTGGTCTATGAATGCTGAGACCGGCGTACATCACTGCTTCTCTTGTGGCTACAAAGGAACTCTTCTTACCTTGGTAGGTGAGATTAAGGAGTTTACTACAACGTGGGGCCATGTAGATTTTGACGCTGCAAAGGACTGGCTCCGTAACAATATCGAAGTTAACTTTGAGTATCTTGCAAAGCAATTAGAGGAGGCTAGGAATGCTTACGTTCCTATCCAAGCACCGGTTGCTATGAGTGAGGCTCGTCTTGCAGTATTCGATGCTCCTCCTGCTTGGGCTCTAGAGGCAAGAGGTTTGTCTGAAAGTTCTGCAGAAACTTTTGGGGTTAAGTGGAAGTCTGATACAAACTCTTGGATTACTCCTATACGAGATCCACATAGCAATAAACTTATGGGTTGGCAGGAGAAGAGTCAGACTGAGCGCTTGTTCCGTAACAGGCCTACAGGAGTGCCTAAAGCCAGAACTCTATTTGGACTTGATGTATTTAAGGGAGGAACTATGATTGTAGTTGAGTCTCCTTTGGATGCCGTACGTCTAGCATCATTGGGAATTTATGGGGGCGTCTCAACTTTTGGGGCTTCAGTTAGTGATCAACAAATTTCTCTTATGAAGCAAGCTGACAAGTTAATAATTGCTATGGATAATGATGAGGCAGGTCGTAAGTCTTCTAAAGATCTTTTATTGCGTACTCGTAAGCAGGGTATGGAATGTTGGTTTATTAGTTACGGAGATTTAAAGTATAAAGATATTGGCGAAATGACAAAGGATATGGTACTATATTGTATAGGGGCATCAAAACATTCCGTATTCGGAGAGGATGCGATTTATGGCTGATGAACCTATGAAGAAGCATGTACATACTTCTACATTTGTACTTATTCTTCTCGCTGGAACTGGATGGGTAGTGGCAGCACTAGAGTTCACTCCGCCTGGTATTGGAAACAATCCTCCTATAGGAGGCGGTATCCCTACCAAGCTTGGTGCTCCAACTCCCACCCCAGTGCCTAGTAACTCTTTGTTGCCTAGCGCTTCTCCAAGTCCTAGCAGTACAGGAGTTAGTGGTGTGTTTGATGGTGATATCCAGCAGACACGTTACGGCCCAGTACAGGTTGAGATTACAGTATCCGGTGGCAAGATTACTAGTGTGACAGCTCTTCAGTACCCTACTTCTGGTAGGTCGGGGATGATTTCACAGCAAGCTATACCGCAATTAGTACAAGAAGTATTAAAGGCGCAGTCGGCAAGTATCAATGGAGTAAGTGGGGCATCATACACCTCACAGGGATTCTATAGTTCTCTTGTCACTGCTATATCTAAAGCAGGTTTATAAAAAATAAGGGGGGGCCTTAAATGGATATGTCACCATCAGGATATTCTGCTTCAAGTCCTGTGCTATTAGAAAAAGCTGATCCGCTTATTATGGCAGAAAAGTTAGAAAATCTTATTGCAGACTTTCTACCGGATTCAGACAAAGATGTTCCTAGAGAAATAGCATTAGCAGTATCTAAAGAAGTTATTGAATTATATTCTATTTTACCTTCATCGTCTGAAGTATTTGGTTCAGACATTGATCATAAGATCTCTTCAATGTTGGGTCAAATGTCAATAGAGGAGTACGCTCATATTCGTAGCAGGCTTCTAGCTAAGATGGCTGGAACTCTATAATGAATACTGCAGATAAACATTTAATTCCAGGGTTAAATGCTGTAGAGTTTGGCGGAGCAATTACTGTTTCACATTCTCTTTTAGAAAAGACTTCTCGTTTTGATACTACTGCTATAGACTTAGTGGCTATGCAGCTGTCGCGTAATTATATGGAAGCTAAGTTCATTAACTTCCCAACTTGGGACGGGCATCCAGAAATACTTAATAGGTCTGATAACCTATCTAGAAATCTTGTTATAGCTTGGTATGCGCTCGTTCCTACTCAATACATTATAAAGGAGAATAAATGATTATTGGTCTATCAGGCTATGCACAGTCGGGCAAAGATACCGTAGCTAAGTATTTGGTAGAGAATCATGGCTTTGTACGTGTTGCGTTTGCAGATCCTATTCGTGATCTACTGTACGAGATGAATCCCGTTCTTGATTTAGATTTAGTAAAGGAGGAGTTTACTAGGCTAAAGACTCTAGTGGATGCTGTTGGTTGGGATTCAGCAAAGCAGCATCCAGAAGTTCGTTACTTGCTTCAGGCATTAGGGGTGGGGGCTAGAACTGTTATTGACACCGAAATTTGGGTAGCCAAAGCTCTTAGAACCATGTCAGATGAAGGCAACTACGTTATTACAGATGTCCGTTTTCAAAATGAAGCTACCACACTTAGACTAGCTGGGGCAGAAATCTGGCGTGTAGAGCGTAATGGGGTAAAGGCAGTCAATGATCATGTCTCAGAGCATGACCTAGATAACTGGGAGTTTGATGCCTATATTCATAACAACTCTACTATTGAGGATTTAGAATTTGCAGTTAAAACTACTTTGATGGCGAGGAAATAAAATGTATCCAATAGTAATTCCGGTGCCAACAGGAGGAGCATTAAATGACTAATCCCAAACACACAACCGAGGAATACTTGGCGCGGATTGAGAAAAGAATTGCTGAAAAGAATAAAGAAATTCAAGATGTGGAAACAAAGATTGAAAGTCATCCAGTTCCTCGTTTTGATACTCCGCTTGAATTGCAATTCTTATTAGCCGAACATACAAAACTTCATTGGGAATTAGCCTCTCTCCTAGCCAACCGAGATGTGTTGGTGAGGCATAGCCAGGCAGATGTGAATTGGCTTGGAATCTTTTTGGTTTGCTCGATTTGTGAAAGCCAAAATCCCTGCCCTACCTACCTAGACATAGCCTCAAAGTTAGACGAGGTGATGTAGGTGATTAGTGAAGAAGCCTTGACGACCATACTTTCTTGCGGTTGTACCAATGTAGTTTATTTCTACAAGCCACCAGTAACAATTAAGTGCGCCAATCATAAACAAAGCGAGGTGGAGAAGTGAGTTACCTAAAAGATTTACCCTGCGCGGGTTGTGGAACCGAAACCACATACTGCTTCCCCGATAAACCAACGGCGCATTATTGCTATTGTGAGTTTCGGTTTGAGATTGGCGAGCAGATAGCGCGGGAGATTGAGGCAACTTGTCACGCTGATTGCGGAGTGACTTACAACTGCAAGCACTCTTCATCGCAAGTGCTGACTTGCCATCGTGGTTGCACCCACATCGAAGATGCCGCTATCGCTAGGGGTGAGAAGTGAGCGAGTGGGAAGAACCTGATTTTTCAATCAGCGAAGAGTCTAAAGATGCTTGGAAGATTCTAAAGCATCATACCGAAGTCGCCTCAGACCGCATTTATGAGGAGTTGCCAGATATTATTCAGCACGCCTTTGAAGAAGGCATTGCTTATGCCCGCGAGCAGGTAGCGCGGGAGATTGAGATTTGCGAACCTTGTTTTAATGATGTTTGGTGTGGCAAAGACGAAAAGAATCAAGATTGCTCGTGTATTTGTCACCAATACGCCGCTATCGCTAGGGGTGAGAAATGACCCACGATGAATTGGTGTCAATATGTGATAACTACACATTCAAAGACTCTGGTGAACCTGTTCGCGCCCTTCGTGCAGTAGTTGAACTGCATGCAGATAACGGCTTTGGAGACTGCAGGCACTGTCAGGGGCTGTACGGCATGGGCGAAGCTTATCCTTGCCCAACTATTCAAGCCATAGAGAAGGAGTTAGTGTAATTGTTTACAGGAACACTTTTACCCTATCAGGTTGAGGCCGTAGAGGCCATGGTAGCTCGCAAGAAGATGCTTGTGGCCTACGATCTTGGCCTGGGTAAAACTGTTCTTACTATAGCTGCATTAGAAGAGCTGGCTCCTAGTAAACCCGGTATAGTTATCTGCTTATCGTCACTTAAGTATCAGTGGGCGGAGCAGATTAGGAAATTTACTGATGTTGGAAACCCTTTGGTCATTGATGGGACCCCTAAACAAAGAGAAGAGCAGTACGCCCTCGCACTCACCGGGGAGTACACTCACATCATTATTAATTACGAGCAAGTTGTTAACGACTGGGAGTACGTCCGAAAGCTTGACAGAGGATTTGTAGTCTGTGATGAGGCCACCGCAATTAAAAGCTTTAGGTCTAAGCGTTCTAAGCATGTGAAGGAACTTAAGAGTCCTATTAAATTTGCCCTTACTGGCACACCGATTGAGAATGGTAAGCCGGAGGAACTCTATTCCATTATGCAGTTTGTAGATAAAGATGTACTTGGTAGGTACGACCTATTCGATAAAACGTTTATAGTTCGTAACCACTTTGGTGGCGTAGAACGCTACCGTAACCTAAGCATATTGAATAAGGCTATGGCTACTTCCAGTGTACGAAAGAGACAGCAGGATCCCGATGTGGCTCCTTATCTTCCTGACACTATCTTTGCTGAGCCTATCTGCGTATCGTTTGATAGGGCAGGCGCCAAGCTCTATAATCATATTGCTGAGGAGATTCTAGAGGATCTAGAGGGGGCTATCGATAGCTTTGGTACCTCCTTTGATCTCTTTTCTCACTATTCTGGTGAGACTCAGAATGAGGCTGCTAACGCTCTAAAAGGTAAGATTATGTCTAAGCTTACTGCCTTAAGAATGCTCTGTGACTCCCCGTCCTTACTACAAAGCTCAGCGTCACTCTACCGATCAGATTCCAACTCTGGTTCTAAATATGCCCATGATTTAGATGAGGCCGGTATGCTGTCCACCATTAAATCAAACCCTAAAGTGCACGCCTTGAAACAGTATGTACAAGAGTTCTTAGATAGCTATGATGGTAACAAAGTAGTTATCTTTACCAGTTATGTAAACATGGTGAAGATTCTAGATAAGGAGCTAGACTCCTACAACCCACAGATCTATACAGGAGAGCTAAATGCCAAAGACAAAGAAGCAGCCAAACTTACTTTTCAATCTGATCAAAATTGTCGTGTACTTATTAGTAGTGATGCCGGTGGCTATGGTGTGGATCTGCCTCAGGCTAACTTACTCATTAACTATGATCTTCCGTGGAATGCTGGCTTGGCTCTGCAACGGAATGGTCGCATTCGCCGTGCATCTAGCACGTGGCCTTCAATTGTAATTCAGGACTTCCTTATGGAGGGGTCTATTGAGGAACGGCAGCACGACATGCTTCTACAAAAGAACTCGGTAGCTGATGCCATTATGGACGGGGAAGGCATAGATGCCAAGGGCGGTATAGAATTAAATTTAGGTAGCCTTAAGGCATTCTTACAACAGACTATGGTCTAAAATTATTTCACTATGCCTAATCAACCTAAGACCCCGACCCGTACCATCCGGGTATCAAACGAGCTGTGGACCGCTGTAAAGGACAAGGCTCAAATAGATGGCCGTACTGTTACGGATGTAATCATCGCTGCCCTAAAGGAATATGTAGAGGGTGGTTTGCAGGACTAATAAACCTGTGGTACTATATTGAATAGGGGGGTAGTAAACATGCCAAAAGTTATTCAAAGAGATTTACCTACCGAGGGTAATCCTGTAGTAAATAAGGTTCGCCAGTACATAGCACTTCGTGGTCGTATAGAAGACCTTACCAAAGAGCAGTCTGGCCTTAAGACTGAGTTATCTGATCTTGTAGATAGTGAAGGTACAGTAGACGACAAAGGCCATATCTGGTACTCCCTACCTGAAGAGGTAGATGGCTATCACTCCTTACAGCGCCAGCGCAGGGTTTCTCAAAAACTTGACTCTCAGGTAGCTGAGGATATCCTCAAGTCTAAGGGCTTAGAGTCTCGTTGCTACTCCTTAGTCCCTGTATTAAATGAGTCAGAAGTTATGGCTTGCCTATACGAAGGTCTCCTTACTGAAGAGGAGATCGACTCTATGTACCCTAAGTCTGTTTCCTACGCTTTTATTCCAAGTAAGTCATGAACGAACAGGACCCAGTAGATCGCCTTCTCTTAGAACTAGACGAGTATTATCCCGGTTCTAAGAGGAAGCGCCGTCCTCTAAGTCCTGTAGCTAAGAAGCCTAAAGTAAAAGAAGAAGGTTCCTGGGACTCAAAGCCTCAGGTTAAGAAGCTACCTAATGGAAAAGTGGTAGAATTATTTAGTGCGGGGGATTTTTCTCTTGCACTTGGTAGACCTCTAGTGACTATCCGTCTTTGGGAGCGCAAAGGATATATTCCTCGAGCACCTTATAGATTAAAGTCGCCGGTTGTAAATGGAGTAAAGAAGCCAGGTTGGCGTATGTATTCCAGAGCAATTGTCGAGGCTACAGTGGCTGCGTTTGAAGTCCGAGGACTTATGGACGCACCGCGCATTGATTGGAATAGCCATACAAGTCTTTCTATAGAACTAGTAGAGACTTGGAAGCGTATTCACGATCAAGAAATTAACTGACCTATAACACCTACGAAAGAAGACCAACATGACCAACACGACCAGCGCACCTAGAGTCCCAAATGCAGACTCATATGTAACTTCAACAAGCTCTTATGAGGAAGAGTTGTTTGAAGAAGAGGATGAAAACACTTCGTCTTCTAACCCTTCAATCATCCAAACCGGTTGGGCCGCAGCAAAGCAGGCTACCTCACAAAGTAGCAAGTTTGCTACCGACTTCAAGTTTGATGAAGATCCTCAAATTATCAAGTTCATCTCCTCTGAGCCAATGGCTTTCAAACAACACTGGGTTAACCGACCAGGAAAGAAGTCATTTATCAGTATCGGTGAGGGCGATCCACTTATCGAGGTTGGAAGTATTCCATCTCAAAAGTTTGCTTTTACTATCCTGAATTTCTCAGACCCAGAAAACCCACAACGCGAGCTCATGGTAGTTGGCGTACGTCTTTGCAAGCAGATCGAAAAGCTTGCGTCTGATCCTAAGACAGGACCTCTTAACCGTTCTAACATGTACTATGCTGTTAGCAAGTCCGGTACCGGTCCTAAGACAACACACATGATCACACCTATTAAGGAACGTGATCTGCAAGAGGATTGGGATATCGATCCTGAAATCGCCAGTAAGCACATTGCTAGCACTAAGCCTTTTGGGCCTGAGTCTATCTATATGTCTTCTTATGAAGAGCTTGCTGAAGTAGCGCGTGAACTCGCTGCTGCTGCCGAATAACATATCCCACTAATGTTGGGGAGTCGGGTTTTTGACCTCCTTTCTACCGACTCCCCAACCCCACTAATTCAGGAGAGCGATGAATATTATTACTACAGACGAGCAATTGTCCGAGCTCGTTGAGTACTATCTATCACAAGATGCTTTTGTGTTCGATGTTGAGACCTCCGGAGATCATAGAGGAGACCCACGTCAGAACCAGGTAGTGTGGATTGCTTTGGCTACTACCAATCGTGTAGACGTGATACCTATGGGCCATCCTAATGGAGAATATCTGAGGACAGAGTATCCTCTTCTACCGTCTGCTCAGGATCGTATTATTAAAGGTCTTCCTTTAAGACCTATAGATTACAGCAAGGATGAGCGCAAGGCTACAAAAATATTTGGCACACCTCCTGAGCAGCTTACTGCCGGTGAAGTGTTCAGGGCTTTAAAGCCATTGTTCTTTAGCGATCTATTAAAGATCGGTCACAATCTTAAGTTTGATATTCAGAGTGTATCTAAGTACATTGGAGCATTGCCTTCACAGCCCTATGCTTGTACTCTAAACGCTGCTTTTATTCTAGATACTCGTAACAGTAGAAACCTTGGTCTTGATGATTGCTTAAAGCGTGAATTTAATTATCACATGGTAAAAGGTGTTGGTGCTGAGATTGAGGCACATACTTTTGATGATGTAGCTACATACGCTGCTCTAGATGCTGAGTGGACTTGGAAGTTGTGGGAGACATACTCACCTCGTTTAGATGGGGATAACCTGCGTGGCATCTTCTCTCTTGAGATGGATGTACTTCGTGTTATCTCTAAGATGGAGCTTCATGGTGCAGACATTGACGTGGATGCTTTGAAGGTACTTAAAGGTAACCTTGAGCTTCAGCTGGAGACTACCAAGGCTACTATCTACAGGCTTGCAGGTAAGGCCTTTAATATCAATAGCGTTCCTGAGAAACAAAAGTTACTTTTCTCTGCGAAGAAGGATGGAGGTCGTGGACTCCGGCCTCGCGTCCTAACCCCGAAGGGCATCAAGAACAGCGAAAACGGTATCGCTCCCGTTATCTCAGACTACTCGGTGTCTGAGCCCGCGCTCAAAGCATTCCAAGGCAAGGATGCTCTAGTTGATGCCCTTCTCAATTATTCTGACTTGAACAAGTTGCTTACTACATATGTCATTCCTTACTTGGGCGGTGATATTGTTCGTACAACTTCTGGAAAAGCCAAGACTGTTGTTAAGAAGTCTCTACTACTCAAGGGTAGAATCCATACCGATTTTATCCAGTACGGTGCTGATACCGGACGGTTCTCAAGTAGGAATCCTAACTTGCAGAACGTGCCTAACCCTCGTACTCCAAACGGTAAGGCTATCCGTAACCTCTTTGTTGCTCCTGAAGGACATCAACTTGTAGTAGCCGACTATTCTCAGATCGAACCTAGAATCCTGTCTTCATTCAGCGGTGACAGGGTTCTCTGTCAGAACTATATTGATGGGGTAGATATCTATACCACTATCGGTGACACCGTTGGCGTAGATCGCAGTGGTGCTAAGACCTTGGTGCTAGGAATGATGTATGGTATCGGTCCTGAAAAGATTGCTAATCAGATTGGAGTTTCCGGCAAGGAAGCTCGTGATCTTCTGGACAGCTTCTCTGCTAAGTTTCCTTCTGTAGCAAAGTATAAGCGTAGAGTTGTTTCGGAGACTCGCAGGCGTGGTCCTGTTCCTTACGCTCTTACCTATATGAATCGTCGTCGTTACTTGCCTGACCTTCTCTCTCCTGAGATGGGTAGGCGTGCCAGTGCTGAACGTCAGGCATTCAATACAGTTATCCAAGGTTCAGCAGCTGACTTAATCAAGCTAGCAATGGTACGTGCAGATGGTCTGTTGCCTGACCGTGCTGCAATGATCTTAACCATCCATGATGAGTTGGTTACAGTTGCTCCAAAAGAAATTATAGAAGAAACAGCAGCGGCTATCCGTGAGGCTATGGAAGGCATTAAAGCCTTGTCTATCCCTATGCTAGCAGATGTTAAAATTGTAGATAAATGGGGAGAGGCAAAAGACTAATGTTTAAAAGAAAGAAAAAGAAGCCTATAAAGCGTGTAGAGCTTATCAGCATTCCTATGCCAGTTCTTATGCGTCAGGCTATCTATGACACTATGCTTGAGCCTGCAGAGGAGATTGCTGCTGCTCTAGGTCTGCCTCCAATCTCCGATGAAGTTGCTGACATGGAGACTCAAGCCAGTCAGAAGAGGCTAGAGCGCTTCGCTTCTTTACTTCCTTTCATAGACTCTCACTCTGATCTATGTGCTCGCATAACTTCTTCTGCCTATTTAATCGGAGATGATGAGGATGATGAGGAGAATGCTTTTCCAAGCGCTGACTCAGATCGTATAGCTGATCTATTTAAGATCGTAGCTATCTCCTCAACTATCTCTTGTATCTCTTCTTTATTTAATCTTGGTCTATTAGAAACAACGGTGGAATCAGATGGCGAATAGCGATTGGTGGGCTAAAAAGATGGGAGCACCTGCTGCTCCTAGGCAGGCAACTCCTCCAACAGGTCCTTCTCAACCTGTTCCTTATGTGCCTCCTTCTCAACAACCCAATGTGCAAGTTAACTACGACCCTAACTCAGATCAGTTAGTTACCAAGGCACAGAGTGCTAAGATGGGCAGCTTCTGCCCTAACTGTAGTTCCGGTAACTACTTTGCACCACAAGGTACGCAGCGTATGCGTTGTTATGACTGTGGCTATCCTGTAGTTCAGTCTGGTAGTGGTGCGGGTATGTCTGGTGGTAGTGGTGGTCCCTCTACACCAGCTAAACAAGTTGGACAAAGTGGCGGGTTTAATCCAAGTATTATCGTAGATAGGATCGGTTAATGACTAAGACAATTAATTCAGACGCACTTAAGGTAGCTGCTCTTATTAATAAGAAGCTGGGGTCCAACACTGTTGTAGTTGCTGATGAGGTTACTATTCCAGACCGTATTACTACCGGCTCTCTAACACTAGACGTTGTGCTTGGTGGTGGTTGGGCAATGAACCGCTGGGTAGAGCTTGTAGGCGAGGCTTCTCACGGTAAGACTGCTATTGCTTTGAGGACAATCGCTGCTAATCAGCAGGTAAATCCAGAGTTCACAGCTGTATGGATTGCTGCTGAGGATTTTGACTCTAAGTATGCTGAGCTGTGTGGGGTAGACACAAGTCGTGTACTACTTGTAGAAACTAACAGTATGGAGGATGCTTTCGATGCGGTTATTCAATTCATGGAAAGTAAGGCTATTGATATGGTTGTTATTGATTCCCTTCCCGCTCTGGTTCCTAGTGCGGAAGACGAAAAAAGTATGGAAGAGTTCACCGTTGGACGCGGAGCGTTAATCACTAATAAGTTCTTCCGTAAGGTTATGTCTGCTACTAAGCGTGACATGATTGAATCGGAGCGTCCTGTACTAGGTATGATGATTAATCAATATCGTATGAAGATCGGTGTTATGCATGGCGATCCTCGTACCACACCGGGAGGTCTTGGCAAAGACTACGCCTACAGTATTCGTTGCGAAGTAAAGCGTGATGAATGGCTTGAGGTAGGCACCGGACAGGATAAGCGCCGAGTAGGGCAGACTATCCGTGTCCGTACCATTAAGAACAAGACCTACCCACCACAACAGACAGCCTACCTCGACTTCTACTTTGCTGATGGGGGACCTATAGACGCAGGTAGTTATGACTCTGGTAAAGAGATCGTAGCCCTGTCTATATTGAACGGCATCGTGGAACGTCGCGGTGGCTGGATGTACTATAATGATCGTAAGTGGCAGGGCTCTCAAGCCCTCATCGACTCTATCCGTGAGGAGATTGATCTTAAGGAAGAACTGACTAGGGCAGTCATGGATACCTTGAAGTCAACTCCAGTTCTCATGTTGAGTCCTGATGAAGAGTGAGGGTCAGAAGCAATCTCTAAAGCATGAGAAGCGTTTAGAGAAGGCCACGGGCGGTAAGCGCAATGCCGCCTCCGGTGCCTTTTGGTCTCGTAAAGGAGATGTCAGAACAGATGACCTCCTTATCGAACATAAGTGGACCGGTAAGAAATCAGTAACTATCAAGTCAGAAGTGCTTGAGAAGATTACTAAGGAAGCAATTCTAGATAGCAGGACTCCTGTCTTGGGTCTGCATCTTGACGGTGAAAACTACGTGGTACTACTGGAGGAGGATTTTTTTGAACTGCGTAATGCAGTAAGAGGTGAGTAGTGCGACAACCATTTGACCCGCCATGGGCTTGGAGATATGATGCCAAGTGTCAGGGGGAGGATACAGAGATATTCTTCCCACCTAGAGACAAGGCACTCTATCGACCAGTAGCAGAGGCGGCTAAGGCAATATGCTGGGGCAAGGACGGTAGGCCTCCTTGTCCAGTAAGAAAAGAGTGTCTAAGAGAAGCCATCCTTAACCAGGAGCTTCATGGGATATTCGGAGGTCTATCACACAGGGAGCGAAACGCTGCTGAACGTAGAATGAAGAAACTGGGTCTAACTCTGGACCAGTGGCTTGAGCTGGAGGGTACAAGTGTCAAAACCAATAACGATCCCAAGCAAGGATCTAAAGGAGTTTCTGAATAGTAATAAACGAGACTCCCGTTTACTAGGCGCACTAGAGCGCCATGTATTAGCTAAGCCGTTCGATGAAAGAGATCAATCTTATATCCATCCCTCGGATATCATCAAGCCAGAGTGGTGTGCTCTGGCTCAGTACCATGCTATCAAAGGTAACTATGTTGAGACTAGAGACAAGCCTACTCTTCGTCTAGCTTCTATCTTTGCTGAGGGTCACACCATTCACGCTAAGTGGCAGAACTGGTTTAGAGAGATGGGTGTTCTCTATGGTAAGTGGTCTACGCCAAAGCTAGCACCTTTCTGGTCATCATCATCTAGCTTTACTGACTTAGGTTGGGAAGAGATCCCTACCTACATGGAAGTGCCTCTACGTAGCGATAAGTACATGATGCGTGGCCATGCAGATGGTTGGATTAAAGGCCTAGGAGATGACTGTTTAATTGAGATTAAGTCCATTGGTACCGGCACCATTCGTATGGAGATGCCAGCATTGATGGCGCAATACGACAATGACATCGATACTGTGTGGAAAAACATCCGTACACCTCTTCGTTCACACCAGCTTCAAGGTCAAATCTACCTACACCTATGCCACCTTATGGCTGAAGAAGGATTACTTCTAGATGAGGAAGCTCCTAAAGAGATTGTATTTATTTATGAGCTTAAAGCAAATCAAGAGTATAAAGAGTTTGTAGTCAAGTACAACCCAGAATATACAGCCGCTATTTTTGATAAGGCCGCAGATGTAGCATGGGCAGTAAATAATAATAGGCCTCCAGTATGTACATTGGACCCAGTGAAAGGGTGTAAGCGTTGTGAGCCGTTCCAAAAATAGTATCGTTAATACACAGTTTGCTGATATACAGGCTGCTGCAAGTAAATTAATTGCACAAAATGTAGCTAACACTCTCCGCCCCACCGATACTTTTGGATGGGCTGAGCCTGCTACTATAACCAATGAAGATAGGGCAGCATCTATTGAGAACATCATTGCTGATTTCCTACCTGATTCACATAAAGATATTCCAGTAGAGATTGCTAAGGCTGTTGTAGAAGCTTTGTTTCCTACTATGGAAGAGTCTAATACTGCTCCTTCTCCTCAGTTCAATAAGGTTAAGGTGACTGAATACAATACTATTGTCAGTCCTTCTACTTATGAAGATTTAAAACGCTACGCTTGGAGCCAATACACAACTACAACGACGACAGCAACTGATGCGTATACCTTCGGAGGCACCCAATGAGTATTAGTACAAAAGTAGTAGCAGCTCTTAATGAGTTAGGTTTTGCTTTAACACCTAAGCCTGAATATGATATTCCTTCCTTGCCTCGTGACATTACAGAGTTAGATGACGAGGCTCTTATGGATCTATTTGTTCAGTATACTCAGTGGAACGATCACTTAGCCGGTGCTTACGCTGTGGCTATAGTTAATGAGCGTGAGGCTGAAAGTACACTTAAGAACGCTGAGTCTATTGCTCTGCTTAAAAACTGGACTGGAGCTAAGGGAGACAGGGTAACTCTAGTAAAGGCCCAGATCCAGGCCTCAGAGGAGATCCAAGAGCTCATCTATGACTTTGATACTAAGTATGCCTTTCGTAAGATCATTGAGACTAGAACTCAGAACATTGAGAGGGACTGTAACGTAGTCTCCAGAGAGCTTACTAGGCGTACATCAGATGGCGGTTTAAGATCTAGGCAGAGGAGGTTCACCGCATGAGTGATGGTAAGTGGGAACAACTATCTTTGTTTACAGACGAGGAGTTGGGTATGGCGCCCAACACTCTTCCTATGGCAAGCAAAAAGTGTTGCGAGGAATGTACCTGTGAGCAATCCAGCTAAGGCAAAGGGCAGTGGGGCAGAGCGTGCTGTTGTGGCGTGGCTCAAGCAATGGTTTCCCTATGTGGATCGCAGGTTAGCTGGGGCTACCCTTGACAAGGGGGATGTCTCCGGTATCCCAGGCGTGACTATTGAGGTTAAGAACCATGCGACCATGAAGCTTTCTGAGTGGCTCAAGGAGCTTGAGACTGAGATGAAGAACGACGGGGCATGGACCGGCGTAGTTATTCATAAAAAGAAGGGCACCACCGATGTGGGCCAGTGGTACGCCACTATGCCTGCTCAGGTCTGGGTTGATCTTCTTATACGACTTCGAGATAAAAACGGCTTATAGCCGTACTGACGGCCGTTTAAAGGGTATTGTAGGACAAGGTGGGCGACCAAAAATCGAACCTAAAGGACTACAAATCGTGACTGAATCAACAGAAGAGAAGTTCTTGCGTGTAAGCGCAAGTTCAAATGCACAATCAGTGGGCTCAGCTATAGCTCACGCTATCTATGAGAAGCCTCAGGTATACCTACGTGCAGTAGGTGCCTCAGCAGTTAACCAAGCAGTAAAAGCTATCGCTATCGCTAGCGGCTATGTCGCACCTCGTGGTATGACATTGAGTTGCCGCCCAGGATTTGCTACGGTAGATTCCAGAGATGGTCAGATAAGCGCAATTGTCTTTACAATCATTGCAAGTTGATATATCATTTGCAGTGAGATCTCACTAACAGTTAGGTACCAACATGGCAAAATCAGATATCGATACGGCAGTAGCAGCCGGTAATACGCAAGGCCGTTCAGTAGAAGGTCCTGGAGTTTCTTTTACTAATGCTTCAGGCGCAGCTTCTGCTAACACCAAGGCTGTCCCTCGTGGAAACACACAAGCGGGAGACCCATCAGCTGAGGCAAAGGGCGTTCGCGCACCTATGATGGCTGAGCGTAACGGTGCTGCTCACACTATCATCACCAACATTGTGAAGCAAAACGAGCCTGCTGCAGGAGCAACATTGGCTAACGCCCGTGTAATTCCATCAGCAACTCCTCGCAGCTTCGAGTCAGGTATTGACTCTTCATACTAATGTGTGGTACAGTATTTATTAGGGACTAGTTTTCTAGTCCCTAATAGATTTAATTAAGGGGGCGAAATGAATTTAGAATCTTTATATGCTGAAGCTAAAGAAGTTAACACTTACATTGTTGGTAAGTGTGTAGTAGGTCAGTGGGCAGCATTCTTGCCTGAGAATGACCAAGCAGCTTTTCAATTATCTTTAAATGACGAAGACTTTTCTACTAGAAGTCTATTTGACCTATACAAATCAGCCGGTGCACAATTTGGACTAACCTCCTTAAAGGAGCACAGAAATGGAAACTGCGCATGTCGTTAGAAGAAAACTACAATACCGCCAAGTCCGAAATTTCAGTCAGCAGTGGCTTAAGTTCTATCGATAAGCTGCTTAAAGCTAATGGTCTTACACCTGAGGATGTGGGTAAGATCAGTAAGGTAAGTCTGTCTACTAATCCAGACGATACTAAGATCATCCTCTCTCCTAAGTGGAGTGAAGGTCCTAAGTGGCAGCCAGTACAGCCAGCGGATCCAGTAATCATTAATCCAAAACCAACCCCGACCCCAGCCTTGATCAGCAGTGGCTGGAAGGTTGCTGTTGCGTTGCCTGATCCACAGATCGGGTACCGTAAAAACGAGGATGGAACCCTGGACCCATTCCACGATGAGGATGCCATGGATGTGGCACTTCAGATCGTAGGTTTAGACCATGGCCACCCACTAGATCAGATTATTAACTTGGGCGACTTCCTAGATCTCCCTATGTTTGGAACATATGAACAGGAGTCTAACTTTGCTCATACTGCTCAGCTCGCTATTAATAGGGGCCATCGTTTTCTTGCTGAACAAAGGGCGAACGGTGGGGCAGATGCCCGCATCATTCTTCTTGAAGGAAATCACGATAAGCGTCTCAATCGCTTTATTAACACTAATGCTGCTGCGGCATATGGTCTCAAAGTAGCCAACATGCCTGATTCTTGGCCGGTTTTAAGCCTGCCGAATCTATTACGCTGTGACGAACTAGGAGTGGAGTTTATCGATGGTTACCCAGCTGGAGCACACTGGATTAATAAGCGCCTACGTGCTGTGCACGGCGATCGTGCTAACTCTTCTGGCTCAACGGCTGCACAATATGCGAATTCGAATCCGAATATTTCGACACTCTTTGGCCATACACATCGCATGGAACAACAGTCTAAAACTGTCTTTGATCGTGATCAGGCCATTAAGAGCGTTTCTTTTAGTCCAGGATGTCTCTGCCGGGTGGACGGAGCTGTACCTTCCGTTAAGGGGGGTGTGGATGTCAAAGGCCAAGCGCTTCAGTATTTTGAGAATTGGCAGCAAGGAGTAAGCGTTATCTTCTTTAAAGATGGGGATGATGATAGCTTCCACTTTGATCAAGTTCACATTCATAAAGGTAAGACTATGTACCGCGGTCAGGAGATTGTATCTACGCTTAAGTAGTTACATTTAGCGATACAAATAGGCCGGTGTAGTGCACAATATGTGCATACGCCGGCTTATGTATTTAGGAGACCCACGTGACCGCTGCAGACTGGGCTAGTATTGCTTACTCGTATGTATTTGTTTTTGGTGCTATTTGTACTGGTATTTGGTGGCTATTTAAGCATGGCGTAGACAAGGTTATTGACGCACATCTGCTTAAGTTCCAAGATGATTTGCATGAAGAGCTGTCCTGTATCAGCGAGATGGATAAGCGCACTAGTCGTATTGAGTATGCTCTTTATAATGATGGTAAGACCGGTCTTATTAATAAAGTAGACGATCTACTTAAGAACCAACAAGTGATTAAGACAGACTTAGAAGTTGTGAAGGTTAAGGTAGATTATGAAGACTAAGTTTTTTAAGAAGAAGTACATTCACGAAACTACAGGTGATGTACTTACCTACAGTGAGAATATCTCCTGGAAAATACAAGGAATAATCCGTAACTGGTGGTTCGTAAGCGTCTGGTCTATCACTACCTTCGTATGGTGGGCTAAGCCTACCTGGTTCACAGATACCCACTCATATGTCAAGTGGATGAATGTAGCGTCTTGGTTAGCTGTTACTGTTGAATTGATTATCGGTATCGCTATGATCGGACAGACTAAGAGGGACGCTTTAATTATCCGACATATTCTTAAGCTGGAAAAGCAAGAGCTAGAGCGTATTGAGGGTATCGTGGAGGAGCTTAAGGATGACGATAAGTAACGAGTACGTTCCACGTCCTGGAGATTATGGGGTCGTAAAGACTAACGGCCCTCTTGGCAAGGCAATACGTGTAGGTACATTAAGTCGTTGGAATCACGCTGTAATCTATATGGGTGATGGCGTTATCATTGAGGCTAGGCCTACTGGCGTAAAGTTTGGCAGCATAAAAGAATATCCTAATATTGCCTGGAATCAACATGAGTATGGCCTTACTGATGAAAAGCGTACTCAAATTGTCAATTTTGCCATAGATCAAATTGGTAAGCCTTACGGATACTTTGATATCTTTCTTATCTTATTCCGTATTCTAGGATTAAAGCTACCGCCTGCAAAGTTCTGGGTTAAGTTAGCAAGGCGTCAAGGATATATTTGTTCTGAGCTTGTTGCTGAGGCATACGGTAGCGCCGGCTACACATTAAGTGGAAAACCAGATGCTCTCGTAACACCGGGAGATCTAGCAGAGAGGTTAATATACCAGTGACAGATGCACACAAGCAAGCTATGAATTTACACTTAGCCGTATCTATTCCTGCTCATGAGCCTCGTGAATCAGATCCTCATTATCATCTCTTCAATCAAGCTAAAGCTAGAATTAAGAAGCAAGGCTTATGGAAGTGTATTATTAATGATGATTTATGTTCCGGTGGCCCGGAGCTACACCACAGCCATATAGAATTCAGCCAAATCAACAACATGGATCCCCATAAGGTAGAGCAAGCTTTTGGTTTACATTTTGAAAACGATGAAGACTTTCAGGAATGGATCGAAAGCCCAGGAAATCTTGAGGTGCTGTGCGAGGCCCATCACCGCACACGTTTTGGTATTCATGAGATCCCAGCACCCTTGTGGGAAACATTTAGGTACCGTAAGACAGGTACGGAGGCTGCAGCGGAGGTAGAGAAGAATGAGTAGCGGTTTAGATATTGTAAACATAGCTCAAACACAGATCGGCTTCATTGAAGGTCCCAATAATGAGAATCCATACGGTACTTGGTACGGAATTCCAAATGAAAGTTATTGTGCTATGGGCGTTAGCTGGGTGTTTGCTCAAGCCGGACTATCTGCATTAGTAGCTGCACAGACTGAGAAGGGTTTCTCTTACTGCCCTGCCGGACTCACATGGTTCCAGAAGAAGGGACGTGTAGTAGGTAAATATGATGGGCAACCAGGAGACTTGGTGTTCTATTCATGGTCAGGAAATGGTGTAGCAGATCATGTGGAAATTATTGAGAATGCTTCTAGAGATGGAATAACCTGTATTGGTTTCAATACTGGTCCTGATAAATCAACAGGTAATCCAGCTAATGGTGATGGTTGCTTTCGGGTTCATCGTCCCTATCTTTATGTCTTGGCTATTGTTCGTCCTGAATATCCTGGAGCAGTTAAGCCCACCACTAGTAAGGCTGTTAACAATAAAGGGTTAGCGGCAGGAGTGGCTGGGGTCACTGCTGTAGGCGGAGCTGGAGTTGCAGGAGTAACTCACAATACAACACCAGCAAATACCAGCAAAACTACTGTCATAGTTGCGCCGCCATTCCCAAGATCTAAAGCATTTAAGGTGGGGGCTAAAGGCACAGCTGAACTGATTGTGGCCAGAGCTCTAGCAAACGCGGGTTTACTCCCAATGAACTTAGTTTCTAATGTACTAACTGCTGAAGAGATGGCTTTAGTCCCCGTATACCAATCTAAGTATCCAGGACTAGCTGCAGATAAAAAGGCACATATTATAGGTCCTAATACCTACCTTTCTATGGCAGCTAAAGCGGGATATTGATTTTTGTGGTACCATTATTTTATATGGAGGTAAGTTTGGAGATCAGATATGATTCAACTCAATCTTAAAAGCCCAGTATCTATAGGCATTGCCAGTTCAGCCGGGTTTACAGCTTGGGCTGCTTCTGGTTTTGCTCCAGATATTAAGCACATTGGTCTAGCGATTTCAGCAGCTTTGGCAGGCACAGCTTCCCCAAGTTATAACTCGTCTAGCCCCAATGTTCAAGCAGATTCCCATATAATGACACCATATGTTAACAACGTCAAACCTATAGAATAAGGAATAATGATGCATCTACCACAATCCGAAAAAGCACTTGTTGAACACTATGTATACGCAACTGCAGCAGCTGCAGTAGCTATCTATCAAACTGGAAACCACAACCTAAAGCATGTCCTTTGGGCTGCTCTTGTCGGTGTAGTTGGACCAGTTGTCGCTCGCTTTAATCCTCGCAGTACAGTGACTGTACTCGCTAAGAAGGAACACCTTGATGCTGCTACAACAGCTGCTCTCACCTCTGTAGCAGTTGATGCTACAAAGGCTGTACAGGCTGACGTAGCTAAGGCAGAAGCTTCAGTAACTAAGTAAGGATATCTAATGGCCGACTCACACCAAAACTGGCAGTATCTAGGCGCTAGCGGTTACATTGGGGCTTACACCACTACTGGTGGTGGAGGTACTCCCGTTGTTCCTCGCAGTGGTATGGACTTCCTACGTCTTGGTGTTGGTCGTGCACCTCAAGCAGAATATCCAGATGGTTATCTAGGAACAATACGTACTCGTCGTGATGATAAGGGTAAGCCTTATTCTGTTGGCGATACGGTTCTTGATTCCCTTAAGAATCGTCAAAACCAACGTGCATATCAGCGTGGTGTGCACCGCGGCGAGCGTATTGATCCTGCCCAATATCTCTGGCCAGAAAATCTTGAGCCAGATCGAGCACTCAAAAAGAAAAACTACCGCCTCACTGAAGTCGAGGGGGCAGTGGTCTATATGGGTAAGAGAAATGCTCCAAAGATGGCTTTGGCTCCAGCACCGCATCTAGTTAATGATGGCAAGGCTAATATTTCTTCTAATGTTCCTGCCGAGTTCAATCCACGCACAGCACAGAATTTCACCCACCTATCCCCTCAGTGGAAGTAGATCATGGAAGACGCCAGCGGAGTTTACGACTATAGCAAGGGCCGCCCAATTGTTAATGAGCAGCCTGAACCTTCACTTTTGCGTTATGACTTCATGGGGCCGTTTGCTAACGCCCAAGAAGCATTTATGGCACGTGCCCTTAAAGCGGCCACAATGCCTGCTGCGCTCCTTCCAGACTTAATTCGTCCTCCACTACCTCAGGTACAGCTATTCCCTCCTCGTTTCGGCTATAGAACCCGTGAATTGGGTATCGAGGACGTAATGGATGTTAATGAATCCTTCCAGCCAACCCGTGTAGACTTTACCCGAGATCCGGGTGGATATCAGGGAACAGCTCGTAACATCTCAGAATCGATATGGTAATGGAAGAGATATCTACAGTAACTATCTATGATGGTAGCGTCGAGTGCAAGAATTGCGGATATCCGATGACTCCTTTAGAGGCTTTATACAGCGATAATGGTCTTTGTCCATATTGCCGCAATGAGCGATATGAGAAGCATTCAAAGAATTTGATGTCCAATGAAAGGTAGACAATTTACCTCGGTAGACTCATGGGAGAGAAAATCCTCAGGCACTTGGGTCGGTGGACAAGCCTCATCTCTTGAGCCTGGAAGCAGAGCCGCTTCTACCAAGCGTAGGCAGAAAACCAGTCACGCTAGAGGTAAAAAAGTTAGCCGTCCTAGGGTTAAAAAGCAGCATAACCCTGACAAACGTTAAAAATAAGGAGATACTTACACCATGAAGAAGAGAACGTCTAAAGTCAAAGATCCTCACGGAAATGACCAAGACTATCAGGTTCGTAAACTAGAGGTATTAGATCGTAAAAAGTTAGAGAAAGAAAAAGCGGAAGCAAAAGCTGCGGCTAAACCTGCAATATCAGGACAGTCTAAAGCAAAAGGAAAAGGAAAGAAATAATGAAATTTCTACCACGTAGAGAAAGTCGTGCTGAACGTCAGGCTAAAGCATTTAAGGCTACTGAGAACAGCACTGGAAAGCACCAATCTGCTATGGATGCTATTGCTAAGGCTTCCGGCAATACAAAGGAGAATAAGTAATGCGTATCGAAAATAAATCTCTCAATGAGAGCATTAAAGAAGGTGCGACAGATGGAAAGTATCGCAAGGTACGCCCTAACACAACTGTAGCCCCAGGCACAGGCGAAGACATCATGTTGGCTAATCGTCGTGCGCTTCACCCATATTGGAACTATGATTATATTGATCAAGAGGCTGTTACAAAGGT
>Ga0007854_10000395_pt1 | contig 28364 bp, 18 predicted proteins | sample CryBogCBH12Aug08_FD_60382 | JGI IMG/M metagenome (GOLD analysis project Ga0007854, IMG submission 60382) | Freshwater microbial communities from Crystal Bog, Wisconsin, USA - CBH12Aug08 | ecosystem: Environmental > Aquatic > Freshwater > Lake | place: Crystal Bog, Wisconsin, USA | collected... | reverse complement strand
TCCTGACGAGACGTGCCGAGAGGGAGTACAGCAGTCAGGTCCGCCGGCTTCGACCCGAAGACCGTCTGGGCATGCGGGTCGCCCCCTTTTAGTGCGAGACCGAGGTTCGAGAACAGAGGCTCGCAATCCGGATTGTTCACGCTCGACATGCAGCCAGACGCGAACTCTTTGGGCGTATTATCCACATCTGAATCCTGCAGCAGTGCCGCCAAATCCAGCACCACTTGATCTTTTGCGGGATCGAAGTCCGGCAGCGAGATCTCCGGGCGGTTTGGGTTGAGACAGGACGTCGGAACGGTGGTCTTCGTGGTGTTCGGAGTGCAGCCTGTGCTGCCCAGATGAAGAACGTTGCCTCGCGGCCGTCCCGTGCTCGCGAACTCGATGCGGATGAACTTGCGGCCAGCGTTCCACACCCAGGCCATCGATGTGAGGTTCAGTGGCGAGGGCATTCTTGTCAGGTCCGTATGGTTCTTCTCGAAAGGCACGCCCACGGTGAACTTGAGCCCGTGATACTGATGGCCCGACGGAACGACTCCAACGGCGGCAGTATTGGTCTGCGGCGTACCGTTTCCGCAGGCGCCCCTCGCGTCCTCGAAATCGATCAGCGCAAGGTCGTCAAGCTGCCACGTGCCATCCTGGTCGAGTTGTAGCGGAACCTCTTTCCCTGTTTCATCCAGCAGTCGGACGTTGTGGATGTAGAGACGGAAGTCCTTTGGCTGAATCGTGGACTTCGTCGTTCCGATGCCACTGTAGGATCGCCCGCAGGCGAAGTCCTCCTTGCCGACCACTGCCTTGAAGTGAATCGCGGCCGATTGCATGGCGGGGGCTGTCTGGGCAGGAGCCTCGAGGCAGATCAGCAGAACGGCGATGAAGGGCGGGAATACCGAAAGTCTGTGACGATGGAAAAACATAGATCTCCTTTGGAACTGAATTCTTTGCTGCGAAGGGGAGAGGGCCGCGGAGACGTTCAGCAGGAGGGCGGAGGGCGCTGAAAAAGTGTGAATTCAAACCGGTGCGCAGTCTTGTCGGCGCAGACCGCAAACATCTTCTCTGTCGTGAAATGGCGGTCATCCGATTGACCAGGAGTGGCGAGCACGGAAGGAATTGGGCTTCGGGCCGGAGACTGTGCGCAAGTCTCCGGGCAGGTCGTTGAGGCGATTCCCGGGCGGCCGCTCTGTTGCGGTTTCCGGCGGCAACAACTCCTGCCTTTCGGACAGCAGTTGCACGAGTCCTCAACTCGCGTTGCGAAGCCCTGTACGTAGGGCGCAAGCAGACACAGGCCTACGAGGATGACCGCGAGGACGCGAAACAGCCGAATTGTGCCTCGCTCAATCACCTGATCTTTCTTTGACGTTGGTCAACCAATATCCTTCGCTGTTGACGTTCACGGTGGCGACGATTTTTTCTCCTTTTCGGAGAGAGCGGAATTCGGCAGGATTCTCGATCGGGTACTCCATCGTCATCGCCTCCATCCAGCCATCGACCTTCTCACCGCGAATCGATGCGAGGTTCGTGTCCTTACTGAGGCGGACGATGGTGCCCCGGAACGGATATTGCCGTAGCGGAGTTTCCTTCCTGGCGCAGGCGGACGTAAACAAGAGAATCCCGGCGAGGACCACCTGATCAAACCGCATGAAGATGTTCACCCCTTCGGCCATTTCGTGCGTGCTGTTTCCGCCGCCGCGCGTGCAGACTTCAGCAAGGGCTCATAAAAGCGGGTTGCGAAGCGGCTCGTATCTTCTCTTGCTTCCGTGGGAGTGCCGGAGTTGAATGGAGGATGGGGATCGTATTCGAGCATCAGTTCGACGGCACGCGCGTAATCTTCTCCCCGGAGTTTCGCCACCAGTGTCAGTCCGAAATCGATGCCGGCGGTCACTCCGCCAGCAGTAATGCGATTACGGTCTTCCACCACTCTTCCGGTAGCGACAGTGGCGCCCAGCAACGGCAGGGCTTCTCGGACGGCCCAATGACTCGTCGCCTTGTATCCGCGAAGCAGACCCGCCGCGCCCAGAACCAGCGAACCCGAACAGACACTCGTGACCCAGCGCGCCGATTGTCCCTTCGCGTTCAGGAAGTCGAGCACGACGGGGTTGCTCATCTGGGCGATGGTGCCCTTGCCGCCCCCGGGGACGAACAATAGGTCAACCGGTCCGGTCATCTTGTCGAAGGTCATTGTAGGCAAGATCTTGAGGCCGATATCCGTCACGACCGGGTCCATCGACTCGGCTACGAGGTCAACCTTGCAACCCTGCGTATAACCAAACGCCTGCTGCGGACCGACCAAATCGAGCGGCGTCATGCCCGGATAAATGACCATAGCGATTCGTTCCGGTTTGTCTGGCTTCAGATGTTTGAGGCCACCCATGTCCATTACGTGGTAGCCTGGGGGCGGCGCGAGTTCCTGCGCGGCGCTGGCCAATCCGATCCCGGCAAGTGAACCAGCGGCCAGTGTTATTCCCAGATCGCGCCTTGTCACATTCATTGTTTTCTCCTGTGAACTCGGTATGAGAAAGTGCTTACCGCGGTACTTGCTCCAGTTCCCCCACCGAATGAGTTGTGAGAACTGGTTTGGCTGCGCGAAACTTCCTGAGCTGCTTCACTGCGACGCGATTCCACCACATCAGGATTCCGCTCACGCCCAGAACAGCCGGGCTGAGTCCCAGCAGCATCCAGAGGACGTAGAGCGGCGTGCCACCGCCGAACGTCCCGAAATGAAGGGGACCAATCCACGCGACGATGGCATCACCCGCCGACCGCGTGCTCACCGCGTCGACGCGAACGACATCTCCGGTCCACGGATCGAGATACACGTAATTTGAGTTCTGATACTCGCGGGCGCCACCGTTCATGAGTGTGACTTTCACGGGCTGCCCAGCCCCGTGGGACAGCATGATCATGCTGACCCAGGCTCCGGGTACAGCCTTGCGGGCGTTTTCGACGAGCAAGTCCACCGGAACGTCGCGACCTTTGGGACGGGCGGGAAGCCGAGGCGCAACAGCACGCTGCCGCATTGGCGAGAAACGGCTCACCAGGTCTTTGGTCTGCTCAGGCCAGGCATAGTAGGCGCCGGTGAGCGAGATCACCAGCGTGAATGCCAGCGTGAAGAAACCGATCGAGCTGTGGATGTCATAGTTCACGCGCTCCCAGCGCGCCCGCCAGTTGATGTTCATCGCCCGCCAGAAGCCCGCCACGCCAGGCCACCAGATGACAAGGCCGGTGGCGCTCAACAGCACCAGCATCAGGCCTCCCACGCCGTTCACGAGGCGACCCGTTTTCCCGGAAAGCAGGTTGAAATGAAGTTGCTGAAGCCAACTGACGAAGTCCTTCCGCGTGTGACCCTGACCAATGATGACGCCGGTGAAGGGGTTGATGAAGAATTCGTTGCCACCCATATGCTGCGCTGAGATGCGGAACGGGCTGTTCATGGTCGCGGGCGGGCGGATACTCATGATGTGGAAGTCAGGATGGGCTTTTTGAACAGCGGCCAAAGCCTGTCCGACCGAGATATGTGGGCCTGAGCCGGCGACCTCCGTGAAGTCTCGATCCTGCCAGTCACGGAACTGCGGCTGAAAAACAAGCGCACTTCCGGTAACGCTAATGAGAACTGCGTAGAGCCCGGCAATCAGGCCGGTGTAGAGGTGGATTTGGAAAAGCCATTCCCGCGCGGCAATCGAGCGGGGCTTCTGGACGATGCGCTGGACGATGTTCATGGTCTTGGATCTCCTCTTCCTGCGTTAGTGCGCCCCGCCAAGGCGAATTCTCATTCCGACATAGGCGCTGCGGCCCGGCTCAAGATAGAACTGGTAGTAGCGCCTGTCGAGTATGTTGTCGAGAGTGGCGAACAAAGTGACGCCGTGCGGAAGCTGATAGCCGCCGGTTGCCTCGGCGACGAAGTACGGAGAGTAGCTACCGGGGACACCCCGGACTTTGTCCGTATTCGCATCGGTCGAGAAGAACCCCGAAATGTACCGACCCGAAAGAGATCCGGTCCACCGGTGATGGTCCGCGAGGATCGAAAAGGTAGCCGCTGTCTTGGGAACGCCGGGCACGTATCTGCCAACCGAAGCGGGTACTGCGGCGTTGTCCGTGATCCGGGAGACGTTGAGCGTGTAAGTCTCGGAGACGCGAAGCCAGGGAAGAACCTGCTCCCGGAAACCTGCTTCGATACCCTGAGCGTAAGAACGCCCGGCGTTAATGCTGATGCGAGTATTCCCGGTAGGATCGTCAACGAGATCAGTTGAGGTGTAGATCAGGTTTTGTACGTAGTTCTGAAAGAATGTAGTGTCCGCGCTGAAGCGGCTTCCGAACCGTTTGCGGATGCCCACCTCGAAGCTGCGAACGCTTTCCGGCTTAAGCGCGGGATTGGCGAGCGTGACGGTGCCGGGTGGATAACTTGAGGCGGCGTAAAGATTGTTGACGGCTGGGCCGCGGAACGCGTTCGCGGCGACGAAGCGAAGAGTGAAATCCTTCGGAAGCTGCCAGGAGAGACCCGCGCGTCCGGTAATCGCATTCTGGGACCGGGAAGGAAGGACAAGCAACGCCGCAGTGGGCGACGCCTGAGAACGTCCACTATAGGTGCGCCATTCCTCAAGTCGCCCACCGAGTTGCAGAGAAACATGTTTCGTAAGGGCGTAATCAGCCTGAGCAAATGCCGCCGGTGCAATGACCAGTCCTTCGGCCCCTTTGGTGAACAGAATCTTGCTGTCGCGAATCGCGAAGTTGGACAGATTGTAGTTCGCATTGCGCGTGATGTCCTGGCGGACCTCCGCCCCGAAGATGTATTTTTGGCGGCCGGATGGTGTGAGATTCCATTGAATATCTGCGTGATTGGAGCGATTCGGATACTGCGTTGTAGTTCCCGGACCGCCGGAGAACGTCGACCCGCCGGCTGGCAAGGAGAACCAGTTGTCGACAGCATCGGTTGTGCCCGCGCCGATCCGCAGCCAACTCCGGGCGCTGAACGTGTGGTAAAGCGATCCGATCAAGTACTCGATAGTCTCGCCTCCAGGCCCGGCCACGAAGAGGGAGGGGGTGATGGCAATCTGCTTCAAGCCACCATAGTTGAAGAAGAAAGAACCGCTCGTGATCGGGTTGCCTGAACTGTCACGAACGGTAGGCACTGAGGCGTTGTAGCCATACTGTTGCCGCAGTTGCATGTATTGGAACGAGAACGTCGTCTTCTCGGACAGTGTGTAGTCGAATCTGGTTCGGATGGCATCCTGAAAGAATCCATTGTTGCCCTGCGTCCCGATCTGGTAGCGAACAGCGCCCGTATTACTGAGAACGATCGGTGGCGTCGGCAGTATTGGCGACGATGCTGTAGTTGCATTAGAGGCACTGGCATATACGCCGGGACCGGTGGGATACCCATGCAACTGCAGCTTGGAATAGCTTCCCGTGAAGCCCAACTTCTTCCAGAACCGGTCACTGTAGCGGGCGGCGAGCATTTCGGTTCCGTAGGCTCCATACTGGCCGCTCAACTCGACACTTCGTTCCGTGACGGGCCGGGTAAACATCTGAATGACCCCCGCCATCGCGTTACCGCCATAGAGAACAGAGCCCGGGCCGCGGGCAACCTCAACGCTCTCCATTTCGGCTACGGGAAGGAGCGCCCAGGGAGCTTTGCCTGAGTAGGCATCGTTGATGGGTTGGCCATCCAGAAGCACGAGGACGCGGGGCGAGTTTGCGGCAAAACCCCGCATTCCGACGGCCGTGCTTGTGTCCGCCGCACCCTTCTGGCGATACACGTTGACGCCTTCCTCATAGCTGAGCGACTGGTCGATGAGCCGCACGTTTCGGACGTCGATGTTTTCTCGATTGACGGCGTTGACGGCGACTACGGACTTGTCGATCTCCACCGCATCGCGCCCGCCGGTTACGACGACGGAAGAATTCAGGCCGGCAACCTTCAATTGGATGTTTACCGGAGCGCTGCGACTCGTGGCTTCAATCTGCCGCTCTTCAGCGTCGAAGCCCTTCTGCAGGATCGTGACCTTAAAAGCTCCGGGCGGGACTGATTCGAAGCTAAAAGCCCCGCTTTCATTGGTCCTGGCGGTGGCGGTCCAATTTGCTCCAGTACTGGTTACCTTCACGGTCGCGCCTTCGACGGGTGCTCCGGCAGGATCGGTCACGGTGCCCGTAATAACGTCGGACAATCCGGATGACTGAGCAATGAGGATAAAAGATAAGGCGAGGGATATCGCAATAAATCGTAAAGCTCTAATGATGTGATTTTCGTCGGGTCTCTTCATATGGGTCCGATTGAGTAATACGTGCCTCCACGACTGCTCAGATGTGGCACGCGACCTGGTTGAAAACGGCCTTCCCGACGCCCGTCCATCTGGATTTCGCGTGAGAGGTTGGCCTTGGAGGAGCGCCGCTTAGGGTGGTTGGGTGTGCTTCGAGATTACTAATCAGACGCTCAAATCTCCCGGCACGCGAGTAAATGCGCAGGCAATTGCGGGAGTCCGGGATTGATTTTAACCCTGAACGCCCGAAAAGATGGGAAAAGAGTGATTCCTACTCGAAGCGGCCAGATGAGGGAGGGCCACGCTTTTGATGCGAGTGCCCACGGGGAGTTTGGAGAACTGGTTGATCGGCCGTTACCCGGAGGACGGAACATTCATTCGAAAAAGAGCCTGACGCCGGATGCCCGTCTACTGCAGCATGAAAGACTGCGGGCGCGGCTATGGTCTGAGGGAAGAGGGGGCACTTTGCATTCGCTCGGAAACCGGGTCCCGATTCTGACGAACCGTGGGACATCGACATCGAGCAATGATGCTTGCCGTTACGCCGGCAACAGGCGGGCAGACTTGAGTCGTCGGAATCTGAGCCAAACGCGGGCACCAGCAGCGACGAGCTGAGGATTACCAGCAAAAAGATGGACAGAAGACGTCTCAAATCACGAGTGTATATCACTCGGGGATGCGCAGGCGTTGCCGTGCGGCAAATCACCACATCCTTTTTCCGGCTAACGACATCCGATTCCGCAACCGTCGCGTAGTCCCGATTGAAGGATTCGCTGGTCTGGCAGCTTTCGCACGAACATAAATTTGGTAGCACGAGAGATGATAGATTCGAGGCCTTGTTGTCGGCTTCCGATACCGCGTATGAAGCGTTGTGCACAACTTGCTCTGTTGGCGTTGATGGCCCCTTGGGCTATGCACGCGGCTGATCCCGTGCGCGTCGCCGTCTACACCAGCAATCCTCAGCTACTCCCCGACGCCCTGCGTGAGTTCGAGCGCGCCAACGGGTCAGGACTCGTCGATCTCGTGGTGATCGATGGGGAAACCACTCCCGAAAGACTTGCCGGGGCTCGCGTGATCTATTCGTACGTGATGAGCGCGAGCTTGTACGCGCAGTTTGCCCCGGCAGCGCGGAAGGCCGCAGCTGCCGGGGCCGTTGTGATCGCGCAGCCGCCAGACCTCGCAGAGCACCGCTGGCAGGTGAAGCCGGACGTCAAAGCCAGCGCGGCAGCCTACGAATACTGGGACAACGGAGGGGTGGACAATCTCGCCGCGTTTCTTGCGTACTGTTACAAACTAGGCGGCGGCGAGCGACACATCTCGATACCAGCGCCCGTTCGCCATGTAGTCCAGGGCATTTATCATCCAAAGGCCCCGAGACCTTTTGAGTCGCTGCCGGACTATCTCGCTTGGTACCGCGCGCAACACCTCGTCCCGGAAAGAGCGCCGCTTGCCGGAATCCTCTTCTATCAAACGAACTACAAACTGAACGACCTGGCGCACATCGACGCTCTGATCACGACGCTCGAGAAGCGCGGCGTAGGCGCCGTGCCGGTTTTCGGCTGGCCGGTCCCTGCTCTTGCCCCATTCCTGGGCGAACCGGGCAACTCTCCGTTGCGCCTGCTCTACTCCTTCAATTTGGGTTTTGCGCAGGCCTCCGACAGCGAAACCTTGGAACGCTATGGCCTGCACGTGATCGACCTCATGACTTCGCGCGATTCCTACGAGGTGTGGAGCCGGTCCGCCTTCGGCATCACACCTGAGCGCCTTTCCACACAGGTGGCGCTTCCGGAGATCGCGGGCGCAACCGAGCCCATCGTGGTCGGCACGACGGAGAAGATCGCGGGCGGGGTTGGCTCGTCTACCAAACCCGTGCACGAACGAATCGAAATGGCGGTAAACCGCGGTGCGCGGTGGCTGGCGCTGCAGGACAAGCCAAACGCGGAAAAACACATTGGCCTGCTTTACTTCAACAACCCGCCCGGTAAAGGGAACATCGGGGCCAGCTACCTGAACGTCTTCCCGACTCTCGTGGAGGTGCTGACAAAGCTTCGGGAAAGCGGTTATCAGACCGGCGAAACATTGCCTTCCGAAAAGGAACTGGAAGCCCTGCTCGAAATCAGCGGCCGAAACATCGAAGTGTGGGCTCCCGGCGAACTGGAAGCTCTCGTGGAGAAGGGCCATGTCGTGCTGGTTTCCATGAAGAAGTACCGGTCATGGTTTCAGTCGCTTCCGAAGCAGTTTCAGGATTTCGTCAATGCCGGCTGGGGACCGCCGGAGAAGTCGCACCTGATGACTTACACTGCACGCGACGGAGAGAAGTTCTTCGTCGTGCCCGGTATTCGTATCGGCAATGTGTTCCTGGGGCCGCAACCGCTGCGCACCACGTTTGAGCGCAGTATGGAGGTAGCCCACAACATCAACATCCCACCACCTCATTCATACATCGCGACCTACCTCTGGTACCGCAATGAATTCAAGGCCGATGCGGTCGTTCACTTTGGCCGCCACGGAAATCTCGAGTTCCTTCCGGGGAAGAACGTGGGTCAGGCTGGCTGGGACAGTTCCGAGGCGATTCTCGGCGACTTGCCGCACGCGTATTACTACATCATGGATGGCGGAGGGGAATCGACAACGGCCCGACGGCGGAGCGCCGCAGTGATGATCAGCCACCTGACTCCGCTGGTCGTGGCTGGCGGCGAGCAGGACCAGTTTGCTGCTCTGCGGAATACCTTCGAAAATCTTCAAAAGACAGAGGACGTTTCCCCGGCGCTGGAAGAGCAGTACCGAAAGTCTGCGATTGCCGAGATTCGTCGCCTCAGGCTGGACACACAGTTGCAGCTGCGTCTGGAGGCGGTCGACTGGAAAGTAACGCAGGAGAAAGTCGAGGCTTTTCTCGATGCCACAGAAGCCGGACCGATCCCGCTGGGTCTTCACACGGTCGGCAAATTGCCAGACCCCGCGACTCAGAAAGAGGCACTTGGCGAACTCCTCAAACTGAGCCTGTCGGATGCCGAACTGCGGCAGTACAAGGTTCAGCTCGCAACCTGGGCAGAGGCTCTGTGCGAAGAGCGTCAGCCCTCTCTGCCAGCCAGTCTCCCGCCGCTCCTGAAAGACAAACTGCAGAGTGCATTTGCTGCGGGGGCCGTTTGGCTGCGCAATCTGAGGCAGTCTCCTGCCCGCGAACTGGAGAGTCTGGTCACCATACTCAGTGGCCGGTTCGAGCCCAGCGGCATGTCCGGCGATCCGCTCCGAACACCGGCGGGCCTCCCGACCGGAAGAAACATACACGACTTCGATCCGAATCTGTTGCCGACCAAGGAAGCCTGGGAACTCGGCAAAAAGATGGCTCGCGCGGCTCTCGCGAAGTTCGAACAGGAAGAGCACAATGTACCCGAGAAGATCAGCATGGTTCTGTGGTACGGAGAGACCATCCGGCACCAAGGCGCCATGGAATCCGAGGCCATGTATCTCATGGGAGTCGAGCCGAAGTGGAATGCACGCGGCTCTGTGGACGGTCTTCGGCTTATCCCTCTTCAGGAACTCGGTCGGCCACGTGTCGATGTCGTACTGACCCTCGGCGGCATTTACCGCGATGGCTTCCCCGATAAAGTCCTGTTGCTGGATCGTGCTTCGAAACTGGCCGCAGCGGATGGCGACAACGCGATCATTCGGCATACCCGACAGGTAGCAGAGGCACTAAGGAAGGCAGGCGTTGCTCCTGACCTCGCGGCCAAGGCAGCCAGCGCGCGTTCGTTTGCCGCAGCGCCAGGCGACTACGGTGCCGGTATTTCGAACATGGTGAAGCAGAGCAAAGACGCCGGGAATCTTCAGGGTTTGGCCGATGTCTACGCGAACTACATGAACCACGCGTATTCCTCCGAACTCTGGGGAGAGGCCGTGCCCAATGCGCTCTCCAAACATCTGGAAGGCAACCAGGCGATCATCCACAGCCGCGCCACCAACGTCTATGGTGTCCTCGACAATGACGACTTCTATGAGTTCGCGGGTGGATTAAACGCCGCTACCAAGACTGCCAACGGTGGCAATGCGCCGGCGTTCTACGTGAACGACATGAAGACCCGGGGCAAAGAAAAGGTTACCGGGATCCAGAACTTCATTGCCACGGAATTGAACGCGAGGTACTGGAATCCGAAGTGGATTCAGGCTGCACAGAATGCGGGCTATGCAGGGGCGCGCGAGATCGCCGACACGATGGAGAACCTCTACGGTTGGCAGGCGACGTCTGCTGAACGTATGGATGGCGTTTTCTGGCAGAACAGTTATGACGTATACGTCGCCGACAAGAACGGTCTGGAGATGGATAAGTTCTTCGAGAAAGCGAATCCACACGCGCAGCAGGCGATGATGGCACGCATGCTCGAAGTGGACCGACAGGGATCATACAAGTTTTCGACAGAAAACAGGAATGAACTGGTCCGAAAGTACGTCCAGACCGTCGCGAAGGTCGGTGCAACCTGTTCAGCGAATACCTGTGGGAATCTGAAGCTCCATCAGTACATCGCTGCGCAGGCCGCCTTAGTGCCCGGGCTTGGGTCTGCGGAACTTAGCGCTTTCGGACGCACTATGGCGAGGGCCACTGGCTGGAATGCGGCAGAATTCGCCAATGCTCCGGCGGCTCTTCGGTCGGGCATTCAACAGGGCTCGCAGGTCAGCCGGTCGCGGACACCGCCGCGCGACAGTCCGGCGAACCGTTCTGTTTCATCTCCGCTTCCGTTTGTGACCGGCTATCGCATGTCGGAACAACTACTGCATACAAGCGCTCGGCCTCCGGGCCCGCTGCCGGTGTCATTCCTGCCTCTCGCACTCATCGTGATGATGATCGGCGCGGGATTTCTGCTGGAAGCAATCCGGACCGGAACAAAGGGTATTTCATGACGAATCTCTATCAATGGACTGTCTCGCTTTTTTACCAGTTGGCGAATGCCTTTTTCTGGCCTGTTGCAGTAGCTCTGTTAGCGCTGCTGACGGTCACGCTGGCCGATCTGGGCGGGCTCTTCTTCACGTTCTGGCGGAAGAGGCGCGAAGCTCGCTCAGACTTGCCGGCAATTGCCCGGGCACTGGAGCAAAACGAGACCATACAAGGCGCGCTCGATGACGTGATCCTCTCACCATCGCTTCGACGATTCTGGACAAAGGTGGAGTCGCGGTTGAGAGAAACCGGCTCGGGGACCAACGTCGATCTGTGGCTGGAGGAAGTGCTGCAACAGGAAGAACTCGACGTGGCGGGGCGACTGGATCGTACCCGCCTTTTCATCCGGATCGGGCCAATGCTCGGGCTTGCCGGGACCATCATTCCGCTGGGACCAGCGCTGCAGTCGCTGCTGGGAGGGGACATGGCGGGCATGGTGAGTCATCTGGTGGTCGGCTTTGGCGCAGTGGTCTGCGGTCTGGTGATGTCTGGGGTTTCGTACTTCATCACCCTCGTCCGGGAGCGCTGGACCCGTGTGGAGTTGAAAGAGATGGAGAACCTATGCGAATTGACCCTGCGTTCGCTTCGTTCCAGTGGCCGCGCCGCTGAAGAGGAGACCTATGAGAGCCTTCGTACGGCGTAGGCGCGGATTGGATTCGCTCGCATCGGTGCACAGGGAAGACCCTCTCTCGGGTGTGGCCAACCTGTTCGACGCCTCGATCGTCTTCGCGGTTGGTTTGATGGTTGCCTTGGTACAGGCTTTCAGCCTGGCGCAGTTCCTGGACCCGAATTCTCAGTTCACCATCATGAAGAAGGACGCTCGAACTGGTCAGGTGGAGGTAATCGAGAAGGACCACCGCGACATCAAGGTTAAGAAGATGACGCCTGAAAAGAAGGGTGGGCCGGGGCTGCGACTGGGGGTCGCATATCAGTTACCGGACGGGAGTATTGTTTATGTTCCGGAGGGCGGCGACGTCGCTAAGCCTTCGCCGGTGCGGTGATTGGCGACCCGTTGGCGCGATGCAGCTTGTAAGACAGGTCTTTAAGCGGTTATGTAGCCCAAGGCCTGTTGACGAAGGTGGGCAATCGCCTCCATCACATTCGCCTGATTCGCGATAGCTTCGACAAGGCGCGCATATTCGGGATCGGTTGCGTAAACGCGTGCGACTGAGGCAATCAGAGCGCCAAGGTCGCGACCCTGCTGAAACTGCGCCCACGCTGCCCGATAGGGCGCACCGTTGGTAATGAGCCAGGCATAATCAGCACAGGAGTCGGCGAGCGAATCGTAGTCGGCGAATTCGAGGCTCTCAACGATGGACTTACCGTTCACGAACTCGTGGGTGGTTACCGTGCAGCACTGGGTGTGCCGCGCGGCTTTTTTCACTCCAAAATAATTGGCGTGGCCAACGGGCTTTGCGCCCCATTCGGATTCGAGCGCCCACTGCGCAATCATCAGCCGGGCCGGGCAGCCGGTCTGCTTTTCGAGCGCGGCGGCGATGCCCGCGACTTCTTTCAATCGTTGCTCTCTATCGTTCATATAGCACCTCGTTAGATTGTTTGGATTCGGAAAGACGACGGTCCCTGTTAGGGCGTTAGTGGATCTGGGCCGATGAACCGGGCTTCGGCATGAGAACGGGCCACGACAGCAGGCAGAAGTGGTCAAATGCCCAGAAGTTGACAAGCGGCGTCTTCGTCCCGAGCGCTGCCAAAAACTCGAGGGGCCAAGGGCATCCGCCGTTGAAGATCGGGATCAGGTACGCCGTGTCCGCCAGTGGCCATGTGAGCGGTGCGATCATCGGAAACGCGATGGACTGCTTCGCCAGCGTCAGGCTGCGTTCGGTAGCCCCGAAGGCGAGCGATTCCATCTTCACGCGATTCAGGCCGGACCCGGATAACGTTTGCCACTGCGAAGGCAGATTCACATAGCGGTTCAACTGGCCCCCGAGCCTGGCCAGCGCAGTGGGCTCCGGGTGGTTCACGTCATACGGCCACAGCACTTCAAACTGCGCGGTCGGGTACGTGGCCTTCACGTATGTCGCAATGGCCGACGCGTGCGCGTAAATCAGCCCGCGAAGAAAGTTCGCGTCCGCGTAGCTGTTCACGTTCGGATTGTCGTTCGGGTAAGAGAATGTGGCCAGCGTGCGCCCGAGGGCTGTAACAGCGGCCGCAGCAGTGTCCGCGTCATAAAAGGCCATGCCGCCGCCCGTCACAGACCCGCCGCCTGTATACGTTCCGTTCCCGCTGGACCCGTTCAGCGTGAAGTGCGTGGAGTCCGTTACCGTGATCGTGAAGGCACCGTTCGCCGCCGTGTTCCCGCGCACTCCATCGTTCACGACATTCTGGCCCGTGCTCAGTCCGTGCGGAACCGTTGTCCCGATCGATATGGGCGAAGCGTAGCTGGCGTAGCCGATACCGATGTTCTGACTCTTCGCGAAAAACCACCACAGGAACTCGCCGAACTGCAAATAGGGCGTCAACCCGGCGGCGCTCATCATTGCGGCCATCTCTTTGAACGCCTTCTGCTGGTAAGACCGAAACGTCGTATTGAAGGTACATTGGGTGGACTTCAACCCGCCGAAGCCTGTATCCGTAGTGACCGCCGTTCCGTCTGGGAAGCGTTGAGCGTATACAATCCCGCCACCCGGATTATCAGGAGGGTTGGTCAGTTCCATGGAGAACGACGCCACGCCGGTGAGTCCAGCCGCCGCTACCTGTGCCCAGAAGTCCGTGTGCCAGTCGGTCACGGCACGGTTGAGAACGGGCGTGGTCGCGTCATTGATCTGCCATGTACCCTCGACCCCACCCGACAGCGAACCCGCGGAAGTCATTGTGCCCGCCGTGCTGCTCTTCGATGTGGAAAGCGCGAAAGCGAACTCAGGCGTGCGGGCAACGATTGTGAGCACCCCGCCCGACGCCGAAGCGCGCAGCCCCGTAAAGCCGCTGTTGATGAAGTACGCGAAGTGCGCCGCGATTGTTGCGGTGGTGTCCGCAGCGAACACGCTCTTGCCGATGGTTTGGGTGTCCACGGTGACGAACGCCGAATCTCCGCCGGCCCACGTCCCACCGAAGGTGATCGTGGCGACAGGAAATGTGCCACCCACTCGTTGCCGCTGATTCCACCAGAAGACGCCGAGGTAGTGGTTGATTTGTCCGGCAAAGCCAAGCCTCTGGAGCATCCACAAAAGGCGCTGGGGTGACAGCTTGTACCCGTGGTCAGTGTCGAAGTCGGTGGCAGGCATCACCGATGAGTACGTGTTCGCCGGGTCCGGCACGTCGGCCAGCACGGCTGCTTCAAGGAAATCGAAATAGAAGAAGTGACCGCCGCTGTTTGCATCCCATGCCCCGAGTGCCGGATGGTTGCCGGACTGGAGCGAGAAGGTCACGGTATGCGTGCCCGCCGAAATAGCCGATTCCGATAGCAGACGGCGCGTGACCACGGGGGCCGTTGCCTGGTTGTAGAAGCAGTCCAGTGGCGTGCCTGCCACGCCGTCGATGGTCACGGACACGATGCCACGGTCCGTGTACAACGACGTGCCGACGTAGAGCTTGTGCGCGAACTGGCACGCGTACTTAACCGTGACCGAATCGCCCGTCGTGGACATTCTGTGCGCGAAGCCTTTGTTAAACCATCCCGTGCCGCCGGGCTGATTGCTGGCCTCTTCGATCCACGACGAGCCCGCATACGTCACCCAGGAATCGCGGCTCCCGACGCGCACGCTGCCCGCACCCGCGATCTTGAGCGGACGTACACCGTTCGGGTCCGTCACGCTCCAGTTGGTGACGGTGACCAGCCATTCCGTATCCTGATAGTCCACGATTGGCCATGGGTTGCCCCCGGTGGCATGCTGAATCTGCGGCGCGAACGTCAGCCATGCCTGTTTGAGCTGGTTGATTCCGAGTGCGGAGAAGTCCACGGTCACATGCCAGGTGGCGTCGGACACCCCACCCGTCAGCGGAGCCACGGCGGGCGTAATCGCCAGATCCGCGTTCTTGCTGACCGCGTACAGCGTGATCGAGTTGCCGTCCGCTCCCGGTACGGTGCAGGTTACCGTGATGGTCCCCCCCGACGCCGTGGCCGACAGCGGAAGACTGTTGGCACCCCAACTGAAGCCATTGATCTGCGACACCAAATTGGCGGCGATGAATGTTGCCGGTGGGGCCGTCACGAGCCATAAGATGTAACCGAGCACGTTTGCCGATGCGCCGGTGTTGACCTTCGATGAGAAATGAACAACGTTGGCCGAGGCACTGAACGCGACGAGGGGATTGGCGGCAGCCGCGGCCGCGACGCCCGCCGCGATGGTGGAGCCGCTCTCGCCGCCCGGCGTCGTGATGCTGTAGGTGTATGGCGTGCCGTTCACCGTTATGCTCGCCGTGGACGGAGCGTTCTGATAGAAGTAGCTGGCCGAACCGGACAACCCACCCGGCACCACGTAATCGAAAGCGATGTTCTGATACCACAGCGTGATTTCATCGCCGTAAACCGGTGACGATGCTGTCAGCGTCAGCGTCGCCGACGCGGCCGTATGCGTGCCGCTGACGTAAGTCGCATGCGGCTGAAGGTCCACGGTGCCCGGTTGCCCGTCAGACAGTACATAGCTGAGCGACCGCCACGGAATCCACTGATACGCGGGAGAGTCGAGCGGCTGGACCCCCGATGCGTGTACATGGAACGACAGCACCATGTTCGTGAAGTCAAAGTCCGGCAGGTATTTTGAGGATTGCCAGTGGCCGAAGTAATCGTCAGCGTCCCAAAGCATCAGCACGGCGAAATCCGCCATATCGCGGAAGACGCCCGAGACGCTGAACCCGGTGGCGCTTGCGCCCCACAGCGAACCCATCGCGCCGAAACGATCCACACCGCGAAGGTGCATGGTTCTGTGCGGTTCGAGCTTTTGTATCGCCTCGGTCGCCATGCCGGTTTAGAAGAACACCATCACGCTCAGGTCTGCGCCGGGGAAGGTCGTCCCCGTGCCCGTAACGTCCAGGCTGATTGGCGCATTGGCTGGAATGGTCACAGCCGCTGCGATCTGCACGGGAGTTGCGCTGGCCGAAGTCGTTCTGTCCGCGATAGTCAAGGTCACCCACACGTTCCAGGTCCCGGAACTGTAGTACGAAATATCCATCACGAGGTCCGCGCCGGATGGGGCGGTCTTTACCTGCGCCTGAACGCCGAGTGCCGTCAGAGTATTCATCAGGGACAATCGCGGGGCAAGGTCCGACCCTATCGCCAGGGTGCCGTTGACCGCCATCATGGCGGCCCTTGCAGGCGGCGGCAGAACGTAGATCTCCCGGAACTGATCGAGCGAGAACGGAGCATCGTTCCCATATACGTCCTGCGGAATGACTTCGATCCACGCGACGAAGCCCTGGAGCGCGGTCACTACCGGGTTGGCGATTACAGGAGGCGTCCCCGGAACCGTTGGATAAGTGAGCGCCCTCACAGCGGTCGTCACGATATCGACCGTCCACGCCTTTTCCCGAACCACGAACATTGTGCTGCCGTCCGGGACGACACTGAACGGCACATTGACCGTCAGCACCGTGGAAGTGTTCGACGCGATGTCCCGAACCTGCCCGGCTCCGGTTCCTGCCATCAACACGACCTCGTAGTGTTGCTCGTCATCCACGACCATTCCGCCTGGATAGAAAACGTTCTCGAAATTCGAGCATCCGATGGTTGTCGCGGTGTGCGTGTCGGCCTGTGCCCGAATCATGACCAGATCGTCAAGGCCGAATCCCTCGGAGGATTCAATCTCCAGTGTGCCGTCGGTGGCCGTGTGGATGATTCGTTCATCCGGGAATGGTCCGGTTGACGGCAACCCGTACCGGCTTATATTCGAGATGGTGTAGCCGTCGAACTGGCCCAGCGTGAGCGACGTACCGGCAGGCAGACCGATCTGTACCGTGATCCCGAAAGCGCCGCCCGTCGCGGCGAGGTTTGCGGCCAAGACCCCGCCGTGGACTTCTCGCTTCGCGCGGATATGGAAGTGGTCGAACTGCGGGTCCGGAGGGCCGTAGCCGGTGACGCCATACGACTGAATCGTGATCGTCGCGGCGCCCGCCCCGTGGGTCACGATGTTCTGGCCGATGAGCGTGTCGAGGTTCGGGCCGACGAAGACCTGATACTGCGCTGTCCCCGCCGGAAGCGTTGCCGAGAAGACGGCTTTCTCCGCAATGGCTGCGATCGAGAAGGTCGTCGGATTCGACGCTCGGGAGTATTGGCCGGCGGAATCGATTGCGAAGACCAGCGCGAGAGCATCGCCGAGCAGAGTACTCGCGCCGGTCGCTGCTGATACCACCGCTGCCGGGTCGATCACTGGAGGTGTGGTGATGGTTTGCGAGAACGTATTCACGGGAGGCCAGCCGCGGAGGAACAGCCCCGGCTGATCTCCGCTCGCCCCGGCCAGTGAATCCTGAGCGATGCCGAAAGCGTAACCAGCCGGGTGAAGGATCGGACTCAGTTCGCCGAACGGTTTCCACGACAGAGGCGCTTGCGCACCATTGGCATTCACGGGTCCGGCCTCCACCCATGCGGAAGGCACGCCACCCGCGTTCACGGCTCGGATTTCGACCAGATATGGAGCATCGTCAACGACGCCATGGATCACGATCTGCGTTACCGACGGATTCACACTGGGTAGCCCGGTCCAGACGGCGTTCGCGACCGCGCCTCCGGATGTCCACGTACCCGGATTCACTGCCACTGCCACAGTGAAAGTCGAAGGCCCGGTGACCGTGGCGAAGCCTGTGACATTCCAAGCCGCCGGAGCCGCTCCCGAGATCTGGACTATCTGTCCCGTATCGAAGCCGCAGGGCGCAACCGTTGTGAAGGTGGCGATCCCCGCCGACCACGACGCCGCCGAGACATCGGCACTGATGCTGAGTTGATACCGGCATTCAATGTGGCCGCCACTCAAAACATATCCGTCTGCGGGCGCAATCCAGGTGACCAGAATGGCGTCTGCAAGCCCGGTGGCCGTGGCCACTGTTGTGGTGGCATCGCTGAGCAGGGTAAGGCCGGTGGGCGGCGCTGGCGTGAAGGCGTTTGGAACCAGGGACTGCTGATAACCCTGCGGCGTCAGTTCTTCGGCGGGGTCCCAGTCATAGATGGATGAGTCGGTCTCCTGAACGTCGATCTCCGTGCCGAGGACCGTAACGTCCGTCCCGCCCTGCGCCTGGGTTTCGAGTGTGAACCGATGCGCGGTGATCTCAAGCAGCTTGTTGGTCCATCCGAGGAACTGGTTCGTCATCGAGATAACGTCCAGCGTGGCCATGCCGTAGCCAGCCATGTTGTACCGGAACGTTCCCGTTCCCTGCTGCCGACGCCGCAACAGTTCTATCTTGCAGATCCGCTGCGCGGTCGCCGAAGAGATGGTGAACGGCAACTGGATGTCGAGCCACCGGCGGTCGCCGCTGTCCGTGACGAGGTTCGCGTCGAAAGAATAGCCGTGGATCGCATCCTGCGCATAAGGAGGAATGTCGCTCGCGAGCCACTTATTGGCGGGCGAAATATACGTTCCCTTGACTCCGTTGAACAGGTCCCGGATGCTGACTGTGGATTTCCAGCGGTAAGAGCCGGACATATTGCCGATACCCGGATCTGGAGCCGGAGACGATCCATGCCAGGCGGCGGGCCAGATCACGAACTGTCCGCCCTGGTAAGTGATCCGCCCCGCGCAGGAAGTGAGGAGATTCTGGAGTACGTCCCCGCGTCTCAGCGAGAGATCGAACTTTCCGTTCAGCGCATACCTCGGCTCCGTGCCACCCGCCGCCAGCGGCACCGTCTCATCGCAGATATTGGCCGCCGCGATTAACGGCGCGGTCGGGATCTCGGTTCCACACGCAGCCTTGAACCCCCATGTGGTGTTGCTCAAATAGTCGGCGATGCAGAGAGCCGCGTTCTCGGTATAAGCGTTGGTGACCGGGCTCGAACGTGGATCGAGGATGTCTTTCTTGCCATGGACCAGGAAGCTGATTTGCGGGAGTCCGCCGGAGAAGACCACATCGTTGTAATGCAGCCGCAGGAAGACCGAGGTTCTCCCGAGCAACCTGTGGGAACTGTCCCAGGGGTTGTTCGGACAGACGATCAGGTCGTCGGTGTCGCCGTCGTTCGGCGTCCCGCTGAGCATGCCAGGAAACGTGTCGGTGTGGTCCCCCAGCAACGTTTCCATGTGAACCTTGCTGCCATAATCCGGCCACGTGGTCTGAACGGTTCCCTCAAGATCAACGATTGCGGGACTGCCGCCGCAGATGTACGTGAAAGTGATGCTGCCGGGGCTGCCCACCACCTGGCTGATGATTTGCGCGACGGGATACCTGCCGTTCAATGTGTAATCCCCGGTGATGCCGGAAATGAACACAGTGTCGTCCGGTACCAGCAGCGGGATATTCGCGAGGAGCACAACCGTTACGACATCGTTGGCGCGCGAGATGTGATGAATGCTGACCGTCTGTTGAAGGGGCGTGAAGCTGTCGCCGTTGCCGTTCAACTGAATGATCTGCTTATCGAACAGCAGGCTGTCGACGCTTTGGCAGGGGTGCGCTGCCAGCACTATGACCATGTCGAGGTACTTGTTACTGTCGCCGAATTCGTGGATATAGACGACGGTTCCGCCGACGATTGAGCGTCCATAGACGACCATCCATGGGGCAATGGGATTCCGCGCCGCTGCTGCATAGCCAAGCAACTGCTGGGCCGCATTGCTGGACAGGATCGTGCCGACACCGGTCAGCAGGGTACCGACGCCCGCAGAGATCAGCAGGTAGCCCACACCCTGCAATCCGGGAACAAACAGGGCGACAACGCCGAGGACGACCTCCAGCCCGCCGACAATGACTCCGATGAATTTTGACATCTAAGCTTTGGAGATCTAGACTTGCCAGCCGCAAATCGCATTTGAGAGCGCGATCCGTTGAAGCCCCTGCGGCGTTACCGTGATTACGTCCGTGCCGTTCAGAGCAACGATGCCCAGCGAGTAATCGCGCGGTCGCCGGATCAGCACCACGTCTCCCCGCCGGGCTCGCAGAATATGTACCTGCGGCATCGCGTGGGCCTCCGTGACGCGCTCGGCCACAGCCCGAACGGATGCCTCGCCCGCGTAGCCACGGATCGCACGTTGCGCCTCCGTGCGCGAGTGGTAGCGGCCACGGAACTGCACCGCCACATCCACTCCGGTCATCACTTCGATGGCGTCGCACGCGAAGAGGCAGCAGTCCCAGACACCGTACTGGAAACGCGTCTCCCGATGCGCGGTAAGAAAGCGATCGAGCGCGCTCTGCCAGCCAGGTAAGCGTGTGAGGCCCATCAGATTCAAATGTTGTTCGCGGAGTTCGGAGTCTTGCCCCAGTAGATCGTCACTTCCTGAATCCCGCTCACGAACTCCAGGCCTCTGTCCCCTGGGTGGTCGAGTTGCTGATCGTCGTTCGTGTAGCGGCGATAGACCGAAGTATTCATATCGAGCAGCCGGTTTTCGCAGTTGATCGAGATGATCGCGGTGTTGCCGCCGACTTCGATTGAAGGCTGATCCATCCTCCCCGCCCATGAGACGATGGGCGACGTGATCAGCGCTCCGGCTGAGAAGAGGCCGAGCCACACCGTGACGGGAGCGCCCAACTGGAATTCTCCGAGGACATCGGCGATCAGCGCCGGATCGATCCCGCTCATCGTCAGCGTTATGCCCTTCGCTTCGACCGAGGCCCCGTCCTCGATTGTCGAGACCCCGCCAAGGGTTCCGATCCCCGCCCATGCGTGACCGTTCCATTGGATCGTTCCGTACCCGCTCCAGACGTGAATCGGACCGGTGACGAAATAAGCCTCGACGAAGAGCGCCGGTTGCAGCTCGCTCGCCTTCACGGCGGCGAGCATGTCGCTGCTCATCGCACGCGGCATTTCAGAGCGCCTCCCGGATCTCAAACTGCAAACCGTACATCCGTGATTCGGTGATCGAATACTTCCGCGCGTTTGACTTCAGCCGGAACAGCCCCTGCGTGTTCACCAGCGTGATCGCGGCCCCATCGAGCGGCGACTCCCGGATCTGGGGCCAGATGCTGAGCGCAACAGCGCCGCCGCTCGCGCTTACTGTTCCGAGATTGCGGTACAACCGGTAACCGACCTGTAGCCAGTCGCCCGGAGAGAGTTCTCCGGTCCAGTCCCTCACGCTGAGCGTGTACCCGGTTTGTCCTGCTCCATTGACCGCCATGGTTCCCGAGCCAACTCCGGCCAGCGGAGCCCGTGCCAGCGGATCGCCAAGTTGAAACACGTTCGCCTGGCCCTGCACTCCCATCAGCCACGCGATCCAGGCCTGCGCCTGCGCGTGCGTCAGGGGCGGCATCGATACGGATGCTTCGAGCCACGAAGACTGCCAGTTCTGGATCTGCTGCGCGCCCGTGAATGGCGATACGCTGACCGCGACCGAGTCCATCAGGGTGAATTCGACGGACGCCGGAGCCGCTGGTATGAACGGCATCGGAATGATCGGCCAGCCGTTGAAGGTAGTCGGCATGGTTACCGCGCTGGCGTCCGCTTCGCTCGCTCGTTGACCGCTTGCAGCGAAGTTACGACCGCCGACTGGTGCGCTGCGATGATCGCGGATCGTGTGCGCTGCTCGGTCAGTACAGGATCTGTGCCGCGAGCGTCAATCGTGTAGTAATGGTTGGACCCGCCGCTGCCGAGCATGCGCCGCGATGCCGAATTGCTCGCGATACTTCCCGACGCTCCATAGAGGATCTCGGGACCGCTTTCTCCCACAAGATAGGCCGTGTCCGGCGATACGGGTCCGCCGCTGGCCCGATACGAAATCGAACTGCTCACGCTCGGGGTGAGGCCGCCACCAGCTCCGCCTCCGAACAGGGTGCCCAACAAACCCGCGGCAGTGCCCAGTGCGTTGAAGATCACGCCGCCTGCCGATCCGCCGAAGATGTTCCCGAGGCTCGCCGCGGGGCCGGTTCCCACAGGCGGGACCGTTCCCGAAGGCGGGACCGTTCCAGCCCCCCCCGAAGACTTCGCCAACCGCACCCAGAGCGCGAGCGGTTCGGTCGATCCATCGGGTTTGGTGATCCCGCCCAGATTGATGCCGAGCTTCGCTCCCAACGCGCCGAGGCCCTTCTGTAGACCTTGTTTGATAGTCGAATTGAGAATCTGCTTGCCGATGTCCCGGAACATGGCCGCGAAATTCGTCTTGCCTCCGGTGATCAGTTGCGTCAGGTTGTCGGAGAGTTTGTCGAAAGCAGAGTGCAAGGCATCGTAGATGATGCTGGCCGTCGTTTTGGCCTGCTTCTGCATGTCGAGGAAAAAGGCTGCAACTCCGTCTTGTGCCTTGCCTGAACGAAGCAGGATGGCGACGGTCTCATCGGTGAGCTTGTTGAAATTCTCCTGTTGCTTTGCCGCGACCATAACCGCCTGCCCGTAGCTCAGCGTCTGCTTGCCGTTGTCGGTCAGCACGTTGATCTGCCGCTTCAGTGCGGCCGTCTCTTCCTCGTACCGGTCGAGCGGCGAGTCGAGCGCCTTGGCCGCGCGTGCGTCGGTTTCGTTCCATTCGGCCTGCGTGAGATCGACGATTGCCTGCCGCTTCAGTTGAAGCGCTTTGATAACGTCGGCATCGGTCGCAGCGGCGATTTGCTGGTCGAGAGCATAGAGCTTCACCGCGAGCGCGGCCTGGCGGTACGCTTCCTCCCCGGCGAGAATCGCGGGCACCAGGCCGCGTCGGCTGGCGATCTCCTGCCGGATGGCAAAGATCTCCCGGTTCGTGCCATCGACGACATCGGCGTTCGATTTGCCGGTCAGCGCTTCGCGGAGTTTCGCGATTTCAGGAGCCAGCGCGCGTAGCTGGTCGGCGGTCTTGTTGTACGTCAGCGCGAGAATGGCATTCGACACGGCGGCGCGGCGGGCTGCTTCATCGCCTTCGAGGTTCGCGACAGCCAGGGCACGGGTTTGCGTGGTCGAGAGGGTCGCCGATTTCTGCTGCTCGTCGAGCGCCTTGCGAAACTCGTTCAGTGACTCCACGTCGGACTTCGCCTGCATCAGAGTCCGCAACTTCTCAAGCTCAGGCCGCATCGTCGCGATTTGCTCGGCGGTGCGGTTGTAGGTCAGGCCGAGAATGGCGTTGTCAACCGTTGCGCGGCGGGTCGCTTCCTCGCCTCCCGAGATCGCGGCTCCCAGCGCGCGCGCCTGATCGGTGGCCAACTGAGAGGAATGCTGCTGTCCGACCAGTTCCTTGCCGTACTCGTCGAGCGCCTTCAGCGACTCGCCCAGTGCGACCTTCTGGCCGATCGTTGCTTCCTGAAGCGCCGTTAGCTTCGCATGGCCCGCATCCGTCAGCTTGTTGTTCAGTTCGAGAACGATGGCGGCAGCCTTCTCGGCGCTTGCCACGCTGGCGATGGCTTCCGGGGTGCCATCGAGCGCGGCGATATAAGCCCGCTGCGCTTCGATTGCGAGATCCAGCTTCTCGATCTCGTCGCCGAATTGATCTTTCTTCTTCGCGATTCCTTCGGTCTCGGCCGCAGGGAGTCTCGGGACAGCAGAAGGATTGGGCGCATCACCCGGTTTGGACGCGGGCTCGCGCTGGCGTTTCGCTTCGTCCAATGCCGATACGACCCAGTCGGGCGTCAACTTTCCCAGAACTCCTCTGGCCCAGTCGAGCGCTTCGTTGAAGTACTTCTTGAAAGTCGCGACGATGGTCAGAGAGGAGAACCACGACGTGAAGCCGGACCACAGCGTCCGCATGTAGCCGATCAGCGTGCCGAACTGCGCCCCGATCCACGTCAGGCCCTTGCCCATGAGAATCCACGCAGCGTTCCAGACGTCGCGCAACTCGTAGGTCGAGCCCTTGAGCGAGAAGGTCGCGTCGCGAAACTTGTAGAGCGCGATGGCGATACCTGCAATAGCGGCGATGGCGATACCAACAGGCCCGCCGATTGCCGCCATGGCACCGCCGAGAACATACCCGGCAGCAGCCGCGATGCCTTCTTCCGCCGCGAGTTGCCCGATGAACCACACGGAAGTCTGGAGCCAGCCCGCGAACTGGGTGAGCGCTGGAATGACCCGCCCAAGGCCCGCGAAGCCACTCAGAAACTTGCCGACCCCGGCGGCTGCTTTTTCGAGACCTCCGTTGGCGAGATCAGCCAGCAGCGGGATCGCGATCTTCGCCAGTTGCAGGGCGGCAATCGCCTCAAGAGCCACCTTGAGAGCGTGCGCATGCGTCGCGGCGAACTTGAGTGCGTCCGCGGTGGCGTTGACCGCGGTGGTGACCGTTGCGCCGAACGATGCCGCGAGTTGGGGGATGTTCGCGTTTTTGGCTACATCGATCAGCCGGTCGATGAGATTCGAGATCGCCGGGAGCGTCGCGCCCAGAAGCGAATAACCCAGCCCCTGAAACACCAGCTTGAGACGTTCCAGATTGTCATGAGCATCGGCGGCCACCTTCGCGGTTGACGAACTGAGCACGAGGCCGAACCGATGCGCCTCGTCATTCACCTTCTCTTGTTCAGCGCCATACTGATTGAGCAACGGGATCAGCCCCGCTCCAGCCTTGCCGAACAGAGTCATGGCGAGCGCTGTCTTTCCGGCGCCATCCGCCATGCCAGCGAACTTCGTGGCTATCTCACCGAAGAGCACTCCCGAGTCCTTCAAGTGCCCGGTAGCATCGACGGCGGATACCTTCAGTCGGGTGAAGACGTTGGTTAGCGCCTGATTGCCGTTCTGCGCCGAGAAAGCGCTTTTGCTGAGTTTCTCCAGCCCTTTGCCCAATGTCTCGCTCGACACGTTGCTCAGCCCGGCCGCATAATTCAGGACCGACAGAGTCTCGGTCGTCGTGCCGGCGGATTGGGCAAGCTTATAAAGCGCGTCGGCGGAATCGAGGGAGTGGGTGATGAGCGCAGCGGTGCCGGTGGCGATTGCCGCGCCCATCGCCAGGCCCGCAGCCGCGATTTTCTCCAGCGAACGTTTGATGTCGCTCGCCGTCTTCGCGGAGAGCTGGCTCATCTTGTCCATGCTCCCGGAGAACGACGCGGTGTTCGCCTTCAGGTCGATGGTGAGTGTGCCGACTGTGACGCTCATTGGCTGTACCAGGGCAATGCGAACACTTGTTCAAACCTTCGACGACTTGTCATCGCGCCATCCATCGAGAGGAAGATGGTCGCAACTCGTGTTCCCGTGAGATCGTATTATTTGAACGAAAAATGGCTGTCAGCATAAAGACGAACCGGATGCTGTGGGGGCGTGCTGCGTCCCGGTGCTCGTTGCCGGAATGCCGACGCGAACTAGTCATTGATCCCCTCGACACCGACGATCCATCACTTGTGGGCGAAGCTGCCCACATAGTTGCAGAACAGTCTGACGGGCCTCGTGGGGCGCGCGATCTGACCATTGAGCAGCGCAACACATACGCCAACCTGATTCTTTTGTGCAACGTGCATCACAAGCAGGTCGACGATCAAGTGAACTATTTCACCGTTGAACGCTTGGGCTCAATTAAAGCCGATCACGAGTCATGGGTGCGCTCAGCGCTCGCGGGATTTGACGCCGTTAAACAAGCCGACGATGAGCGATGGGCAGGCTACATTGACGAATGGGCATCAAAAGCGGCTCTGGACGAATGGCTTGACGTCACATATTCTCTGTTGCAGCCCACTCCAGAAGTAGGTCAGTTGTTCTTCAACAATCTTGCCTCACTCCGAGAATGGATACTTTCACGCGTTTGGCCAGACAGATACCCAGATCTCCGCGCGGCGCTGCAAAACTTTCTCGGAGTCGTCGATGATTTTGTCAATGTGTTCAATAGGCATTCGGAGCCAGGTTACGACGGCTCCTTTCTCCGAACCGTGCGGTTCTACAAGATCAGGGAGTGGGATTCAGAGCGGTACGAGATGCTGTCCAACCGGTATGGCTTTCATGTTGATCTGATTCACGACCTCACTTGTGAGTTGACCCGAGCCGCAAATTTTATTTGCGATAAGGTCCGTGAAAACCTCGACAGGTCCTTTCGCGTCGAGCAGGGTGTCTTGCTCGTGCGACGGGGTGCAGGCATGGACTTGATGGAACATACCTATCGACTGGAGTACGACAAAGAAGAGCGCATTATGCGCCCCTACCCCGGCTTGTCGAAATTCATGGAGATCCGTAGCTCGCGTGACTATTGCGTAGGAGAAGGCAGCGATCCCGCATATAAGCCGCCTAATCTGCGCTGAGCCTGATTGGTAACCGTTCACACGCGAATCGCGGCTCCCGCCGGAAGCCCGCCAAGAATCCTGAGAAGCTTGTCGCCGTCGATCTCCTCTTCGAGTCCTTCGTCTTCCGCGGAGCCCGGCAGTTTGTGGATCATGAACGATTCCGCGCTGAAGGGCGGCTCGGGTTTCATCATGCTGAAGTTCGCCGTGACCGAAGCGATGATCCCGGCCATCAGTTCGGAATGCTGGAGCCGCTCGATCTGCCGCAGCCGCAGCGCGTGAAGCTGCCGCGGGGTCATTTCGAGCCATTCGTCGTCGGTGAGGCGCAGATCGTAGCGGGCAATCGACCATGCCTCCAGCCATGTCAGCGGTGCTCTTACGGCACCGCTGGCGTAGGGCGTTCCGCGTCATCGGGCGCGGGCATCGATGCAGCCCATGCGGTGAGCAGCCCTTCCTGAACCATCACGATGTTCTCGGGATGGATCAGGTCGCCCACCTGTTCGAGCGTGTACTTCGCTCCCGCGCGCCGCAGGACGACATAGAGCAGCGCGCGGACGAGTTTGGCGGAGGGGCGCAGAAGGTTAACCTCTCCCGCGATCAGATTCAGGCCGGTGAGATCCTCGCACTCGATCAGCACGTTGTGCGTGACCGCGAGAGGCCAGGTCTTGCCGTCGAGTTTCAGCTCCACCTTTCGGATCAGCTTTTCAGCGATTGGCTTTTTTAGCATGGTTTCAACCTTTCCGCCCTATGGACGGGGCCGACCAGTCAGCTTCCTGATCGACTTCGAAGCAATAAACAACAGATGTGGATCACACGGGGTAGATTAAGGATTCGAGAACACGCTGCTCAGAGCACGTCCCCGGGAGGGAACACTTGGAAGGCGATACCAAAGCCAGAAGTTTCCGGAACCCTGAGAGTTTAGAGGCTGAGCGCGTCACGCGCGACATGCTCGCCGAATTTCTGAAGCTCCGAGGCTTCGGGGTTCTCGCTGACGATCGCGTCCGCAACGGGCAGACTATCGTCGCGACAGATCCGAAGGGCGACCAGCTGACGATGCGAGTCCGCCTCTGCTGGCGTCGCCAAGGAGAAAATCGAGACTCCAGCCGGGCGCGCACGTATTCGGCTGTGCAGCTGTTGGCCACGATAAAAAATCATGATTGGGAGGGAACCCTGTCCGAGAAGGTTGACCGGGAGCGGTCCGAGGGTGTAACGCACCTTCTTCTCGTCCAGAATGATGACGACCGCATTATCTACGCCGCATTGGTTCCGCTGTCTGAGATCCTTCCTATTTGGATCGCCCAGCGAGACATCAGCTCACGCCTAATCGATCAGGGTCGGCTCGGCCGCAGAAGAAAAAACCATGCGATGAATGGATCGAGCCCCACGCTGTGGTTGCAGGACGATCAAGCTCCCGAGGTGGCGGAAGCACTTTGGAATCATCCGGGAGTCCGGGATGTTGCGAAAATGGAACTGCAAGCTGCAATGTCTGTCGGCCTGTCCGACGAAGAAGCAAACCGGGCCGGATTGGATGATGGTGGAAACTACAGCCCCGAAGAGGGTGACCAACGACAGGTAGTTGAGCGACAAATTCGCGAACGCCGGGGACAGCAGGGTTTTCGAGATGCCTTGCGTGAGCGGCACGGGGACCGCTGCCTGGTAACTGGATGCACGGTTCTGGCAGTGCTGGAGGCGGCGCACATTAAGCCATACCAAGGCGAAAACGACAATCATCCCGAAAATGGACTGTTGCTCAGATCGGATATTCATACGCTGTTTGACCTCGACTTGCTCGGGATTGAACCCGATCAGTTGAATTTGGAGTTGCACCCAAGTCTCGCCAGGGAATATGGCGACATCACAGGAACAACGCTCGGTTGCGCGGCTGAGCACCGACCGTCGCGCAAAGCCCTGGACCTCCGATACAGACAGTTCCAGCGCCGACTTAGTCGCCCGATATGAACTTTTTCGTCTGGTAGAACCTCAGCTATCACCTGCGCTCCCGCTGACCTGATGACGCCGGA
>Ga0007854_10000393_pt1 | contig 28438 bp, 14 predicted proteins | sample CryBogCBH12Aug08_FD_60382 | JGI IMG/M metagenome (GOLD analysis project Ga0007854, IMG submission 60382) | Freshwater microbial communities from Crystal Bog, Wisconsin, USA - CBH12Aug08 | ecosystem: Environmental > Aquatic > Freshwater > Lake | place: Crystal Bog, Wisconsin, USA | collected... | reverse complement strand
GGTGATTGGGTGACTGGTTTCTTTGGTGATGGTATGTCTGCACAGTTTCCTATTATGACAGGAGTTATGCCTGGAATATATAGAGAGGCAGGTTCTGAGACTGGTTCAAGTGGTAATAAAGGTTTTCAAAACCCACAAACACCAGCACAGAAAGCTGCAGGACCTCAAATGCCTGCTGGACAAGTAAGATACACTAATGGTAAACCAACAACACCACCACTTGCAAGAGGTATTGTTGCGAATACAGCTATTGCTAAAACAAATTCTGATAGAGTTCACGTTTGTGATATCTCAGCAGGAATTAAATACAATATTGCTTTAGTATCGTTACAGATTAAACAAGTTGTTCAGGCTATCAGAACAGCTCTAGCCGCATTATGGAAATCAACTTCATCATCACCATTTGCAGATGAAGTTAGAGCAGCCGCAAAGGCCATACAAGCACAATTTAAGATTATTCAAAAATATGCAAAGGATATTAAATCAAAACTATCCGCAATACAAAATTATATACAACAAGTAAAAAAACTTATAGCGTATATTGAAAGTTTACCTACAAAATTAGCAGCTTTATTTGCACAATGTTTAAGTGAAGCTACTGCGGCTTTAAAAGATTCTATCAATAATGCTCAGAGTATTGTAGCTGCATCACCAAGTGCTAATACATAGGTGTAATAAAAAGGATTTTAAATGGCTGACTTATCATGGACTGAACCGGAATCCGCAGCTAATACGGATTACCAACCAATATACCCATACAATAACATACAACAAACAGAATCTGGTCACTTCCTTGAGATGGATGATACTCCAACAAGAGAAAGAGTTAGATTGCAACACCGTTCTGGAACATTTATTGAAATGCATCCTAATGGTGATGAAGTGCACAAGGTGTATGGAAATGGTTATGAAATCACTATACAAGACAAAAATGTATTGATTAAAGGTGTCTGTAATATTACTGTACAAGGAGACTCCGTATTTCACGTACAAGGAGATTCATACAATCAAGTGGATGGTAATGTATATCAAACTGTCAAAGGTGATTTAAACCAAGTTGTTGAAGGCAATTGTGAACAGACGGTGAATGGTGATTTTGACTTTAATGCACAAGGAGACTTCAATATAAGTGCGGCAAACGTCAATATAAACGCAGATTTAAATGTGAATGGTGATATTGGAACGAATCAAACCGTTGCGGCTATTGGTAATATTACTTCACAAATGCAAGTTTCTGCAGCCATAGGTATACAAACAACAGGATTTATAAACGCTGGAGTACCTACTTTGGCGGCTTTACCAGGAACTATAACTTCTTCCGTGTCAGTAAATTCACCTATCATCAACGACTATATTGGTACTTTAGAATCGGTTAGAGTCGGTATTAATGCTCACGTACACCCTGGTGTACAGAATGGTTCTGGAGTAACTGGTATTATTGCTACGCCAATTTTATAACGATAAATAGACAATGGCAACAATAAACAAATTATACTCGGATTTAGATTTCACCTTTACTAAGAAACCAGTAACGGGTGATATTGCTTTAAGTTATGATACTACAGCTGTAACTCGTTCTATCAGAAACCTATTACAGACAAGGCACTATGATAGACTGTTTAATCCAGATTTAGGTTCAAATTTAGACAATATCTTATTTGAGAATATGGGTCCAGTATCAGCAGGAATATTAGAGAAAGAAATTCTAAATTTAATCGCCAATTACGAACCGAGAGCAAAACTCACAACAGTAAGTGTTAATCCGTCACCAGACAAAAATGGTTATTATGTTACTTTGTCTTATTATTTGGTCAACGCAACACTACCTACAACAGTAACACTTCTACTAGAAAGAGATAGATAATATGGCAGGAGCTAACAGTAATATACAAGTAACAGATTTGGATTTTAATTCAATTAAAAACAATCTTAGAACATTCCTGCAATCACAACCGGTTTTGCAAGACTATAACTACGAAGGTTCTGCACTATCTACATTGTTGGATGTTTTGGCATATAATACACAATACAATGCTTTTTACCTGAACATGGTTGCCAATGAGATGTTCCTAGATACTGCATTGTCACGTAATTCTGTGGTTTCTCAGGCAAAATTATTGGACTATGTACCAAAATCTGCAATTGCACCTTCAGCCACAATCAATCTTAAGATTAATCAAGTCACACAAAGTTCTTTGACTTTACCTAAATTTACTAATCTATTGTCGGAAGCAATTGATGGTGTAAACTATAATTTTGTTACTACAGATTCTTATACGGTCAACGTACAGAACAATACGGCTACGTTTAATAATGTAATCATTAAACAAGGTATACCAACTACTCAATCTTATTTGGTGGATTCGGCAACCAATCCAAACTATATCTTTACTATACCAGATGTTAATATAGACACAACAACATTGGTGGTTTCTGTACAACAGAGTAGTACCAATTCAGCTTATCAAGTCTTCACATTGGCACCTAGTTATTTACAATTAACCGGTTCAGATGCTGTTTACTTTTTACAAGAAGGTCAAAACGGCAACTATCAAATTTACTTTGGTGATGGTATATTAGGACAACAATTAGTTGATGGTAATATTGTTGGAATCTCTTATATCGTTACAGCAGGACCGTTAGCAACTGGTGCAAACAACTTTATATTACTAGATTCAATTGCTGGTTACTCAAACACCTCTACATTTTCTGTAGTTGCTACAGGTCAAGGTGGAGCAAAAGAATCTATTTCTTCTATTAAATTCCAGGCACCAAAAGCCTTCTCATCTCAGAATAGAGCGGTAACTAAAGAAGATTATATTACATTGATTAGTCAAAATAATTTAGGTATTAAATTTGATGCTGTCAACGTATGGGGTGGCCAAGAAAATAATCCACCAGCATATGGACAAGTTTATGTTGCATTAAAACCATCCGGTTCTTATACACTAACAGATGTACAAAAGCAACAAATCATTAATGAAATCATTACTCCAATTTCTGTAATGACAGTTAGACCAGTTATTATAGATCCGGATTACACATACATAAAAGTCACGGCAAATGTACGTTATGATCCTAAGAAGACAAACTATACATCAAGTCAATTACAATCTTTAATTGTTGCAGCTGTTAATAATTTTACATCAACAACTCTTAATACTTTTAATTCAACTTTTAGTTCATCTGCTTTAAATACGGCAATCATAACTGCTGACCCATCTATTGTTACGGCAGATTTTTCTATACAAGTACAAAAGAAATTCTATCCAAATTTAACCACACCGACAACATATAATTTCTACTTCAATACACCATTACAAAGGGGTATATTGTTAAGTGGTATCAATAGTTCTCCAGCAGTTCAATTTAGAGATCCATCAAATGCATCTAATATAATTGATGGTATTTACATTGAAGAAATACCAGTACAATCTGTTGGTGTAGATTCATTATCAATTATCAATCCTGGTTTTGGTTATCAATATCCACCGACAGTAACAATCTCTGGTGATGGTACAGGTGCAACAGCTGAAGCTATATTGAATGGTAATGGACAAATTAAATCAATCGTTGTTACCAATGCAGGTACAGGTTATACAAGTGCTTTAGCCGTAATTACTAATGCTGCAAATGACACAACAGGTCAACTTGGTGCAGCCGTTGTTATATTGCAAGGACAATATGGACAATTGAGGTCATATTATAATAATGCATTGAATGTTAAAACAATATTTAATAATAATGTTGGTACCGTAGACTATGTGAACGGTGTTGTTACATTAAATAGTTTTGGTCCTTTAGATGTTGATAATCCTTTGGGGCAATTAACAATTACTGCAAATCCGACAACCACAATCATTTCATCAGCATTTAATAGAATCATTACAGTTGATCCGTTTGATCCATTATCTGTTGTTGTCAACATTACTACATAAAGTAAATGATAACAAATAAGAATTCTCTACTAGTAGGTTCACAGTTACCGGCTTTTGTAACAGAAAACCCGGACTATGCCAATTTTGTTTTATTCCTAGAAGCATACTATGAATGGATGGAACAAAATGGTAATTTATTAGATGCTTCTAAAAATCTATTGGCTTATAAAGATATTGATACCACAACGGATCAATTTCTTCAATACTTTATTAATGATTTTTTACCATATTTTCCAAAAGATGCACTAATTAGTGAACAAACGGCAATTAAAGCTGCAAGGCAGTTGTATCAGACTAAAGGTACAATAGCTTCTTATCAATTTTTGTTTAGAGTATTATTTAATTCAGATTTTGATATTTTCAACACAGGTGATGCTGTACTCAAAGCATCTTCAGGAACTTGGTATGTTGCTAAGAGTTTAAAATTAGCATCACTAGATTCAAATTTCTTAATTACCACAAACCTAAGAGTTTTTGGTGAAACCACAAAATCTATTGCCACGATTGAAAACGTGGTGTTGGCTGGTAATAAGACAGAAGTTTTTATCTCTAATATTGAAAGACTTTTCCAGTCAGGTGAGTTTGCAAGAATAGTTGATAATAATAATCAAGATGTATATTTTCTAAATGGCAAAATTGTGCCTTCTGGTACGAATGGTGCTGAAGTTTTACGTGCAAAGATTGTTGGTCAATTAAGTTCTGTCAATATTGATCCACTCAATAGAGGATTACAATATTCAGTAGGTGATCCAGTTATTGTATATGGTGGATTGAATAGTGGTGTTCAATTTCCTGTTGGTGCAAATGCATCTGTTGGTTCAACAACTACAGGTTCAATTCAACGTATCAATGTAATCAACGGTGGTTATGGTTATTCATTATCACCATTGGTAAATCAAGTTGAACCTGCTTATGCCAATTATACAAATATTAATATTTCAGGCTCAGATGTATCTAAAGCACACGCTTCTGTAGTCTCTGTTGATCCATCTTTAGCTAACACTTCAATAGTATCTCTAATACCATTAGATTCTATTGCTTTAGCTACTAATGTAACAATTGCAAATGCACAATATAATTTTTTCTCATCTGGTTCTTATATAACATTAATTAAACCTGTTAATTTTACTGTTGGTGAAACTATATATCAAGGGGCTAACTTATCAAGTGCTACATTTAAGTCTACAGTTGTAAAAGCAAATACACCTGCAAACACAGTTCAATTAACTTATGTAACTGGTACACCAACTATTGGTGCTAACGTGATTGGTTATACTTCAAATTTAACTGGTAATATAATATCTTTTTATACCGCCAACGCAAATACTACATTATCACAAGCTTTTAACTTTGCAACATTCAACACTTATCCAATATCATCGGTAACTGTTGATAATGGTGGTGGCGGTATCTCACAAATACCAACTGTTTCTCCAAAATCCGTATTCGTAGATATTGTTGGCAATGAAACAGATTTAGGTACTTTTGGTATTTTAGCACCAATTCAAATTACAAATCCAGGAGCTGGATATCATGTTAATGATAAAATTACTATCACTGGTGGTTCTGGTTATGGTGCATATGCAAACGTAACCAATGTTAGTGGAACAGGTGCTATAACGGCTGTTTCTTATGTGTATAGTCAAGGTTCTGATTTGTATCCTTTGGGTGGATTAGGTTATACAACAACCTCACTACCAACCGTTTCTATTACAACATCTAACACCTCACCTGCATCTTTGTATGTACCAGGAATTGTTGGTCAAGGTGCACAATTCTCAGTTGTCACAAACAGAGTAGGATCTGTTACAACAATTAATTTGAATTATCCTGGTGATGATTATGTTGCAGTACCAAACGTATCATTAAAAGTACAAGATATTGTTGTTTCTAATGTATTTGTTTCAAATCTACCACAAAGAGGTTTAAAAGTATATCAGGGAGCCAACACAAATGTGGCCACCTATACTGCAACTGTAGATTCAATTACATTATTACAGGGTTATTCAACTCCAGCAAATTCCATATACAATCTAAGGGTATTCAATTACACTTCAAGTCCAAACCCATCTTTACCATTAAAGATTGCATCAAATACTGGTATCGCAATGGTGATGGCAAATACACAATACAATTCATATTATGATGCGACTGGTGTAAGGAAATATGGAGATGGAACAGCTCTTGCAACAGCCAAATTCTTAAATGGTTTAGTGATTAGTCAAGGTCAATACATCAATTCACAAGGTCAGCCAAGTGGATTTGACATAATTCAAAGTTCAAATTACAACAATTACACATACCAAATTACGGTTGAAAAAGAAATTGAAAAATATAGAGATATACTACTCAATTTATTACACCCATCTGGTATGAATATTGTTGGTAGATATGCAATTAAATCAAATGCACAGATAAATTTTGCAATGACTGATACTGGTTATACCGGTAACAATCTATCTGATTATGCTGGAACAAACAATCCACAATTGACATTACAAGGAAGTTTTAGTAATCCAAGTAATAATATACTACAATTCTCAAACATTCCTGTTGGTGAACTTATGAGTGTTTTGGTGCCACCAGGAAGTTATATTAGGTTTACAACAACCTATGGTGACACCTTAGGTTCCATGGTCGTTTCAGCCAATGATATATCAAATACGGTCGTACTACAATCAAACACTTGGGTGGTTTTTGGAAATGTAGCATATGTAACAGGAAATACTGGTCAAAACTACATAAATATCAACAGTATTACCAACACTTATGGTATAGTAAAAGGCGGCCAGGACAGTTTATATTATAACAACTATGCAAATATTACATTAGGTGATATTGTTCGTACAGGTGATATCGTAAGAGTTTCTGGTAACAATTACACAACAACTTCTGTAGATAATGTTAATAATATTGTTTACTTCTCAGCGAACTTAACTTCAAGTATTTCTAATTCGTTGATATCTGTAAATAGAACATATGTAGCTACTGCACCACATATTCAAATATTCAATTCCAGTTCAAACACACAATTTGTGGAATTGACAACAGAAAATGGGGTAACACTAACAACTGAAGATGGTAATATACTTTTAATAAATTAGGAAAATAAATGCCTTCATCAAAAATTACTCAGCTGCCATTAATAACTAAGATTAATGCCAACACATCAAACACATTATTTGTAGGTGTAGATGTTCCTACTCTTTCAACGGGTCAATTGACTGTACATACTTTAGCACAAGGTTTGTATTCTAATGAAGTATTGAATGTTGGTACAAATCAACAAAACTTACCTAATACGGTTGCACAATTTTCTTCTAGTGGTGAGTCTTACATTCAAACAAACTTGGTTAATACTAATGATGGTGGTTCTGCTGATATAGTAGTAACAGCCAATACAGGTTCAGATTCAACGTACTTCATTGATATGGGGTATGCAAACAAGAATTATCAGCCAGGCCAAGAATTCAATAACATTGGTACGGCAGTTAATCCATTAGATGGTTATATCTATGCTCAAGGTGTTAGTTCAAACTATCCTGGTGGTAACCTGATTGTAGGTTCAACCACTTCAGGCAGAGAAGTTAGGTTTGTTGCAGGTGGTGGTAGTTCATCAAACATAATTGCCAAGATGACTGCAAACGGTTTGTATATGATGAATGGTATGCCATTTTATTTTGCTGATGGTACGGTGTTAGCTTCTGCAAATACAACAACTTTGACCGCAGCTTTTAATTTAGCAAACACAGCAGTTCAAAACACAGCAACTATTAATATAAACAATTTAAATATTTCAGGTAATACAATTGCACAGTCAATGAATATTGCTAATTTGATTGTGAATGGTACAGGAAATATTACTGGCACATTAAGTGTATCTGGTATTGTTAATATGAACGCACTAGTTGTTCTGACAAACACTACATTCACATCAACGCAATCTGCAATGACGATTAGTGCAACTGCAAATGTACAGACACCTTCACAAGCAGGTACATTATTGCATCTATCGGGTAAAGCAAATACTGCTGGTAGATTTGTTATTGATTCGTTTGGTGTCAATCAAAACACAGCATATTCTATTATTGCAGGCAGAAGTGCTAGAGGTACAGTAGATGCACCAACAGCATCACAAAATGGTGATGTATTGTTTAGAATTGCCGGCAACGGATACGGAACTACAGGATTTGCACCATTAGGTGTTGGTAGAATAGATATTATTGCTGCCGAAAATTATACAGATACGGCTCGTGGTTCACAAATAGTATTTTATAATAATGTAATTGGATCAAATACACCAATACAAGTTGCTACTTTTAATGCTTTAGATGCACAGTTTTATGGTTATGTTAACCCACAAAAAGGATTTGTCTACACACCATTAGTTTATCCAAGTGCTCAGACAGCTATCACTATTGATTTTGCAAACAATTCATTAGTTCGTGCTCAGACCGCAACAGGTTTGACTGTGACATTAACTAATTTGTTGGCGGGTAAAGAAGTTGTTGCATGGATCACAAATACTTCTGGAACTAACCAGACATTTACACACGGCCTTTCTGCAACAAATTCAACACTCAATGCAACCAATTATGCAATACCAGGAACATCAACAATCTTGGTAAGATATATGAGTATTGATGGTACTACACAAAATACTTTTGTTGCTGTCACACACGCTTAATAAATACATACTATGGCTAATCAATCACTACTTACACACACAGCAAAAACGATTTCAGTATCTGAACAATACTATGCGCCAGTTGCTACTTTACCTCCATATTATACTGTTCCATTGAGTACACTTTATGGATTTATTGCAAGAACTGATCCATGGCCAGATGAAAATAACCCTCCAGCTCCTACACAAGATGTAAGAAGTGTTAAAAGTCTTTACAAGAATATCTTTGCTTTAAAAAGAATCACAGCAAACGATATCATACCAATCATTCAAAGATTTGATTGGACAACAGGAACTATCTACGATTATTACCGTGATGACATTGATATGTTTGCTACTGATGTAAATGGATTATTGTTACTTGAATTTTATGTTAGAAATCGTTACGACCAAGTTTTTAAGTGTCTATGGAACAATAACGGTACTGCATCAACCGTAGAACCATATTTCCAACCAGGTACATATAACACAAACAATATCTACCAAGGTATAGACGGATATAAGTGGAAATACATATACACGATTGATACCGGTTCAAAAGTCAAGTTTATGGATAACAATTGGTTGCCTGTTAGACCAGCACCAATTTCTGAAAATCCATTATTGTCGGCTGTAGGTACTGGTTCAATTGACGTAATCAATGTGACTAATGGCGGTTCAGGATATGATCCAGGCAATAGTGCAATCGTTGTGACTGTGACTGGAGATGGTACAGGTGCAACAGGAACTCCTGTAGTGAGTAATGGTGTAATTACAGATATTGTTGTTACAAATCCTGGCGCAAATTACACCTATGCGAATGTAACTATCAGTTCCACCGCAGGTTCTGGTGCAGTTGCCATAGCGCCTGCATCACCATTATTTGGCCATGGATGGGATCCATCAGTAGACTTCTCACCATCTCGTGTGATGTATGTTGTTGAATTTGATGGTTCTGAAAATGGTAATATTCCAACCAACTCTACAACACAATCAGGTGCAGCAGTATCAATTGGTTATAGACAATTTGGTATTATGGTGAATCCCTCAGACTATTCCTCAAATCCTTATCCAGCCAATTCATCTGTGTATAAGGCTACAACCGATTTTGTGGTTGCATCAGGTTTTGGTGGTTTTACACCAGATGAGATTATTTTCCAAGGACCTACCTTAGCTACTGCCACTTTTACTGCAACTGTATTGAGTTTTAATTCGGCAACCAATGTGGTTAACCTCATAAATATAACAGGTAGTCCAATTATCAATGCTTCTGTATACGGAAATTCGTCAAAAACAACAAGAACTTTATTGTCCTACAGCACACCAAACTTCATACTATTCACAGGATCTATTATATACATTGAAAATAGGTCAGCAATATATAGAAGTACAGACGGTATAGAACAATTTAAGGCTATATTAAGTTACTAAAGGTATAAAAAAATGTCTCTGAATTTCAACGTAAGTCCGTACTATGATGATTTTGATCCAACAAAGAATTTTCATCGTATATTGTTTAAGCCTGGTTCTGCGGTACAAGCAAGAGAATTAACACAATCTCAAACAATTTTACAAAATCAGATTTCGGATTTTGCCAGTAGTATCTTTTCTCAAAATACACCAATCTCTGGTGGTAAAGTAACAACAAATCTGTATTGTTACTATATCAGATTAAATACACAATACAATAACGTTACAGTTACTGCTAGTTCTTTTTTAAATAAAATCATTAAAGATTCTACTGGTACTGTATTAGCTAAAGTTATTGCAACAGCAGAAGCAACAGGTTCTGGTTCAGTTGCAGGTGATCCACCAACATTGATTGTAACTTACATATCAGGTCCACAATTCACGGACAACATGACAATTTTACCAACTGATGGTACAAACATCGGTGCTACAGTTTCAACATCAACCACACTACAATCATCAACAGGTTATTCTTCAGTAGCCTCAATTTCTGGTGGTGTTTTCTATGTTGTTAACGGTTATTCACAATCAGGTACACAAAACGCTGATGGTTCATATACAAATTACTCAATTGGTAACTTTGTAAACGTTTCACCACAAACCATTATTCTTAATAAGTATAACAATTCACCATCTTATCGTGTTGGTTTACAAATTACAGAAACAATTTATGATTATATTTCTGATGTTTCTTTATTAGATCCTGCTCTTGGTGCATCAAACTATCAGGCTCCTGGTGCTGACCGTTATGTAATTCAATTAACATTATCTACATTGCCATTGACTTTAGGTAATGATAACCAGTTCATTGAATTGTTAAGAATTAATGCTGGTAGTATTGTTAAACAAGTAGATGGTACTGTATATTCAACGATTGATGACTATTTTGCCAAACGTGATTATGAAACCAACGGTGATTACATTGTTGAAGATTTCAAATTAACTCCAGCATCAAATGCATATGGTGATTCAACCAAATATGATTTATCAGTTGGTCCTGGTATTGCTTATGTACACGGTTACAGAGTAGAGAACCAATCTAAAATTACTTTAACAAGTGACAGATCCAGAGCAAACAACCAAATCTATAAGAATTTGGTATACATGGATTACGGAAATTATTTTATTGTTGATACGGTTGGTGGTACAGGAACATCAACTGGTTTTGATCCAACATTAATAACACCAATTGATTTACATTGCGTTCCAGCCGCAAACATTGTAACATCTAACTCAGCAACATACAATTCAACAAAAGTAGGTACTGGTTTTATCAGAGGTTTACAATTCGTATCCGCAGGAACAAACTCAAACACAAAGAGTTATGTATACAATGCATTTGTGTCTGATATTAGTGCAAACAGTCTAAGTAATACCGCAAATAGTGGCACAACATCCACACTTGTTATTAATGATACAAGTAGTTTATACTCAACAGTTGCTAATGCTTATTATGGTTTAATATTGACAGTTACAACAAGTGGTACAACTGACACAAGAAAAGTTATTTCTTATACTACTTCAGGAACAACAAAAACATTTACTGTAGATAATACATTTACAGTAACACCAACATCATCTTCTACATTCACACTATCGTTTAATAATGGTGCTGTTCAATCTATTGTTAAACAACCAACTAGTGGTTATGCTTTTACAGCTAATGCAAATATTGCTTTAAGTGGTAAAACAAACGGCATATCAACTGGTGCCACGATATTAAATAATACACAAGGACCAGAATTAATATTCCCAATTGGTTATTCATATGTTGCCAACGTAGTTAATTCTAGTTATTATTCAACAAGAATATTCCGCAATCAAACATTCTCAGGTTCTGGACTTACCTTAACTATCAGTTCTGGACCTACGAAGTTTATTGGTAATGGAACATTGTCTACAAATGCCGTACAACAAAATTTCACAGTTATTGACACATCAACAGGTAATATATTGGATATGGTTGATTCTGTTACAACAACCATAACAAATGGAACAACAGTAAATTTTGCAACAACATTATATGCGGGTAAAACTGTTAACATTATAGCCAATGTATTTGTATCAAGTGGTGATAATATTTCCGATTCTGGCCAAGTATTGAAGATTAAGAACTTGGTGACAGGTGATACGGGTAATGTGGCTGCATCATTTACAAGTGTTTCTGGCACAAACGTATCTCTATATGCACCATCAACTCCAGGAACAGGTAGTGGTCAAGCATATATCACTAATGCTGGTATTAGTTCATCTAGAATGTCTTTGTATGTCTCTGATGTTAAGAAGATTAAAAAGATTGTTGATACAAAGAATAAAGCTTTAGCACCATCAGCCGTTTCAGGAATATTATCCTCAGCAACTTACGACATTACAAATAACTTTAAATTTGATAATGGCCAAAAAGATAATTTCTATGACCATGCAGGTATAACTTTATTACCAGGTGCACCATTACCAACAGGTAACATTTTGGTTATATTTGATTACTATTCACATTCAGGTGGCGATGGTTATTTTAGTGTGATGTCATACTTGTCACCAAAGTCTTCATATCCAGAAAGTTATGCTCAGATTCCTGTGTTTATTTCTACACATGGCACAACATATAACCTAAGAGATTGTATTGACTTTAGACCAACACGACAAAATGGCCAAACGTCATATGTATGGGATTATAACTTAACAGATAATACTCAAGGTACTTTAATTCCAACTAATTTGAGTAGTTATGTATCAGACTATTCATATTATCTTGCTAGAAAAGATAAATTGGTATTAACTAAAGACAATACCTTCCAAATCATTCAAGGTTCACCAGCAGTATCACCTATATTACCTACAGAGCCTGATGGTTCTTTAGTCATTGCAAATCTATCATTAGATCCATATACTGCATATGTTCCAGGTGAAGGAAATGTAGGATTAACTACAAACTTATCCGTTAATAAAGTTATACACAAACGTTGGGTCAAGAGTGATATTACTGACCTAGAGAATCGTGTTAATAATTTAGAATATTATACATCATTAAGTTTATTAGAGTCTACAGCGGCTTCAGCGCAGATTCCTGATGTGAATAATATCACACGTCCAAATTATGGTATTTTGGTTGATGACTTCTCCTCTTTTGCAACTGTAGATACACAAAATCCTGATTACATGGCGAATATCAATATTCGTAAGAAACAATTAGGTCCATTGGCTACGGTCAATAACTTCCAATTGCAAAATCCTGTTGCATTGAATTCTCTTGGTACATCAACAGGCACAAATACTTACCAAATATCTAGTATCAATGGTACACAAACGAATATATTTACTTTGCCGTTTACAAAAGCAAATACGATTGTACAACCATTAGCAAGTAGCACAGTATCGGTAAATCCATTCTCAGTAACATTATTAGAAGGTTACCAACAACTGAATCCACCAGTTGACAATTGGGTTGATAGTCAAATTGCGGCTCCTGTACTTGTTACAGATCCAACAATGCAGATATATCAGCAAACTAATGGTGTGACAGCAGGTAATTCAACAGATTGGCAAGCTATTCCTGGTACAGTATTGAACAACAATGCAGCTGCACTAAATTCACCTGCACCAACACTTACAAGTACAACAACAGGTACACAAAATTATCAAAGTCAATCAACTACGATAACAACTGCATCTGGTCAATCTTCTGTACCATCTTCATATAGTACAAATAATGGATTCTTAACGAATTCAGCTATATTACCTTATATTAGACCTCAACAAATTATTGTTAAATCTAAAGGATTAGCTTTCAACACACCAGTTAAGACATGGTTTGATGGAACAAACGTTGACAGATACATGATATCTCCAAACACTATTGAGTTACAAAGTGTTTCAGGAACATTTGCTGAAGATGATGTTGTAGGTTACTATGTCAGCAACACAGGCACATTCTATCCAGTTGGTCGTGTAGTTTCTACTTATGTGTATGGTACTGGTGCTGTTAGATTATACATTGCCAAGAACCTTAAACTACCAAACAACTTAACTTTGCCTGGTACAATAACACTACAGAATGGTAATTTTGACCAAAACGGTAACTATGTTTATGGTACTGCTACAGCCTCTGGTACAGTTTCTTCAAGTGCAATCATTAGTATCAAAAATTCCGGCACAATCAAAGGTGTCGGTGGTACATATGTTACAACACAAGGAACAAGTTACTCAGGTAATTTAATTTCAGTACAAACAAATTCAGCATATTGTTCTTTCTTAAATCAATATGGTGTTTGGGGTGATGCATCTTATTCACAACCGTTTAGTGCTTCATTCCAACTGAACATTACAAATTCTGATTATTACACATTCACAGCATCTTCTGATGGAACAACAGCCATTAGTTTGGATGGATCTCAAGTATTAAGTGTGACTGGTTATGCTACAACATCGTCCTATACGACAGCTGCTGCATTGACAACTGGTTATCATACAATCAGTTGGTCAGGTACTACAACTGGTGGTACAGGTTCTGGTGGTTTTGCTTTGACTATCCGAGATAGTGCTGGTAATTTGGTGTTCACAACAGTTAATCCACCAAGTCTATCATATACAAATGCTGGTAGTGAGATACAAATGCCAGGCGGTGGTTCATACTTTACTGGTGTAACAGCGATACAGTTGGGTGCTGATGCATCTTCAGTATCAAATTATTATGCTGGTTCAGTAATCAATATAACATCTCGTTATGTCTACCAACAGACAATTGCGAGTACATATGTACCGCCTCCGCCTCCACCAGCAATTGTGCCACCACCACCAATCGTGTATAATATCACAAATCAATACATTACCCAAGTAATTCCTGCGGTACCATCTATTGTAGCTGCACAACCACCGGCACAACCATCATATCCTGTGATACCGGCTGCACCTCAACCAAATGACAGCGGTGATGGTGGCGGTGGTGGCGGTGATGGTCCTAGTTGATAATAAATATTAAACAGATTTCATTGGAACAATAAATGACAACTCAAGTATATTCAGTAAATTACACCTATCAGGCAACAATAGCCAGCTATGATGCTGTCAATAAGGTTGCTTATTTGGCATCAGGAAACACAGTAAATCTGTCTTTAGGTACAAATGATTTCTACGGACCAATTGCTTCACAATACACAATTAACGGTACTGCCACAAACATATCTCAAGCAATAACAAACGGTACTGCACCACCTTCATTGTCAACAGATGAGGCTGGTAATTTTGTTGGTATCTTTAATGTTCCGCCAGGTGTTTTTCAGACAGGCCAAAGAATATTTCGTGTTGATAACAGAAGTACCTTTAATGATCCTTCATCTGCAACAACATATGCTGAATCTACTTTCTATGCTTCTGGATTGCAATCAAATTCACAATCACATGATTTTGCTCCATCAGTAGATTCTTCTGGTCAAGTATTCATACAATCCAATCAAATAAACAATTCATTGGTTGGTACAAACTCAACAGTAACATCTACTATTATACCGGCTGCGGTCAAAGGAAATATTGATCCTTTAGCACAAACATTTATTATTTCAGCACAAAATTATCCTAACGGTATTTTTATTAATTCTGTTAAGTTATTTTTCTATTCAAAGCCTACTACAAATGTGCCAATCAAGTTGTCAATTATTGGGACATTAAATGGTTATCCAAACGGCCAAGTGTTGGATTATTCTACAGTTGTGTTGAATCCTAATCAAGTTGTAACATCAACTACACCACATTACTTAGATTCTGCAACATATACCGAATTTATGTTCCAGGCTCCAGTCTATATTCGTCCTGGAGTATTGTATGCTATTATGTTACAATCAAGTTCATCTGATTATCAAGTGTATTATGCACAACAAAATCAAATAGCTGTACCATCAACAGCAAAAGCAAATCCTACAGATGCCAACCCAGCTTCACCAACAAAGATTGGTGCAGCTCCTTATGTTGGTGCTTTGTTTGAATCTCAAAATTCAATTACATGGACAGCAGACCAAACTAAAGATTTGATGTTTGTGATTGACCGTTGTGTTTTTGATACGACACAAAAACCACAGATACCTTTTAGTGTACCAAAAAATCTGCCTTACAGAAAACTAGGTATCAATGATATCTATCATGGAATTGATGCAAACTCTATAAACAACCTTCATAACACATATTCACCAAAAAGAAGAATTGATGCTTTGAATGTGACAACATCTGATTTTGTACCAACAGCAACTGGTTTAAATTATAGTTATCAAGGTACTTTATTTAATGGTAATACACCGACAAATACATATTCAATTAATCCTGGAAAATATGGAACACCAACACCCGATAATGTATGGTTAAATGATAATTTAGGACCAAGAGTTTTGAATAGAGGTGCTATAAATCAATTCTCTTTGTATGCCACATTAAGTTCAACTGATCCTAACGTAAGTCCTATTATTTCTGATGATGCAGTATCATTGTTTACTGTACGATATAATATCAACAATATGGGTATTAGTAATAACACAATCGTAATTACTAATCCAGGTTCAGGATATAATACATCTGCAACAATTTCAATATCAGCTCCAGATTCTGCAAACGGAACTCAAGCGGTTCTAGGATACTCCAGAAACGTTGCAACAGGTAACATAACTTCTGTTTATGTGACAACAAGAGGTTCTGGTTACTATAAGACACCAACAATTACTATCTCTGACCCAACAACAAGAGCTGGTAATGCCAATGCATCTATCATTGTACAAGGTGAAACTTCTGCATCTGGTGGTAATTCTTTAGCTAAATACTTCACTAAGAAAGTTGTATTGGCTCCGTCTAGTGTATCTGGAGACTTGAGAGTATTCTACGGTGCATATCAACCACTAGGATCCACAGTATTAGTATATTACAAATTGTTAAGTCCAACAGACACACAACCATTTGAATCTAGCAACTGGCAATTAATGACACCAGTAACAAACATTGGTTTGTATTCAACATCATTGTCAAATATTATTGAATATGAAGTGGCACCAGGCGTATTTGGTAGTGGTCAAGCAAATAATAATATTTCTTACACAAACAGTTTAGGTCAGAGTTTCAACTCATTCAGTCAATTTGCTATCAAAGTTGTTTTGGCTGCATCCGATTCAACAAATCCACCGTTCTTAACAGACATCCGTGCGATTGCTTTACCACCAGGAACAGGAATTTAAATATGTTAGTTAAGGTTACCGGAACAAATTTTGTAAGAGATACGGATTCTATGGCACTCATAAATACCGATATTAAAGAAAAAAATGATTACTTGTCTAAAGTAAAGATGATTAATACTCAAAAAGAAGAATTAAGCCGAGTCAAAACAGAAATTAATTCAATCAAGGATGATATGAATGATATCAAACAGATGATGAAGCAACTATTAGAAAAAGGCTAAAATGGCTACATTTACTCCCGTTACAATTTCCAATATAAGTTATTCCAATACTTTTGGCCAATGGGTTACTACGACTAATAGTTTAGTAATAGACCATAATAACTTTGTTTCAAATGGTTATATAAAATCTACTGGTACATTATATCTCAATGATTCAACATTGGGGTTACAAACAAGTAATGCAACTGTTCAAGGATATTTTCAAGTTGCTGGTGTAGGTTCTTCTGCATATGTTCAAAACAACTTACGTGTAGATTCACAAGTATACTTCACAAATACAGTTTTAGGTTTAACTAATACAGGCCAAGCAAACATTGGTGGCCTTTTATTGGCTTTAGGATCAAATACAGGTTTAGCGGTTTCTAATAACACCACAATCGGTGGTTATTTGAATGTGTCTGGTAATACAAATATTTCTAACACCTTAACTGTTGCCAGTACAACAACTATTGGTGGTGCAACAACAGTATCAAATACAGTAAGCATTTCCGGTACTACAACAATATCAAATAGTGCAATAGTATCTCAAAATACTACAGTCGGTCACTATTTAAGTGTTGGTAATGATATTTCTGCTGTTAATGAATACCTATCAGGAAATGAAACTGTTCTTGGTACATCTACAATAAACAACATACAAGCAAATACGGTTAACGTTGGAGTTCTAACAGGACAAACACTAGTTACACCAAATACTTTATATGCCAATGTTATACAGGCAAACACAACTATTACTACAAACAATTTTAGTGTTGGCTCAGAAACAATCAGAGGAACATCTACGATTAATGCGTTGACTGTTAACACAGCAATTACCGCATCAAATACTCAAGTATCATCTACATTCGGTAATGCACAAATTTTAGGACAGTTAGCTATTAATGGTAACTTTGTATTGAATGGTACAACGGTATACAATACAAACACCTTTGTCATTTCTGCTAACACATCTGTAGCTCAAAACAATGCTGTTATTGCTGTAGGACGTGGTTCAACCGGTGCAAATGCGTCTATTCGTTGGAATGAATCTCAAGCATATTGGGATATATTAGATGTTAATAATTCAAATTATTATCGTATCTTAACAAACGAATATCTAACAGATAATTTAATATCTACTAGTACCACATCAATTGCAACAGCCAATATGGCTAATTATTTGTATAATATTTCAAATAATATAAGTATAGTTGCAAATGCTTCATTTGCTCGTGCCAATTTAGGTGTGGTAAGTGTAACAAGTAATGTAAACTCACCAGTAATTGTTACAGGAAACACATTATATCCTAATTTGAATTTAACATCGTCAGGTGTTACTGCTGGATCATACGGTAATACAACAACAATTCCTACCGTAACAGTAGATGTTTATGGTCGTGTTACTTCAATAGCTAATAATACTGTATCTTCTTCATTATCAACATCAGCCAATACGGGTACAGGTAGTGTTTCTTTATTGAATCAAACATTACAAATTATTTCAAGTAATACACAATTAGTTAATATAACAGCTAGTGGAAATTCATTTACAATATCGCCACAAACTTCCGGTGTAACTCCTGGTACTTATGGTTCAGCTTCTGCTATACCTACAGTCACAGTTGATGCAGCTGGACGTGTTCAAGCAATTTCAACAAATGCAGTATCTTCTACATTAAATACTTCTGGAAGTACTGGTACAGGTTCTGTAAACTTAACAAACCAAACACTACAGATTATTTCCAGTAATACACAATTAGTTAGTATAACAGCTAGTGGAAATACATTCACAATCAGTCATCCAAATTCTGGTGTGACTTCAGGTTCTTATGGTTCTGCAACTGCGGTTCCTGTATTTACGGTTGATGCGGCTGGACGTGTACAAAGTGCAACAACAGCGCCTATTGCAATTCCACTTTCACAAGTAACAAGTGGACTTGGTACAAGTGTTGCAACTACTTTAGGTAATGCCGCAGGAGCAGCTGGTGGATTTGCTACATATAATCAATTAGGATCTGCTGCATTTACAGCAACTACTGCATACCAAGCAGCTGGCACTTATCTGGGAGCTATTACTTATGGTAATCACTCAAATTCCAATTATCAAATATTATGGGGATCAGGTAATGCCGCATATGGAACCGATTATTTATTTGTAAATCCATCAAGTGGTGCTTTATATTCATATAACAACATTACTGCGTATTATTCTTCTGATAAAAAGTTTAAAGAAAATATTAGACCAATACCAAACGCTCTAAATATGGTCACAGAAATTGGTGGAAAATTATACGATTGGAAAGATGAATATCTAAAAGAACAAAATACACCAGATGAGTATTTTATGAGAAAATCTGATTTTGGTGTTATTGCTCAAGACCTTATTAAAGCAGGGTTTGAAGTAGCTGTAAGAGAACGACCAGATGGTTCTTTAGCAGTTGATTACGAAAAATTATGTGCATTAGCTTTCCAAGCTATTGCAGAGTTAAAACAAGAAGTTGATGAGTTAAAAAAATAAATGGCCACACCTATAACAGGACAAATTTCAGTATCTGATATTAATACCGCTTTGGGTAGAGCGGCTGGTGCATCGTTTAGTTTTGGATGTTCAACATTTCAAAAATTAGCCAATGTAGGTTCCACAAATGTCTGTATGAATAATGCTCATGCGGCCGCATATGTCAGTACAACACAAACAAATTTAACTTTAAGTTCAACAGTATTTGGTTCTCCAAGCACACCAACAACATACAAAGTATTAGTTGATTCTACTGCTACAGTAGGTGGAACCAGTTCTGCTACTCCAGCATTGAGTATTGGTCAATTTCCAGTCGGTTCAAGTGTTATTCTGAATAATTATGGAATAATTGAAGGTGGGGGTGGTACTGCTGGTGGTGGTATTGGTGGTACTGCTATTCTTTCAAACTATGCGAGTCAATCAGTAACTATCAACAACTATGGAACAATAGAAGGTGGTGGAGGTGGTGGCGGTAATGGTGGTACTGGTGGTACAGGAGATACGGGTGGCACAGGTGGTCAAGGAGTCAACTATTACACCTATGATAATGGTACTGTTAGTGGTCCATTTACCGGTTATACACGGCAACATCATGTAGGTTGTACAACAAATGGTCCATATACCGGAATTGATTATTATACCCCAGTTTATAGTTTTGTTTATGCTTTTTGTGTATCAGGTTACGCTTGCTCATTTGTTGAACGTGCCGGATATTGTGGGTTTGACTATACAACAGCATATTGGAATCGTGCACACGTATATTGTGGTAATGATGTAGGATGTGTTGGAGCCGGTTTTAATGGTTGCGGTGGTCCATACATGGTTGGTTCACAAGTAGGGTCAACTAATTATTACCCTGTTTGTAATTATGAGAGATGTAGATTGACTGCATTTTATCACATAGGTCAACTTCAACATACAAGTGATACACCACATTATTTCACGTACTATACTACTTATCACTACGATTATTATTCATGTGACCCATACACATATTATACTCACAATTACACCACTAACACCAACTATTATACAGGTGGCTCTGGAGGAGCTGGAGGAGGTGGTGGTTCAGGAGGTTCAGGTGGTGCAGGCGCTGGTTACGGTCAATCTGCAGGTGCTGGAACAGCAGGCGCAGGTGGTGCAGGCGGTGCTTGCGGTAGTGCCGGAGGAACTAACGCTGGAAAAGGAGGTAAGGGAGGAACAGGAGGCACAGGCGGACACGGAGGCGCTGGCGGCGCAGTAGGTGCTGCCGGATCTACAGGATGTACTGGTGCTATCGGAGGAACAGGATGTACTGGTGCTCAAGGTTTTAATGGTGGATCAACTTATTATTCCGGTACAGGCGCTACAGGACGAACAAATGGTGCTGGAGGTGCGGCAGGTGGAGCTGCAGGCTCTTACTTAGTCAAAGGATCTTCATCAACCACACTAAATAATAGTGGAGGTACTCTTAAGGGTAACCTAAATTAACTTAAATTATTCAAGGATGAAAAAATAATGGATGCAAATACAGTAAATTACACTATTGTAAATTTTGATGCAAATAATAGGATGCTTGGTGTGACTTTTGACAACCACCCAGCAATTATAAACATTTCATTGGTGGCACCTTTACCAAAAAATCAGCAAGAGTTAGAACATCTTATTAAACAATATACAACTCCTGTTGAAATTGTACAAGCAAGAAGTGATTCTGAAACAGACTTATCTTTCATTGCTGATTTGGTCAACAAACCTATTACAACTACAAGATTTAGTTTAAGACCTAAATCAACTGAATTGGATGAAAATATCAGAGCACAATTAGTTAGAAATAGAGAAATACAACAAAAATCTGATTTAGCAAATACTTTGATAAGTTTTGGTTTGTTACAAACTAATCCAGTTGATTTGTCACAAATTATGCAAGTTGCTTTACCAATAGCAAATACCTAAAATTTCAAAATCCTTGTCCGGGGCTAGAAATTTTTCAGACGACTTCCAGGAGTCCAAAAAGCGTTTTTACTCCTGGACATAAGACATTCTGTTGACTAAATAACCTCATAATAAGAATAATTAATGAGGACTCCATGGCTGCTTACCAAGACCAGTTCATCAATCAGGGTGAAACCTTCACAACCCAAATAACTTTAGATGATGCCAATTCTGTTGGATATAATCTTTATTCGTTTTCGGTACAATCCCAAGCCAAAAAATCATATTACACAAGTAATATAGCATTACAATTTACATCATCCATTTACGATTCAGCAAATGGTATCATCCAATTATCAGCAAATTCAGCTACAACCGCCAATCTTCCTGCTGGGAAGCTTGTTTATGATGTGATTTTGATAGACCCTAGCCAAAACGTCACAAGAGTTTTGGAAGGAGTTATACACGTATCACCAGGAGTTACTGGTGTTATTGGCATCACACCATAAAAAAGAATAAATGATAAACGTAAAAATAAATCCAGTAAACGCTTCGGTTGTAAAAGGTACAACTACCTTTGTTGGTGCCAGTTCAGTCAATGCATCACAAGTTACATCAGCATATAACGAAGCCAATGTGGCTTATGCTTTAGCCAATTCTGCATATGCACAGGCAAATACAGGTACAGTATTAGCACAATCAGCATACAATGCAGCCAATAATGTATTTCCACAGATACAACCTGCATATAACACAGCTAACACAGCATCGGCTAATACTGTATTATTACAAGGTGGATTAAATACTGCCAATGCAAATATCTCTTTGTTATTTGCTATTGATGCAGCACAGAATACTTCTCTTGCCGCTATAAACACATACGCCTATTCAGCATATGCGGCTGCCAATTTAGCCGGATCTTCTGCAAATACATTATTGTTGCAAGCGGCTATGGCATCTGCAAATGCTAACATTGCTTTATTGTTTGCTATAGATAATGCACAAAACACTTCTCTTGCAGCTGTAAATAATTATGCCTATTCTGCGTATGCGGCTGCTAACTTGGCAGGTTCATCAGCAAACACCTTGTTGTTACAGGGTGCTATGGCATCAGCAAATGCCAATATAAGTTATTTGTTTGCTATTGATGCGGCACAGAACACTTCACTTGCCGCAATTAATACCTATGCTTACTCAGCATATGCAGCTGCTAATTTAGCTGGGTCTTCTGCTAATACTCTGTTATTACAAGGTGCCATGGCATCTGCAAATGCGAATATTGCTCTGTTACAAGGTGCAATGACAAGTGCTAATGCTAATATATCCTATCTACTTTTAATTGATAATGCACAGAATACTAATATTTCTGGTGTAAATACGTATTCTTATTCTGCATATGCTCAAGCAAATTCAGCCAGTTCTAACACCATATATCTGCAAGGCGGATTGAATAGTGTTAATGCCAATACAGTAGCAATTAATACCTATGCTTACTCAGCATATACACAAGCAAATTCTGCAAGTTCAAATACCACGTATTTGCAAGGTGGACTTAATACAGCCAATGCAAACATTGCTTTTATATTACCTAGAGCAAACACAGGATATAACTTTGTAACAAGTGGTGGTACTATTTCTGGTAGTACAACTATTCAAGGTAACTTAAATGTAACGGGTAACATTACCTTCACGGGTAATACAACTACACAAGTTATTACAGGTAATACTGGTCAATTCTTTGGTTATACAGCTAACGGCTTCAATGCATTATATACTGGTATACCAACAGGTTATTTGTTGGAACCACAAATTATCAACCAGTTTACAGCAAATTATAATGGCTATGCTGGTGGTGTTAACATACAGAATATTAATTCTGGAGCTAATGCTTCTGGTGACTTATTCATTTCAGCAGATAACGGAACAATCAACGATGGATTCTTAGACCTTGGTCTCGGTTCATCTAACTATAATTACCCTGGTTATAACTTAATCGGTAAAAATGATGGTTATTGGTTAGTAACTGGTAATACGATTACCGGTGGCGGTAACATGATAATGTCTACGGGATATAATAACGACATTATCTTTGCGTTAGGTGGTACAAATACAAATAATGAAGTAGCAAGATTCAAGTATGGAACAGGTCTTGTATTGAATGGCATACCAGTTAAATTTGCGGATGGTACAATTCAAAATACTGCTGGTTCTTCAGTAGCTAATACAATATATCTACAAAATGCACTCAATACAGCTAATGCAAACTCTAGCTTATTATTTGGCTATGTAAATGCAGCTAATGCTAACATATCTTACTTGTTTGCTATTGATGCAGCACAGAATACTTCTCTCAATGCAATCAATACTTATTCTTATTCAGCATATACACAAGCAAATTCTGCTAGTTCCAATACGGTATACCTACAAGGTGCATTGAATACAGCGAATGCTAACACCATCTATCTTCAAGGTGCATTAAACTCTGTCAATGCCAATACGGTATCAATCAACACTTATGCTTTTGCTGCCTATACTCAAGCAAATTCAGCATCAGCAAACACTATCTATCTTCAAGGTGCTTTGGCATCTGTAAATGCCAACTCAACATTACTGTTCAGTTATGTAAATGCGGCTAATAATAATCTTAGTGCAAACGTTTCTTATTTACAAGGTGTATCTAACCAAGCAAACGTCAACATTGCTCTACTACAAGGAGCAATGACAAGTGCTAATGCAAACATTGCTGGTCTGTGGGTAACAGCAAACAATGCTCTACCGAATACTGGTTCATTGATTACAGTCAATAGTGGTTCACAAGTTGTTATTGCTAATACGGCACCAATTTTGAGTGCTGGACCCGCTGCTGGTGCTTTGGTAGTAAAAGGTGGTGTTGGTATTGCTGGTGGTTTATATGTTGGTGGTCTAACATCGGGACAATATTTTGAGTCTTATATTACAAATGCTCCAGTTTATTCAATGAATGGACCTGGTACTCTTTGGGGTTCAATTGGAAATATCAACACACCATCAGCACAAACATGGGCATTAGGTTATTCAACATCAGCATCATCTTGGGTCACAAACAATTCAGGTCAGGCACTAACATGGGCAAATACAGGTGTTGTTACTGCAACAGGTAACGTAGCATCTATATCTAATACAACAGGTTCATTAGTTGTTCAGGGTGGTCTTGGTGTTTCTGGTAACAGTTATATTTCTAATGCGTATACTACAAAAATCTATACTACTGGCGGACCGGCAACAGTCGGAGCAGAATATGGAGATAATACAAGTTCGGGTTATATTCCAACAAATTTATATTTTGGTGCTACTGCTTCCTTTTCTAGAGCATCAGGTAATCAAATACTGTTAAACCATAATGCTGGTGGTTGGGGAACAATTGGTACACCAGCTGCAAATACTTGGTACTTGGGTTCATTCAATAATGGTGTACAATCATTGTTGTGGGGTACTGCAAATAACTACTCAAATGGTTTTGTTGTTATACCAGCTGCATCTAATTTATATGTAGCAAATACTTCTACATCAGCAGTCAATGTGGCTGGTGGTATTGTTGCTAACACCATAACAACTGCTAATGCTGTATTGACCGGTGGTACTATTGATAACATGGTGATTGGTGGTACTACACAGGCTGCCGGTTCATTTACTTCTACTAATATTGTAGGAAGTACACAGAACTTATTGTTATATTCAAATTCTTTTGGTACCGCTCCTTGGGGACTTATTTCTAGTTCTGTATCATTAACATCTGCAACAACAGACCCATTTGGTGGAACAAATGCATATAAATTAGTTTCCACAAACACTACGGGAATTCATGTACTGAAACAACCAATTCCGTATATTTCAAACATACAGTATACTTTCTCGTTTTATGCCAAAGCCGCTGAATACAATTATATACAAATTGATATGTCGGATTCAGCCTCAGGAGATGTATATTCTGTTATCAATTTAAATACAGGTGTTGCAGGAACAGTAACAAACGGAGGTTATTGGACTAGTGGTACCACAACAGTAATTCCTGCATCAAACGGTTGGTATAGAATAGTATTGACTGCAATAAAAGGTGCAGCTGCATCAGTTATGATACCTTCCATCTATGCAGCCAACAATACCGGTGCAACATCATTTACTGGAGATGGAACAAGTGGTATTTACATTTATGGTGCACAGATTGAACAAAGTTCTACTGTTCATCCATATTTGGCCACAACAATAGCAGCAATAAGCGGTTCACCAACATTATCATTAGCGTCAAATCCAGCACTAACTCAAGCATCAAATGGTAATTTGTATATTACACCAAGTAGTGGTGGTACAACCAACGTAAGCAGTAATTTAACTGTCATGGGTGGCCAAGCAACAACAAGTAATACTACTGGTGCTTTGGTGGTTCAAGGTGGTATTGGTGCTACAGGTAACGTATATGTTACTGGTGGTTCAATTACTATCAACAACGGATTACCAACAACAGGTAATTCAGGTACTATTTTCTTAGGTGATGGTGTATTTACCAAGACATATGGTTCTGCTTGGAATTTTGTTGGTGGTGTGCAGACAGATAATGGATTTAAAGTAACTAGCACTGGAAGTATTCAAGCGTCAGCAGGATCAAATACATCACTATCTATATTACAATATGGCGGCGGTACTGGTGGTATATATTTTCCTCCAGGCAATATTGTAGGTCTAGTTTCCAATAATGCTAACGGTTTATTTGTTACTGCACCAACAGGTGGTGTAAATTACTTACAGACTTCTGGTGCTGTCACAGGTAATTCAGTTGTTCTTTCATCACAAGGTACAGATGCTAACGTATCTATGCTGATGTTACCAAAAGGTACTGGTGCATTTAATATACAGACAGCCAATGGTGTTAATTTAGTCGGTTCTAATACAGGTGTTACATCTATTGTTAGAACAACTGGTGGTTTTTATACAGGAAATGCATCAGTTATTATATCACCTCCAACAACTCCTGGTGGTATTCAAGCAACAGCAAACGTTACACTATATTATACAACTTCAGCCACAGTAAACAATGGTGGTTCTGGTTATAATGTTGGTGATATTTTACAAGTTGTTGGAGGTGTACCTTTTAGTAACGCTGCAAATTTGATTGTACAAACAGTTAATGCCGGAGCAATTACTTCTATTACCCCAGCTACATCTACACTTTATACTAGTTTACCATCAACACAGCCAGTAAGTTTAACAACATTAACTGGTTCTGGTTCTAGTGCAACTGTAACAGTTACTTGGGTAATAAATTCAATATTCCCTGTTACTATTACAAATCCAGGTTCTGGATATGTTGAACAACCAACAATTACTTTTACCGGACCAGGTTCATCAAACGGCACAGGTTATGCTGTTGTTAGTAATTCAAACTATCCAATAGTTAAAACAATTGCTTCAGCATTAACATTTTATACACCTGGTGGACCTGCTCTACAAGTATCTGAAGCTCCTGGTGGCGGTGGATCTACAGTAAACTATGTTCAAGTCCAAGGAAGACAGACTGGTAGTTCACCTATAATTCGTTCTATTGGTACAGACGGTGCTATAGATATGTCGTACAGTACCAAGAGTACAGGTGCTCACCGTTTCCAAACAAATGATTTAAGCCAAGAACAATTCCGTGTATCTCACACAGCATCAGCAGTTAATTATGTACAAGCAACAGGTGGCACTACAGGTACTACTGGTGGTAATGGTCCTACAATTTCTGCACAAGGTTCTGATAGTTCTATAAACTTAAATTATGTAACTAAACAATACGGATACCATAATTTTTCTGTTGCTGGTTATAGAAACTTTTCAGTATCTTATGGATTTGGTGTCATCACAAATTTTGGAAACGTTTATGGTGGTGCAGCAGGTAATGGTCCAGTATATGGTGTCGGCGGTTCAGATGCCAATATTGCACTCAACCTAGTAACAACAGGTAATGCGGCTGTACAGATTACAGGTAACACCACAGGATACATACCTTCAGCTAACTCAATCTATGTTGGTAACAGAGTTGGTTATGCTAACGCAAATAATGTTTCTCAAATGTACCAATACTATAATGGTGCCACAAATAGTTATGATTTAGTATTTGGATAAAATGAATGGCTAATGTAATAAGAATTGCTAATACTGGAATATTTTACGCCAACTCATTTGATGAGGTGACGTTTAATCCAAATTCTGGTGTAACTAAGAATTTATTTGCGTATAGTAAAGATATAACTAATGGTTATTGGGGAACTCAGGATAATACCACAGTTGCAACATCTGTATTAGCACCAGACGGAACAAATAGTGCGTTTTTAATGACTAGTGTGGGTTCTTCTCCTAATAAGAGACCGGTTTCAAATATTACGGTTTCAGCAAATACGTATTACACACTAAGTGCATATGTAAAATATGGTAATACTGCACAATGCACAATTGGTAATGAAACTGGCTTTAGCGCCATTGCATCTTTTGATTTAACCAACGGTACAAAT
>Ga0007854_10000387_pt1 | contig 28683 bp, 29 predicted proteins | sample CryBogCBH12Aug08_FD_60382 | JGI IMG/M metagenome (GOLD analysis project Ga0007854, IMG submission 60382) | Freshwater microbial communities from Crystal Bog, Wisconsin, USA - CBH12Aug08 | ecosystem: Environmental > Aquatic > Freshwater > Lake | place: Crystal Bog, Wisconsin, USA | collected... | reverse complement strand
GCCGACATGTTTTTTGACAAGTCGGCACCTTGCACAAAAGGGATGCCTTCGGTCATTTTGCAGGCATTGACGTTCATCCCGTTCACCTTGTTGGCGACATCCTGCAAATACTCGAACAGGCTGGCCATTTCCGGCATGGAGGATTTGATGGCCAGCAGAAATGCGTAGCTGATGGAGGTACCGATGTTTTGGAACAATGCTGTTATCGCGGCTTTGTTGATGAACGAAAACGAGCCCGCATGCAGATCAATCCCCCCGCAGCCGATGTCGAGAGACGGCGGGCTGATTTGTGCCAGCTGATAGCTTCTCACCGGCGTTCTGGCATAGAACCCCCCGGCAGAGTATCCATTCATGGTTTGCCCCTTGTAGGACGATGGGGGGGTGGAGTTGCTGTATCCGCCCATGCTGTCGAACCAGTTTTGCATCCCCGTCCCCACGTTGGCGTTTGCAGGCGCTGCGAAGAGACAGGTGGCGGCAAGAACCGAGACAAATAATTTGCGGTAGCGCATGTGGTTTCCTTCCTAAAGATCGCCCGGCGTGGTCTGTGTAAGCACATAAATCCGTTCCACAAAATCCTCTAACGACAGCACGCCGGAGCCGAGTATCACCATTTTGTGCGTTTTGACATTGCCGAGAACAAAGAGCGGCACGGCCTCGACCCCGAGTTGGGCCGACAGCCCGTTGTCTTTGACCGAGGGTGGCAATCCATCAATGGTTGCCCCGTCCAGGCTGATCGGCAGGATCGTCATGTCGTATTGGCGGGTAATCCATTGCAGTGTTGGCACCATATGCTTGCAATAAGGGCAGTCGCTACGGAAGAAGAAAAACAGCCCCCACTCTCGGGCCAGATCGGTCATGGTTTGGGTTTCCTTGACCTTGCGCTCCCGTGCCGCCACTTTGATGGCGGAATTGTTCATCGGATTTTTAAGCTCGAAGTTCAGCTCGGCGTTTTGCCACAGCACTCTGCGCCAGACATCGGCGAAGAAGCTGGCGCGATCAATTTCAACCTTCTGCGCCGCCATATACGCCTTGATGTTGCCCGGTGTCGGATGCACCACCGCGAGCGCGCGCTTGGCATCGAGGTCTTTGCGTATCTTCTCCAGTTCCTCGACCGCCATCTCTTCCCTGGATTTTTCGGGTTGTGTGGGCTTGTCGGCGACCTTAGACTGCGGGAGCGGCCTGGCTTCTTCTTCGCAATACCAGTTGAATTTCTCTTGACCATGGCACGCCCATACAGACGAGTACTCCATGCCTGTCGGATAGTCTCGCCCTTCCCACGCCAACGATGCCATAGGCAGCAGTACGGTTATCAGGAAGATCAAAAGACGGACGGCAGAGCGCATGGTTTACTTGTCGCTCAGAACAAGTTCCCGAACACGCTGGGTGTAATCGTAAGTGCTGCTGGGAGAATCCTTGATAATCGCGGCTGAGTTGATGATGGTGCATTTGCACTCGCCCGCCACTTGCGTCAGTGCAACATCAAGCCTTTTACCAAAGCGCGAGGCTGACTCGATGATCTCGGCTTGCGCTTTCTGATCCATACCTGGCTTCATTTGCGCTGCCAGACTTTTTTGTTGCGAGGTGACAATACCGATAATGTCCACCTTCGCCATCATCGGCGCAGGGTGAAAGTGCTGCCATCCGGCCATAACAACAATGGCGGCTGTTGCCGCGACAGTCCCGGTGACGAAATGTGCGAAAGTGGGCATTTTTATCTCCGATTAAGTTGGTTCAGCTTTTGCGTCTGTCCTGCACGCGCTTGACGCGTCTGTCGTTTTTAATTTTTTCCTCAAGCAGCACTTCGATGGCTTGCGTGGTCGCCATCCCCATTTGCTCGCGCATCACTTTTATGCGCTCGAAATCCTCGGCGCGCGTGGAAAACAACATCATCGAGAATGGATCAAGCAGCAAGCGTCCAATTCCTGAGCCCATGGGGCTATGCACAAATATTTCCGAGTAATGGCCGTGTTCCGTGGAAACGCTCGATAGCTGCCGCTTCATCCACTCATCAATGTGAAGTTTTCCTTCTTTGCCCAGGCGGTCTATGTTTTCCGGCTTCTGCCGCAACAGGAACAACCAGTCCGCATTGTTGATTGACGCTTTGCTGGCCTCGGTCTTGTAGTAGTCATCAACACTTTGGGTGATCGTACCGAACGCACCCCCATACTTTCTCGCACGGCGATACCCCGCTTCGATGAAGTGCCCGCTGCTGCCGCTGCCCATCAGATCCCACGCTTCATCGATAATGACGATCTTGCGACGCGAGCGATCCAGATACATTTCCTGGGTGATGCGATACATGATGATCTGCATCACCACCGCCTGAAGGTCTCTTTTGCTCTTGAGCTCCTCAAGCTCAAGCACGATGAAGTCCTTGGTGAATTCAATTGTTGCCGGCCCTTCAAAGTAGCTCGCATAGACGCCGTACTTTGTGTAGGGTTCGAGAGCCACCGCCATGTGCATCAGCTCCGACTCTCTTTCTGCCGCATCATTGATTTTCCCGGTGCGCAGCAGGTCGTAGACATCCGTGATGGTGGTGTCGCCCCCCTTTGCGTCCCATACCTGCTTGATGGCGGACGAGAGTGCCGTATAGCAGAAGTTGTTGAGCGGCTCGCGCGGACTCGCCATTTCCGCGAGTAGCGGAAGCAGCATTTCCATGTCGTTATTGATGTCCCTGACCATCGAGAACGGGTTGAGGCACAGCGTGTTTTCCCGCTCGTCCGCAAACTCGATGAATTCGCCATCCATCAGCTCGCACAGGTTTTTGTAACTGCGCCCCACGTCAATGATCCAGACTTTGGAACCGGCTGCGTGATAGCGATACGCCATTTCGTTCACGAACACGGACTTTCCGGAACCGGATAGCGCGGCCACCGCAAAATTGTAGTTCCCGCCGGTGTTATCGAAGAGATCGAAGGACATGATCTGCCCGCGCCGCCCGAACAGGGTGATCAACGGGGTTTTGGTGCCCTTCCATTCTGCGATCAGCGGCGATGTCATCACCGCGTTGTCGAGCGTCTTGGTGTACACCCGGCCAAATGTATTGAGGTCTTTTTGCATCGGCCTGCCCAGCGTCATCGGCAGCGATGAGGCGAATGCCTGGTGCTGCAAATAGAAGTCGCGCGTAATGTCATAACCACGGGCACGCCATACCGCCTTGACCGCGTGCTCGGCGCGCGAGGCCTCTTCAACAGTCGATAGCAGGCAGATTTGATGGTACATGCGTAGCGTGCTCTTGCCTTCATCGAATGTCTTGAGCACAAAATCCCAGTCCCGCTTGCGATCCTGAAGGTCTGGCTGAAATCTTGCCATGTACGAGGCCGCGTTCTGTGTGGCGCGAGCCGATTTCATTTGCGTGTAAGTTCTCGCCGACTCGTGATCCTGCACAATCGCACCCATCGTGATTAAAAATGGGCAGGGCATGGACAAAGCCGTTTGATACGGATCGCCGATCATGCTGCCCATGTGATTTAACCGGCTGAACTTCGGGTAGTTTCTGACCGAGAAAAGCTGCATGACCGTTTCTTTTCCGCCGCTCTTGCAAAACCGTATGCCTTGATCGCTGACACAGGATGCAATCTCATGGTTGGATAATTGCTCGCGAATGATCCGATCAGGGTTGTATTTAACAATCAGCTTGTCCCTTGCATCAGCACTGCGGGCATCCATATCGGAAATGAACACCCGCTCGTGATCGAAGAAGTCGCCCACAAAATTCAGCAGGTGATCCGGTGTCCAGTCAAACCCGTCAAGGTAAGCCGACCTGAGCGTCGCATGGATACTCTCGCGCGTCCTGATAGCCTCCTCTACTTCCGTTGGTGCGAACGGCGAAAGCGGCAGGGAAATGGAAATGACACATCTGAAATTCCTGAGCAGGTAGCTGTTGTTTGCTAACAGCGATTTTCCTGTGCCGCTCTGGTAATACTTGTTGCGACGCTCGGCAATATCAATCAGCTCTGCATTTTTTATCAACGCTGTTTGGGCTCGCAGCGTTTGATTGATGTCTGTGCTGGCGTAGAGCGATACCTGAATGCCTGTTTCTGCCGGGCATGAAATGAACAAGCTTGCCAGTATCTTTTCCATCTCATCCGTCGCACCCGTCTGGGGGGCTACCTCAATGGCGAACCCGATAGAAAATTGTTCGGTTGCCCCGAACCCGCCCTGATCAAGGACAAACATGCGTTCGTCAGCTAGCCAGCCGACGTAGGGCAGTATGCCTGTCAGCCTTGGCAAGGCAACGAATCGCTCGATCAGACTGCGCGGCAAGGCATCCGGTCGGCTGTATCGTTCGTGAAAGAATGCGCGCTTGATGGTGGAGGCGAATGACATCTTAGTTTGCGGATTGTGGTTGCTGTGTCTGGGGTAGCTGATATTGCGGCTGCGCGGGCTTCGATTCCGGTTGTTGCGCTTGCTTTGCTGCCGGCATCAATACGCGGTATTGCTCGGCGATTTTTTGCTTGCTGTGGGCAACTTGCCAGTGACCGGGGTCTGCAACGGCGTACAGGAATGACTGGTCGTGCAGCACATTTCTGTTGTCTTCCCACGGGGCAATCCACACGCGCAAGACTGTCGGCACACTCAACACGGGCGCATCGGTTGTGGGCGCTTCACCCACAACTGTGCTTTTTTCCTGATCCTTTTTGCCATAAACGGAGGCCGATTTAGTGGCATATCCGGGCAGATTGTCCGCCACCGCGTTGGCATAGACCCCGGACAGGGAAGAGCAGCTAATGCCAGGTGGCGCTTTGCAGGAAAACGATTTCTGGGCATCCATGCCAGTCATGCTGCATCCGGGTAGCCAGATGCAGAGCAGCGCTAGGGTTGCGATGGAGGAGCGCATCAGTTGCCCCCTTTCCCGGCCAGCCATTTTTCAATCTGTTCAATCGGCGCAGCTCCGGGCATCACGCGACCGTCGGCGGCCACCAGTGTGGGCGTGCCGTTGAAATTGAGCTTTTGCCCAAGCTGGACATTACGATCTATCGGGTTGTCGCAGCTCTTGTTTGTCGCCGGAACTTTGGCGTGCAGCATATAGTCGCGCCATGCTGCCGATTTGTCCGCAGAGCACCATATCAACTTTGCTTTATTCGATGCATCCGGGTGCAGTCCATCCAGTGGAAACAGGAAAGTGTAGATCGTCACGTTGTCCAGCCCGAGCAATTCCTGCTCCAGCTTCTTGCAATAAGGGCAATCCGGATCGGAAAAAACCGCTAGGATTCTACTTCCATCCCCTCGCGCAGTCTTGATGGCATCCTTGAGTGGCAACTCCGCGAAACTCACCACGTTTAATTCGTCGAGACGCTGTGTCGTCAAATCCTGCTGCGTCTTCATGTCGAAGATGTGGCCAAAAATGAAGAGTCGCCCCTCGCTGTTTGTGTAGCCGATGTTTTTGCCCATATCGACTTCAAAAAGCCCGCCTATTTCCGTCTTGCGCACACCGGTAATCTGCGTGGATGGATACAGCCCGCGCAACATCTTTTCCATAACCATGTCTTCGCCGTCAGCGGCATGTGCGGTCGTGACACAAATGGCAGCAGCAGCGGCCGCCCCAATTACAAAATTTTTGAACTTCATGTGCTCTCCTTGTATCGATTGATTATTCGGATGGATCGAGGGATTTGTTCAGTGCCCTTCTGCCGCGTACCCAGATATCGCTGTATGTCCCCTCTTGTTCTGCATTAAGGCCATCCCCAAATGCAAAGCCCTTGGTGAATACAACTTCAACCGTTCGCCCGGCATCAATTTCAATCACAGGGAACAATTTTTCAGCGAGGTCGATGTAATACTGGCTGAGCCTGTCGAGTGCTTTGCCCACTCCGGAGCTGATCCCGCTCTTGAATTGCTGCCCTTGGTTGACCGTCGAGGTTGATCCGAGCGGGCTGATGGATTGTGTGGTTGCGCTATTCTGGAACGCTTGCCCTATCCCAGAGCCAATGCCGGCGAGCAGCGCGTTGGCCAGTATCTGGCCCTGCTTGCTGATGAGCCTGCCGCGCATCCCGGCTTTGCCATCTTCACCAACCACGTAACCCTTGACTGCCATATCCACCGCCTTGCCATCGCGGCGCACACATGACAAATTCTCAAGTCTGGCAAATGCTCGCTCGGAGCTGATGTCGCCATAACTTGATGCAAGGATGAAACATTCCTTGATTTCAAATCGGTAACGGTTGGGCAGGAATGCGTTGTCTTGAGTGCGCATCAGAATTGGGTGGGGGTTGGTTTGCGCCTGTCCGCCCGTTGGTGCATCAAGGCCACCCAGAAGCGCGACGCGCACGAACGATCCGGCTGGCACGTAACCCGTCTTTGTGTCTGCTGGTGCTGCGGGATCCTTTTTGGTTTCCTGTGTGCTGCTGACCTCAAAAGATGCAATCCCGCTATCTTGTTGCGTTGTCGGCACGGGCAGATCAGGCTTGTCCGTTGGCGGCCTCGATCCAGCCAACGGTTGCGATGGTGCTGCTGGAGGCATTGGCGGGAGCGGTGGCAGAATTGATTGTTGCCGCATATCTGTTGCTGATGCGGCTGATGCCTTTGTACCCATTTCTGCCATCTGCTGTTTCAATTCCTTGATGACATCATCCATCTGCTTCATTTGCGCGGCGGATTGCGTCATCCAGACATCTTTTGGGTCAACCGATGATCCGGGTGCCGAAATGTTGGTGGGTTGTTGTTGGGTAGTGGGGGTGGGCAGGGCTGCAGGATGGCTATCCCAAAGGGCAACGCTACCCGCCACCAAGCCCGTGAATACCGCTCCGGCTCCGCCGAGCATGATGTACTGGCGAGTCCTTGGTGTCAGGCTTGCGAGCTTCTCCGATAGTTTGGACATCACTCGCCCTCGCTGAGGACGAATACTGCGGTTGAATCTCCGGCTTCCAGCACCAGTTTTTCAATCGACACGGCCTGTACACCGTCGCGGTAGAACTCGCGCTCATCCATGACCACCTGCTTGTCCGAGGTGTTGGTCAGCAGGTAAGCCTCGCCGCGCAACCCTCTTAGATCAAGAGACCTGAGCAGCTCGAATTTAACGCCCTTCCACAATGGAATAAGCTCGCTCTTCGGATCGCCTTCTCCGTCATGGAGCGCCATGATGGTGCTCAGGATTTCTTCGTTTCGCGGCTCATTCTTGATGCCACTGGATTGCTGGGCATTGCCTTTGCTACCCCTGATGATGATCGTTTCTGCCGGAATATCTTCTACCTTCAACAGCAGCTTGTAGTGCTGGCCCGTGTCATCGGTAATGAAGATGCTCATCAGCGGCTTGTCGGTGGTCGGTTTTAACCATGCCACACCTGTATCTTGCTCTGGCGTAACCGTAAACAGGCCTTCAGTCCCATAGATGCGCTTGATCTTGCGACCCTCCACCTTGAGCAGGTTGGGCTCATTGCGTGATACCGTTGCGGTCGTCGATTCGGATGGCGACCCCTGAAACAGAATCTGTGCCGCCGCAGCCTGAAAACTACTTAGCAGCAGCGCCAGTACCAAACATATCCTGTTCGTTTGTTTCCTTGAATTCACTGACATAGAGTCTCCCGTTTAAATACTTGAAACCGACAACAAACGCCGTGCGTCTGGCGCTTGCGCGCTTGTCTCCCACGAAGGTGTCCAGTTGTCCAACAATGGCCACCTTCATCAATTTTTCATCCGTGTTCAGTGTTTGCGCTGTGAAGAGCGTGGACGTGTTGTTTTTGCTCAAAAAGCCGAGCCGCAATGCCATGTCTGCGGCGAGCCGTCCAATGTCGGATGGGGTTGCGTAATGCAGAAACAGTTGCTTCTGATACTCCCCTGTGGAGGGGGTTACGTTTAATGCCAATCCCGCGTACCAGTAGGCCATTTGCTCAAGATAGTTTTTGGATACTTGGTTGCCGGATACCCAGAAACTTTTTTCGATTACCGGTGGAACGATTATCGTCTTCTCCATACCCAGCGTTTTTTGCAGAACCATTCCCTCAACAAGGATGATGAGCAACAGAGCGCCTACTGCCAGCCTGAGAAAAGTGATCTCGCTGGATTTGTTGCTGCTCGTGGAAATGTATTTTTTTGAAATCACGGATTAGCCCAAAAAATAGCGTTCGTGTGACAGGGGGGTGACGGCAGTTTTGACAAATATGCTGCTTGGCACCCACCAATAAATTGAGTGGACAGCAAACTTTGCGTGCTTTCCCGCCTTGAGCTTGCCGTACTGCCAGGCAGCCAAGCTGCCGCACACAATCCCGCCGATCATCATCCCCAGGGACAAACCAATGCCGATAAGCAGCACGGCTATGATGAATTGGTCTATATCCCACAACAGGAACTGCTCTTGTTTGTCCAAGGTGCGCGGAATATAGCCAGTCTCATTCATCGCATTTCCCCTAGATCGTCGCGGTCAAAATGCCGGTGATAATCGTTGGCGTGTATTGCAGGAAAATCGCAAAACCGATACCGACAAGAATGGGGATCGGGTTCGATTTGGCGACAGACATCAGCGCGCCGATGGCCACAGATGCCATTGCGATTGCGCGACCAAGGTAGCCGGTAACGACGTCGTTGATCCAGGTGTACAGAGCCAGAAATTCTGTCCCCGTTGTACCGGCGAAGGCGAAAGCCGGGATGCCAAGCATCACGCACAGAAGGGCGATGCGCGAAACGATAACTTTATTTCTCATGTTCAATTCCTTTGATAAATTGTTGAATAGTAGGTTTGCTGCGGTTGTCGATAATCATTTCTGTGGGCGCTCTCCTTTCTCGGTCACATGCTTCACTTCTGCTTGAACGCGGCGCTTTTCCTGCAACGCCGCTTCTGTCTTGTCGTAGGGTGCCGGGTGACAGCATCCCCCTTTTGCTTCAACAGAAATTTTTGCATTCACCCCGTGCGATTTGAGCCAGCGCGCCACAAAATTCACCCGTCTGGATGCCAGTTTGTCGTTGTAATTTTGTGTGCCTATATCGTCCGTTTCGCCGATCAGCTCAATGGCGACTGCGGTTTGCATGGCTGCCTCGGTGAGCAAGGCGATGGCTCGGTACCCATCGTTGGTCGGCGTGCTCTTGCCGAACTCGAACTGCACCATAAAAATGTCAACGTGTTCGGTGGCGGGTGCTGCGATGCTGGCGGGCACAGTTATTGGCGGTTTGGGTTGCGGGATGCTGACCGGAGGAGCTTGCATGACTACGTAGTCAGCATCGTCCATGATCTTCACTGTGCGCTTCGGGCAACTCTCTCGGCAGATGCGGAATTTCCCGTCAAGATATCCAATGCTGGGCTCGACATTGACGATCTTGTCCAGATAGACCCTGGATGGGTTATTGCACCCCACCAACAGGATTGAAGATGCCATCGCCAGGATCAAAACCGCTGCGTGTCGTTTAATCAATGTCCACCTCTTCATTGCGCAGGTTTGCTGCAACTTTTCTGGCGTATGCAGTCGCTTTATCCGGCGATTTTGCGTTGTACGCGCCAACGGCGTTCCATCCATAACCCAACCGTTGAAAATTGTTTGCCAATATCCAGGCACCTACATGGGTGTTGACGCACGGATTTGTCAGGCGATCTTGGGTGATCCCGTATTTGGCAAGGGTCGGCAACCAGACAGAGTTGATCTGCATATGTCCAATATCGAAACTCCCATTAGCGTTCCGGTGAAATGCTGCCGGGTTCCCACCAGACTCCACGCGGGAGATTGACCTCAGAATCTGAGTTGAAACGCGATAGCGTTTTGCCGCTTGCTCAAAGCAGGCGTTATCTGCCTGCCCATATGCGATCTGAGCAAACATCACACCGGCAACAATGGTTGGCATTATTTTTCTCATTGCTTCTCAGGCCCAATGATTTTTATGTCGCGCTCACCGCAATAAGGACATTTGCTTGTTTCCCTGAACCCGGTATCGAAAATGTATGTCGCCTTGCATTGCTTACATCGTCCCCAGGACACCAGTCCGGCCTTCACGTCCCGGATTGCGTACCATGCCGCGTTGATGTCAATCGCCATACCGCTTTTGGCGAAGAGCTTTCTTGACTCCCACGTTTGAATAAACATCTCGGCTTGTGATGCGGTTTGCGGGTTTGCTCTCTTTTCCACGGTTAAATACACGGCCACCAATGTGGACAACAAGAGCGATGTCTGCCCGTACTTGATGTATGAAAGCGTATTGTCAGGCAGCCGTCCGGGGAGTGGCGCAGTTTCGCCGTATGTGTCTTGCCATATTTTGCGCAAAGATCGCCAGACGACCCCGGTCATGGCGTGTACAAGCGGAAGACGCATACCCTCGCGAACCAGCTTGGTGGCGCTGATATGGTTTTTAATGAAGAGCTCGTCGGTGTTCATCACGCCTGCGACTGCGAAACGAGAATGTTCGTCATGTACGCTCGTCTGGAGGGTTTTCTTTCAACCAATGCGCGGAATGTCGCATCGTTAAACTTGAACGTAAAACAAGGTGCGATCATGTCTTCCGCAAGCGCATCAAGCTCGTCAAACGTCATGCTTTTAATCAGCTCAATCGCTTCTCCGGGTATCCAGGCCAGCAGGTTCGACTGCTCGTCAGAAGCCAATTGTCTGGCGAGGTAAAGGAACCTCCTGTTCAAGTCTGCAATGTCTTTGCGCGTGGTTTCGTCCATTCAAACTCTCCCTTAACTTTGCTTCATCAGCCTGGCAAGCGATTCGCGCATGCGCTGCGGTAACCGGTCTAATTGCGCCTGAGACGACTGCCCGTGATCCGATGGGTTTCTTGCCTGGGCGGCTGCATGTTGCTCATTGGCTTCGCGCCTTTTGCGCTGCTCGGCAATCATCGGGGCGCGCTCCGCTGTAAACGAGCCTGCCGACATGCGCTCCGCCATCCCTCTGACGTAGCCAATGGGGTTCGTGATCGGTTTGGCGAGTTGTGCGCCGTGCAATTCGTCTATCAGGGTCTGCCAGTGACTGGACTGCACCCCGCTGCCGGATAGCAACGCTCGGATGGCATCGCGCTGCTCGGTCAGAATGGATGATGGAAAAATCAAATCCACCACCACGGTTTTGGGGTCAGGCAATTCTGGCTCGGCGTTGCGCGCGTTTTGTGGTGGTGGTTCATATGGTGGTTTATATGATGTATTGGGTGCAACAGCTGTTGCACCGTTAAGTGTTTCGGATTGCACCGTTAAGTGCTCCAGATTGCACCGTTCCGTTAGCGGTGCAGAATTTTCACCGTTAGCCGAATCTCCAGTGTTCACAAGGGTTTCATCTAACGGTGCAGAATTTGCACCCTTATGATTGGTGCCGGATGATGCATTTTTTGCATCGCCGCCTTGGGGTCTGCGAGCAAGTGTGTTTTTTGTGCTTCCGGTGAAGAATTCAAGATGGATTTTGTATTCGGTGGACTTGTATTTTTTTCCTCTGATCCGACCACCCGCACTGACTTCGGCAACCGAGATAAACCCGATCTGCTCCATCCTTCTGAGTTGGTACTGCACGCTGCGCTCAGACTGGCGCGTTTTTTTGGCGAGTGCGGGTATGCTTGGAAAAACCTTGCCACCATCGTCATCGGAAAAGTCAGCCAATGCCAATGCAAGGAGCATTTCGCCGCCTCCTTCTGGATAGTGTTCGAAGACCATGCTCATGACTTTGACGCTCATCGTTAAGCTGTTAAAAGGGGGGCGCGCAGCAGTGTTGCTGTCCGGGATACCCCTACCCCTCGCAGAAACTCAGATGAGGTGTGGAGGAGACACCTGAAAAAACAACCCCCACCTGATTTGCGCGCGCCCAATTTGATTGCATGGTTGTTCACTTATCACCTGCCGCAATAGTGTTGCTGTGTTCTTTTTGCCGACACATGAATAGTTATAATTGACACACCCATTCGCAAAGTATATTTATACTAAACCAACAAGTCAATTAATTCTTTACTTCACATTTATGGAAGTGTTGTAAAATTCAAACCATGGACATAGGAACCAGAATCAGGCAATTGCGCGAACGAAACACTCTTTCACAGGAGAAGTTCGGCGATTTGTGTGGCGTATCCAAGGCATCGGTATCTCAATGGGAAACCGGCAACGCAACGCCGCCAACAGATCGCCTGGTGGCACTCAGAGAGCACTTGGTATTTTCCTTTGATTGGCTTATTGCCGGTGAAGTTGACAGCAACTTTGCGCTTACCAGACCGTCGATACAGAAGCTGATTGCCGTGGCTCAATCACTCCCCGATAGCGCCGTTGCAGCCCTAACGCGTGAAGGGGGTGTATATACTGAACTCATCTCGCCTGAAAAATTACTCAAAGGTGCAAAATAACATCCTCGTGCTTCAGGTTCAGCTCAAGCTTTTTTGAACCGGCGAGAGACAAAAGGCCAACGCCTGACTGAGGTTAGCCCCTTGCTGATCACGCTCCCGCCGCACCATTCAGCAAAGTCGGCATCACCTTTACCCGCAAGTGTCCACACCTGAACCGCAAGTGTAAATTGGCATTTTTTATGCCCGAGCATTAAAATTTTCCTCGCCTTATTCGGCATCATTCCCGAAAGCAACATTCATCCCGCACGACAACCATCCGCGCCAATTTCGCTTGCCGTCCGGCACTTGCTATCCTGTCGCAGCCTTTGATCTCACCATCGCCGCATCCATTGCAAAGTTGTTTGTCTCTCATCCTGTGATCTAAGCAATTATTTCCGCCATCGCCCCACCCTGTAGTGCACCTAAAAAACATCTTTTGCACGGAAGTTATGCACCAAAGCGCTACTGCAATCCTCGGTTGTTCTGATTGGATTTTGCTATGCACGAATACGCATAACACCAAAATGATTAGTTACTATTTACACTAAACCAGCATGAAGTATATTTTTGATTGACTTTTAATGTTTAGTTATACTATACTTTTCGCCGATCCAGCACAAGGGTTTTTATATGACCGGGAAAAACCTGCTTCCAGCTCCACCCAAAATGGCGACATTCAGCCTCACTATCGAAGAGGGTGAGCGGGCCAAGCTGATGGCGTTTATGAGCTCGGATTCATGGGAGCGCGCTGAAAATGTGCGCCATGCAACGATTCAGGAATGTACCAAGAGCCTTGAGCACTGCGTCAAGTGGGCGGAGCGCGATTGCGGTAGTTCACGCGTGTTCGCACAGTTTCTCGCTTCACTCTACAACGGTTATCGCGTCAAGGCAGATGTGAGTGATATCGGAACACTCGACCCGGAAAATTTTGAGCATCTGATGAATGTATTGCGCCTGTGTTACATGACCCAGCGCGAACCACACACATTCATAGATAACGGTAGCGAGGTATTTGAGGGGATTATCAGTCTGTGGGGCATGGAGAAGAAATCTAATGATTAGCACGATGACAAGCTCCGCCACCTCCGCCATATTCAGTTTTAACGGCACTCAAATTCACACCGTCACCGATGACAACGGTGAGACGTGGTTTTCTGCCGGTGATGTTTGTGCTGCCCTTGGCTATAGCTACGACAGCGAAGCCATCAAAAAATACTGCCGTGAAAAAGGGATCGCGAAACGCGATTCCCATGCTGAAGATGAGGATCAGGGATTAACCTACATCAACGAAGGGAACCTCTACCGCCTGATCATCAACTCCCGCGATGAAGACGCGCATGCCTTTGAAGCGAAGCTGACTGAGGAAATTCTTCCCGCCATCAGAAAAACGGGAGGCTGCGCCACACCACAAGATGCCGACGCACTCTCCCCCGCCCAACAGAACGCCTTGTGGCAGATCGTCTCCCAGCGTCCAGAGAACTCCGATACGGATCACGCAGATATCTGGATTCGCTTCAACGATCATTTCGAGATTGGCAACTACAGTGAGTTGCCCGCAGAGCGTTTTGTTGATGCAGTTTCTTTTCTTGCCGCGCTATCCACGAACGATGCGTTGCCCGGTGCGAAATACCAGTACCCGCGCGCCATGCTCGATCAACCGCACTTTGTCGCACCGGACGATGGCAAGGCCTGCCTGTCGCTGTCCATGCTGTCAGACCTGGCACAGTTCGAGTCGCCGCTTATGTCGCTGCTGAATCAACTGCGCAACGATGGGCACGACATCACCGCACCACTTGATGAGGCTGTGGCCATGCGCACGGCCATGCAGCAGACGGACAAGGTGCTGGATGAAATCAGGTTGATTGCGCTCAAGGCGAAATCGGGGAGGCTGGGATGACCTACGAAAGATGTGATATAGGCAAGCTTTGATGATTTGTGAAAATACTCTATGAACTGAACATCCTGATACCAAACAAATTATCGATAGCATGGATAGCGTGTTGGAAGAAATGAACCGCCAAGTGTTTTACAGAAACATTTAATTTATTTAAATCATGAGACTCACTGCAGAACGATTGACAGAAATCACCCACTTGACTCGCAAGAGCGCGCAAGTGGCGTGGTTTCGTCAATTTCTTGGCGTAGACGTGCCGTGTGATCGCTTTGGCCCTATATTAACCGACACCACCTATGAGAAACTCCTTGAAAAAAAGTTAGGACTTGTGCAATCTAACGCCCCAGAGCAAACTAGAAATAAGATTTACTTGGTAAGGAATTCGATAGGGGCATGAAATGGCCGACAAACGACACTCTCATAGGACATTAACTGGAACTCGAATCTATATTAAGGATGGCAGTTTCAAATATTTGTCGCCCGAACCAATGCTCAACCCTCAAACGGCAAAAGTGAGCCAGTGGCACACTTTGTGTCCGGTCAAAGACGGGGAAGAAAAAGCCCGAGAATTAAAAACTATCTTAGTCGGAGCGATAATTGAACGTGAAGGTAGTGGTGATTTTCCTGCATATATTGACAAGTGGCGCAAAAAAATGCTGGTAGATCGTACCAAAGCTTCGCCCAAAGATCCCGCCAGAGCGATTGTATGGGCAACTGGCACCCGTAACTTTGAGTCAGATTCTCGCCTGATAGAAAAAGCCTTTCGAGATTGTGATGTTGCAAAAATTGAGCCTGTTGATGTAGCTGAATTTCTTGATCAATGGGAGGGACAGCGCGTAGCGCAAACTCGCAAAGCTACTTTATCCAAATTTTTCGCTTGGTGTTGCCGAAAAGGCTACTGTAAAACCAATCCCGCGAAGGAGGTAGAAGTAAAAGCTACTCAAAAGAGGAATGTATATATCACAGACGAACAATTCAATGCTGTAACTGCGGCATTGCTTGTGGGCGAAGATAAAAAACCCACCCGCACAGGTGAAATGGTCAAGTGTTATATGGAGCTGCTTTACATGCTATTTCAGCGTGGCACAGAAATTCGGCTTTTGCGATGGGATCAGATCGTTGATGGTGGAATATTATTTACGCCAACCAAGACGGAAAAGGCTGCGGGTACAAATGTCCAGTGGCCTATTACAGATGCCGTGCGCGAAGTTCTAAAAACAGCTAAACGCGTAGCCAAAATGAACAGCATGTATGTAATAAGTAACGAGCAAGGCCAGCCATATACTACACATGGCATTGCAACATTATTCAGCCGAGCATGCAAACGTGCAAAAATCGAAGGGATTACCTTAAAGGATATTCGCTCCAAGGCATCCACTGATGCAATCAAGCAAGGATATACCATGAAACAGCTACAAGTATCCCTTGCTCATACAGACGAAGCCACCACAAGGGGCTATGTCAGGAACAAAGTTGCTCCTACAAACGAGATAGTTTTACAGCTTCCGTCAGCAAAAAAAGACGTTTATCTTATCGAATCCGGTAAGATCGCCGGTAAGATAAACTGACAAATAGCATGTAACTACTTAATTAACCTGGTCGGGGTGGAGAGATTCGAACTCCCGACATCCTGCTCCCAAAGCAGGCGCGCTACCAGGCTACGCTACACCCCGAGAGCGCGCCATTATACAGATTAGCAGCGAAAAATCAAATCTTAATCACGTGATTTTTGCGTAATCTGTGGCATCGCCAAAATTAAATAATAAACCATCGACCACAATGTCAATAAAGCAGCAATGTAAATAAAAAATGATCCAATCTGGCTGGTAGAAAAACCAAAGAGGGTTTCCTGATACAGCAGCAGCAGAATAGCAATCATCTGAAATGTTGTTTTGACCTTACCCAGCATGGATACTGCAACATTTTTCCGCGCTCCCAACTGTGCCATCCATTCACGCAACGCTGAGATGGCAATCTCACGTCCAATGATGATAAAGGCAATAATTGCATCAACTTGCCCCAAACTTACCAACAGTACAAGTGCGGCAGCAACCATCAATTTATCGGCAACCGGGTCAAGGAAAGCGCCAAACGCGGAACTCTGGTTCAATCTTCGCGCCAGATAACCATCAAGCCAATCGGTAATGGCAGCAAATGCAAACAGGAGAGTGCTGAACAGATGTTTATTATGCAAACTGATTGTGTTGTCCGATAAATAATACAAAGCGAGGAAAACCGGGATCATTATGATCCTGAACCAGGTCAGCAAGTTTGGGATGTTAATTGGCATGAATCCAGACCGGAGCTCTCAATGCAATTGTTGATATATTTTTTCAGCAACAAATATCAATTTAATAGAGTTGCTGGTGAATCTTTTCAGCAACAAATATCAATTTAATGGAGTTGCTGGTAAATCTTTTCCGCCAGAGCCAGACTAATGCCTTCCACCTGAGCTAACTCATCGACGCTGGCCTGCCTCACCCCCGGCAACCCACCAAAGCGCGCCAGTAAATTACGCCTGCGTCTCTCCCCTACCCCACTTATTTGTTCGAGCATAGACTCCATGCGGGTCATGCCGCGTTTTGCACGGTGACCACTAATCGCGAAACGGTGAGCTTCGTCTCTCACTTGTTGAATCAAATGCAGTGCAGGACTATCGGGTGCTAATTGTAGCGGCTTTTCATGATGCGGAAGTAACAATTGTTCCATTCCGGCTTTGCGCTCTACTCCTTTTGCAACACCCATCAAAGTTAAATCAGTTAAACCCAGTTCTGACATTACTTCGCAGGCCACCCCTAACTGCCCAGCACCTCCATCTATCAGGATTAAATCAGGCCTCTTTCCCTCTCCTGACTTCAATTTCTGGTAGCGGCGCATCAGGGCCTGACGCATCGCTGCATAGTCGTCTCCAGCTGTGATCCCACTAATGTTATATCGCCGGTACTCGGAATTACGCATGGCGAAATTGTCGTACACCACACAGGAAGCGACCGTGGCTTCCCCCATGGTGTGACTGATGTCAAAACATTCTATGCGCGCAAGATTCGGCATCGACAATACATCTCTCAGCACCTCTAACCGGGCCGATTGTCCGGCCTTCAGCCCTGCCTGCTGGCGCAAAGCCAACAGAGCATTGCTGAGTGCCATGTCCACCCATTGTTTGCGCTCACCGGAAACCGAATGGCGAATTTGCACTTTGTGCCCGGCCTGTTCACCAAGAAGCTCTTCTAATGCTTCTGTAGCTATTTCCATACAGGTAATTATCAGCGGAGGCACTCGTCCGCTCAAATAATGTTGGGCAAGAAACGCTTCCAAAATTTCGGGAGATAATTGCCCTTCTGCGTTCTGCGGAAAAAAACTCTTGTCACCCAAGTGTCTTCCTCCCCGTACCATCGCCAGATTCACGCACGAAACATGATCCAATTGGGCTATGGCGACAATGTCCGCATCGGTGGCACGACCGCTTTCCATAAATTGCTTTTGCTGCACGGTATGAAGCGCCCGTAACTGGTCGCGCAATGCAGCCGCATTTTCATATTGCTGCAACTCTGCGGCGTTTTCCATTGCCTCACGCATAAGTCCCTCAACCTCTCCCTGCTTGCCTTGTAACAACAATCCCGCATTATGTATGGTTGCCGCATAATCTTCCTTGGTAACCAATCCTACGCAAGGTGCATTGCAGCGGTGGATTTGATGTAACAGGCAAGGCCGCGTTCTGTTATTGAACACGCTGTCTTCACAGGTACGTATACGAAAAACCTTTTGCAGCAGATTGATACTTTCTTTGGCGGCATGTGAATTCGGGTAAGGACCAAAGTATTGATGCTGCTTGCCGGTGGCTCCACGGTAATAGGTAAGGCGCGGAAATTGATGCCCGGTCAGCACGATGTAGGGATATGACTTGTCGTCCCGGAACAGGATGTTATAGCGAGGCTTAAGTGATTTAATTAAATTATTTTCCAGCAGTAACGCTTCTGCTTCCGAGCGCGTTACTGTCACCTCGATACGCGCAATGTGCGACACCATTAACCGTATGCGTGAAGAGGTATTGGTTTTCTGAAAATAGGAAGCAACGCGCTTTTTCAATTGCCCCGCCTTGCCCACATAGAGTACCTGCCCTTGTGCGTCAATCATCCGGTAAACACCAGGTGACAATGGCAGGCTGGCAAGAAATTGCTTGGGATCGAATTCTGGTTTATGGGTCACAGAAAGACTGTTCACTCAAATTATAGTTTCGTTCTTGCTGAACTTACCAATGTGTTCTGGGTGAGTGGTTAAGAGTTAGATAATTTCACACAGACGGTTATGTGCACAGTATAGGCCATTCCAGGCTGCGCAAATATCTGGAAACTGCGCTGAAAACCTCATGGAACATAGCCTCATTCAGTCGCCTGGTTTGCGTATTGTAACGACTGCAGTGATAACTGTCATACATCATCATGCCATTAGGCAGTCGATGTTCTGCTCCATGAACAAAACTATAATCCTTTGCCTTTAATCCGAGTGCCCGTAACACTGCCAAATGTGCAACGGTACCCAAAGCAAGTACTGCTGCATTTTTGGGTAAAGAGGCCAGTTCACTCGCAAGATAAATATTACAATGTTTGACCTCGGAGGGTTCTGGCTTATTCTGTGGGGGCAAACAACGTACAGCGTTCGTGATACGGCAATCATGCAACTCCAATTCGGCATTGGCCCGACCTGCGGCATCCAGCGGTTCGGCGCGATTGGAAAAACCAAATGAATGTAAAGTTGAATACAGTAAGCTGCCGGCATAATCGCCGGTAAATGGGCGCCCCGTTCGGTTCGCACCGTGCATCCCCGGCGCAAGCCCAACGATCAGAAAGCGTGCATCCGTATCGCCAAAAGAAGGAACCGGCTTGGCATGGTAATCGGGGTGTGTTTGACGCACTTCGCATAAAAATGTCGAGAGTCTCGGACACAGAATACAGTTGGTCGAAAAGTTCATCTCAGGAGAAATCTAAAATAATACACACGGTTAGACTTTCCCTTTTGGGCCGGACTTAAGAACCTGTACAAGCTTTGTCCGCCATTCAAGCATCTTTTTATCCTTTAGCTCCATAGGTCCGTGGGTATGTATTTTTAAATAATCACCATATACCAGGCCAATCAACTTGCCTTCGCTTATTAAAGGTAGCATGACGAAAGATTTGGCACCGACAACTTCGTTATACCAACTTGGAATCAGGCTGGCGTAAGTTGGCATGTTAACATCAGGAATAAACGCATCAGTTTTGCGCTCCAGAATCACCTGGAAAATATCCTTTTTTAATCCGCCACTACGGAATTTGGTAGTGAGATGAGCTGCGTTCCTACCGACACCAGCAATCGCAACCAACCCCGACCCAGAGGGCAGACAAATCAAGGTGCAATTGAAATTGCAATGATTATGCATCAATCGCAAAATGTGCTTGATTTGCTCGATAGGCGTTTGCTCGCCCTCTTCTCTTTCCTGAACCAATGAATCGCGTGCCGAAAGCATATCCGTGGAACGCTCGGATGCCTTGCGTAAAAGAATCCGTGCATCTTCCACGTTAGTTGGAAAGCTCATTTCCGCTAAAATTCCAGCCGTTTCGAGCAAACATTTATCGATCAAACCAAAAACATCTTTTTCATTCAGTTTTAAAACTTTTTGAAACGAGTTTATACAATTGACCACCTCAATCTTCTCCCTGCTTTCAGGAAGCCGAAACAAAACCTCGGTTACACGTCGACAGAATAATGAACATAATTGATGCCATGCCATGGCATTTGCAACCGTCTGGGGAAGCAAGCCCTGAGACTCGGGAGCAAGGCTATTCTTTAAAGTATCTGGCAATCCCCAATGTTGAGCTATGGCAGCGCCGATTTCCTCAAAACTGACGCCTAGAGCTTCTAATATTGCTTCGTTTTCCGTCAGGTTTTTTTCAATTCGGAGAAAACGACTGCGTTCAATATCTTCGTAAAGATAAAAGATAGACATCATGCGTCCAAGGTTTTGCATGAGCCCGCAAATTTGAGCTTCCTGTACGCTGTAGTCTGCTCCAAATTTTCGGGTAATTGCCGCTGCCAGACTACCGGAAAAAAATCCGGCAACGATCTCTGCGTGAAGTTGGGCCGATTGTGGCTTGTTGGATAATGAATTAAGTAAAGCCAGTGATAAAGCAACTGACTTCACCGTATTTAAACCCAGAATAGCCAGAACCTGATCAATTGTTGAAACATTGCCCGCACCTCGCGGGTAACGGCTGGAGTTGGCAATATTGAGCAACTTTGAGGTAAGCGCAGGGTCACGCAAAATGGCAGAGACAATTTCCTGATTGCCTCCATCATTATCTACCAAGCTACTTATGATTTGAACCGATCCACCCAAGCTGGCGAATCCGGGACTTGCACCCATTTTTTTTAACAGCCTCTCTATCACGATGGGCTGTGCTACCCCTGTATTTTCCATCTATTGCAGAACTGCCTTTTTAATTTTATAAAATTTTGAAAAGCTTATTTACCAAACAAACCTACTAACCACCCCCCCCATATCAGCAAAATAGCAACCATTCCGCCTGCCAGGTAATACGGCCAAATATGTTTTTTGTCGTCATAGGGATCAATCAATGATCGATCTGCTCCTTCAGGTAGTTTTGCCACACCGGTCAGCGAAGTGCCGAAAGGAATGTTAATTTTAGCGCGCGCATTAACAGCCCATCCATTTGCATCAAGTATCGGCCCAAGATTACGCTGGCGCAACTTGAACCAGGCAATCAGCATTGATGGCCCCGATACCAGCAGCCCCAAGCCAACAAATGCTATGGGCATTTGCCACCATTTAAGTGCGATCAGGCCGGTCAACATCGACGCGACTGCTGTACCTAGCGCTCCTACAGCCAAACCGATGGCGGCAAAAATACCGGCAAACTTCGCCACATCAAATGGTGGCAAGGGTGGTTTGACTGAATCCGGCTTGGAACCTGTTTCAAGAACAGCCTTGGACATTTTATCCTCTGCTGCCTGAGACTTGGCTGCAGCAAGTTTTTGCATCTGCTCACCAATCATCTTGCCGACACGTTTGTAAGGCGCCCAGAAAGCCTGACGAATACTGATCGGATGTTCAAGAATACGCACTATGGTTGCGTTCCAATCTTGCCCTTTACGATCATAAAAAACGCCATTGCGCCCAACCATCAGCTGATCGGAATCTCCCCCGGTGAAAGCCGCTGCAACGAATATTTTTTCCTTTCCCGGATTTCGGGTGCATTCGCAATAAACCAGACATACCCGGCTCAAGTTGGCCAGACCGACATGTTTTCCGACATCATCCACACGCACGCAAAGCTCGCAACTGCGACCATCCAGATACAGGGTACCCGCTTGAAATACCGCCTTATCGACACCGGTGTAAAAGTTTCTGAAGGAAACAAAATTATTTGCCAGCGTATGCAGGTCGCGACAATAATGCACAAGTTTATCCACTGAGGCAATGGCGTTTACTTCTGCTTCCAATTCTTTATCCCGCGCTATTAAATCAGCGATTGCCGATTGTCCACCACCATCAAGTAGGCTACGAATTCGATCAATGCCAAGTTTTTCAACCTGTGTCGCCGGTTTTTCTGCCAGCCATTTTTCCAGTGGGGCAAATTTTGCAAGTAACGTATTCCATTCCTCTGCGGTGAGCTTTTCCTTGTTACCAAACAAAGGCACAATGACTTGATTATTTAGTGAGTTAATCAGAGCTATCCATGCCGGATTAATGCTCTCCTTTAAAGGAAGGGCATTGTGCGCTGCAACCACAGCCAAAGGAAAATTTGCCACAGCCACAGCGTCGGCCCCCAAGTCCTGACTGGCCATCAATTGATAATCTTCCACAGAACGGCTCAACGGCAAAGCAGACCGCGGATCATATGCTGCCATACGGCAGCGGGTAAAGTAATCATCGATCTTGGCTTTAACAGCACGAAAAGATTCAGCCGCATCCCATGTGGTTTCACCCAAAAACCAGATACTGCTGTTATCCTCAGAACTCTTCCACCAAGCCATATAGGCTTCAGCCTGAGTAAAAAATTGTTCCGTAATTTCGGATGAAATTCCAGGAACCCCACTTCTGTCTGGGAGTGACCCGCAACACGCAATAATATCTTCCACGGCAGTCTTTAAATCAGCATCCTCCACTGCCTGAGGCGGAATGATTCCATCGCCATTGAAGCGCATGGCACCAACCAGTTTTTCTGTATCCGCCGTATCCTGCGTGGAAATAACCTCTGCATCTGCTTTGCCCAAATTTTGCAGAATATGCCTGGCCGCCGAGAGAATATTTTTTCCCTCTTCGACAGTATCGTTGATGGCTGACAAGGGCAAAATATTTCCCCCTTTGATCAGTAAATCTGCATCTTTAAGTAATGCGCCAGCCCATTTCACAGCATCAATTATTTCCGAAGCTCGGATATTTCCATCGTGGTCGCTATCAATTAATTCCAGAGTTTTTGAATCAAACTCAATGCCGAGCGTTGGACAACTCAAAGCCACCCACAATTTTTGATCCAATTGTTCGAGTGCCAACAAATCTGCACCTTGATCAATGCAGACTTGATCAAAGCCACCAGCCCGAAAAAATCTCCATTCATGTTTACGGGCCACGCCATTCGGAACTAGGGTAGGTGTTGTTGTCATGGATGACTCACTTGAAATAAATGCAAATTCAGCGCGAAATGAAATTAGAAGAAATCTAACTTGATCATTCCGCGCCCCGTTTTCGACTTATAACTGATTTACTGAGAATAAGCCTTTTTAAATTGACACCAGTTACTTTATTTTCCGCTCGGCAGCCTGTACCGTATTTGCAACCAGCATAGTAATGGTCATTGGGCCGACTCCGCCGGGGACTGGAGTAATCCACCCTGCGACTTCTTTGGCACTTTCGAAATCCACATCGCCGCACAGCTTGCCATCCGGCATACGGTTAATTCCCACATCAATCACAGCTGCCCCCGGCTTAATCATATCGCCGGTAATCATCTTTGCCTTACCGGTGGCCACGACCAAAATATCGGCATCACGTGTGAATTTGGCAAGGTCAACAGTTCGGGAGGTGCAGATGGTAACGGTTGCATTTTTTTGCAGCAACATCAGCGCCATGGGTTTCCCCACGATATTGCTGCGCCCCACGATCACGGCATGTTTACCCTCGATGCTCACCCCGCATTTCTCAAGCAATTTCATCGCACCGTAAGGCGTGCACGGTGGCAACAAGGTATTACCAATAACCAGTGCACCGACATTCATCGGATGAAACCCATCCACATCTTTATCCGGGTTGATCGCCTTCAGAACTTTGTCACTGTCAATATGTTTGGGAACCGGAAGTTGCACAAGGATGCCATGAATTTTCGGATCGGCATTCAGCAGGGCAATTTTGTCCAGCAAAGTTATCTCGCTGGTATCTGCCGACAAGACAACATGCTCGGAGTGCAATCCCAGTTCTGCGCAAGCCTTCACTTTATTCGCTACATATACTTTGGAAGCGGGATCCTCACCCACAATGATCACCGCCAAACCAGGCGTGACACCACGGGCTTTTAAAGCATCGGCGCGAATTTTCCATTCGGCTCGAACTTCTTGTGCGATGGCCTTGCCATCAATCAGGCGGGCTGTCATATTAATTCCCTGTATCTTAGATTAGAACTGGGGTTTTTCCGGCGCATTCTCATAGTTTTTAACACCAGACATGATTTCAGTACGGGCTTCGTCAATACCATACCAGCCGTCAATTTTTACCCATTTATTGGGTTCAAGGTCTTTGTAATGGGCGAAAAAATGAGAAATCTGTTTAAGCGTAATTTCAGGCAGTTCAGTGTAATTTTTTAAGCCGCGATACAAGGTTGAAAGCTTATCCACCGGCACAGCCAACACTTTGGCATCCATACCGGCCTCGTCCTCCATTCTTAGCACTGCAAGAGGACGGCAACGCACAACAACACCGGTATTCAAGGCTACGGGAGTGATGACTAGTACATCCACAGGATCACCGTCATCTGACAAAGTGTGGGGAATATATCCATAATTGCAAGGATAGTGCATCGCAGTATTCATGAAACGATCAACAAAAATCGCCCCCGACTCTTTGTCTACTTCATATTTCACCGGTTCTCCATGCATGGGGATCTCAATGATGACATTGAAATCGTCGGGAAGGTTTTTTCCGGATGGAACGTTATTCAAACTCATGGTTAAAAGCCTCTAAAAGTATAAAAATCTGAAGTTCGAATTGTAGCATTTAGCAGACACTAAAAGAATGGGAATTGCGGCCAAATAAAACTCTGTGGATGTGGACAAGTAGCCGCGACTTTCGGCTGTGCTTAGGTGACAGCTTGTACAGAAATATAGTGTGATGCTTAAAAACGAATAAACCATGCTTGCCCCCTCCCGAAGGAGGAGACAAGTTAGCTTTCAAGATTTAGATTAGAGCAATGGAACAATCATCAGTGCAACAATGTTGATGATCTTGATCAGAGGGTTCACTGCCGGACCAGCGGTGTCCTTGTAAGGATCGCCGACTGTATCACCGGTGACTGCAGCTTTGTGAGCTTCAGAGCCTTTACCGCCAAAGTTACCTTCCTCGATATACTTCTTTGCATTATCCCATGCACCCCCACCAGTGGTCATAGAAATCGCCACGAAAATTCCGGTAATGATTGTTCCAACCAGAACCCCACCCAATGCCTGCGCACCAAGTGTCAGTCCGACGATCACGGGTACTGCGATGGGAAGCAGCGAAGGAACGATCATTTCCTTGATCGCGGCCTTGGTCAGCATGTCCACGCAGGTGCCGTATTCCGGTTTGCCGGTGCCTTCCATGATGCCTTTGATTTCCTTGAATTGACGGCGTACTTCGATAACCACGGTTCCCGCTGCACGGCCTACCGCTTCCATGCCCATTGCGGCAAACAGATAAGGCACCATACCGCCGATGAACAGGCCGATGATGACCATGTGGTTAGACAGGTCGAACATCGTCGCATGCCCCAGATGGTCACTCAAAGCATGGGTGTAGTCAGCAAACAGTACCAGAGAGGCCAGACCGGCGGAACCGATGGCATACCCTTTGGTGACAGCTTTGGTGGTGTTGCCTACCGCGTCAAGCGCATCAGTGATGACCCGCACGTCTTCAGGCAAACCGGCCATTTGTGCGATGCCACCTGCGTTGTCGGTAATCGGGCCGTAAGCATCCAGTGCCACAATGATACCTGCCATCGACAGCATCGAAGTTGCCGCGATTGCAATGCCGTAAAGACCGCCCAGGGCATAAGCGCCGTAAATGGCCAGGCACACCGCGATCACCGGCGCGGCAGTTGATTTCATGGATACGCCCAGACCGGCAATGATGTTAGTACCGTGGCCGGTGGTGGAAGCTTCGGCAATGTGGCGCACCGGGCTGAATTCGGTTGCGGTATAGTACTCGGTGATCCAAACCATGGCTGCGGTCAGTACCAGACCGATGATGGTGGCGAAGTACAGATGCAGCGACGTAACCATTTGTCCATCAATCATTACGCCATCACCCAACATCATGGTGGTGATCGGGTAAAAGGCGACCAGCGCGAGTACGGCTGAGACTGCCAGGCCCCGATACAATGCATTCATGATCTTGCCGCCTTCGCGTGCATTGACGAAGAAGGTACCGATAATGGAGGCAATGATGGAGAAGCCGCCCAGCACCAGCGGATATATAACTGCGTTCACACCGCCATTGGTGATCAGAAGTCCGCCCAGCAGCATTGTGGCAATGATCGTTACCGCATAGGTTTCAAACAAGTCGGCCGCCATCCCGGCACAATCACCAACATTGTCCCCCACGTTATCGGCAATGACCGCAGGATTGCGCGGATCGTCCTCGGGAATACCTGCTTCGACCTTGCCAACAAGATCGGCTCCTACATCCGCGCCCTTGGTGAAAATACCCCCGCCAAGACGGGCGAATATGGAGATGAGTGAACCGCCAAAGGCCAGACCAACCAGCGGTTCGATGACTTTGGTAATGCTGGCTCCGGCGGGAGCGGTAGAGGCGAGAAACAAGTAATAACCTGCCACGCCCAGCAGCCCCAAACCAACAACTAACAGGCCGGTGATGGCACCGCCCTTGAAGGAAACATTCAATGCAGCATTCAGACTTTCCTTGGCCGCTTCTGCTGTACGCACATTCGCGCGTACCGACACATACATGCCGATGAAACCTGCTGCACCGGAAAGCACTGCGCCTATCGCGAAACCGATGGCTGTTTGCCAGCCAAGGGCGACGAGGATGACAACGAATAAAACTGCACCTACCATAGCGATGGTGGTGTACTGTCGGTTTAGGTAGGCAGAAGCACCTTCCTGAACCGCAGCGGCGATTTCCTGCATTTTGGCACTACCGGTTGACTTGGCCAAAATCCATTTGATCGAAACCCCACCGTACAGCAAAGCAGCAACTGCACATAACAACGAAAATCCCAAACCACCTGACATAATTTTTCTCCTTGATTATCCTTGGTTATGAAACGCTAGTTAATTTCAGACTTTGAACTCTCCCAACTTCTTTGTTACACCTACATTTTTTAACTGCACATACTGCGGTAAGCCTTCCTTGTAAGGCGGATAATCTTCTCCCCTAATCAGTGGCGCAAGATAGGCACGACATTTTTCAGTGATACCAAAACCATCCTTGGTGATAAAATTTCGTGGCATCATTTTTTCTACATTGGCCACGTTCTTGAGTTGGGCAACCCCGATCTTCCATTTGTAAGGTTTATCGGAAAGTCTTGTAATTGCGGGCATCACAGCGTTTTCCCCCTTCAGAGCCAACTCCACCGCTGCCTTACCTAGTGCATAAGCCTGATCGACATCAGTCTTGGAGGCGATATGGCGTGCGGCGCGTTGCAGGTAATCCGCGACAGCCCAGTGAAATTTGTAGCCCAGTGCTTCCTTGATCATGTTGGCAATGACCGGTGCAGCACCCCCCAGTTGCGCATGACCGAATGCATCGCGCAGACCTTGGTCTGAGAGGAATTTTCCATCCGCTCCTTGCACACCTTCAGACACCACCACAGAACAATAACCGTGCTTTTTTACCATGGAGTCTACCTTGGCAATAAATTTTTTCTGATCAAACGCAATTTCCGGAAACAGAATGACTATAGGCAGTTCACAACTCGCATCGGAAGCCAGACCTCCGGCTGCGGCAATCCATCCGGCATGCCTTCCCATCACTTCGACCACGAACACCTTGGTAGACGTCTTTGCCATCGAAGCCACGTCAAAACTGGCTTCACGCACAGACACCGCAACATACTTGGCAACCGAGCCGAAACCAGGACAGCAGTCGGTGATAGGCAAATCGTTATCGACTGTTTTGGGAACATGAATCGCTTGAAGTGGATAACCCAACTTTTCAGAAAGCTGCGAAACTTTCAGGCAAGTATCTGCCGAGTCTCCACCGCCATTGTAAAAGAAATAGCCGATATTATGCGCCTTGAATACTTCAATCAGTCGCTCATACTGCAAACGATTCTCTTCCAGACCTTTAAGTTTAAAGCGGCAGGAGCCGAAAGCTCCTGAGGGGGTATGTCGAAGTGCGGCTATAGATTTTGAACTTTCCTTGCTTGTATCTATCAAATCTTCGGTTAATGCTCCAATAATGCCATTGCGGCCTGCATAAACCTTTCCAATTTTGTCTTTGTGTTGGCGCGCGGTTTCAATTACTCCGCAGGCTGAAGCGTTAATGACGGCAGTTACGCCTCCTGATTGTGCGTAAAATGCGTTCTTTTTCGCCATAGCGCTGAAACTCCGTGATGATGTTTAACCGTTGCATCTTACGCCTTTTTGCATTACAAAAACACCCCACACTTTGGTCTACTATTTTTAAGGAGTCAGATATGAAATGGATAATGTTGATAGGCTTGATGCTTGCCATTGGTTTTCTGACTTCACGGCTAGCCTTTGCCGGCGACGTTCCCAAAGCTGGAGATCACGCCCCGAATTTCAATCTGCCAGACCAGAATGGGCAGAGTCATACCTTGAAAGAGTATTCTGGAAAATGGCTGGTATTATATTTCTACCCCAAGGATGACACTCCAGGCTGCACTCAGGAAGCTTGCGCTTTCCGTGATGACTTACATGAGTTGACCGACTTGGGTGCACAGGTGGTTGGAATCAGCGTGGACGACAGCAACAGCCATGCCGAATTCGCCCGCAAATACCATTTACCGTTTCCCCTGCTGGCAGATAAAACCACTGAGGTGGCGCAAAGTTATGGTGTATTGCTGAATATGGTTTTAATGAAAGTGGCTCGCCGATACACTTTCCTGATTGACCCGCAGGGCAAGATTAACAAGGTATACGACAAAGTGGAAACTTCTCGCCACTCCAAAGAAATTATTGAAGACATGAGACACTTGACAGGCAAGGTATAATTCTACTTTGTCAAATAGGCCGCGCTTTCTGGGTCTATCAACAGCTCTTACTTTAAAGAATACAATGCCCTATATAACGCTAGATAAAGCCGCACTTGCATACGGCCATGTTGCATTACTCGACCATGTGGATTTTCT
>Ga0007854_10000384_pt1 | contig 28774 bp, 34 predicted proteins | sample CryBogCBH12Aug08_FD_60382 | JGI IMG/M metagenome (GOLD analysis project Ga0007854, IMG submission 60382) | Freshwater microbial communities from Crystal Bog, Wisconsin, USA - CBH12Aug08 | ecosystem: Environmental > Aquatic > Freshwater > Lake | place: Crystal Bog, Wisconsin, USA | collected... | reverse complement strand
CCCAATTTCTTACAAAAGACAAAGTATCGAGGGGGGTATATAATACTTTCCATGAGCAGACCAAACCTTCCCACAGAGTTGCGCCTGGTTGAAGGGAAATCCCCTAGTGGAATTCCCCTACCAGAAAATGTCCGCAGAAGAATTCCCTACGCCTACTGGTTGTCCAACCCTAATACATGGGACAAGCAAAAATTTATCCAAGACACATCCGATTACTTGTATGATGTTTACGGGATTGGCGATGAACAGCAACAACATACTTTGGCATTGCTGGCAGAACAGATGGATTTGTATATTCAATGTTCTAAAGGTATTACGGAACAAGGTATTATTTCTGAATTCAATGATGGCAAAACGATTGGCCCGAATCCATATATTACAATCAGGGACAAGACATTGACCCAGATAGTTCGACTGATGAATGAGTTGGGATTAACCCCTAAAAGTCGGTTGGCACACACTAACAAAAAAGAAGATACGCCAGCGGCACGATTTCTGGCTGGCCCACTTGCCCGATGAACAGAGAAAAGAAAAGACAAAAAGATTTTAAAGTTGTCAGCAAAACGCTAGAGGATGTTTTTGCCGAAAGAAAACGGGGTCAAGAATTGATACCCGTAGTATTACAACGGTCAGATTGGGAAGCATTGCAATACTCAATCAAACTTGCCCTAAAGAAAAAATGAACTGGCAAGACGGGATAATATATGCACGGGATGTTATTAAAGGCGAAATTAATGTTTGCCGTGATGTTCGTTTGGCTTGCCAGCGATTCATTAATCAATACGAAAACAAAGAATGGGAATGGGTATTTGATGAACGATTCCCCGATCATGTATTGGAATTTGCATCAACCCTTGTTCATACCAAAGGCCCTGATGCTGGAAAGCCGATACGCCTAGAGCCGTTTCAATTATTTTTTATCTGCGCTATATATGGGTTTCGATCCAAAAGGGATTTAACCAAACGCATGGTAACGGATGTAATACTTTACATTCCCCGCAAAGCTGGAAAATCTACATTAACCGCAGTCATAGCCCTATACGAATTGCAATGTGGCGAAAAGGGCGCAGAAGTATTTACCCTGGCTACTAACCGTGAACAGGCAACCATCGTGTTTGATGCCGCCAAAGGGTTTGTTGAACAAATGCCCGACTGGTCAGCGCAGTTATATGAGGTCAGCAAGTATGAGATAAAAAAAGCTGGCGATACACAGTCGATGTTTAAAGCCCTATCACGGGACACCAAAAAGACAGGCGATGGCAAAAATCCATCATGCGTAATCGTAGACGAAGCCGCCCAGATCGTAGACCGCAACTCTATTGAAGTATTACATTCTGGTATGGTAGCCAGACAGAACCCATTGCGAATCTACATTACAACCGCCAGTTTCACTAAAGACACGAAGTTTTACGAAGATATGACCATGTATCAGTCGATGCTTTATGGCGAAGCTACCGACAACCCCAGATGGTTTGGCTTGCTATACGGGCTTGATCCGCAAGACGAATGGACTGATCCCTTAAGCTGGGCTAAAGCAAACCCTATGCACGGCATTAGCGTGTTTGACGATGCCATTGCACAAAGGGCAGAAGAAGCCAAGCATAAGCCAGCGGCACTTAATGAGTTTCTTTGCAAAACCCTAAACATCTATGTGAGTGCTAATAGCGCATGGATCGATAGAAACTATTGGGATCAAAGTATTACAGAACCCAGAGAAGATACGCCCGAAGCGGTTTTCGTGGGATTTGACTTGGCCGCCACACGGGACTTAAACGCAGTTTGCATTTTGAAACGATTTGGCGAATTAGACTATGAAGCAGAGTTTCAATTCTTTTTGCCAGAAGAAGGGTTTACCCTAATCCCAAAACATTATCAGGATATTTTCTTAGTTGCCATTGATTCTGGAATTTTAAAATTGACAGAAGGCAATGTAATGGATGATCGGGAAATATCGGACTATATTATACAAAAGTGCGAAAAGTATAATGTTAAGGAAGTTGGCTACGATGCCTATAATGCGGCCAGCTTAGTTGCTAGGTTGCACGATGCTGGAATCCCCGTAAAAAAAGTGGGTCAGGGTATGGCGGTAATGAATAACCCTTCCAAATATGTCGAAAAGTTAATATTGAATAAACAGATTAAACATAATGGCAACCCTTTTGTTGGCTGGCAATTGGGTAACTGTGAAGTTTATGAAGATGTTAATGGCAACATAAAAGTTCGCAAAAACGAAGCCGATAAATCAGCTAAGGTAGACGGCATTATTGCCATGATTATTGCGGCACATTGTTCGTTAGATAATCCATATGTATCAAATTCGTTTGGTTTCAGAAGTTTTTGATATATAATCGTTAGAAATTGCGAGGAAATCATGGGAATGTTAGACATTTTTAATAAGAATAAATACAACTTACCCAATGGTGAAACGCCAAATTTAAGTGAAAATAACACTTTATTTGGTCAAACAATGCTGGGCAACCAGATTCTTAGACAAAATCAAGGCGGTCAGCAAGGCGCAAATTTCCAATTACTGTATGTAACCACAGCATCGGCCACAAATGCTGGCCGTATTGTGGATATGTCGGTTTTGAGCCGAAACAGCACGGTAATGTCATGCGTTAATATCATTGCCAGGGCATTGGCTCAATGTTCTATCAGCATTAAATACCAAACAGATGATGGTGATTTTGAAGATGCTTTGAAATCAACCAATGTTGGCACAAGAGATAAAGCCAAAGCAAAACAAGTATTAAACCTATTATCTCAGCCGAATAATTTTCAAAATCAATATGAGTTTTGGTATCAATGGGTAATGTGGTATTGCTTGGCTGGTGAAGTATTCACATTGCTGTATCGCAAAGACCAAAAAGACCCAAATCAAACGCCAATTGAACTTTATAACCTTGATTCAACGCTAATCACGGTTCAAGCCAGCCCAGCCCGTTACCCAACCTATCGGGTATCGACCCCAACATATGGATTTAACAAAGATGAGCCATTGGCATCTTATCAAGTGATCCATTGCACGGAAGCCCCGTGGCAAGGTTCTGCTGGTTTTAATAAAGGTATTTTGGCAACGGAATTAGTGGCCCTTGATACCGACATTGATTTGTATGCCAACTATGTCATGCAAAACGGTGCAAAACCATCGGGAATTTTTAGCACAACTCAGGTTATTCCAGATACCAAGTTTAAAGAAATTGCGGCCAGATTAAAAGAAGCATGGTCAAGCATGACTGGTAGCCGACCAACCGATTTAAGCAAGCCTGGTCAGGGTATGTTGTTAGATCAGGGCATGACTTACACCCCTGTTCATATGCTTACTTTGCAAGATGCGGAAGCTAGCAAATTAAAAGATCAAACTACTAAACGCATATGCGCCCTGTTTGGTGTACCAGCGCAATTGCTTGGTTTAGAAATGGGCAAATATAATAATACTCAAACATTGTTGGATGAATTCTATAAAACCACAATGTACCCAATGATTATTAATATTGAGCAAAAATTTAAAATGGGATTATTAAAAGGTTATCCAAACCTTGCTATCCGTTTTGATACTAAGGATTTCTTGAAGGGTGCGGCATTAGATCAAATGAATTTTGTTAATGCTGGCGTTGCTGGTGGCATTTTGACACCAAACGAAGCCCGCCAATATTTAAACATTGCTCAAATTGATGGTGGCGATGAATTATTAGGCGTTAATACGCAAAAAATATCATCAACAGATATTCCAGTAACAACCAAGACTGCTAAAATCATACCTGGCACTTCACCACAAGATACTGGTGGCGGTGGCGGTAATCAAACCAAGAAAATGAATATTGGTAAAACATGATAAAACTTGATTCGCAGATTAAAACTAATAGTGTTAAACTACCAGTAAAATCTAAAAAATCCCATATAATATACGACATAAATCTTTCGATTAAGAATGGGATAATCAATGAATCAGAATCTAACCCTAGTTTGCGAAGCACAACTAAGCCTAGAAAAATCAGGCAAAGAATCCCAAACTCCTAGCGGTGCAATGCAAGCCCGTGTAACTACATGGGGAACACGGGAAGGCGCAGACGGTAGAAAATTTAACTACCAGCCAGAAGGTTTTGCTGATTGGGCAGAACAATTTAAATCCGAAGGCAAACCCCTTCCAATGTTTTTGAACCATAACGACATGGGTATGCCAGTCGGTCAATGGACAGAATTTAATTTTGATAAAGATGGAATGGTTGCAAAAGGCAACCTTTTTATGAACACTTCTGCTGGTTCTGATCTTTACGAAGTTCTTAAATCATCCCCAAATTTGTTTGGTGGCGTATCAGTTGGTGCATATGCAGATGAAGCCTGTTATGTAGACTGCGATGGCAACCCAATGGATGACGATAATGATGATGACGAAGAAGCCTATTTTCAAATCACTAAAGGCGGTTTGCGTGAAGTATCTGTGGTTATGTACCCCAATAATCCAGCCGCAGAAATTCAAAAGTTAGAGTATTTTGATGCTGAAGGGCATCCAAATCCAAGAAATATCGAGAAAACCTTGCGTGAAGCTGGGTTGTCCCGTAAAGATGCGACCACCGCATCTTCAATCCTTAAAAAGATGCTTGAAGGGCGTGATGCTGTTCAAGTTGAAATTAAGGAAGCCCCACAACAAGGCGATCTTGAAGCGGTGGTAAACGAAGCCGATGCAATCCTAAAGGCATTAGAAGAGCGGGATTTGCTGAAAGCATTATCTAAGCGCATTAAATAAGGAAAAATCATGTCCCAACAAATCATTGAAAAATTAGATGCTATCGAAGCATCAAATGAATCTAAGATTCAAGAAGTAAAAACTGAAGCTGTAGCGGCTGTTGAAGCTGTTAAAGCTGAAATGGCTGAAAAATTGGCTACTATCGAAGCCCGTGTTTCAGAAATCAATTTAGCACCTTCCATTATCAAGCCAGCCAAATCGGTTAAAGAAGATGTAAACCGTATGGTTCGTGAGCAACTCAAAAAGTTTGCTAAAAAAGGTTCAATGGAAAAAGAACTCAAGATGTTTGAAGATGAATCACAATATCAAGCATACTTAACCGAGAGTTCATCTTTGACTGGTGGCGGTTACAACATCGGTGGTCGTACAGCCTATGATCCTGTATTCCACACATTGCGTTTGATTAACCCTATGCGTGGTCTTTCCCGTAATGTAACTACTGATGGTTCTACATATCAATTTAGAGCAAAAACGGGCAATTCTGGAAGTTTTTGGGGATATCCAATAAACAACAACACATCTAGTGGCCCAAACCCAACAACTGAATCTACTAACATTTGGCAATTAGTGTTACAAGATTTGAATGTCCAGTTCCCAATCCGTACTGCGGCTCTTGATGACATCGATGGTTTAGAAGCCAATGTGGTTGATGATATGTTGATGGAATTTAGCCAGCAAGAAGGCTTGTCCATGATTAAGAACAACGATCAAACCGATTCCCCAAATACATATGGTGGAACACAAGGTTTGCGTGGTTTGAATCAATACGCTAACTATGGTGCTAATGGCACTTATACTGGCGGTACAATTACTGTTGGTGCTTTCGGTACTTCTGGTGTTGCTACTAGCAACGGTTTGAACAGCTTGGCTGTTTATGACCAGATTACTACTAACGGCAATGTTGTTGGTGCGGCTAATGTAACTTATCAAGACATCATTAACTTCATCTACAATCTGCCACAACAATACTGGACTCCAACCGCTAAATTCTTGGTAAACCCAATTTTCTTGGCACAAATTCGTGGCTTGAAAGATGCTAACGGCACACCAATTTTTGAACGGATGCACCCAGGCGATGCTGATGGCATCGTAGGCCGTATGCTTGGCTTTGATGTTGTAGTTAATAAATATGTAGACAATCCAAGCGAATTCTCTGGTAATACAGCCGCTAACTTATTCCCAATGTATTTTGGTGATTTCCAGCGTGGCCACACCATTGTTGATCGTTTGAATATGGTATTGCGTAGATATGACCAGACATTGCCTGGTTACATCACCTTCTTCGGTGAGAAGCGTTTGGCTACATCAAATGTAGACCCACTTGCTATCATCGCTTACCGTTCTACTGGAACAGCAACAGCGTAATAATGTAGTAAAGGCGGGGCGGTCAAAAGCCGCCCCCACCCTAATCTTTTGGACTATATATGAAAAATGAACTAATCCTAGAAGCAATCAAATCCGCACTTACCGATAAAAACGGTGATTCGGTAAAGGTAAACTTAAAAGAAGCATCAGCCCTTACTGGTTCGGGTTCTGGGGTTGGTGGTCGTGTTATTTATGATGATGCGTTTGCATCATTGCGTATGGCTAACCCATTGCGTATGGCAAGCCGAGAAATTACTACGATTGGTTCTAATGAAGCGTTTGTTGTTAAAACGGGTAACGCAACCAATCCTACAAATCCCTGGGGTTATCCAGTTAATGTGAATACTGGTACTCCAAACATTGCTACATCATTCTGGCAATTACCTTTACAAGCCATTACAGCGCAGTTGCCAATCCGTACTGCCGCAATGGATGACATTAACAACCTTGATCCAGCCGTTGTTGGCGATTTAATGTTGGAATTTAGCCAACAAGAAGCATTGTCAATGATCCAAAATAACGATCAAGCTGGTTCTGGCACTACATCAACTGGCGCAACCAACGGTTTGCGTGGCTTAAATTATTATCCAAGTGGCTCAACAGCCGCATTTGGCACAAGCGGTTCTGGCGCAACCAACGGTTTGCATACAGTTAAAACTGTTAGCACCGCTAATGGCGGCACAATCGTTTATAACGATATTGCATCCCTAGCATCTGCATTACCAGCCCAATACTGGAGTTTGCCAGGCACTTCATGGCATATGCACCCAAATACCATTTTGGCATTGCGTGAATTAACCAGTTCTACTGGCCAGCCATTATTTGTTGAAGTTGGCGATTCCGATGGTGGTGCTGTGGCTCATGTATTTGGTTTCCCAGTCATTCCTAACCCATATATGCAAGTGGTTGGTAGTGGCAATTTTCCAATCTATTTGGCAAACTGGGATAAGTTTGTAACTATCGTGGATCACGAAGAATTTAGCATCCAGCGTTTAGAGCAAACTCAGCCAGGTACAGTAACCCTGTATGCTGAAAAACGGGTATGTTCTACAATTCGTGATGTATTCGCTGGTGTCCGTTTAGAATCATAAGGCCAATATGCCATTAGATAGTTATACAAACGGGCCGTATTTAGGTACAGCCCGCAACCCCTTTAGCTATGAAAAGATAGAGCAAACAAGCCGTGATTTGCAAACGCAATGGCTTACTTTGGATCAGATCACCCAACAGCTAAACTTATTTGGCGATACCAGCCAAGATGATTACCTTACTGGGCTTGAATTAGCGACCCGTATGGCCATCGAGGATTATCTTGGTATGTCCATATTTCCTATTAGCTATAAAGTCTACTATGGGGCTTGGAATGGCATGAGTGGCACACAAATTCAGTTGGATTTGCCTAATGTCAGCCAAGCCAATCAAGGCAATGCTGGAACAGTCATTAATTCGGTTGGTTATTACAATGGCAATACGCCAGCAACCTTTACTTTGCTTGACCCATCGGCTTATTTTTATGATCCAACGGGCAATCAAGTTATTGTAAATAGCCTACCAAGCGAAATTAGCACTTTTATTGCTAACCCAATTGTGGTTACTTATACAACTGGTGCTAGTCCATATGCTCAATATCCCGTCATTAAACAAGCTGGTTTGATGATGCTAACCCATCTTTATAACAATCGTAGCGATACCTTTAATGGGGTTATGAACAAAATCCCTTATGGCGTAGAGCAATTACTCAGACCCTATAAACCGCTGGTGTTGTAATGGCTATTGTCCGCTATGAAAATGTGGATGTGAATAATGTTGCTATATCCACAGATAGCATTGGACAAACCACAACCGCAATTACCCTATGGTTTAAAACCCGTGCCAGAGTAATGGATGTTCATAATAATTTGAGCATTACCAAAGAAGATCGTGTTTATGCGGATTTGGTTAAATTTGTATTAAATTACACCCCAAATACCTTGCAAATGTCGGAAAACCAAGTCGGTTATGCGTTTAATTGGCGTGGGCATGATTTTAGAATAATGGATGTCAATGAAAGTAACGATAAAATGAATATTACTTTCACTTGCTACCGTAACGATCCAAGCACACAAGTATGAGCCAGCAGAATCCGCTTAATTATGCAAAAGCCATCCAATATCAACTGGCCGCTATTGCTACTCCTGTGCCTGTTTATGCCAATTTCAACCGTAATTTTTCTAGCCAGCCTAAGTTTATTACTTGGCAATTAAGGAATGTTCATCAGCCTGTTTATACTGGCCAGAATCAGAATAATAAGGGTATTGACAAGCCTATATTTCAAATTAATGTCTTTGCCCAAGATATGAATGATGCTTTCAATATAAGCAATTCCATATTACAATCATTGCATGGTTACAACGGCCTTTTTGGTGGCAGTAGCGGATTTCAAATATCAAAAGCCGATGTAGATTGGTTGTATAATACATACGATAATACGATAAATTTGCATCATATTATTATGGATTGCACTTTATACATTCCAACATAATATAAATTGATTAACTTTTATTTAAGGAATTTTTAAAATGGCACTTCCAAATCAAGTATTACCTGGGTTTTCGGCATCGTTATGGTGTCAGACTGGCGCAACTCCAACACCTTTAACAACTACCCAATTATCTACTTGGACTGGTGAAGTTGCTTCTATTGTTGGTACTGTTGCTAATGGTACTGGCTCTACTGGCGAAATTCTAAATGTTGAAGCTATTCCTAAGTTTGGTCAAGATGACGCATCTGCAAATTTCTATGTTGCTGGTAGCCGTCAATCTGATGTAATCCCAACACAAAGCAAACCAACTTCTTTAACAATCGTTGCCGCATGGAATCCTTCCGATGCTGGTTTGTTGTTAATGCGTGGCGATGCTTACAGCGGAATCATTGATCGTACTTTTGTTATTGCCGCTGTTGATGGTGCTAATACTGTTGCATACGCCTTTAATGGCCGTGTATCAGAGTTCACCATTGATACTGCACCTAACGCAGAAGCTAAATGCACATTTACTATCCACCCCCGTGGCAACCAATACGGTTGGTCAAACAATACTTAATAAAATGCCTACAATAAAAGATAACGCAGACTTAGCAAATTATTTTAGTTACCTGGTAAACCAAGCCGATTCTGGAGTTAAGGATTGGTTTGGTTTTCAACAACAAAAAGTAATGGGAATCAATCTGGCTTATGAGATTGCGGCCCGCCATGCAGACACAATGTCCCCAGATGAAATTACTGGGTTCGTTAAAAACTTAAACAATTCTATATTTAATAATCTTATCAAACCTTCAAAATGAGTACGGTCAAAATTGACTTTGAAGGTTGGGAAGAATTTACCGACTTGGTAAATGAAATCCAAGATGATTTTGGCCCTAAAGATTCAAAGACCATATTGGTTAGCGCAATTAGACATTCATTGCGGCCAACTTTATCTACGGCTAAAGCGTTATTAGAGCCTGGACACGGTTTAGATACTGGCGCATTAAGGGCATCCCTTCAAATTGAAGCCAGAAAGCCTAATTCTAAAGACCGCAATTCTAAATATTACAGCCCTGGCGAAATCGTTATTGGGCGTGTAAGCACCGCACCAGGCAATAAACTAAAGAAAAAATCATTCTTTAATTTGCACAATACCAAATCTAACATTAAACAAATTGGTATTGAAAGCGATGGCCGTGCCATGTTTACGGAGTTTGGAACGCATAAAGAAGCCCCAAGACCATATTTGCGCCCAGCATTAGAAAACACATCTGTTGCAATTTTAGATAATTTGGGAACAGAGCTAGGATCAGCCCTAGAAAAATATAAATCAAAACATCCATAAGGAAAGTAAATGAATCAGTTTGCAAATGCTTTAGGCAAAAAGTTTGTAGAAAATCAAGAATTAGTACGCACCCGTTCATTTGAAATGGGCGGCCACACATTTAAAGTTCGTGTTCCAACAACATTGGAATATGAAGCAATGCACGAAAGAATCAAAGTTATTGATGAATCAATGGTTGATGTTGAATATGCACAAATAGCCAAAGTGTTTATTGACAGAAAAGCCGACTTTGAAAAAGAATCTAATATTGAATTTGCCGAAAATGATGTAATTATTGAAGGCCGTTCATTAAAAGAAACTGCTAAAAACAAAGTATTAACGCAAATCCGTATTACCGAATTCTTTAAATTGCTTGTGCCAGAAGATAAAGAATTTGATATGAATACTATTACATACCCAATGATTGAGGAATTATTTCCTTTTGCTATTCAAATTGAATTAATTGATGAAATCAATAAAGTAATTTCTGCCAATTACAAAGATACTAAGGGAAAGTAATTGGATCAGTTCGTAGGCAAGTTAAAGCCTATTTGATTGCAAACGGGGCTGATCCAGAAAACATCGATGAGGAAACATTTACCGACATCTGCGTGATGTATCACGATGGGTTAATTGGTAATCGGGGAATCTTAGAAGTATTAGGATGTTTAACTGCGGGGCATTTTAATTCAATGCTTGCCAAAGGCAAGACCGCATACAAATTACAAGATATAATACCAAAAGCATACGACTATATTTACCCACCATTATCAGAGGAAGCAAAAAGGGATCATATAAATGAGCAGTTATTATCATTTATGCTTATGTCCCCGAATGTGCCAAAACAGTTTTTAAAAGGAAAATAAATGGCAAATATAGCAAGCCTGGGGGTCAAATTAGGATTAGATACTGCGACTTTTCAACAGGGCATTGCTGATGCTAAAAAGTATGTTGGCGAACTAAAAGATGCCCTTGTCGAAGTTGCTGGGGTTGCCGCTTTTGCCGAATTAACTAGAAAAGCATTGGAATATTCTGATTCCATTGTTAAAACCGCCAAAGCCAACGATGTGGCCGTGGCATCCGTATTATCCCTTTCCGATGCGTTAATGAAGAATGGTGGTAATGCTGAAGAAACTAGCCGTATTTATTCTGGCTTTACTCAAAAAATTGAATCAGCCATTTTAGGTAATGGCAAAGCCCAAGAATCATTTTCAAAGCTAGGGATTACCCTTAATGATTTAGCCCATTTATCCGAACAGGAATTGTTTGATAAAACCATTCAAGGTTTAGCGCAGATGAAAGATTCTGCTGAACGCAATGGTATTGCTTTTCAGACTTTGGGGCGTGGAATTAGGGGCGTAGATTTAAAAGGTTTGGCCGCAGATATGATGGCTAACCGTGAAGAAATGGACAAATATGCCCAAGCGGTTACTCAGGCGCATGATTTAAGCATAAAAATGCAAGAAGCATCACACAAGCTGATGCTGGAATTTACCACCGCAGTATTGCCAGCTTTAAATGCTCTATACGATTCATTAACTAAAGACAGTAGTGCATTAAACATTTTCTTTGGAATTCTTAAAGATTTTGCTACTGTTGGCGCAGTTTTGTTTAAATATACATCAACAGTTGTTCTTGGTTTTTTTACAGAATTAGAAGGTATTGCGGCCGCATCTGGCGATTTGATGAAAGGCAACCTTACTAAAGCTCTGGAAGATATTAAAGAATATGATGATAAAGTTAAAGCAATGGCCGAAAGTGATGAGTTATTTGCTCAAAGACTTTTAAACCCGCCCAAAGAAACAGCCAAACCACAAGTTCAAGAAGATGCGAACCGTCAGGTTATTGCCGCTAATCAAAAGCAAATTAGTGCGGCACAAGGGCTTACTCAGCAATATAAAGAACAAGCTGATTTAACTTTAACTAAGTTAAAACAAGCCCAGCAAGAAGCTGAATTAACAATTAATCAAAAAGAATTAGAAAAGAACATTAATCAGGTTTTAAATGAACGCCAAAAAATGCTGGATGATATTGATAAGAAAATATCAGCGGCTAGAAATACTATTGGCGGGCCAGCCCTCATTGAGCAATTGCAAAAGCAAAAAGCGGCCATTGAAGATGCTTCACATTTTTATGTTGATGAAACCATCAAGGCTACATTGGCCACTCAAGAGCATCAACGCAGTTTTAGTTATGGCTGGGAAAAAGCATATGCCCAGTATGTGCAAAACTCTGAAAATGCGGCACAACAAGCAGAACAAATGTTTGCATCCATTACCAACTCCATGACTAATGCTCTGGATCAATTTGTTCAAACTGGCAAATTAAACTTTGGCGATCTGGCAAAAAGCATTATTAACGATATGCTAAAAATTGAACTTCATGCACAAGAAATGAAGTTATTTGGCATGATTGGTGGCGCAATTAGTGGTGGCGGTGCATATGGCCCAACACCAGATGGCGGTAATATTGCTTCTGGCGGTATTGGTAGTTTGTTTGGTTTTGCGGATGGCGGTCAGCCACCCGTAGGCGTTCCATCCATTGTTGGCGAGAACGGCCCAGAATTGTTTATTCCACAAACCGCTGGTACGGTTATTCCAAACAATAAACTTGCAGATGCAATGAGTGGCAGTCAGCAACCAGCCACAGTTTATAATGGCCCATATATTGCCAGTATGTCTGCAATTGATACACAATCTGCTACACAATTTTTGGCCAAGAATCAAAATGCCGTTTGGGGCGCATACCAAAACGCACAACGGGGCTTGCCACAAACAAGGTAATTTATGGCCAATTTAACAACTATTCTTTCTATTGCAGAACAAGTAACGATCAACGATCAACGATTTGTTGGTCAAACCATTAGCCGTAATCAAAGAATTACGACTAGCGAAATTATTACAGTTGTACCATTTCAGTTTGAGTTTAAGCCAAACGATTATTTGCTATATAGCCAAAATCGTCAATTGCTGGCCAATCTGCGCCAATATGATAAATCATTGACACAGTATCTTAATTTTGGTTCTACTGGATGGGTTAATTACATTAACTATCAAGGGCAATTAACGCCAACACAAATTGCTGGTTGCACATTTAGCACATCGTCTGCGGCCAAAAATTTAATTCTTTCTGGCGTTCCAACAGCCAATCCAACCTATTATGTGGTTCGTGCTGGTGATTTTATTCAAGCTGGCCAATATACTTATATAGCAACCGCTGATGTAGTTTGCGGATCATCTGGCACAGTTACCATTCCAGTTCACAGAAACTTGATTGATGGCCCATTAACATCTGGCATTACTGCGGTTATGGGTCAATATGGTACAACACAAGCAATGGGTGGCAATACTTATACTGGAGTTACATTTCCAATTATTTTGCAAAACTATCCAACCTATACTTTAATCCCAATGACTAATGATTCATTTATCAAATGGTCAGGACAATTTAAGGCGTTTGAAGCGGTGTTATGACAACTCCAATAGTACCAATACAAAATACAAACAATATTCGATATGCGGACTTTGTTCGGGTTGTTACGCCTACACAAACATTTAGATTTGCCACAACCCCATCGTCTTTGACTATTCCCGCAGTTGATAGCCAGCCTTTTGATGGGCTTGGACAATTAGTGGGAATTGGCAAAGTTCAAAGAGATATTAAATCTACGGCCAATCAAACCACAATTACATTGATTGGTATTGACACAGCTTTGCTAGGTGCAGTTCTTGGACAAGGGTTTAAGGGCGCACAAATAACAATGTGGAAAGGATTTTTTGATAATGATGGAAACCTTATTACTACTGGCGGGACTGGTGGTTTGTATCAGTATTTTTATGGATTTATAAACACTTTTCAGATTGGCGAACAATGGATGGAAGAAATAAGAATGTATGTAGGCACAATTACAGTTAGTGCCGCAAACATCCAAATGATTTTACAAAATAGAATTGCTGGCAGATTTACTAATGATGCAAGCTGGGAATACTTTACGCCTGGCGATACATCAATGAATCGGGTGGCTACAATATCGACAATATACTATGCTTTTGGAAAGCAATGATTAGATACGCAAATAAATTTGACTTTGAAACAATTTGGGAATTATTACAAGATTATGCAAAAAAGAACCCAAACGATTCTTATGTGGATCAATCTACATGGTCAAAAGAATTTGTATTTAAGCAATTAAGCGTTATTTTGGTTGGTGCTGGTTTTATATTAATTGATGACAATAAAAAAGGAATGTTGGTAGCGGTTAAAGTACCAAGCACATGGATTCCAAATGTATTTGTTTTACAAGAAATTGTTTGGTACGGTTTGACAAAAAGAGTTACGGTTGAATTGTTAAATAAATTTCTTGAAATTGGTAGCGATATGAAAGATCGTGGTGAAGTAAAAGATGTTGGATTTACTTGCAACAAAGAGGTCGAATTTAATAGATTCGGGTTAAAAAAAGCTGGACATAACTGGGTGATCTAAATGGGTGGTGGTGGCGGTGGTTTAATGGGTGGTATTATTGGTGCGGCTCTAGCGGTTGTAGGGTTTGTTACTGGCCAGCCCGAATTAATTACTATGGGCATCACAATGATGGCTTCTTCCGTCATTTCTGCTCTTACAGCACCAACACAGCCAGGCAATGCACAACAAACTCAGTTAAATACTGGGACAAATTTACAAATTCAGCCAGGCACAAACAATAAATTGCCCGTAGTTTATGGGAATTGTTTTATTGGTGGTACTGTTACTGATTTATCCATTACATCAAATAATCAAGATTTATATTATGTATTGTCATTATGCGAAGTAACTGGTAACGGTGCGGACACCATTCAATATGGCGATATTTATTATGGTGGAAAACTTTGTTTATTTAGCGGATTAACTTACACGGATATTGGCGTTCATGTTGCAACTATTTTTGGAAATAGCGTTACTTATACTGGCACATTATCTACATCAATTACTTCTGGATTATTAATTTCATTTGTTAATTCTGGAACGCCAATTTATTACACAGTAAGCGGTATTAATACTGTTACAAAAACAATTATTTTTAATAAAGCAATTGATCCATCAGTAACGGTTGGCAATGAAATTTATAGTGTTGATCCTGGTCAAAGTTCAAGCACGGCTGTTACAGGATTGGTTGATCCCGCAACTGGTTTAGTAGATACAAAAGTAAATGGCTACATAAATATTTATTTATATAGCAACGGATCAAATACACCAGTAAATAGCAGTCAATCCGCTATTAGCGTAATGCAATCCAGCGGATTAACATATACATGGGATAACAACAAATTAATGACTAATACGGCTTTTGCCATATTGCATTTAAATTACAACGCTAATGCTGGCATTACAAATATTCAACAAACACAATTTGAAATTATTAATTCAAGAACCGCACCTGGCGATGTTATTTATGATTATTTAACTAATACGGTTTATGGTGGAGCAGTCCCAGCGGCACAAATAGATACTGCCAGCCTTACAGCATTAAATGTTTATTCTGCACAAACAATTACATTTAATAATTATCTTGGAATTCCAGAAACACAGCCTAGATTTACATTTAATGGCGCAATTGATACCACTAAAAATGTATTAACCAATTTGCAAGACATGACCAACTGTTGTGATTGTTTGCTTACATTTAATCAAATATATGGTTTATGGTCGGTAATTACTCAAACGCCAACCTATACGGTGGCAATGAATATTAACGATTCAAATATGATTTCGGCAATTGCTATTAGCACTATGGATATAAGCAATACTTATAACATTGCTCAATGTCAGTTTCCAGACATTTCATTAAATAGTTCATTTAATACAAGCACAATTAACTTGTCTTTAGTTGATCCAGCTTTATTATATCCAAACGAACCAGCCAATAGCCAAACAATACAATTGCCATTAGTTAATAACGATGTGCAAGCACAATTATTGGCCACCAGATTTTTAAAAGCCGCTAGATTAGATTTACAAGTGCAAGTAACCGTAAACTATATTGGCTTAGAATTAGAAGCTGGCGATGTTGTAACCATTACCAATGCTAATTATGGCTGGACTGCCAAATTAATGCGGGTAATGAAGGTAGAACAAAACTTTTTGTCAGACGGCACAATTTCTGTAAATTTACTTTTACAGGCTTATGATCCAGCAGTATTTAACGATGCAAGCATTACTCAATATACGCCAGGATCAAATACTGGATTATCAGCACCCAATAGTTTTGGAACAATACCAGCACCAGTTATAGCCAGCAATTTAACTTCTTTGCCAGTACCCACCATTGGTATTCAAGTTACTTCAAGTTCTGCTGGCATTACGCAATATGCCGAAGTTTGGTATTCAGCCTATTCAAATCCAACACAAAGTCAATTAATGTTAGCTGGCACAACTGCCGTTCAATCTGGCGGTACGCCATATGGTAATAGCGTGGTAATGCCAACCGTATTTTTAACGGGAATTCCCGCTGGTAATTGGTATTTCTTTAGTCGTATGGTTAATAGTGTTGCCAAATCATTATTTAGCCCAGCATCAACGGTTTTAGATTGGCGGCCAGCAACATTCCAATATTCACAGCGTTATTTATCTATTGCTTATGCAACCAGCGCAACTGGCGGTGGCTTTACTTCAAACCCAAGAGGGGCAACCTACTATGGTATTTTAAATACATCTGCCGCAGTATTTGACACCAATCCGTCTGATTACACATGGTATCAAGCTGTTCCCGCATTTGGCACTACTGGTACATTAAATTATTTGCTTTTTTGTAATCGTGGAAATAACCTTGTTAGTTTTGCTGTTGGCAATGCGGCTTTATCTGCTGGAACGGCTTTATTTGTTCCAACCGACACGGGAACTTATGACCCTACTATTTGGCAAGGTTTAGAAGATGGTTATAACATTATTGATCTTAATGCCAGAAGCGGACAATTAATTCAAACTGGGACAACCACAGTTGGAACGGGTGAAATTGCCATTACCAATAACCCACAAGGCCAAGTTATTGCATCTTTGGCTCAATTATTGGATTTTGGTGGCGCACCAACCAAAACATCATCTGTAGCCACTTTAACAATTGACATTTATGGGCGTGTAGTTGGTTTTTCGCCACCAGACACATTTAATTACACAATGACCGCATTTACCGCATCTAGCGGACAAACTGTATTTAGTGTTACTAGGGGTTCTGAATACAAATCTGGAAATTGTTGGGTATTAAAAAATGGATGTTTGCTTGATACATCCGAATACACAGATACCAACGGTTCTACTGGTACAGTAACTTTAGCAACTGGCGCAGTTTTAAATGATATTGTTACTATTATTTCTTTTGCTTCTGTAGGTGGCTCTGGAACTTATAATAGTTTTAGTAGAAATTCTGCTACATTAAGCAATACAGGATCATACACAGCATCAGGATTTACGCTAGTTAGTGGCAATGAATTGTTATTTTTAAACGGTACTGTAATTAATGCTCAAGACTATAATATATCTGGGCAGACTATTAGTTTTGTAAATGCCGTTTCTGGTGATTTAGAAATTATCCAATGGACAAATAACAATTTGGGCGTTCCCAACGGCACACCAGCCAATGTGGACATATTTACAACTGTTGGGCAAACCCTTTATCCATTTTCGTTTAACCCATTGGCTTTTAACCTATATAATAATGGGGTATTATTGTTGGAAACTGTGGATTATACGGTTGCTGGTGGCACATCATATACTTTGGCACAAACACCAACCAGCAATTTAAACATTTTGGTTCAACAAACCTTTAATAGAACAGGGGCAGTATGACACAAGCACTTAATTTAGCTAACTTTGCTAATAACTTAAATACTTCTGGTGCAACCAGTAATGCTGGATTGCAAAACTCATCAGTTACCGTAACCGCTGGCACAGGATTAACTGGCGGTGGTGCAGTATCTTTGGGTGGCTCTACTACAATTAGTGATGCTACATCAGGCGTAACTGCTGGTTCTTATACTGCCGCAAATATTACTGTTAATACATATGGAAAAATTACTGCGGCATCTAACGGTTCTGCGGGCTTGCCAGGAGTATTTGGTCAAGTTTTTACATCATCTGGAACATTTACTATTCCTAGTGGTGTTACTGCAATTAAAGCCACTGTTACAGGTGCTGGTGGTGGCGGTGGTGGTGGTACAGTTGGCCCAGGCGGTACAGGTGGTGCTGGTGGTGGGCAAGCTATAAAATTTTTAACTGGCTTGACACCAGGAGCAACTTTAACAGTAACTATTGGTGCTGGTGGTAGTGGTTCTAGTGGTAATGGTGGTACAGGTGGTAATTCTACTGTTACCTCAGGAACACAAACTATTAGCACTATTACAGGAAATGGCGGTGGTGGTGGTCCGCAGGGTACTAATACTGCTACTGGTGGTAGTTATTCAGGTGGTGATATAGGATTTAATGGCAGATCTACTGGTGGCGGTGGTCCTGGTTGGTCATCTTTAGGTGGCTCTAGTCCTTCGGGTGCAGGTGTAGTCAAAGGTGAAGGCGGTTCTGGTGGTAATGGTGGATGTTCTCCTACGGCAGGATTTTCTGGTGTGGCTGGTTTAATTATGTTTGAATGGTAATGGTAAAAATATGACAACTCAAAATTATTTAGTAATAGAAAACAATGTAGTAACTAATATTGTTGTTTGGGATGGCGATACAAATACATGGCAACCACCCACAGATGCAACTATGTTGGTGCAAGCAACAACACCAGCAATGGTTTGGGAATTAAACAATCTTTTGCCACCTACTTATGAATTGGTTGAAGTAATCGGTGCTGGTGGTATTGGATTTACATGGAATGGTACAGTTTTAACAACTAATCAGCCTCAACCAGCTAATCCTATACAGCCAGTAACAACTGGAACAAAAACTGCATAATGGTAGTTACTATTAGTCCAACCCATCAATTTACTTATGATGGCGCACAATTAAATATATACCATGCAGATAAAGGCGAAGGTTTACCACAACATGACCACACTTATGCCCATGCAACAATGTGTAACTCTGGTTCTTGTTTAGTCAGTTTAGAAGGTCGTAGCTATACCATTGATAAAAACAGTCAGCCATTAAACCTACCCGCTGGTGAATGGCATGAAATCGAAGCATTAGAGGACAATACAGTATTTGTTAATGTATTTGCAGAAGGCAAGTATTAAGGTAAAATAGCAAAAAGACAATACATGATTTGGGGCTAAGTGGAGTGCCACTTGCCATTAACCGAGAATTGGAATAATCATGGCAATTTTTAACAAAAACACCTTAACTCAGGTATCGGGATTTGACAATCCAATTATTGCTGGTGAACTCGTATGGGATCAAGCAACCTATTGGAATTTAGTTATTACTGGATCAGATAATGTAACTCCAGTAAACTTAACTGGGGCAACCATTAACGCCCAAATTATTCGTAGGGAAGTGTCAAATATTCAAGACACCCGTTATGGCCTATCTTTTGACATTGCCGATTACAGCCCAACACCAACTCCAGTTTCTTTGACGGTTAGCAATCGTGTAGACACGGCTGGCACATTTACATTGACTATTGATTCTTCCGCATGGGGATTAATGTCTAGCGATCCAGAATTAGAAATTAACGCCACCAATTGCGTAGGCTATTCTGGGCGCATAAAAATCAGTTTTCCCGCAAGCGGATCAACCCCCGCTAATGATTACATTATTTTTCTATTATTCCTGGTGCGTTCTGATGGCATCATTGTGGAGTAATCATGGCAAATATCAAGGTAGTGGCTGGCAATAGCGCAACTAATGTAACTGCGGTTGAAAACACAGTAAATATTTCTGTTGTTAAAGAAAATACAGTTAATTTGCAAGTAACCCCAACACCTAGCCAAGTTATCAGTATCGATAAAGGTCAGTTTGGGCCATCAGGTTATTCTGGATATTCTGGGTATAGTGGATATTCTGGAATGTCGGGTGCATCTACATCTGGTTATAGCGGATATTCGGGCTATAGTGGCTTTAGCGGTATTTCTGGCTACTCAGGTATATCAGGGTATTCTGGAAGCGGTATAAGTGGTTTTAGTGGCTTTTCTGGGTATTCTGGATCAGGTATATCTGGCTATTCTGGAATTAGCGGATTTTCTGGAATTTCTGGGTATAGTGGAATTAGCGGATTTTCTGGTTATTCTGGAATATCTGGCTATAGTGGTAAATCGGGATTTTCAGGCTATTCTGGTCAGCAAGGTACTTCCATAAATATTATTGGCACAGTAGCAACTCCAGCCAATCTTCCACCAACAGGCAATCTTAATGATGCTTATATTGTTTCTTCCAATGGCGATCTATATGTTTGGGAAGGATCAAGTTGGGTCAATGTGGGTCAAATTGTTGGGCCACCTGGACAAAGCGGTATAAGTGGTTTTTCGGGATATTCTGGTATTTCTGGTTACAGCGGTTTCTCAGGCATTTCTGGATATTCTGGTTACTCAGGTATATCTGGCTTTAGCGGAAGCGGTATAAGCGGTTATAGCGGTTTTTCTGGATATTCTGGTAGCGGTGTATCGGGCTGGTCAGGATTTAGCGGTATAAGCGGTTTTAGTGGATTTTCAGGCTATTCTGGTAGTGGTGTTTCTGGTTACTCAGGATTTAGCGGTATATCAGGTTATTCTGGCGCAGTCGGACAATCAGGTACAAGTGGATATTCTGGATTTTCTGGAATCAGCGGTTACTCTGGTAGCGGAGTATCGGGATATAGCGGCTACTCAGGAATAAGTGGGCAAAATGGATTATCAGGCTATAGTGGTATTTCTGGATATAGTGGCTTTAGCGGTATTTCTGGTTTCAGCGGAATTAATGGCGCATCTGGACTATCTGGGTATTCTGGCGCATCGGGCATAAGCGGATTTTCTGGTTACAGCGGTAGCGGAATTTCTGGTTATTCAGGTTATAGCGGATCAGGAATTTCGGGATATTCGGGATATTCTGGCGCACAAGGCACAAGCGGTTACAGCGGATATTCAGGCTATTCTGGTTCTGTTGGTGCTGGCGGTGTTCGTGGCTATTGGGGTTCATTTTGGGACACAACTAATCAAACTGCCGCAAACACTACATCTTCATATATTTTTAACATTAATCAAACTGATGCAAATAGCACAGGAATAAGTATTGTTTCTGGCAATAGAATTACTTTTGCTAATGCTGGTGTTTATACAATTCAATATTCTGTTCAATTTCAAAATACTTCTACTGGTTCTGGCAATGATAATTCTGACATTTGGTTTAAATTAAATGGAACAGATATTGCAGATAGCAATAGCATTTTTAATATTCCTAGATCACAAGGCGGCACAAATGGATATTTAATTGCTGTTACACCTTATACATTAAAAGTAAATGCTGGCGATTATGTTCAACTTGCTTGGGCAGTATCTACAACCGGTATTTCAGCAGTAACAACAACGGCACAAACAAACCCAACTGTTCCAGAAACTCCTTCTGTAATTGTTTCTGCTACTCAAGTTTTCTATACTCAATCTGGCTATAGTGGATATTCTGGCATAAGTGGCTATAGTGGGATCAGCGGATTCTCTGGCATATCCGGGTATTCTGGTAGTGGTGTTTCTGGTTATTCTGGATACAGCGGTTCTGGTGTAAGCGGTTATAGTGGTTACTCTGGTGCTGTAGGTGCAAGCGGTATTTCTGGATATTCTGGAATTAGCGGTTACTCTGGCTACTCTGGCTATTCTGGCATCCAAGCCCCTATAGGTGGTTCAAATACACAGATTCAATATAACAACTCTGGTGTTTTGGGCGGTGTGCCATTATTAACCTATAACGGCACAACCCTAGCCCGCACAGGTGGCACAATCGACAACACAGTCATTGGCGCAACAACCCCCAATACTGGCACATTTACTACTATTACAGGACAGACAGAAGTATTAAAAGGTACTGGGCAGAATTTAGTTACTTATTCCAATACATTTACTAATGCGATTTGGACAAGAAACAATTCTTCTGTAGTTGCAAATACAACAACTGCTCCAGATGGAAGCTCAACAGCCTCAACAATTACTTTTACTGGTGGCGGAACTCAATCATCAATAAGCAATTCAATATCTTTTGTATCTGGATTGGCATACACAGAATCTATTTATGTTAAATATATTAATCAACAATGGATTCAATTATCTTATGGAGCTGGTTCATTTTCTACAGTTCCGTATGCAAACTTTGATGTTCAGAATGGTGTATTAGGGACTGTTGGTGGAAGTGCAACAGCAACCATAACTTCTGTAGGTAATGGTTGGTATCGTTGTTCTATGACGGCTACCTCTACAGCGGCTACTTCCGCTGGTGCATTATTAACATACGCAATAGATTCGGGTACAGCCGTTAGAGGTGCAAATTTAACAGCTTCTGGAACAACAGCATATTTATGGGGTTCACAACTTGAAATCGGCTCTGTAACCAACACCTATGTCCCCACAACAACCACAGCAGTTTACGGAACTCCTACCCTATCCTTTAGTGGGGTAGCAGGACTAGGACTTCAATCAGATGGTTCTCTTTATGTTTCTCCAGCAGGAACAGGCGCACTACAAGCACAAGCTACTACTTCATCTACAGTAGGTGGTAATGCTAGGGGTGCTAATGCGGTTGATTGGCAGACTAGTAGGGGTTCAGCTTCACAAGTTGCAAGTGGAGCAAACTCTGTTGTTGGTGGAGGATATAACAATAATGCTGGTGGTGCAAACTCATCTATTGTAGGCGGAGGGGGAAATGTTGCTGGTACTAATGGTTTTGTTGGCGGTGGATTAAGTAATTCAAATGGTGGTGGTGCTTCTTATGGTTTTATTGGGGGCGGTTCTTCCAATGTGGGAACAAACGGCAATGCTTATCAAGTAATTGTAGGTGGGCAATCTAATACGGCACAAGGATATTTTAACTTTATAGGTGGGGGAGCATCAAATTCAGGAACAGCTCTTGCCGCAGTAACAACTCAATCTGCCACAATGAACGGCACAACAGCCGTAACTTTGTCAGCTTCTAATGCGGCAATTAAAGTGGGTCAATTAATTACTGGTACTAGTATTGCAAACTACACTTATGTAGCCGCCATAAGCGGAACAAGTCTTACACTTTCACAAGCCGCATCAGGTTCTACAACAAACAATATTAACTTCTACACCCCTCATGGAGTAGTAGTAGGAGGAGGAAATAACCAAGCTACTGGTAGTTATTCATTTATCGGTGGTGGTGGTGATGCTGGTACTGCGGCTAATAGAAACCAAGCATCGGGTGATTGGTCAGTAGTTTGTGGCGGTATTAAAAATACTGCACAAGCATTAGGTTCATTTATTGCTGGCGGTGGTCTAAATTCATCAGGTAGTTTTATTGGTGGAAATAATATTAGCTCAACAGGAACTAATGCTGCGATTGTGGGTGGTAACAGTCATAGCATTTCAAATTCTTATGCCGCAATTTTAGGTGGCACAGCAAATTTAGGCAGTGGAAATAATGCTGTTATTTTAGGTGGGAGTTATGGAACAGCTAGAACAATTACAGGTTATACAGTTTTCCCCGCTGGAAATGCACCATTAGGTTCTAGTTATGGTCTTTCTCAAGCAGCTTTATTAGTCCTTGCTCGGCAAACCACCGATGCTACAGCTACAGTTTTAACTTGTGATGCCAATGCCGCTTCTACTAATAACCAAGTAATACTACCTAATAACTCTGCTTATTATTTTAAAGTCAGCGTTATTGCCAATGTGACAGGTGGTGGAAATACAAAGGCTTGGACACTAGAAGGTGCTATTAAGCGTGGTTCAGGTGTAGGAACTGCCGCTATCGTGGGAACAGTAACAACTAATATCGTTGCCGCAGATACAGGCACAAGCGGATGGGCAGTCACCGCCACAGCAGATACAACGAATGGTGGATTAGCAATTACAGTAACAGGACAGGCATCTACTACAATTCGTTGGGTAGCAAAATGCGAAACAGCAGAAGTAACTTACTAAGGAGCAATAATGGCTTTAAAACTTAAACTCGAAAGCACTCAATTTGGCGTACCAGCACCCGAAGCATACGCTAGAATTACTAACTTTTTTGGCACAAAAGACAATATCCAAGTGCAAGTGGCGATTCATTACGACCAAGCCGCTAGAGAACAAAACCTAGCCACAGTTCGTGAAGATGCGCATTATATTGCAGTCGAATCGCTTAAAGGTGATATAATTCCAGCTATCTATGAGGTTCTTAAAACCTTTTCTCAATATGAGGGTGCGGTAGATTGCTAATATGAAGTGCCAAATTAGAGCAACCGCAAAAGCTGAAGGTAAAGATAGATACTTTACTGGTAAGCCTTGCCAAAATGGTCATGTAGTTGAACGCAATACCAATACTGGTCGTTGTGTTGAGTGCCATAGGCTCTATATGCGTAGATATTGGGAAAAATATCCAAATGCTGTAGAAAAGCGTAATCAAAAGCTACAGGGTTATCAATTTAGAAATCCTGAAAATTATGCTAAACATCAAGAAGCTAAAATTAAAAGATGGCATACAGATGAAGAATATCGTACAAAATTAAACGAAAAAACTAAAGAAGCCAATAGAATTCGTTATCAAAATCCTGAATATAAAGCTAAAAGAAGTCAGCAAGGAAAAGAATGGTTTAAAAACAACGCTGGCATTGCAAAAGCTAAAAGAGCTAGGCGTAGGGCATCATTAACAAATGCTACACCTGATTGGCTTACAGCCATTCAAAAAGCACAAATAGCAGAGTTTTACGAAATAGCAACCGCATTAGAAATGCAAACTGGTATTAAGCGTCATGTAGACCATATTGTGCCTTTAAAAGCCAATGGAATATCTGGGCTTCATGTGCCTTGGAATTTACAAATATTAACGGCTTATGAAAATTTGAGCAAAAGGAACAAATATGAAATTTGATTTACTACCTGCAATCTATGGTGTATTAAAGACTTTTGAGCAGTATAAAGGTGCTGAGGACTGCTAATTAAAAATAAAATAAATGCAGTCTAATAAAATATTATGCTCTGTAGCCACCAGAGGGCGTTATACAACAACTTTGCCATTGGTTTTGATGGCTATAGCCAATCAAACGGCAAGCCCTGATAAGCTCGTTATTTTTGATGATAACGACCATCCAGAAGATATGCGGGCAAACCCTATATATCAGCATATATTTCAAATATTGGATTTGAAAAATGTAAAATGGGAATGGTTGTTTGCTGAAAAGAAGGGCCAGCACCATATACATCAAGCGGCTAATACGATGGGCTATGAATGGGTTTGGCGGGTTGATGACGATGCCATTCCAGAACCTCATGTATTAGAAGAACTATCATCACACATTGCAGACAATATTGGCGCAATTGGTGGCGAAATTTTTACTCCACCTTTACAAATTGACTGTTCCCAATCAACTGGTAGGGTAGAAAATATAGATAAAGAACCCAATATACAATGGGATCGTATACAAGCCGTGCAAGAAGTTCAGCATTTGCATTGTTCATTTTTATACCGTGCTGGTGTTTATGATTATAACTTAGGGTTATCCCGTGTAGCCCATCGGGAAGAAACATTATTTACATACGGTTTGTATCTTAACGGCTACAAAATTTTAGTTGTGCCATATGCAACAACTTGGCATTTAAAGAATCCGCAAGGCGGCATCCGAAGCGAAACTAAAGGGGAAATGTACCAACATGATGAAGCTATTTTCAGAAATATTATTGGGTTGGGTGATTGCACCCCTGTGGTTCTTAATTGCGGTGCTGGCGATCACATTGTATGCAAGCGTGTTATATCTCAGATACGCAATCCTATGGTGTTTAGTTGTTATCCTGAAATAGTGCCAGGTAGACCTATTGCGGAAGCCCAAGCCATGTTTGGCGATATTGACCAATGGAATATATACAAAAAAATGGCGCAATGGAATTGGACTGGCAGTTTAGAAGATGCGTATAGGAAGCTGTATCTATGATTTTGATAGCCCCGTTTGCCAAACCATTGGTTAATGGCAAAAACAATCCCAAAAATTACCCTTACTGGAAAGAATTAATTGCTCAAATAGATGAACGCATTATTCAAGTTGGTGTTGAGGGCGAAGAACAGCTTGTGCCAGAGTTTGTTAAAAACTTGCCAATTGTCAGACTGAAAGAATTAATAGCCGAATGTCGTACATGGATTGGTTGCGATAGTTTTTTTCAGCATCTTGCGTGGGATTGTGGCAAGCCTGGCGTTGTATTATGGTCGGTATCTGATCCGCTGATATATGGCCACCCAGAAAACATTAATTTGCTAAAAGATCGTAGTTATTTAGCACCAAATCAATTCTTATGGTGGGATTTCACCGAACATAATCCAGATGCTTTTGTAAAGCCCGAAGAAGTGTTAAAATTCATTCTGTAATATATCGGACAATATAATATTTTCATTAACCTTTACTTTGATTTTATTATGCCCGATCAGATGACACCAGACCAAGAAAAAGAAATAATGAAGGAAGCAATTGAGGAATGGTTAGATAAACAATTTGCTAAGTTCGGAAAATGGTCATTAGCCACATTACTTGCTGGCGCAATTGTTTGGCTGTTTTACGGTTTTCTTAGTATTCAAGGGTTTCATAAATGAACGCAATATATGAAAAGATTAAGGCCACAATTCGGGGTGCAATTAAATCCAAAACAATGTGGTTTAGCGGCCTTATTACCGCTTTGGGCGCAGTTTCAGACAATTCCCAGTATTTGCGTGGATTGCTTGACGATATTAGTTTTAATACGGTTATGATTGGCATTGGTGTAATTACGGCTTTATTGCGTATTGTTACCACCAAACCATTAGACGAAAAATAATGTTTCCTTTACCTATAGGTTTTTATGTCAAAGCTGGTTTGGTTGCTTTGTTTCTTTTTGGTTCTGGTTTTATCGGTTATCGTATTGGTCATAACGGCTTGGTGGAATATCAGGCCGCAGAACTTAAACAAAAAGCCGAATGGGAACAAAAGGTAGCTAATCAACAAGCCCAACAAACACAGAAAGCCCAAAATGAAAAAGATGCCCTTGAAACTCATTATCAGTTACTTCTTAGTCAGTACCGTTCTATTGGCTTGCACAGCCGCACCACAAGTGGCAGTACCGCCACCCTTGCCATACCAAACGAAGAATTCAGATTATCTGGGTCAAATGTCGAATTTCTTATCAACTTTGCCAAGCAATGTTCAGCAACAGAGATAGAACGAAACGATGTCATCGAGAAATATAACGATCTAAGATGACTGGTAACTTTAAGAATTGCCTGGCTTTATTATTAAAGTCAGAAGGCGGCTTTACAGATAAGCTGGGCGATGGTGAAAAGTGGACAAATATGGGTGTTACAAACATTACATGGTCAGAATGGACTGGACACGAAGCAACTGAAAAGGAAATGCGAAATCTAACCATCGACCAGATTAGCCCACTATATGAACAAAGATACTGGCGATCAACTTATTGCGAGGTACTCCCCAGAGGATTGGACTTTTTGGTATTCTCAATGGGGGTCAATGCTGGCCCAGGCAGAGCAATTAAATTGCTTGAACAATCCGTTGGTGCAGTCGCAACTGGAATTCTTGGCCCACGAATTACTAATCAGATTGCCCATTCAGATGTTGGACAGCTTATCGGGCAATACTCAAAACAAAGAAGTGAATACTATATTAGCCTACATCGGCCACAGTTTATCGATGGCTGGCTAAAAAGAGTAGAAAACGAAAAAGCCGAAGCCCTTAAAATGGCTGGGTTAAATCCACAAAATTAAAATGTCCAATATCGACATCATAGAACCATTCATCTTTTTTGACCGCCCTATTTTTGACTTCTATCAATGGGCTATTTTCCACAATCTCTGTTTTCACCCAATACGCATTGACTAACGGGGTTGTGCAAACAAATAACAAAGTCGGCAATTTATTAGCAAATAATTTCTTTTTGCGGTGGGCCACATGAATTGTGGGATATGGGCAGTATGGCGCACCAACTCCCCAATCCCGCTGTTCTACTTCAACATATGCAACTAGGCGGTTATTTTTATATAGCACTAAATCTACGCCATATTTATCAGGATTATCTATGGCTTCTAATCCCCAAAAAACCTTAATCCATTTGGTAACCGCTTCCCGTGCTGGCGGGTCGCATTTATCAAACATTTCCTTGTTAAATGGTTTATACGCCAAGATACACCCAAAATCCGTAGCCAAATATACCAACAAACAATAAAGCCACTAAAAAGCCAATTAAACCGCCATGATCGGGTTCTTTGGGATAAGTAATAGCAGAACAGTAATAAGCATCTTTGTTCGCTTCTGATAGCGTATTAGGGCTTTTAAGATACCGCTGATAGTTGTTTACAAAATGTGCGTAACTCATTTGTTTTGTGCCTTTTTTAGTATTGCTCTAGCAAAATCAATGTTTTGTTCGCCTGTGTCAGTTTCCATGCCACTCCAAATTTCAATTATTTCCGCATCTGTTAGTGTCTTTGCTGGATGGGTGTAGAGTGGTTCGCCTTGACCAATTTCGTTATAAATCCATTCAGAATCTTCACCTATGTTGCCTACGCATAAATTTCTCCACGCTACTGGTTCATTGTCAGCCTCTTGAGTAAAGTCAGATAACCTTTGTAATGCAGCTTCTTTTTTCAACGACTCTATTTCAGCTTGTTGCTGTTTATGTTGCATTTCTAATATCGCAATTCTGTCACGCTGTGCAACATGGCGCAGTTCGTACTTGGTCAGCTTTTCTTGTTGCTGGCGTAGCATGGTGGC
>Ga0007854_10000380_pt1 | contig 28979 bp, 30 predicted proteins | sample CryBogCBH12Aug08_FD_60382 | JGI IMG/M metagenome (GOLD analysis project Ga0007854, IMG submission 60382) | Freshwater microbial communities from Crystal Bog, Wisconsin, USA - CBH12Aug08 | ecosystem: Environmental > Aquatic > Freshwater > Lake | place: Crystal Bog, Wisconsin, USA | collected... | reverse complement strand
GCAGGCATTTTGTCGCCCTGCACATGGGAGAATGCCACGCCGCCCCGTTCTAAAACATTGCCCTCTTCCAGAATGCAGCTCATCCCGCTACCGGCGCCGATTCCACTCCCTTCGGCTTCGCGTTGCCATGAGTCGCGCAAGAATTTTTTACCATCCACTTGCTCAAGACCGGCAATGATGTTTTCCTGCAATTCAACCAGAAATTTCCTGACCGCTGTACTATCCATTTTATCTCCCTGTCAGCGGATAATTTTACCATCACGCCAAGCCATAATTGTGGATGGTTTTTTACGTTTTCCAACGCGACCCGGCAAAACCCATACTTGTGTTCCAAACAGGCGGCAACTTTCAGCATAAGTTCGCACCGGTTTACCACCGCTAAAGTTGGCGCTGGTGGAAACCAAAGCTGTGTTTAACCGATGGCACAAGGCTTCAGCAGCGGGATGAGAGGTGAGTCTTACCGCAAGCGTCTCGTGGGCACCGCGCAACCAGCGCGGACAATTTGATTTCGCAGGCATTAACCGGGTAATTACCTTGGCACCATCGCTCTTCAGTGCGGCTTGTTCGGGCAAAGTGATCGGTTGCACGTAACGTACCAATTGATCGTACTGGCTGGCAATAAGAATCAGCCCTTTGCGCTGGGGGCGTTGTTTAAGTTTTAAAAGACGCATCACCGCTTTGCGGTTGTGCGGATCGCAACCCAGTCCGAAGCAGGACTCGGTAGGGTAGGCAATCAAACCACCCCGTTTCAGATGGGCGGCAATGGCACGCAAAGACATTTGATTTTGCTTTGGATCAATGGAAACGATTCAGCAAATTTATTTTCTGGCCAGCGCTCGCCAGCCAATATCACGCCGGAACTGGCAGCCATCGAAATGAATCCCATCGGCAATTTCATAAGCGCGTTTTTGGGCCACTTTCACCATATCCCCCAGCGCGGTGACACACAATACGCGCCCGCCCTGAGTCACCACTTTGCCAGCATGCATAGCCGTACCCGCATGGAATACATGTGCATCTTCGGGATTTTTTGGCAAGCCGGTAATCGCGTCACCCTTGCGAGGGGTGTCTGGATAATTGGCCGCCGCCATCACCACACCCAGCGCGGTGCGGCGATCCCATTCAGCCTCTATTTTATCGAGTTTTCCGGCAATGGCATGTTCTACGATTACCGCGAAATCGCTTTTTAGACGCAGCATGATCGGCTGAGTTTCCGGGTCACCCATGCGGCAGTTAAATTCCAGTACTTTGGCATTCCCCTGGACATCAATCATCAGACCGGCATACAGGAACCCGGTGTAAGTGATGCCTTCTTTTTCCATGCCGCGAACAACCGGCTGAATCACTTCGCGCAATACCCTTGCGTGAAGTTGTGGCGTCACAATCGGGGCGGGTGAATACGCCCCCATACCGCCGGTATTGGGGCCGTTGTCGCCATCCAGCAAGCGCTTGTGATCCTGGCTGGTCGCCATTGCCAGCACGTTCTTGCCATCCACCATCACAATAAAACTGGCCTCTTCGCCTGCAAGGAATTCTTCAACCACCACACGTGCACCCGCATCGCCCAGTTTGTTATCGGACAGCATTGAATCAATGGCGGCAAAGGCTTCGTCCTTGCTCATCGCCACCACGACGCCTTTACCGGCGGCCAAACCATCCGCCTTGATGACAATAGGTGCACCGTGTTTTTGGACATACGCGCGAGCCGCAGCGGCATCACTGAAAGTTTGGTAGAACGCGGTCGGAATATTGTGGCGCACCATGAAAGCTTTTGCGAAATCTTTTGACGATTCGAGCTGTGCAGCCGCCTTGGTCGGACCGAAGATTTTCAGCCCTGCCGCACGAAAGTCATCCACGACCCCGGCTGCAAGCGGAACTTCCGGCCCGACCACGGTCATGTAGATGTCTTCTTTTTTGACGAAATCAATCAAGTCGGGAATGGCGGATAGTGCGACATTTTCCACGCCGTCTTCCAGAGCAGTGCCTGCGTTACCCGGAGCAACGAAGACTTTCTGCACTTTGGCGCCTTGCGCCAGGCGCCAAGCCAGCGCATGTTCCCGTCCGCCGGAACCTATGACTAATATTTTCATACGTTACACCTGTGACTCTGTGTTCAAGTTAATGCCTGAAGTGCCTGAATCCGGTAAACATCATTGCCAGCCCATGTTCATTGGCCGCAGTAATCACTTCTTCGTCACGCATGGAGCCTCCAGGCTGAATGACCGCTTTGGCACCTGCTGCGGCCAGAACATCAATGCCGTCACGGAACGGGAAGAACGCATCGGAGGACACCACTGAATCAGCCAGGCTCAAACCGGCATTCTGCGCCTTGATTGAGGCGATGCGCGTGCTGTCTACTCGGCTCATTTGCCCGGCTCCGACCCCCAGAGTTTGTCCGTTTTTACAGAACACAATTGCGTTTGACTTGACATATTTCGCCACGCGCCACGCGAACAGAAGATCGCGCAGTTGTTCGCTGGTGGGTTGCAAGGTTGTAACCACTTTGAGCTGGGACGCTTGCACATTCAGAATGTCCGGAGACTGCACCAGCAGCCCGCCATTGACCCGCTTGAAATCGAACGGGTTGTGTGAAGTAGACAGCGGTACGGTCAGTACCCGCACATTCTGTTTGGCGGCCGTAATTTTAAGCGCGGCCTCGGAAGCCGAAGGCGCAATTATCAGTTCAACGAATTGATTGGTCGTAATAGCAGTGGCGCTGTCGGCATCCAACTCGCGGTTGAAGGCGATAATTCCGCCAAAGGCCGAAGTTGTATCAGTCGAGTAAGCCAGTTTGTAAGCATTCAGTGCATTGTCTGCAATCGCCACACCACACGGATTCGCGTGTTTGACAATCACGCAGGCCGGTTGGTCAAAAGTTTTGACCAGTTCCCAAGCGGCATCGGCATCGCCAATATTGTTGTAGGACAGTTCTTTGCCTTGTAATTGCGTGTAACTTGCAATCCCTCCGGCTACCGGGTTGAGGTCACGGTAAAACGCGGCACTCTGATGCGGGTTTTCGCCATAGCGCATTTCCTGCACTTTGGCGAAGTTAAAGTTGATCTGCGCCGGAAAATCGCTTCTGGTACCGTCAGCATTGATGGTGGTCAGGTAATTGCTGATTGCCGAGTCGTAAGCGGCCGTATGTGAATAGGCTTTTTTCGCAAGATCAAAACGGGTCGCATCGCTGACCGAACCGTTGTTGGTTTGCATCTCGGCGAGAATATCTCCATAGTCGGCCGGGTCGGTCACAATGGCGACATGCGCGTGATTTTTGGCAGCAGCGCGTACCATGGTCGGGCCGCCAATATCAATATTTTCAATGGCGTCTTCAAGGGTGCAATTGGGTTTCGCGATAGTTGCACTGAACGGATACAGATTGACCACCACCAGATCAATTGTCGGTATGCCGTGTTTTTCCAGCGTGGCAACATGCTCCGGCAAATCGCGCCGGGCCAGAATACCCGCATGAACTTTGGGCTGGAGCGTCTTTACTCGTCCATCCAACATCTCGGGAAAGCCGGTGTAATCGGCAACTTCAGTGACCGGAATGCCATTGTCGGAAAAAAGTTTCGCAGTACCTCCCGTGGAGAGGATTTTGACGCCAAGCTGGTTGAGTCCCCGGGCAAACTCAAGTACGCCTGATTTATCCGATACGCTGATAAGTGCTTGTTTGATGGTAGCCATGTTGAGTTCCAAGTTTACGATTTAATTTTATGAGCCTGAATTTTTTTGCGCAGAGTGTTGCGGTTCATGCCCAATAGTTCGGCAGCCCGTGTCTGGTTGCCGCCTGCATGATCCAGCACAGTCTCAATCAGCGGTTTCTCGACGCAATTGATCACCATGTCATATACGGCACAGGACGGTTCTTCCCCGTCAAGGTCGGTAAAGTAATCACCTACAGCCTGACGCACATAGCGCGCCACCTCATTTTCATTCATCACCACGCGTTCCCCTTTTTTCATGCTGCCAACGCATCTGCATATTGCAGGCTTTCACCTATGTGCAACTGCCCCTCAAAAAAATCATTTACCGCTTGTAATTGTTCTTCAACACTTTCCAACTGGTTCATCTGGTGGCGAAAATGGGCCGAACCCACCAGCCCTTTGGTGTACCAGGAGATGTGTTTGCGTGCCACTCGCAGTCCCGTATGCTCGCCATAAAAATCATATAACTCATGAACATGAGCATTCAGAACCTGTTGTATTTCACTAATTTTTGGAGGCGGCAGATGTTCTGCGGTCGCAAGAAAATGTGCAATTTCCCGAAACAACCAGGGACGCCCCTGTGCCGCCCGCCCGATCATGACTGCGTCAGCACCGGTCTGTTGTAACACGTAGCGCGCTTTTTCCGGGGTGGTAATATCGCCGTTGGCAATGACAGGAATATTGATTTTAGCCTTCACCGCCGTGATGGTGTCGTATTCGGCATCTCCGGTGTAGGCGCAGGCACGGGTGCGTCCATGAATTGCGAGCGCCTGGATGCCGCTAGCCTCGGCGATCTGCGCAATGTTGATCGCGTTACGGTTGAGCTTGTCCCAACCGGTGCGGATTTTCAGCGTAACCGGCACGTCCACAGCCGACACGACCGCTTTGAGTATTTCCGCCACCAGCTTTTCATTCTGCATGAGTGCGGAACCAGCCATCACATTGCATATTTTTTTGGCCGGACAGCCCATGTTGATGTCGATAATCTGCGCACCCGCGTCGACATTGTAACGTGCCGCCTGCGCCAGCATTTTGGGATCGGCGCCCACAATCTGAACCGAGATCGGATCGACTTCGCCTTCATGATTAGCGCGTCGCTTGGTCTTTTCCGAACCATATAACAAGGAATTGGATGCGACCATCTCGCTGACTGCCATGCCTGCCCCCAACCGTTTGCACAACATTCGGAAAGGACGATCCGTCACGCCGGCCATAGGGGCGACGATGAGGTTATTCTTCAATTTGTATGAGCCGATTTGCATGGTGTTTTCCGCGAGGGGCGGTGATTATAAATTAATCAACTGCCCCGTGCTATCATTATGCTTATCTAAATTTACAAAAGGCAACACTGAGTGACTTTCGATGTTCTGATTATCGGTGGCGGGTTAGTGGGTGCCAGTCTGGCGGCAGCGCTGAAGCCAAGCGGATTGTCCGTGGCACTCGTGGAATCTCAATCGATGACGCCTGACTTGCAAGGCTGGGATAGTCGTATCTATGCCATTAGCCCGGGTAGCGCTGCGTTTCTTTCAGCAAGTGGTGCCTGGCAACGGTTGGACAGGAGCCGGGTGCAACAGGTTGAGCAGATGCGAGTATTTGGCGACAAAGGAGCGGAGCTGGCTTTTTCCGCCTACCAGTTGGGCGCGCCGGAATTGACCTTTATTCTTGAAAACCGTTTGCTGCAGCAGTCACTGTGGCAAGGCTTATTACAGCAAGACAACCTGACTCTATTTCATCCTGCGCGTTGCGCCAATCTTGTGTTCAATGAGGATGACGCTTGCGTTCTGTTGGAAAATGGTCATGAGATTCGGACCCGATTGGTAGTCGGAGCAGACGGTCGTGATTCTTGGGTACGTAGCCAAGCTGGAATCATTGAGCCACCGACCCTCTACCAGCAGCATGGTGTGGTAGCCAATTTCAGAGCCGAAAAACCACATCGCGGCACAGCTTTCCAATGGTTCCAGCCGGACGGCATTCTTGCCTTGCTGCCGTTACCTGATCAGATGGTTTCGATGGTGTGGTCAGTCAGCCCTGAAAAATCGGAACAGTTATTGAGATTGCCGCACGGGGAACTCTGTCAGCAGGTTGCAGTCTCATCGCAACATACTTTGGGCGCTTTGCAAATGGTCACTCCTCCCGTTTCTTTTCCGCTACGCCTGCTCAATTTACCCAGCCTCGTTAAAACACGTCTGGCTCTGGTCGGGGATGCGGCACATAACGTCCACCCCTTGGCGGGGCAGGGCGTTAATCTGGGGTTTCGCGATGCACGCCAATTAACGAAGGTGCTTTTAGAGCGTGGCCCGCAGCAGGATTGCGGCAATATTCATCTGCTGCGGCGTTATGATCGCGCGCGCAAGGAAGACATTTTTTCCATGCAACGCACTACAGATGCGCTTAAAAAATTATTCAACAATGATCATCCTTTGCTCGGTACCGTTCGCAATTGGGGACTGTCCGCAACAAACAGCATTACTCCGCTCAAGAAAATGCTGGCTTTCCACGCACTCAATTAACTAAGCGCCCATCACACCACTTTTTCAGGACCAAGAAATGTTTAAATATTTAGTAGTGCTTACCGTTGCCATATTTTGTTTGAATGCTCAAGCTGACGAAGCCAAACTAAAAGGAATTCTGGAAAAAAGCTATCCTCAATTGGGTCCTATTGAGGATGTCACTAAAGCTCCTATCAACGGGCTGTATGAAGTTGAAACAACCGACCAAATTTTCTACACCGACGAAAAAGGCCAGTATCTGGTCGTCGGAAGTATCTATGACATTAAAAATGGTCGTAATCTCACAGATGAGCGTATTCTAAAAAGTCTTCCCTATGAACTCGCTATAAAACGGGTGAAGGGCAAAGGCGAACGCATGCTTGCATATTTAACCGATCCGAATTGCGGTTATTGTAAAAAACTGGAGGGAGAGTTGAAAAATGTGGACAACGTGACACTTTATCGTTTCTTGTACCCGATATTCCCTGGCTCCGATGAAAAAGTGCGCAATATTTTATGCAGCAAGGATCCCAACAAAACCTGGGAAGACTGGATGTTGAATGCCGTTCCTCCCCCAGTAGCTAAATGCAGCACCCAGACCGAAAAAGTAAGTTCTCTGGGCAAGAAGCTGCATGTAGATGGAACTCCGACGCTGATCTTTGCAGATGGCAGGCGAGTCCCCGGTTATATGCCTGTGGCAGAATTGGAGAAAGCTCTGAATAGTGCTGCCGCCCACTAATCACGGTTTTTCTACCAAGAAAAACTTTCAGTGACAGAATTCCTTAGTTCAAGCCACAGAGTACACAGAGAATATGGAGATTTTCCACGTTTTATGGATTCAACCAAATGGCAACGGCGGGTTTTTATACAACCAATTGTTTCTTCTCTGTGATCTCTGGGGATGAGTTTTTTTTAGGACCATCCTGTCGCGTTTCAAAATCAGGCCGTAATGGCTTCCATCAGCGCGGCCTTCTTTGTTTTGCCGGCCCTTGAGGGTGGACGGCAAATACCGCAAACGTAATTTTTGCATAACTCGTTGGTATGAACCACGAAATGTCCTCCGCACTCGGTGCAGTCGGTCAATTGCAACATCTTCGCATCAAAGAATCGCACCAAAAACCATGCACGTGTGATACTCAGGACCGGCTCGCCTTGGGAAATTTCAACTTGTTCAAGGTACAGGCGATAACTTTTAATTAGTGCTTCGACACCGGACACATCGGTGTTTAAAATCAGGAACTGATAAATATCCATAAACAACGAAGAATGAATATTCGGCAACCAACTCATGAACCAGTCCGTGGAGTAGGGCAGCATTCCTTTGGCAGGGGATTCACCTTTCACTTCCTTGTAAAGTTTCAGCAACCGCTCACGACTCACGGCGGTTTCTTCCTGCAACACTTGCAAGCGTGCGCCCAGGTTAATCAACTCAACTGCAATCTGAATTTCACGGGCTTCGGTTACGACACTTTTGTTACGCATGATCTATCTCCCAGGGCGATTGATTGTTTTGTTATAACTGGTCTCGAGATCAGACTGCCAGAGCCCGAACCTTTTTTACGGAAGCAGGTTCAAGCGTCATTCCGCGATTCGCCTGGTGATCAGTAATCATGTTCAGCAGGAGATTTTCATCAAAACGGAAGCAACACAACAACAGATTGGTGCCCGACATTTTGTGTAACTGTGCGGGCGACAGACCAGAAACCAAATCAGCCATTTCTTCGCTTACACCCAAACTGGCACTCGCAGCGCTTTTATCAGCGCGTATCATTTTCTGTACCAGCCCCATATATGAAAGATTGGTTGCCTTGATTTCTTCATGCAGTTGCTTTGCGTTCATCTCGATCTCCTTGACTACAGTTGATGTGTGATTCGATGGCTGCATTTTGCGCGGAGATTCGGCGGTTTGAAATAAGAGCTTGGCTAATTATCTTGTAGGAAGAAACCATACAAGAATGGTGGGAAGGTAAGACTATTATCCCATTATGAAACTCAAGTAATGGGGTAAATAAAGGGGGGTTTGGGGGGTTATTTAAATTAAGTATGCCGCCTTGCCTTGATCACATTCGGCACCTGATGAATCAGTCCAAGCAGACGCGCCAACTGCTCAAGGTCCTTAATTTCAATAGAAAAATTCATCTTGGCCTGACTGCCCTTGCTGAAGGTGTTGACCCGGGTCACGTTGATTTTTTCCCTGACAAAGAGGTCGCCGATATCGCGCAACAAACCTTGGCGATCATTCGCTTCCACATCGATGTCCACCGTAAAAACATCGCCTTTACTACCGCCCCATTCGGCACTGAGTATGCGTCCGCGACGTCCCTCTGGCAGACGCAGCATGCCGACGCAATCTTGCCGGTGTATCGTCACCCCCCGATCCCGTGTGACGTATCCAACAATCGAATCAGGGGGAGTGGGTTGGCAGCATTTGGCCATTTTTGTCAGCAGGTTGCCGACTCCTTCAACCAGAATTCCTGTCGGAGCATTGGGTGCGGTAACCGGTTTCAAGGCTAAGGGTTTCGTTGCTTCTTCGGCTTTTGGGGTCACTTCTTCCTGTATGGCCTGGGCAATTTGATGTTCGCTGACATCACCCCGCCCGATGGCAGCCAAAAAGTCTTCCTGTTTGTTGAACTGCAACTTCTGCGCAATTTTTTCCTGATTGATCGAAGTCACGCCGAGCCGGTGTAATTCCCGGTCAAGTTGCACCCTGCCCTGGGCAACGTTCTCGTCAAAATTCTGATATTTAAACCAATGCCGCACTTTTGCGCGTGCTCGCTGACTCTGCAAATATCCGAGCGAGGGATTCAACCAGTCACGGCTGGGCGATCCCAGTTTGGCGGAAAGGATTTCTACCCGTTGCCCGTTCTGCAATTTGTAATTTAGCGGCACTATGCTGCCATTCACCTTGGCTCCGCGCGTGCGGTGTCCCAGATCGGTATGCAGGGTATAGGCGAAATCCACCGGAGTCGCTCCTTTCGGCAAGTCGATTACCTTTCCTTGCGGTGTAAGCACATACACCTGATCATGAAACAATTCGCTTTTGAACTGCTCCAGCATGTCACCGTTGTCGGCGACTTCTTCTTTCCACTCTAGAATCTGCCGCAACCAGGCAATTTTTTCATCGAATTTAGCATCGGATTTTCCACCCTCTTTGTAACGCCAGTGGGCAGCGACCCCAAGTTCCGAATGATGATGCATTTCATGGGTGCGAATCTGTACTTCTATTGCCAGGTCGCGCGGGCCAATCACCGCCGTATGCAGGGAGCGGTAATTATTGCTCTTGGGATTGGCAATGTAGTCGTCGAATTCTTTGGGTATAGGTTGCCAAAGGTTATGTACCAGACCCAGAGCCGTATAACATTCTTTGATGTCCTCCACCAGAATGCGTACTGCACGCACATCATACAACTCACTAAAATCGACTTGCTTGCGCTTCATTTTATTGATGATGCTGTAAATATGCTTGGATCGCCCGGTCACTTTTCCTTTAATGCCGGCCTGATTTAATTCATTGTGGAGCAGCGCGACCAGATCGGCGATATATCGCTCGCGATCTACCCGGCGTTCATCCAACAATTTAGCGACTTTTTTATAAAGATCAGGTTCGAGGTAACGCAGCGAAAGATCTTCAAGTTCCCATTTCACCTGCCATACACCGAGGCGGTTGGCGAGCGGCGCGAAGATCCCTTTGGTTTCACGTGCAATCCTCTGCTGCATTTCCGCGCTGGCACCGGACAGGCAACGCATCGTCTGGGTGCGCTCGGCCAGCTTGATCAGCACCACGCGAATATCCTCCACCATGGCCAGCAACATTTTGCGCAAGCTTTCTATTTGCTGAACATGATCCCCCTTTTTCTTTTCCTTTCCGTGGAGACCGCCAATTTCACTGAATTCCTGGATTTGCTCCATGCGCGAAATGCCTTCAACCAGGCCGTATACGTTGTTGCCAAACTGGCTCTTCAACGATTCAACCCAATCAACCCGATACTCAGGCACTGCATGCAGAATAGCGGCGACGACGGTTTCGAAGTCCATGTTCATGCCAGTCAGAATTGAAGCTGCACCAAGTGCGTGTTGCAATAGCGGGGCGCCGGTCAGTTCGGCTTGACCGGCGTAGAGCAATGAGGCTAGTTCGCAGGCGTGGCGGATAACCCCGATTTCTGCGGGAGCAAAGACATTCGTCAAGGAATCAAGCCATGCTTGAATATTGCCCGCATCGAGTTCGGATGAAGGTAATTTATGCGGAACAGAAACCATGCAGAATTATGCGATATTCAGGTTAAGTTGTGTGGAATGCAGGGGCAAAACAACTTCAGTGGTCGCCCCACCACCTTCACGGTTGAAAAGACGCACTTTGCCTCCCATTCTTTCCACAGTTGCATTAGCAAGGAGCAGTCCCAGCCCCTTGCCTTCTTCCTTGGTGCTAAAAAATGCGGTTCCGGCGCGAGCCGCAGACTCCGGCGAAAGTCCTTTGCCGTGATCTTGAATTTCAAGCGTAAAGGTTTCCTTATCCCAATAAGCTTGCAGATCGATAGCTTCAGGTGAAGCATCTGCGGCATTGTTGAGTAAATTCAACAGGGCTGCCCGTAGCGCAGGGTCCAGATGAATCTGCGGTGCCGGCTGCGCGCCGATGGATCGATAATGACAAATCACGGTAGGGCGCAACAACTGCCATTCATCAAGGGTGGAGGCAAGAAATTGCTCTAACGGTTGCAAGGTTTGTACCTCGTTGTCTTGTGCATTGACCAGCAATTTCCCGAGAATGCGCTTGCATGCACGCACCTGGTCATCCAGGATGGCAAGATTGTCCTGCCACTCCGGCAATACGGCCTGATCACGCTTGAGCTCGCCAATCACCACCGACAAGGTTGACAGTGGCGTACCCAATTCGTGGGCTGCGCTGGCGGCTTGAATACCGAGCGCAACGATGCGTTCATTGCGCAAGGTTTCCTCACGTGCTTTTGCCAGAGTCTTGTCGCGTTCACGTACAGTGTTTGCCATTTTGACCACAAAATAGGCGACCACCACCGCACTAACTACGAAACCCAGCCACATCCCGAGGACGTGCAGGTTAAAAATGTTGTCGCGGGGCATGGCTTCCATAGTCATGCCCTCCATGTCCGGCATGTCACCACTCATCTCATGCAGTAGCTGCAACGGTACGTAAAATTTCATCAGCAAGGTATAACATCCGGTCGTAATGACGGTCATCGCCCAAGTGTAGCTGTGCGGCAATGTTGCCGCGGCAATGATCAGGGGAAGAAGAAACAACGAAATAAACGGGTTGGTCGAACCTCCACCATAATAAAGTAATACCGAAAGTTCCAGCACGTCTGTGCAAAGCTGAGCAAATAGCTCGGCATTCGATACGGGTCTCTCACCCCTCAACCGTAACCATGTGAGCATATTCAGGAGGGACAAAAGTAGGACAGCTATCCAAATTGGCAGCCAGTGGAGTTGAATGTCCAGAAAACGGTACGCCAGACCGAGAGAAACGCATTGAGCCGCTACTGCAATAGTGCGTAATATCACTAAACGGCGCAAATGACTGTGACCAGTCTGGATGGCAAAGCCGGGATGCATGGACGAACTCATTGCAAAAGTTATAACTGCGTGGCAGGATTCCTTGGAATTTTATAATGCCAATCAAGACTTCCCTTGTTGCTGGATAAAATGCGTGTTTCGATACTGCCCAATTCATTCAACTTAGCTCTGAGCTCCGCTTGGGGCATGCCGCGAAAGGCAGCTATACCCTGATTGGAAGTTAATTTGCGCACCAGAGTGTCGCCTTGAATTTCTGTAATTTTGCAGTAATCCTCTGCTTTTGCGCAGTCCATACGCTCTTGCGTTAATTGCTTGATAGCTTCATCTAATGCCAGCTGTTTTTTTATCAAACCCTCCGAACCTCGAAATAAAGGAGCGTACTGGTTAACCAGCTTTTGCCAGCCTGTTTGTTGCTCCGGAGAAAATTTGATTGCTCCCGTTCGTACTTTTTCTGCAATAGCAAGATATTTGGCGAAACCAGGGTCGGATTGTGTAGCCGTTATTTCACGGGTTCTGGCTTGAATAGCTTGTTCGACCTTGAACAGTTGATTTTTTTCTTCGGAGATTTGCCGGTCATAACTCTCCAGATCCGGTAATAGTATCGAAACTATGGTTTCACGATTTTTACGTGAAGTGGTAGAAGTGATCTGAATATTTTTTCCTGCTATTGCGCAACCTTCCGCGACTCCCAGTTGTAATTCTTCGGCAATGATTTCGCAATTAACAGCCCGTTCAATGGAAACGTACTTTCCGGTGATAATACTGCTCTCGGCAAATTCCACGCTGATTTTCCCATCCCACGCTTCAAGTGTAGCGTTGATGGCTTTCCCCTTGACTGTTATATCCCCGCCAATGCATTGTGCCTGTCCGCCGGACAGATTTTTTTCGAGCTCAATGCTTCCATCACGGGATTTGATAATCCCGTGTACGTCGGAAAGAAAGGTCATGTGCTTGCCTTCGACAATACGCCCCTCCTGAACTTCACCATGCTCCGTGTAATGATCCACACTGAGAAGGATATCCCCGGTAGATTTCGCACTGATGCCACTTTTATTTTCAATTTTGGTGGTTACAAAAATCTCACTGGTTTGTTCATCCAGAACAACGAAACCGTCCAAGTCGGCGACTAGCATTTCACCCTTCTGGGTCTGGTCAATACGTGTGCCTTCACCGGCAAGTTTGCTTAAATCAATATCTAGAGGGATACGGGGTTCAATAACTGTCCCAGTCACGCAATAGCCTGGTTTACCCAGTTGGCGGGGAATTTTTCGCAGCAAAGGCGCATTTTTCACCACTTGAGGGAAGCGGTTCCGCGCCCTGCGCAAATCAGCCTTACCGTTGGCAAGAATCATCGGTGCGTTATCCTGGCGCAGGGTGTCGCTTTCTTCAATAATTTCGGCATCTTTGCTGGAGGTCGGCTCACGTTGAAATGCAACAGTCATTCGGGTATACGCTTTGTTCTTGATAGCCTCGTTCACGACATCCACGTTAATACCATAGCGAACGCCGTTAAGCCAAACACCCGCGACAAACTCATCAAAATCCAGTTTTGTGGCATGCATCTGAACATTTTTTCGGTGGTCGATGATGGGCATGTTGCCATTTTCGTCAGGCTCACCGTAAATGGGTTCTTCCTTGACCACTTCGACGAATACCGGCTCGAACATGTATTCTGCGCTATCACCGCTATCCGAAATTTTTAGACCTCTGTATAGGGCCAGTCGATGCTTGGGAAATCGCACAATACTGTTCGCAATCCTTACTTCTGCTACTTCATTACCCAAAGACTCTATGGAATCTGAGTCATACAAAAGCTTGATAAACACCGCATAGTTCAACCCCGAAAATCGGCACTCATTTACAAACAAACGGTCAACAAATAATTGTAGTATGTCTTGAGCTGGAGGAGGGGATGTTTTGATGAATACTCCCTCCGGACGCAATAGAACGTAAGCGGGGAGAATTAAGCCGCTGGGATTAAGTTCAACGCCACCTTGAGGGATACTGGACATTTCAATTACCCTTAATTTTATAATTATTAAACAATCTTATTTAAGCTCATCACCTACGGAAGCTTCTTCCCAAGCTTGTAATAGCATTTGTAGAGCTATTCGATTACAAAATTCTATCTATAATAAAATTTGCCTCGCAACTTAATCCAAATTGATTCTAGTTGAATAAAGACTGCCGTTTGCAAAATCAGGCAAGTCGTATAGCTTCAGGAAACAGAATTTTTCTGTGCCCATGATAAGATAAATGTGTATCCAAAATAAAGACTTTAATGAAATTATTAATCAGGAGTGACAAATGCGTCAAATAATCACTATGCTTGCATTGATTGTTACTATATCTGCAAAAGCCGCAAATCTTGAAGTAACCGTTAATGACGCCTGGGGAAAAGCCACCGCGCCTGGTCAAGATAATGGCACCATTCAGTTTTCCATTGTTAGCAAGAAAGAGGCTAAACTTGTATCAATTAGTAGTCCTTTGGCTGGCATGGTGGAAATCCATAGTATGGTTCATGAAAACGGCATGATGAAAATGCGTGCCGTTGAATTCATCGCCTTGCCCGCAGAAAAATCGGTTGACTTGAGAAAAACCGGAAATCATGTGATGCTGCTTAACCTGAAGCAACCGCTTAAGGCGGGTGATGCCATCCCGCTGACTCTAACCATTGAATACCCTGACAAACACAAGATTACTGTGGAAGCAAAAGTCGCGATCAAGCCACAGGGTTCGAGCCAAGATATGCATGAAATGAAGGGAATGTAGCCTTCACAGGTTATTTCTTCAAACCGGTAAAAATATCCTGCGCTACAGCTAAGCGGTTGCAACAAATCTCGTCAAATTTCAAGGAATTCATAATGTGGCTAAAACTATGGTGCACCGTACTGTTTATTATGTTGTCGGGAAAAGTCTACGCCCGCGATGAGATACTGGTTAATAAAGCCTGGTTGCGTGAAAGTGTGCCGGGACAGCAGTCGGCCTCTCTGCAACTAAACCTGACTGTAACAATGCCGGGCAATCTGATTGGTGTGAGCAGTCCGTTTGCCTCTGAGGTGCAGATTCAACATCTGTTGCCCAACCGGGGCAAGATTAGTAACCCCATCTTGTCGAAAGTTCATCTTTCCCGTAACAACACCCTTGCATTTGGTGAACATAGTTATGTGTTAATGCTGATCGGTTTGAAGAAACCCTTGCAAGTGGGCGATCAAGTACCTGTGACCATTACAGTAGAATTTTCCAATAAACAAGTGCGGAACCTTGAAACTCAAGCAGAAGTTCGTGCGTTGACGTTGAGTTACAAACATTTTAGCGGGCAAGAAGTGCATGACCATCAGTGAACTGATGGGTTGGAGTGATTATCTGCGTTTTTGTTGCGCTGCCTTTTAGTCAGACTCCATGTCACGCATCCTGATATTCAACAAACCTTATAACGTGATTTGTCAATTCAGTGACGATGGGCTGCATGCAACACTGGCTGATTTTATACAACTTCCCGGATTTTACCCGGCAGGGCGACTGGATACGGACAGCGAGGGCTTGCTGCTGCTAACTGATGACGGCAAGTTGCAACATCGTATTACCGATCCGAAGCATAAACTACCAAAGACCTATTGGGTACAGGTCGAGGGTGTGCCGGATGAGGGCGCACTGGCGCAGTTGCAGCGTGGTGTATTACTCAGGGACGGGTTAACCCGGCCCGCTGGGGTAGAACGAATGAATGAGCCCGCAGGATTATGGTCGCGTACTCCTCCGATACGCGAGCGTAAAAATAGTCCCGTTTCATGGCTTGAACTGACCCTGCACGAGGGCAAGAATCGTCAGATACGGCGTATGACTGCGGCAGTAGGCTACCCCACTTTAAGGCTGATTCGCTACCGCATCGGCGACTGGGTACTGGACGATATGGAGCCTGGGGTGTGGCGTGAGGTATAATGCCAGTCTTTCTTGATTATCAATAGGAGGGTTTATGCCTATTTACGAATATCGTTGTGGCAGTTGCGGGTTTCAAAAAGATGTCATGCAGAAGATGAACGACGCTCTGCTGACAACCTGTCCCGAATGCGGCAAAGAGGCTTTCAGCAAGCAATTGTCGGCTGCCGGTTTCCAGCTTAAGGGCAACGGGTATTACGCTACCGACTTCAAAGATAAGCCGGCTACGAGTAAGTGCGAAACCGCACCGTGTGCCGGATGCCCTGCTGCGAGTGGCAACGCGTGAAGAAATATCTGTTAACCGGACTGTTGGTGTGGGTGCCTTTGGGTATCACGATCTGGGTGTTAAAGGTCACCATCACTACGATGGACCAAACCCTGCTGCTGCTGCCTGAACCATGGCGTCCGGACAACCTGATGCCGGTCCATATTCCCGGGTTGGGTGTCATCCTTACTGCAGTGATTGTGGTGGGTACCGGCCTGCTGACCCACAATGTATTGGGCCGGCGACTTCTGAGATACTGGGACGGCTTACTCAACCGCATCCCCTTTGTGAATTCGATCTACAAAAGCGTCAAGCAAGTAAGTGACACCTTGTTGTCGAGCGAGGGGAACTCTTTCCGCAAAGTGCTGCTGGTTCGCTATCCCCATCCGGAAGCCTGGTCACTGGCATTTCAAACCAGCGAAGCGGAAGGAGAAGTCGGTTCACACATGGAGGGCGAGTATGTTGGAGTTTTTATACCCACCACGCCCAGCCCGGTGAACGGATTTTATTTTTATGTGCGCAAGGACGAAACCATCGAACTCAAGATTAGTGTGGATGTGGCATTGAAATCCATCATTTCAATGGGTGTGGTTGCCCCGGTTGGTTACGACTTGCCAGACACTCTTTCCAAGTAATTTTTCAAATTTTCCAAAACTGTATAGAACTATGAGAACACATTATTGCGGACAGTTAAACGTTTCCAACCTTGGCCAAACCATTTCACTTTGTGGTTGGGCCCATCGTCGCCGTGATCATGGCGGGGTGATCTTTATCGACCTGCGTGATCGTGAAGGGCTTGCTCAGGTGGTATGCGATCCCGATCGTGCCGAAATGTTCGGCCAGGCTGAGTCCGTGCGCAACGAATTCGTTTTGAGGGTCACAGGCCGGGTGCGTCGCCGTCCCGAAGGAACCGACAATCCCAATATTCCCAGCGGCGAAATTGAAATACTTTGCCATGAGATTGAGATACTGAACACTTCGGTCACTCCGCCTTTCCAGCTTGATGACGAAAATTTATCCGAGAATGTTCGCCTGACCCATCGTGTGATTGATCTGCGCCGTCCGCAGATGCAAAAAAACATGGTATTGCGCTACAAAACGGCGCGCGCTTTTCGCCGCTTCCTCGATGACAAAGGCTTCATCGACATCGAAACGCCGATGCTCACCAAATCCACTCCGGAGGGTGCCCGCGATTACCTGGTGCCGTCGCGTGTTCATGCGGGGGAGTTTTTTGCGCTGCCCCAATCACCCCAACTTTTCAAGCAATTGCTGATGGTCTCCGGGTTTGATCGCTACTATCAGATTACCAAGTGCTTCCGCGACGAAGATTTGCGTGCCGACCGCCAGCCCGAATTTACCCAAGTGGATATCGAGACTTCCTTCCTCACGGAAGAGCAGATCATGGCGTTAATGGAAGATATGATACGCACCGTGTTCAAGGAAGTGCTGAATGTCCTGTTGCCCAATCCGTTCCCGCGTATGACCTACGCAGAAGCGATGAATCGCTTTGGTTCGGATAAACCTGATCTGCGTGTGACACTCGAATTAACCGATGTCACCGACGCGGTAAAAGACGTTGCCTTTAAAGTGTTCAGCGGCCCGGCTAATTCACCCGACGGGCGAGTGGCTGCCATACGCGTGCCCGGCGGTAATGTGTTCACTCGGGGTGAAATAGACGAATACACCAAATTCGTGACTATTTATGGTGCACGCGGTCTGGCCTACATTAAGGTAAACGATGTCACCCAGTTGAATGAAACCGGTTTGCAATCCCCGATCGTAAAAAATCTCAACGAAGCTGCGCTCAAACTCATCATGGAACGTACCGGCGCACAAAACGGCGACCTGATTTTCTTTGGTGCGGACAAAACCAAAGTAGTGAATGATGCTCTCGGTGCCTTGCGCATCAAGATAGGGCACGAAAAGGGGTTTACCAATGGCAAGGCATGGGAACCCCTGTGGGTGGTTGACTTCCCCATGTTCGAGTACGATGAAGAAGGCAAGCGCTGGAACTCCTGTCACCATCCGTTCACCGCACCCAAGGACGAACATCTTCAATATATGGAATCGGATCCCGGCAGATGTTTAGCCAAAGCCTATGACCTCGCCTTGAACGGCTCGGAAATTGGCGGTGGCTCGGTGCGTATTCACAAAGAGGTGGTTCAATCGCAGGTCTTCCGTGCACTGAATATCGGAGTGGAAGAAGCCCAGCAAAAATTTGGCTTCCTGCTTGACGCCCTGCAATATGGTGCACCTCCCCATGGCGGTTTGGCGTTTGGCCTGGATCGAATCGTTGCCATGATGACTGGTTCTGAATCGATCCGTGACGTGATCGCTTTCCCCAAGACTCAGCGTGCCCAATGCCTGCTGACTCAAGCTCCCAGCCCGGTGGATGAAAAACAGTTGCGTGAATTGCATATCCGTCTGCGGCAACAAACTGTGACTACGGTTGAAGTCACCAAGGAATAAACCATGCTAAGCAGCTTTAAAGGGGGGGTGCTGGGGTTACTACTGTGTGTGCCCTTGCTAGCTCACGCAAGCCATCATCATCCCCGCAATGACGCCATGCCTGAATCAGTCAGCGTAGCGATGTTGCCTGACGAAGCACACCATACTTTAAGCCTGGTCAAGCAGCATGGGCCGTTCCCGTTCCCGCGTGACGGGGTCGAATTCAGCAACTTCGAACATAGACTTCCCCAACAGGCACGCGGCTATTACCATGAATACACGGTCAAGACGCCCGGAGCACACAATCGCGGCACACGGCGCATCGTGTGCGGGCCGTTACCCGAGTGTTACTACAGCGGCGATCATTACCGGACCTTTCAACGAATCAAGGAATAAGCGATGGAAGGTTTGAGTGCACGTCTGCAGGATCTCAATGAGGCAGGATTCTATAGGCTGAATTGCCCGCTGGATAAACTTCGTGCGGCAGTAGCTGAAGCTGGACTTGTGCTGTTCGAGACTGATCTGCTTTCTGTGCATACCAAACAAAAATTCCTTACGGCGCTCTCACAAGCCATCCATGCACCCAATGGGTTCGGCAATAATTGGGATGCCCTCGCCGATGTCTTGAGTGATTTCTCCTGGCAACCGGCCTCAGGCTATGTGTTGCTGTTGCATAACGGCGGTGAATCATTGGGTTTGCCGGTGACTGACCACGTGATTGCTGCGCAAATTCTGGCTGACACTGTGGATTTCTGGAAGTCGCAAGGCAAACCCTTTTGGGCTTTTCGTTGCTGATGAATGATAAGCAGCCCATCTCCGTATTGGTGATTATTTACACGGTCGCATTGGAGGTACTGCTTTTGGAGCGCGCAGATTTTCCGGGCTACTGGCAATCGGTAACGGGAAGCCGGGAGGGCAAAGAATCCCTTCGCGAAACCGCTAACCGCGAAGCCTTCGAGGAAACGGGGCTAACTGCCAAAAACTACCCCCTTAACGAATGGAATTTACAGAACAGCTATGAAATCTATCCCCAATGGCGGCATCGCTACCCGCCCGGCACTTTGTACAATACCGAGCATGTGTTCGGACTGGAATTGCCCGAGGTAATGCCTGTACAATTATCTCCGCGAGAACATTTGGCTTACCTCTGGCTACCTTGGCAGCAAGCGGCAGAAAAAGTGTTTTCGCCCAGCAACAGCGAGGCAATTTTACAATTACCTGAAAGAGTACCGCATGTCTGAAAAGACGATTTCCATTGCCTATGATCATCCTGATTCTGAACAATCGGTTTGCAGCACAGATCAGGCTTGGGCCAAACAGCCTCGTGAACCCAAACCGGAAGAAAAAACTGCTTTAATCGCGCGCATCAAGCAACTGCTAAAAGAGCAAGATGCCGTATTCGTTGCCCATTATTACGTTCATCCCGATTTGCAAGACTTGGCCGAAGCAACCGGTGGCATGGTATCGGACTCTCTCGACATGGCGAACTTCGGCTATCAGCATCCGGCTAAAACCATCGTGGTGGCAGGTGTGCGTTTCATGGGCGAGACTGCAAAAATTCTCAGCCCCGAAAAGCGTGTGCTGATGCCCGATCTGGAAGCAGAATGTTCGCTTGACCTTGGTTGTCCGGCGGATGAATTTACCGCGTTCTGCGATGTCCACCCTGACCGTACCGTAGTGGTGTACGCCAACACCAGCGCAGCCGTCAAAGCCCGTGCCGATTGGATGGTCACCAGTTCTATTGCATTGCCTATCATCCAATATTTAAAAGAACGGGGCGAAAAAATCCTGTGGGCGCCTGATCGGCATCTTGGCACTTATGTTCAGGAACAAACCGGGGCGGATATGCTACTGTGGCAGGGATCGTGCGTGGTGCATGACGAATTCAAGATGCAGGAGTTAATTCAGCTCAAGGCGCAACATCCCCTGGCCAAGGTGTTGGTTCACCCCGAATCGCCACGCTCGGTGGTGAAACTGGCTGACGTGGTTGGCTCGACCACGCAACTGATCAAAGCCACACAAATGCAAGATGCCAACGAATTTATCGTGGCCACCGACAACGGTATTCTGCACAAGATGCGCACGCTGTCGCCGCATAAACTATTTCTCGAGGCACCAACTGCCGGCAACGGGGCGAACTGCACCAGTTGCAACCATTGCCCATGGATGGCCATGAATGACCTGTACGGCGTGGCAGAAGTTCTGGAAACTGGTGCCAACGAAATCCATGTTGACTCCGCCGTAGGGCAACAAGCCAAGGTTTCCATTCAGCGCATGCTTGACTTTGCAAAACAAATCAACTTGCCCACACGCGGAATAGGCAATGCTTAGTCGCAGGCCTTATTAAAGTAATTTTCAACCATTGGTATAAACGGGGATCCGTAATTTGTGGTTGATTCAGATTTGTGGTGAGCTGCTCAAAACAAGCTTATTGATAAGTCGAATATCCTGATATATGTGAAAAACTTGCTATTTCACCCTCAAAATAGTCCGAACGGACTATTTTCAAGTTATACGTATGCAATATAGTTGCTGTAGAGTGCAAAGCGTAATTAAAACCACCGTCATTTTCGTAATGAAAGCTTTAATCAGGAGTCATGATATGTTCGCTCGTCAGTCCATTTTAGCCGCAGTAGTTGTGGTGATTGCAGTTGGCGTCTCCGACGCCTCTGCCCAAACGGTACAAGTTTACCCAGCAGGGACTTTGACGGATTCCACTTCCACGTCCACAATAACAAATGACCTCATCCTGAATCCGGGTCCAGGCAGTACGGGATTCGTCTTCAGCGGAGCCACCGGTTCATTCTCTTCTGTAGTAAGCTCAGGTGGCTACTACTACGCGGACTATCTCATTAACGTCACCGGCTCTACAGCAGAAAGTGTCACCACTAGCCTCACTAATTCTTCTGGGGTAACCAATTTGTCTGAGCGGATATACTCTTACGATTCTACTATTGGAACTAATGGTTTCCTTGGTGACGGTAAACCTTCCACCGCAGCCCTTCAAGTATGGAGCACTAATTACCCTTTGCCCGGCGCTAACGTTTCGATCGTAAGCCCAACAAATCTTGTAACTGGAAGTTATGTAGTTGAGTTGCGCGGACAAAGTGCGGGTAACTTTGCAGGAACACTCTCGGTAACTCCAATTCCCGAACCCGGCGAATACATGCTGATGCTTATGGGGTTTGGACTAACGGGTTTCTTTGCCGCCCGCAGCAAGAAAACTGTTTAGGTAGATTCTTCTCCAGAGCCACAAAGGGGAAGAAGTTCTTTTGTGGCTTTTCATTTTTGTTGCATAGATTCATTCCCGAGTTTACGTTTTTGGCACTAAGCTAATTTGAGAAATGCCCGACATGGGCTACTTCAAAGGTCATTATTCATAATTTATGGTTTCCACTCTTGGATGACAGGTTGATACAGTTAAGTGTCGGCAACACGGACAGGCTGAGAGTGAGGTTTGTCCCTGTTGGCCGATACCATGACCTGCTGATAGAAGTTCACCATGCGTTCAGCTTGTTTTCCGGCTGACCATCCATGCGCGTACTCGCGCCCGGCTTCCCCCAGCCTTGCCCGGACGCCTGCATCGCCAAGCATTGTGATGACTTTGCCGGAAAAGTCTTCCACCTCTTCCTGGGCTATCCAGACTCCAGCTCCCTCGCGCAATACGTCACGGGTGCCCATTTCCGCAGTGGACACCACGGGTATGCCTTGCGCCATTGCTTCAAGCAGTACTAACCCCTGAGTTTCCGTGCGTGATGAGAATACAAAAATATCCGCAGAGTGATAACAGCTATTCAATTCTGTATGTCTATCCAAGTATCCGATAAACGTGATGTGATCAGATAATCCCATTTTTTGAACTTCATGTTCCAATGCTGTGCGCGCTGGCCCTTCGCCTGCAATCAACAGCAAAATCTGTGGAATATCTTTTCTTGCACGGTTCACTACCTGAAGCAGAAATTGAATATTCTTTTCATGTGCGACGCGTCCCACAAAAAGCAGCATGGGTCTATCCGGTGGAATATTATATTTCTTACGGAAATTGTCACCGTCGCCGGTAAGGAAACTTTCAGGCTCCAGACCGGTCGGAATGACTTCTGCATAAGTGGTGACACCGTAGTCGCGTAGCACATCCATCATCGGACGAGAGGGGATGACCATGCCATCCAGGCTGTTTCCCTGATGCCGGGAAAATCTCCTGGCCACTGAACTCATGATGGATTTAGGCACGAATGGAATGTAGTGATGAAGATATTCTTCAAAAAAAGTGTGATACGTTTCAATGCAGGGAATGCCCAGTAAACGGGATAATTTGATGCCGAGATAGTGGGCTACGAACGGTGTCTGAATATGGATGACATCGTAGTGCTCGTTGCGTAGCTTTTCAATGCGATCTATTACCCAGCCGAATTTCATCAGCCGGTCTTCCGGGTCGAAGGGCAACTGCTGTGAAGGGACACGCATGATGTCGCTTTCATCCGGGCTGGCTACCAGATATTCAGGAGCAACCAGATGAACGGTATGCCCGAGTTCGCGAAGTTCATGCCGAAAGGTTTCAATGGAAGTTGAGACACCATTGATGCGCGGGAAATAAACGTCTGAAAGATATAATATTTTCATCTCGACTTCACATCAGTTGGGTTGAGTGGTTTCATCCAAACAAGATCAGGATCCAGACAACCATCAGATTAATAATGGTTATGAGTACGGCTGCACTACCGATATCCTTGGCTCGCTTGGCGAGTTTGTGGTCGTCCAATGAGATGCGATCAACGGTGGCCTCGATCGCAGAGTTGAGTAGTTCGACGATCAGCAGTAGCAACACGCTTCCTATCATCAAGATGCGGTCTATTGTGATCACATGAATCAATAGCGCCACTGGTATCAGGATCGTTGCCAGGATTACTTCCTGCCGGAATGCATCTTCGTTCCGATATGCCTCTTGAATACCTGCGCATGAATATTTAAATGCGTTAAGTAATCGCTTTAATCCGGTTTTTCCTTTGTAGGGGCTTTCCATATTTTTCTATAAATGAATGTTAAGCCGGTGCCTGAACTCGATTCCAGGCAATTAACTCCATACGACCGTCAAAATGCTCGACTATTGCTGAACAGCTATCTACCCAGTCACCGCAATTTAAATAAGTCAGTCCATCAATTTCTTTTATCATTGGCCAATGAATATGCCCGCAAATTGCACCGTCCAGTTTACGCTCCCGCACATGGCGGATCACCGAGTCTTCAAAGCTGAAGATAAAACTGACGGCAGTTTTGATCTTGCGCTTGGCGTAACCGGCAAGTGACCAATAACCGGGGTAGCGTAATGTTCTGCGCAGCCAGGATAAATAAATATTCAGGTTTACCAGCATGTCATACGATTTGTCGCCCAGCATCGCAACCCACCTGTGATGGCGTGTGACCTGATCGAACTCATCACCATGCAACAACAAATAACGGCGTCCGTCCGCAGCGGTATGAATAATTTCGTGCGCTACAGAAACATCCCCAAAAGAAGCCCCCACATATTCACGTAGGGCTTCGTCATGGTTGCCGGGAATGAAAAAGATCTTGTCGCCATGTCTGGCACGCCGCAGCAATTTTTGCACAACCGTATTTTGCGCAGGTGTCCAGTGCACCGCGCCTCGGCTCATCGCCCATAAATCGACAATATCTCCCAACAGGAAAACGTTTTCTGCCGAATAAAATTTAAGAAATTCAAGTAACCGATCCGCCTGGCAGGCTTTGGTTCCGAGATGAATATCGGAAAGAAATATTGAACGGACTTGCGTCATTTTATCCATAATAAAAATGACGAAAGTCGAAGCAACAACTTTGATGAAGCTTTGCTGAAATTTATTGGGAGAAAATCTAACTGACTTCTGACATCTTGCCGAGTTGCAATCAAATAAAAAGAATTATTTTGTTTCATGCCTACAGCATGGCAGCTAAATATTTAGCCATTATTAAATTTTTATTTAAAAAATATGACATGAGAAAATTTCTGATTGAAATGCCTGAAAAGCAAGAAGTGCACGGTTTTACGCGTGCACTACTTCGATTCAACTAACAGCTCCGGCCAATTTAGCGCATGAAGTGCTTGGCATATCTTTCATTAAGTCTTGCAATTGGCAACATGATAAAAAGGTCTGCTGTGTTGAAGTCAGGATCCCACGCCGGTTCACCACCGATGTAGGCACCCAGCCGCAGATATCCCTTGATCAGCGGAGGTATGGTCACGTTCAGCGTTTGATTCAATGCTTCAAGCGGCAACGGACAGCGCGGAAAAACACGATATTCGGCAGGAGCTGCATACAGTTTGTGGACTTTGTTGTAAACGCTCGCAGCATAATGTCCGCCATCTTTCATGCTGATGCTGGCACAACCAATCAGGTATTCGTGTTTGTTTTTAGTCATGTATTCGGCAAGCCCACTCCAGAGCCGGGCGATAGTTGAACCATCGCGATAATCCATGTGTACACAAGAACGACCCACCTCTACCATGCGATCCCTTAGATGGTTCAATCTGGTCATATCGAATTCTGTTTCAGAATAATAACTGCCAGCTGTTCGGGCAGCATCAGGCGCTAAAATACGGTAGGTGCCTATCACTTTGCTGCTGTCATTATCTCTCACTAATAAATGTTCGCAATAACTGTCAAAAATATCACGATCTATGCCTTCTTCTGCACTGATCAGACTGGCCCCCATTTCTTCCGCAAAAACCTTGAATCTAAGTCGCTGGGCTTCCTCAATTTCTGATACGGATCTTGCCATGCTTACAGTCAACTTATGATGCGGTTGATTAGGTTGCTTGATTAGATTTAACATCATCGATTTCCTGTGTTTTTAATGATGATGTCAGGTTAGCGATGTAATGTTTCTGTTAAATGACAGAAAGTTTAAGAATTAATGAAATTCTGAATCTGAATAGTTAGCAGACTTACGAAGAGACCGCAATAGCTAGACCGTCCAAGTAACATGCTAGATAGGTGAAGAAGCGACCTCTAAATCAGTGGAGTTAATGCTAAGGTTATGAATCGCTGAGTGAGGGGGCGTAATCTGTGCTAATTTTATATGAATACATTGCTGAGCCTCTGTCGCCAGTAGGCGCCGACTTCTCCCCTCGCAGGATAGGGCGGGAAGATAACACAGCGTAACCTGCAACGATGGGCTGCAAATGATCTTCCATAACGATTGAATAAAGGTCATATCGCCAACGAACGCTGCATCGCTATTGGAGTTTCCCCGGTAATCGTGATAACGAATCGCAACCGGACGAATGCCCACATTGAGGTCGACAGCAACTTGTAAAAGCGAGGAATGAAAATGGCTTGGAAATCCACTGTCGGAAGAGGTACCTTCCGGAAACAAGGCAATGCTTTCACCCCGCTTGAGTACGCCCGAGATTTCGCGGTTGATGCGCGCTGTGTCGCGTCTGACAGACCGCCTGATGAAAAGGGTACCTGCGCGATGGCACAACCAGCCCAATAACGGCCAATCTCCAACTTCCGATTTTGCAACAAAATATGAAGGAAAAACTGCATTCAATGCGAACACGTCCAGCCAGGAAATATGATTGGAAACGAGAATGGGGCCGTTCATAACAACGCGTTTATCATATCCCTGAACGTTAAGCTTTATATTGAGAATGACAAGTAAGCTGCATGACCAATTCTTGATAATATGTTGACGGATGGTACGATTTAATAACGGAAAAAAGCAGCCTAGAATAATTCCGTAAAAGATATGGCATGCCACACGACACCCGCGAAAGTAGCCAACAAACAGGGAGAATCTAAACATAGTTCGTTTCCAAAAGTTTCCCGTTAAACTTGACGAAGTAGAGATGCAGGTTTGCTTTTTAATAAAATTATTTTATTCAATGCTATAAAAGAACAGATCACTATCCAGGGATGCCACAAATAATTTCCATTGCAATTCGCTGAAAGCAAGCAGTACGACAACCGATGCGCACAACAAGATTATTACTGCCATGATGGAATCTACAATTATCAAGTTCATACTGAGCAATCCTTACTTGTTTCACAAATCGTTTGGCGAACACTGACCCCAATTTAAATTGGGGTCACCATAAGCTTTCAACGAGATTATTAGCTCACAAGATTAACTGCAAGTTATGACAATTATATTTAAAACGAATGATTGCTATCGAATACTTGTTGCTTTGCCAATTCGCTAAATACGATTGGGCCATGGAATTTTTGAATAAAGTAATGAAGATATGCTAATTAGTATCCGAAGGATGCTTGTTGGAAGTCGGGGCTTTGTCCAGCTTTAGGCGAAGAGTTGATTGGGCTTTGCTGTCGTGTGGAAGGGTTTTGCTTGTTTCATCTGTCTTGATTGGTGCATTTTCACTGCTTTTATATGATTTTTTCTCATCTGCTTTAGCACTTTCATTTACCCTTGCCTGCTCATCAGCTTCTGCTTTGGCTAGTTCCTCGGTCTCTTTTTTTGCCTGCTCGGACATTTTTAGGTACCACGATTCAACTTCCTGATAAACTTCGGTGTCACCCAATTTGAGACGATACATCTCCACCAGATCCCGTTGCGCTTCAGCACTTCCCAATTGAGATGCCTTGAAGTACCAGGATACCGCTATTTTGTAATCTCGCCCAACTCCTTTCCCGATGCGATACAGATGTCCTAGCTGATAATGTGCGTCGACATTTCCGTGTTCGGCAGCTTTGAGATACCACGAAATGGCCTGCCGTTCATTCTTGGCTATTCCCAACCCAAATGCATTCATGACACCCAGCCGGTATTGAGCCAACGCTGAACCCTGTTCGGCTGCCTTCAAATACCAGACCGCTGCTTGTGCGTAATCCTGCGATACGCCATAACCTTTGTCGTACATTTCGGCGATAGAAGAGATGGCCTCGACATGTCCCTGAGCAGCAGCTTTGGTGTACCACGACATTGCCTGTGAATAGCTTTGCGGCATGCCACTGCCCTCACTGGCCATCCATCCCATCCAGAATTCAGCCGCCGCATTTCCTTTGGCAGCCAATGCCCTGAATTCTTTTAGGGCGACCGGATAATTGCCGCTCATATAGGCTTTCATACCCTCTTCAAAGCCGGCCTGAGCAGCGAAACTGAACAAGACAAACAGGATGGACAGAGTTAATACGAAAAGTTTCTTAATCATCGCAAGGTTCGTAATGTGATTGTTCATTGGGGATCAAATCAAGCTTATATAAGGCATATCCCAATCCTACACTGCCGGTAAAAAAACAGAAAGATCATTATTGCATCGTTAGTCCGGTTGATTTGTCTTCATTACTTCGCGATATGCTCGGCGGAGCATGGTGTGAAAACAGGCTTAGCTGTTCTGTCACTTTTTCAATCACTGTTTGCCACTCGCCTGGCTTGGGTTGTCTAAATAGTCGGGCAGAAGGATACCAGGGACAATCCTCCCGTTCCCGAAACCAGCGCCAACAAGAATCGGATCGAATAAGTATCCAGACTGGCTTACCTAATGCTGCCGTCAGATGAGCAACGGCGGTATCAACCGTGATAACAAGATCAAGATTGGCAATTAAGGCGGCGGTATCAGATAAATCTTTCATTTCATTCATAAAGTCTATGAGTGGTAAATCTTCAGGTGCTACCTTTCCTTCTTTTTGTAAACTGAAGTAAGTGAATCCGGGAAGTGCCAAAACGGGGGCCAACTGTTCCGGAGAGATCGAACGTTGCCGATCAATGAGCGCAGCTTGAGGCCAATGCGCGTGGGAGTTTCCCGCCCATACAAGTCCGACTCGATGACCTTTATCGGGCAAAGTCGCGAGACGTATCTGCCAAGCTTTAACTTGTGATTTATCAGCTAGCAGATAAGAGGCGGTAGTCGGGATGATCTGAGTGATTCTTAAGGCCAAGGGCAAGCTCAGCATCGGACAATGAAGATCGAAGGGAGGTAACGTTTCGTCACGGGCAACTACCTGATCAACTCCGTTTAAGCCGCGAAGAAGCTTAATCAGTGGAGCCTGCACTTCGAGAATGACCTTTAGTCCGGATTCTGCAACAAGAGAAGCATAGCGACAGAATTGCAATGTGTCGCCCAATCCTTGCTCGGCGTGTATTAGCAGGGTCTTTCCCCTAGCTTCCTCACCGCGCCATTGCGGTTGTGCAAAATGACGCCACCCGGATGTCATTTGCGGGGTTTTCCAGCGCCACTCCATTTCCTCCCAGCCTGCCATCAACTCTCCCCGCGTCAGCAAGGTAATCGCCAGATTGCTGTGTGCTTCGGCATAGTCCGGCTGGATTTGTAAGGCGCGGCGATAGCATGCTTCCGCATTAAGCAGGCGACCTGATTCCTTGTGGATAATTCCCAGATTGTTGTGCGCCCCGGCAAAGTCAGGGTTAATTTCCAGTGCCTGCAGACAACTTGCCTCTGCTTCCTGAAAACGGCCCAGATCTTTGAGAACTGCCCCCAGGTTACAGTGAAGATCGGATGAGTCGGGATTGATATGGAGAGCCTGCCGATAGTACATTTCGGCCTCAATCAATCGCCCCGACTCTTTGAGCGTGCTGGCCAGATTGCTGCAGGCTTCTGTAAAATCGGGTTTGATTTGCAGC
>Ga0007854_10000377_pt1 | contig 29082 bp, 27 predicted proteins | sample CryBogCBH12Aug08_FD_60382 | JGI IMG/M metagenome (GOLD analysis project Ga0007854, IMG submission 60382) | Freshwater microbial communities from Crystal Bog, Wisconsin, USA - CBH12Aug08 | ecosystem: Environmental > Aquatic > Freshwater > Lake | place: Crystal Bog, Wisconsin, USA | collected... | reverse complement strand
ACATCCTCGCTCAAGATTTTCGCAGTCAACAACTTCGCGTCGACTCCCAAATTGGTCTCGTCGATCGTTCAAGTGCCTCAGTTCACGCCTTCGAACCGAGACGCTAACGGTCCCAATGGCCACCAGATGGATGGTTTCGACCCTCGAATGTTCACGGCGGTTATGAGAAATACGAGTCTCTACGGGGCTCACAACTGTATGTCTCCCGATGGCCGAGTATTGGCTTGCCGGTGGTATGAAGTAGGTCTGCAAAACTGGCCCCTGGGCAGCAAGCAACCTGCGTTGGTGCAGTCGGGCAACATCTTCGACCCGTCCGGAGTCGTGGATTCCCACATGCCTGCCATCAACGTCAACAAGTACTCGAACATTTCTGTGATGTACACGAGATCCAGCCCCAATCTGGAAGCAACGTTGGCTTACTCAGCTCACAAAAAGACCGATGCTGCTGGAACGATGGGTGCTCCCATTACCCTCGGCAGCTCGAAAGCTAACTCAGGAGCCCAGCCTGCGAATCGATGGGGCGACTTCTTCAATGTTTCGATCGATCCAACTGATGATCGAACATTCTGGGGATTTGGTGAGCTGTGCGTGGCTAATGGCCTGTGGACAACACAGGTTAATAGCTGGTCGGTCACCGATCCATCACTCGCAAAAGCATATGCTCCGTCACCAGCCAATGTCTTTGAAGGCAAGTTGGTTTCAGGTACTGCAGCTGCTTTAGCTAAGAAAGATGGCATGGTCATGGTCATCAAGTCTGCGAAGGCTGCAACGACCAACGATCAGTTCGCTTCAGTTGAAGGCATCTACAAGACAGACTTGGTTTCGGGTTCAGTCGACCTTCTGACTGTAACGCCGGTCGCGACTGTACCAAGTGCAGTCACGATGCAAGTCTATGCATGGGATTGGACGGCTAACAAGTACGTGGTTATCGCATCGGTACCGGCAACGAATACCAGCGATATCACGATCGCAACGGGTGCTGCCAATACGGCGCGATTCATTGATCAAGGTGGAAACGTAAAGATCTTGTTCCGGGCAGTCTATCCTGCTCGATTGAACGCAGTCCCGTTCAACTTCACGATTGATCAGCTCCAGCTCAACGGACTGCCTTCGTAGTCTGGTTCGAGCATACAAACAGAAAAGGCTGGCTCACTTTGTGAGCCAGCCTTTTCTGTTTGTGAAGTGTCCATGTTTTGTAGGGATTGTCCTTTCAGGCGTCCATGGGCAGATTCCATAACCTGAAGTCACCTGCAGATCGTATTCCAGGTGCGCTCAAAGAGCATCTTCTGGCAATTCAGTTATTCTACGATTCCATTCTCCAAGGCTAAGAGAGTCGCTTCGCGTGCATTTGGACTATCTGATTGAGCCGGATATGGAGATCAGCATCTTATCGTCAAATGACGCTTTAAGTTTCTTGGGGGCCACAACAACCTTCGGGGGGCAAATACGGCAAGCCCATACGCGGAAAATGAATTACAACTCTTCTGAACTGGGCAAAGAAACAATCGCCAAAAGAGTGGAGAGAACAATCCATGCCAATGGGATCAGATAGATGCAGATAGACGGATATTCAGGCTTGGGTGCCTGTCGAGCTTCATGAGCCAGGAACGCCTGTTGAATCCTAAGATAAAGGAAAATGCCCGTTGCCATTGACCCACCGACAAATCCACATGCTCCAGCTAGACGGAACCTTCGTGTGGCGATAATCCCAACGAACACCGCTGGAATCAAACCGACAGCTGAAGCCAAGACCAACCCGGAGAGCCTTTCCGTATCCTGAAACGTGATAAATGGCCAAACAGAGAGCAAGTAGCCGCCAATGGAGGTTAAGACAAAGCCAGAACAGCCAAACAGCATGGCCGCATCCATATCAGGGGCCGCTTGTACGGGTTGTTCCAGCTTCTCGTCTGTTTCAAGGGGCTCAAAGGCCATAGGCTTTATTGTCCGACCGGCTTCTTACCGATTCCTGTTTGCTTCATCAACGATTCGATTTCTGCTATGGTTCGTGGCGCGCCTGCGGAAAGATTCTCTGGGCCTTTGCTGGTAACCAGGATATCATCCTCGATTCTAACGCCGATATTCCAATACTTCTGGTCACAAGGACTTCCAGCCCGGATGTAGAGGCCGGGTTCAACAGTAAGGACATACCCCGAATGAAGCGTATTGTCTCCATGGGCATCATGCACGTCCAAGCCGATGTAGTGACTGATTCCGTGTGGTAGGTAAGTTCGCATTTCGCCCGGCTTCTTGATGATTCCCAGCTTCAGAAGGCCTTCAGTAATGACCTTCTCTGCTGCCCTTCCAGGAGCGCCAAAGTTATTGCCTTCTTTACACTGTGCGATTCCGGCATTCTGAGCGTCGAGAACCAGTTGGTAAATCTCCCGTTGTGCTGGTGTGAATCGGCCGGTGGAAGGGAAGGATCGTGTCACGTCAGCTGAATAGCCATGGTATTCCCCTGCCGCATCCATGCAGATCATGTCTCCAGCTTGGATCTTTCGCCGATCTTCTTCGTAGTGCAGGATGCAACTATTCGGTCCAGATCCGACTATCGAGTTGTAGCCAACCGATTCGCATCCGTTTCGCGTGAGTAAGTATTCGATAATTCCTTGAAGCTGATACTCTCGCATTCCGGGCTGGACCGAACGCATGACCTCTCGGTGTCCCATGGCAGAAGCGGTTGCCGCCTTGCGAAGCATGGTTAATTCCTCAGCAGACTTCTTCACTCGTTGACGAGCAAGCATCCCCCCAAGCGAACCAGTAGGTTGTTCCCAGTCTTTGTGCTGGCTCTCCCAATCCGTATATTGGCGAAGCATCACGGCAACCTTGCCGCTGGGTTCAGGAGGAGCTGACGGTCTGTATAGGTGTGGGTGAGCGGTGGAATCAAGCGCCTTCAAAACCTTGTTGAAGTTGTCCGCTGTGTTGGCATATACGGCATCAATTCCAAGCAATGTTTTGGCATCTTTGGATCCCATCCGGTAGCCCAGCCACGTCACAGACATGGGATCATTCTCATTAACAAACAGAACCTCGGTGACCGTTTTCCCATCGATCTGAACACCGCCTGGTACCAAGAGTAATGCTGCATCCGGTTCTTCGAAACCCGTTAGGTATAGGAAATTCGAATCGGCACGGAAGCGGAAGTCACAGTCATTGTTACGATTTCGTTCCGGATTCGTGAACAGGATCGCTATCGCGTTGGAGCCTAATTGAGATTTAAGCGCTTGTCGCCTCTCAGTGAACTGAGAGGCTGGGATCTTATCTTCTTCAAAAACGGGGTATGAAACCTGTTGGGCAGCTGCGACCAACGGTAGCAAGCTAAGAGCGGCAGAGAGGGTACGGAGCAGATGCGTCATTCCTTTTATTACCTATTTTCGGGTGCGAAACGTCTCCAGACTAGATACCGGCGTATTCGCAATATCTCTCGAAGAGGTTATGTGCGGCAGGATAGCAGGAATTTGGCGACATGAAGTGAGGAAACTCAAATGTGATGATCTTCTCGGCTACCTGAGAAGCTGCCTCAAGTTTGAACCGCAAGTATCTCCAGTCCGCAGGAGGGAATTTGATCGGCATATCTCGGTCAAACGTCTCTAAGTTGGACCAGATAGTCACCTCGTGCTTCTTACCCAGTTCTCCTACGCCAGCAAGGAAACGCGGAAGCTCCTGATAGTGAATCTGTCCATCTTGGAAAGCACAGATGTCAAACGCGCCCTTCGTATCATCGAAGATCCGTTGCCAATGGTCCATGGACTCATCCAACGACATGATCGCACCCCCGCTAAACTGCTTGGCCCCTTGGGGAAACGGTGAAATAAGAACCGGCAAATCTTTGGTTGCCTTGCAGTGTTTGCCAATCTCGTTGAACAGTTCAATGATATGGGCATCGTTTCGAGAAGTTTCGTGGCAGAGATACCAACCCTTGAAGGAAGTGTGGTGCCCATAGCGTTCAACCACTTCATCAATAAACTTCTTGTTGAGGTCAACCTCTTTCCACCAACTGCGTCGGTGCCAAAACGACCCTGAATCGTAGGTTCCGAAATAGAGATTCAAACCATATTCATCCGCCAAGGAAAAGAAAAGTTCGCCTAAATCCTCGTAGATGGGGAGCAAATCTGGAATCGAACTAGCTTGAAAAATACATTTATTTTGATAGCCAGCTCGAATGATGATGACGGTATCGATGCCGATCTGCTTGTAAAGCTCAAACTCCTTTCGCCACTGCCTGGTCCCCCAGTTCTGCGAGGGGATGTCATGCGTAATTTCGTCGAGAAAGGTACCGGTGATTCGTGGCAACGTAGGCATCGTCTACCAGCTTACACTGATAGGCTTTCGGAACTTCACACTCCTGTTCGTCTTCTTGACGTCAACCTTTTAAGCGTCGCTTCCATAATCGGCGGTGTCTGAGCAGAGACCGAAAATACGAGCGCCTCTCGGTAGATTCGCTGCGCCGGATGATGCACTGAATTCGCGGCTCCGCTAGAGGCGGCGATTGCACAGTGGGCGCACCGGACGGCAAAGTCGATAGCCCATGCTCGGACCTCAAGTCTTTCTGGTGTTGTGGATTCGTCAGATGATCTCTGAGCTTGAGCGGTAGCCATCTTCAATTCGTTGAGTTCGGATTCAAGCGCTTTAACTGCGTCTTGAAGGAATTGGAAAGGTTTCTTGGAAGCATTGTCTCGCACTACGTCAATTCCTGCCATCGCACAACCAATTGCAAAATGTCCTTGGAGTGCGATATTGATCATGTCGCTGTTCTGAATCCAACCGGCAGGCTTGATGAACGCCACCTTGTCCTTTGCAACATAGTAGTCCTTGAAGTCGGTTGTGACCGTAAGTGCCGTTCCCATGGACGCAAGTTGCATTGGCGCTGAGTTTCTGATCGAACCGTCCTCAATGTCAGCGAATGGGACGATGGCAAAGAGAGCTTCTCCGCTCGGTAGCGTCGCACCAATCAAAAATTCGGGATAAAAGCTCCAACCTGTCACCCATGGGACATGTCCATTAAGCCGGTACCCTTCTCCATCGGGCGTTGCCGTCATAATCGGCGGTCCTGAGCGTCTAAGCTGGCTAAAACCGATACCCACCAGTCGTTCGCCATTGCCCATTTTAGGTAGGTATTCGGCTTTGAGTTCTTCATTCTCTCCATTGGCGATCATGGAGACAGCGCTCTGGTGTTGTGTAGTGAGAAATGCCAGTGTTCCGGAAACCCGTGCAACCTCCTCCTGGTAGGTTCGAAAGAGCAACTCGTTCATGCCAGGTCCACCGTATTTCTCTGGACGCTTGAGGGCGAGTAGATCGAGTTCCCCCATGCGACTTACAACCTTTCTCAAAGCATCAGAGTCTTTATCAATAAGCTCTGCGACTGGTTTGACTTCCTGTTGAAGAAAGCTGATCGATTGCTGCAAAACTTCGACTTCCCGACTCATGGCCTATTTTAGACGCTCGAATGCACGGGTGTTCAGGAACCAAGCGGCTCAGTTGATTGCATTTAAATAAAGTAAGGCAAATGATGCTAGCCAGTGCTCGCCCATGTAGTTTCCTGTTTCGATGTGGCGCAATCCGTAATTTGCATGAGACTTGGCTGCCTGAGAGAACAGATCTTGATAGCGGTGACTGGGTGGTAACTTCTGACATAGACTTGCCAGGCACCAGGCACGGCTCAGATTCAGACCGTCTAAATGCCCTCCCTTCGGGTCGCCGCGGTCAATCGCTTGTATCGGATAGAGGAGTTGAGTATCAGGAGTCAGGGCGGGCAGGAAGCCTTCAAACCAATCAACAAATTCTGAATCCGAAAGGATCTCTGACATGAGAGTTGCTTCCATCAGGCTTGGGGAAAGAAAATCCTCACCGCTCGGTTCAAAATCAGAGTTCCATCCCCTATCGTTGCCGTAAAGGCGCCTGGCAGTTTGAATTATCAGGTTCTCGAACAGGGCATTTCGGGTTGTTCGAGCATACTCCAGTGGGAAAAGAAGTCCAAATGCTGTGTTGCTGTGCACGCCCGTCCTCACAGGCCATTCAAGTTTTGGGAGCCAATGGACGAACCGATTTACAACGGCTTCCTCAAGCGGATGTAGGGCCATTTTCCAGCGGTCGGCATGGGCAGAGTTGACTGAATGTAGTTCTCCCGCAAGCTTCAAAAGCCAAGACCAGCCATAGGGGCGCTCGAACGTTTCGTTTCCGACTCCCAGTAGAAATTCCACTTCCCCCTTGATGGTCTCGGGGGTTATGTTCTGGTCGATCGTGGCAATGAAGGCCCCTGCTTCGGGAAGATCAAATCGGTGCAGCAGATGGATGAGGAGCCAGTGCCCATGCACGGATGAATGCCAATCGAAACACCCGTAAAACGCTGGATGAAGCTTCCTGGGGGACGCTAACGAATCATGACTCGAAAGCACCTGATCTAGCTTGTTGGGGTACTCGCGAGCGACGCACCGAAGTGGCAAACCAGCCAGAAACGATGCGACGTCGCGAGTTAAGCGCAATCAACCCTCAACGACGATCTTGGAGAAGTCGCCGGCAATTAGGAGTTGCTGGCACGCGGCATTCATCAACGACAGGCGGGCGAATCGAGTTTTCTCATCTTCTGCCATCACCATGGTGGACTCGAAGAACTTGTTGATCGGGGCCGTCAACGATCGGAGTAAATCAACGACCAACCCGTCATCCTCGCTTTGTTGGGCACCCGAAAGATCTGACGAGATGGCTTGGAGCGCCCGAAGTAACTCTACTCCTTCTGCTGAATCCAGAGCCTCAGCCGAAATAAGACTGAGTGGATTCTCTTCAGCGAAGCTGATTCCCTTCTTACGAGCTGAAGTAACGATATTCAATGGTCGAGTAGCCGTTTGAACGAAGGTCAAACCTTTAGTCAATTCACCCAAGATAGCGGTACGAGACTTGACGGACCGAGGTGATGATACGGCGTCTGACTCGGCGTCGATTATGGCGGCCGCCAGAATGTCGTGCCGAACGTCGGGCAACATCGCGGTGTATCGCGAAGCAAAGACTGTTCTTAGCGCCTTTTTGGCAGATTCCCCATCCAATGAGATTCCTTGGTCAGCATATTGCTTCAGAGCGACATCAAAGAACTGCTCGTAAGACGGAATCACGCCGGGCCACATCCAAGCAGCATCGATGAGAACCGTCGCTGCTCGGCGCAAACCATACGGGTCCGTCGAGCCAGAAGGGATTTGCCCAATTCCGAGATAGCCAGCCAACTTGTCCAGTTGATCAGCCATGGCAAGTCGGAGCGAAGCACGCTCTCCAGCACAGTCTCCAGGATCGGTGTTCTTGGAAATGTCGTACTGTGTTTCGATGGCCCAAGCAATGGAGCCAAAGATGCCTTGGCGTCGAGCGTATGCTCCACCAATGACCCCCTGAAGACTACTGAGCTCGCTGACTAATCCTGAGCTCAAATCCGCTTTTGCGTACCTTCCAGCTTCGCGAGCAAACTCAACTTCTCGTCCGATGGCTCCAGTGTGAAGGGCGATTTGCTCAGCCAATGCCGACATTCGGTCGGCGCGCTTGCGTACTGATCCCAATTTCTCTTGGAAGACGATCCCTTCAGTCTTATCCAAGAAGTAATTCAGGTCATGCTTGCTGTCTTCGTCAAAGAAGAACTTGGCATCATTGAATCGGGCATTGAGAACCCACTCGGAGCCTTGGCGTACCGTGTCGTCCTCACCAGAGTTGCGAATAAACACGAACTTGTTCGTCAGCTTGCCGGCATCGTCTCTAACCGGAAACATCTTCTCATGTTTGGCCATCGCAGTTACCAACACGGCATCCGGCAAGCTGAGAAACTCTTCTTTGAACTGACCTTGGATTGCCGTAGGCCATTCAGTAAGGAATGCGTTCTCCTCAATAAGGGCCTCGGAAAGATCTGGAGTGCCATTGGCGATCTCTTTAGCCTGGTCCACGATCAATTTTCGTCGGATTTCTCCATCGGGCTCAACCTTTCGAGAGCGTAAGCCTGTGATCAAAGAATCGAAGCTTTTCGCCTCGAACGGCTCTGGAGCATAGAATCGATGTCCGCAACTGTTTAGTCCACTGTGGACTCCCTCAATATCGAACGGAATGACATTGCCACCCAGTGAAGCCAATATCCAGCGAATGGGACGTGCAAAGCGCATTCTGGTGCTTCCCCAACGCATAGTTTTGTCAAACGTCATGGATCGAATGGCCTTGGGTAGTCCTTCCGAAAGGATTTCAATCGTCGGGCGGCCTTCTATAGTCTTGGTTGCCCAAACGTATTGATCGTCCCGACGAAGTGAGTCCACCTCAACGCCTTGGCTCCGACAGAATCCAAGGAGAGCTTGAGTTGGATTACCAGCAGCATCATAAGCACCCTTCAGACCTGGGCCCCGAACTTCTTTCGTTACGTCATCCTGACGATCCTTGACATCGGAGAACGAGATGATCAATCGTCGAGGTGTGCCAAGAGCCTGGCCCTCGCCCACGAGGACGCCTGCGTCAGAAAGTAACGCAGTGACGTTGGCGAGCAGATCGGAATACGCTCGTCGAACAAAGGAAGCGGGTAACTCTTCGCACCCAAGCTCTAGCAGAAGCTCTGGCATAGGAATAAAGGATACCGCCCTGAACCTGCTGTTAACGGTCCCTTACGATGGTGTTGAGGTTCGCATAATCTCTTCCGCTCTCCAACAAGCCGCTAAATGTTCACCCTCAACCGATTGAAGAGGCGGAACCTTCTCGCATTGATCCGTTCGAAAGGCACATCTCGGAGCAAAAGGACAGCCGACTGGCATATTCGAAAAATCAGGTGGATAGCCACCGATTGCTTCCAAGCGATTGCTGTTTGCTCGGGGGAGCGCATTGAGCAACGCCTTGGTGTACGGCATTGCTGCTCGCTTGAGAACTCTTTCAGCTGGTCCCATCTCAACGATCTGTCCGCCATAGAAGACAGCAATGCGTTGAGAGATCGACGCAATGGCACCAATGTCGTGGGAGATCATCATGACTGCCGTGCCTTCGGTTTGCTGCAAGTCGCGGATCAATCTCAATATTTGGGCTTGGGTGGTGACATCTAATGCTGTGGTGGGCTCATCAGCGATTAAGACCTTGGGCTTGCAGGCAAACGCGATCGCGATAACCACGCGCTGTCTCTGGCCTCCACTCATCTGGTGAGGGTATTTCCGGGCGGCTCCGGCTGGGTCGGGAACTCCAACTTTGTCGAGCATTTCAATAGCTTTTGACCAAGCTTCTTGGCGTCCCATCTTTTGATGGAGTCGAAATGCCTCTCCGATTTGGTCCCCTATGCGCATCATGGGATTTAAGCTGGTGAACGGGTCTTGCATCACGAGGGCGATCTGGTCCCCTCGAATCTCCTGAAGTTCCTTCTCTTTCAGACCTACGATTTCTCGTCCTTCCAATTTGATGGACCCGTTGGAAATTTTCCCAGGAGTCTGAAGCATTCCCATGATCGCAAAGCCAGTCATGGACTTTCCGCAACCACTCTCACCGACGACCCCCAGGGTTTCTCCCGGTTCTAGATCGAGTGAAACACCCCTCAGGATTTTGATGTCTCCGAAAGAGACTTCGAGATTGCGCACTTCCAAAGTTGCCATTGGTCCCATAGGTTACCAAGAAGGGAACATGTCCGCCAAATGTTCAGTCTACGAATCAACCCTCTGGTCAGGTACCTTGACGAGGATCGAGTGGGTGCAAAGACCTGAAATAAGAGATTGACACGATCGAATTGTAAGAGAAAGGGCCTAAGGGTCAACGACTCTTACCCGGCTAGATATGAACCCTGATATAATCGCCTCAATGCCGAAGAAGATCCGCGTAGTGGTTGCGGACGATGAATCGTCCTACCGAAAAGCGCTTGAAAAGACGCTTTCGCTCATGGCTGATTGCGAGGTCATCGCCGTCTGCAAAGATGGTCAGGAGGCGCTGGATGCATGTCTTGCAGATCCGCCTGACGTACTCTTAACTGATATCAATATGCCGCGACTCAGCGGTATCGAACTCACTCGTAAGCTACTCAAGAAAGAGAAGCTTCTCAAGATTGTTATCTTGACCGTCAAAGAAGACGACGAATCGGTGTACGAAGCTTTTCGAGCTGGTGCGCTGGGTTATCTTCTCAAGACATCTACACCACAAGATGTGATTGAAAGCATCCGCCTCGCTGACAAGGGCGAAGCCAAGATCACACCTCGCATCGCGACCAAGGTTCTGGAAGATTTCCGTCGAATCAAGGAAGAGGATGAGATTGACGACTCTGAAATGTTTGTCCTGAGTGATCGGGAACAAGAGATTTTAGATCTTGTCGCTATGGGACTCCGAAACAAGGAGATCGCATCCCGACTCTGTATAGCTGAAAAGACAGTTAAGAACCATGTCAGCAATATCCTGAAAGCTCTTCAGGTGAACAGTCGAACTGAAGCGGCCATGAAAGCCGTTAAGTCTCGTCTTGTTGAAAAGGGCTAGTTATGTCTGGAATCCCTCCTCCCCGCATGTCGGCTCCGGTGGAGGGATATTCAGCCCCGCCCAAGAGCAAAATGCCAATTGGATGGCTCATTGTCATCTTGGTAGTTGGCGGATGCGGTGGCTTGACCTTGGTCCTTTCCGCAATTCTTTTCCCGGTATTTGCCCAAGCTCGTCGGGTGGGGCAAAGCGCGGGCTGTATGCGGAACCTGCAAAACATCAGCTCAAGCATGTACTTGTATTGCACGGAGAACGACGAACACTATCCGGTCGCTGATCACTGGATGGATTCTCTGGCGAAAACAGGGCTTCGACCGAGATTTTTCCGCTGTCCATCAGTCGGAAGCTTGATCAAGAACACCTACGGCTTCGCCATGAATAAAGAAGTCAGCGGGAAGTCTCAGGCCCAAGTCAAGTATGGAACTCCAGTTGTATTTGACTCCATCTTGCTAAACCGGAATGCGGTGTCGGACCTTTCAACGCTTCCCAAGATCGGACGCCATCGATTTAAAGGGAAGGATGTGAGCCATCTGTTGTTAGTGGGTGGCTCGGTGATCAACCGATAGGATCAGATGTCCGGATAGAGCATCTTGCGTTCATTCGTGAACTCCCACCATTTTTGTGCTGGGTTACCGTTTGCATATGAGACTGCCGACATAAACGTATCCAACACACACGGATCGTGTCGAACACCGGACTGGACACAGAGCCGATCATACAATTCTTTCGGGTCTTGACCAGCCAATTCCGATGGATGCCGGAATCCCAATTGGAAGAGGTCCTTTGCACAAGCTGGCCCAATGTTGGGAAGTGATTGAAGCTCCTTAAGAGCCAGCTTTTGCGAGGTTTCCATCGGTTTGCCTACTTGCTCATCTTATCGCGAACACGCTTGAACGCTTGCAGTGCTTCTTCCAAGTCTTCCTGTGTGTGAGCGGCGGAAGGCATAGTTCGTATGCGAGCCTTACCACGGGCGACTGTCGGGAATACGATGGAAAGTGCATAGACCCCCTCGTCCCACAGTGCTCGCTCCATAGCTTGGGCGGCACCCTCATCACCCACGTAAACTGGTGTAATCGGGGTCTCGCTCCCCATCGTGTCAAAGCCTTCGGCGGCAAGCGCCTCTTTCCACCACTTGGTGTTTGCCCATAGTCGTCGCATCGGCTCAGGATCATTCTCCATAACGTCCAATGCGGCAATCAATGCAGCGGCGACAACTGGAGGATGGGCGGTACTGAAAAGGTAGGGGCGACCTCGGTTGATCAGCCAATCTTTGAGAGAGGCTGAACCTGCAATGTAGCCACCGACAACTCCCAGCGCCTTGCTCAAAGTTCCCAACTGAATATCCACTCGACCGTAGAGGTTGAAATGAGACGTTGAACCGGCGCCGTTCTTTCCAAGGACGCCACTCGCATGAGCGTCATCTACCATCACAAAGGCGTTGTACTTCTCGGCCAAGTTGACGATGTCGGGCAGGGGAGCTATGTCACCATCCATGCTGAACACGCCGTCGGTGATAATCATTCGCTTTTCAAACTGCTGAGTGTTCTGCAGTATTTTCTCAAGCGACTCCATATCTTTGTGAGCGTAGACATAGCCCTCGGACTTTTTGTATCGAGCTGAACTCAGTCGGACACCGTCAATGATCGAGGCGTGATTCAGCTCGTCGCTGATGATGACGTCCTTATCCGTCACCACGGCGGGAATCGTTCCCGAGTTGGCCGTAAAGCCGCCTGTGAACACGAGAACCGCCTCGGTGTGCTTGAACTTGGCTAATTTGGCCTCCAACTCATCGTGGATTGCCATGGTGCCTCCGATCCAACGAACGGCACCCGCACCTACACCCCATTCCTCAATCGCCCGCACTGCTGCTTCTTTCACTTTGGGGTGATTTGCCAGTCCCAGATAGTTGTTGCTGGAGAGGTTGATCACCTCTTTGCCGTTCATACGAACTCGACCACCAGCCGGTGACTCAAGAATCTTGGGCACCTTGTACAGGTTCTGGTCTTTAAGGTTCTGGATTTGGCCGCCAAGCCACGATTGGAATTCAGCGTTCATGTCCGATATTTTACGGCCCAAACGCTAAAGCTTGCTCAAACTCAACTAGAAGGTAAGGGGCACGAACTTCTTGTCTTGAAACTGAACCATTGAACGGAGCCGTTTACGGGTCCAAATTTCTCCTGCCACCACTCCTAGTCCAAAGAGCGCAAACATATAGATGCGAGCCACGTCCGGATCCTTGACAACGTATCGAGTCATGCAAAGCCAAAGGAACGTGTAAGCCAGTGCCAAACCGAGCCCAGCACACGCCATCCGGAGGAGGAATAGCGAGAGCTTGGGACGCATCTCAATCCCTGGCATCGACAGACGACAGGTGCAACAGAGGATGTAGAAAACGACTATGGACACGAGATTTGAAGGTACCGCCCAAGCTTGCTGGAAATCTGAAACTCAACCAATTCTAAGCTGGAAGGATGAAGTTCATAGCCAATATCATCTTGAAGGTACGCTCAGTTCATGCTGAAACCGGTTCTTACTTCTCCCGGAGCGCAGTTGCGCGAGATGATGTCAAACGATATCGTGGTTATGCCGGGGGTTTTCAATGCAATCAGTGCCGTTTCAGCTCACAAGGCAGGGGCCCAGGCTCTTTATTTGAGCGGTGCAGGTGTCACCAATGCCAACCTTGGAGTTCCAGATATCGCTTTGGCGACCCTCACCGAATTCGCCCAGCAAGCTGCCTATGTCACTCAGGTCGCTCCGATTCCCGTTCTTTCCGATGCTGATACCGGATTTGGGGAATCTCTCAACGTGATGAGGACGGTCGTCGAGATGGAACGGTCTGGTTTGGCAGGAATTCATCTTGAGGACCAAGTAAGTCCCAAGCGGTGTGGACACCTCGATGGAAAGACGTGCATCCCCGTTGAGGAAATGGCTCGTAAGATTCTAGCGGCTGTCGATAGCAAAAGGGACAAGTCCTTTATGATCGTTGCCCGTACCGATGCTAAGGGTGTGGAAGGATTGGAATCCGCAATCGATCGTGCAAAGTGCTATGAAGACCATGGAGCTGATGCGATCTTTCCTGAGGGTCTTACGTCAGAGGCCGAATTTGAGGCGTTTCGCTCCGCTCTAACGATTCCACTCCTGGCAAATATGACTGAGTTTGGTAAAACTCCTCTGATCCCCGTCAGCCGGTTTAGAGACCTTGGATACCAGATGGTGATCTTTCCGATGACCGCATTTCGCGTTATGCTGAAGGCGCTGGATGATAGTTACTCTCAGCTTTTGGCAGAAGGAACTCAGGCTGGACTCATGGATTCCATGCGAACTCGACAGGAACTCTACGAGCGTATTGACTACACACGTTACGATGACCTGGATCGAAAGTGGAGTAGCTAACCCGCGCCAAACCGGGTGCGGCACAGCAGATCAACGGAATGAATGGACACAAATCCCCGGCTTTTGACCATTATTGGTGGTCGCGGAATCGTTAAGTCGCGGGTAGACTCGCAATTCGTAAGACCCCACGAGGCAAACGAATGAGCGGAACCGCTACGCAGTATCCAAATTATAGTCCTGGGCTTGAGGGAGTTCCCGCAGGCATTAGCAACATCAGCGAGATCGACAGTGATCGCAGCAGCCTCCAATATCGTGGGTACGACGTACACGATTTAGCGGAATTTGGCTCCTACGAAGAAACCGCCTATCTTCTCATCCACGGCAAGCTTCCGAATGTATCGGAATTGGAAGCATTCAAGGCACGATTGGGAGCCGAACGACAGGTACCCGAGGCAGTTTATACCGCCTTGGCTGCGCTGCCAAAGAGTGCTCACCCGATGGACATGATCAGAACCGCCTACTCGGTTCTCGCTGCCTTCGATCCAGATTACTCGGCACCTTCGACCGATCGGGAAGCGAATATTCGAAAGGCTGAGCGCATCATCGCCAAAGCGAGCACGATGGTTGGGAACGGCCATCGCATTCGACAAGGTTTGGCGCCGCTAGCACCAAAGCCTGAGCATGGTTGTGCAGCAAACTTCCTCTACTTAATGACCGGCGAGGAGCCCAATGAAGGCACTGTCAAGACGATGGATGCATCCTTGACGCTCTATGCTGAACACGGCTTCAATGCTTCGACATTTGCCTGTCGCGTTACGGTGAGCACACTCAGTGACCTGTACAGCGGCATTGTGACGGGTATCGGAACACTCCGAGGACCTCTTCATGGCGGTGCTAATGAAGAAGCGATGAAGATGATTCTCGAAATCGGCACACCTGAAAATGCCGAGGCTTGGATTCGAGATGCACTCGCTACCAAGAAGAAGATCATGGGCTTTGGTCACCGCGAATACAAGAAGGGTGACAGCCGAGCGATGTACCTCACCAAGATGGCCAAGCAGTTGGGCATCCAGAAAGGGAACACGATGTACACCGAGATCGCTGAAACCTGTGAAAGGATTATGCTGGGTGAAAAGGGAATCTATCCAAACGTTGATTTCCCGGCCGCTTATGCCTACTATCTTCTTGGCATACCCATCGACCTATACACCCCCATCTTCGTTGTTGCTCGCGTTGCTGGTTATTCGGCCCATGCGATTGAACAGTTGGATAACAATCGACTGATTCGGCCCAAGGCTATCTTCAACGGTGAAGCCAACTTGAAGTACATCCCGCTCGCCGAGAGATAGAGCTCTCCCGAGACCCATTTGGTTGCCATGAGAAGATTTGGCCTCCAAATGGGTCTTTTGTCGTTAAATAGTCCAAACTAATTTTCAAATTCTGCGCATCGCACGTATGGACCATGGATTGCGTCCTTTACAATAGGAAAACACTCACGCATTCATGAATAGCCCGCCTAGCACGCTTGGCCAGTACCAAATCATAAGGGAGATCGCTCGCTCGAACGACATTGTCTACGAAGCGTACGACCCGTTGATGAACCGTCGTGTCGCCATTAAAGAATTGGCGATGCCGCAAGGTGCTTCCAGCCAACAACAGGAAGAAAGGATCAGTCGCTTTAAGCGCGAAGCTCAAGCTGCTGGAACCCTGAACCATCCGAACATCATGACCGTGTTCTCATTCGCCGAGGACAACGGCAGAACGTTCATGGCGATGGAGTACCTGGATGGATGCACTCTGAGGAGTGAAATAGATACCCACGGTTCCTTGCCTCTTGATCGAGCCGTAGATATCATCACCCAGGTGTTGGAAGGGCTCAGCCACGCTCACTCAAAAGGCGTCATCCATCGGGACATCAAGCCTGACAATATTCAGATTCTCTCGAACGGTACGGTGAAGATCACCGACTTTGGCATTGCTCGTCTAACGTTCCAACCAAACCTCACGATGGATGGGCAGGTGTTTGGCACGCCGAGTTACATGTCACCAGAACAAGTTGTTGGTCGCGACATCGATGCCCGTAGTGATTTATTTAGTGTAGGCGTCGTGCTGTACGAAATGTTGGCTGGTCAGAAACCGTTCGGTGGTGACAGCGTTGTAACGATCACGTACGCAATCATGAATGCCGAGCCGCCACATCCGTCTCTGGTGAGCTATTCAATGTGGCAGATTCTGAGTCGAGCACTTGAGAAGAGTCCGCAGATGCGATATGCCAGTGCGGAAGATATGATCAAGGCGATTCGAGACGCTGTGAAATCGGCAAACAGTGGCGTCATGGATGCCGCCCCGCCCGCCGCTATGGGATACGGTGCAGCGGCCTATATGGCGCAAGGAGCGGTCCAACCTGCGCCACCTCCCGTTTACGCGTATAACCCCTACCAACCTCAAGCTTATCAGCCGCAGGCTCAGCAACAGCAGTATTTGACCACCCCCTATGGCGTGATTCCTCAACAGTATCAGGCCGGGCCGAGCATGCCCCCACCTTCGGCTATACCGATCTACTATCCGCCTCCTCCCAGGCAACCGCTGCTGAAGCCAGAAACTGTCGCGTTTTGGAAGCGAGTTGCCATGACCTTCCTGATCATTGGAACGTTGCTGGTCATCTTGATCGTGTGCATCAGCCAGATCAGTCGGGCCATTACGGATGATAGGTCTTCCGGCTCGGATCGGGCAAAGTCTGCTGAGATTGCCAACTTGCCGAGCAATATGCCGATCGGAGAGAAGTTGCAGAAGTACAAAGAGGTCCTAGACAAGGTCACTGATGTCGGTACCCAAGCGGATATTCGACGTCAGATGGCGAGTCTCTATGAAAGGCAAGGGAAGGAAGCGTTGGTCCGCGCGGATATCAAAACCGCTGAGTATGCGTTCAGCCAAGGAACGGATGTGGATCCTCGTAACCCATCACTTTGGAGTGACAGAGCGATGGTCCTGACGCAGCAAGTGGATGCCATCCAAGATGCTGCCTACAAGGAACAGCTTCTGGCCGAAGCCGGTGGCGCTTGGGAGCAAGCAGCAAGGCTGGAGCATGACACCGAAAAGAGCTCGAAGTACGGCCAAGAAGCGGCACGACAATACATTCAGTATGCTCAGAATGTATTCCAACAGGGAGATCGCTCTCAATTTGGTGATGCTCGTTCCCGGCTGTACAACGCAAAAGAAATCGCCGGAGGAGACAGTGAGCTGATGGGACAGATCACTGACATGCTCCAGAAATTAGGCTAAGCCTTTGGTTAACCCACCATCGACGAGCATATTCGTACCCGTGATATAGGCTGCCGATTGACTGCAAAGGAAGGCCACTGCCGCTGCGATTTCTTGCGGATCGGCCATACGCTTCATCGGAATTTCTGCTGCCTGGAGAATGAGAGCCTCTTCGGGAGAAATCCCTTCTCGCTCCGCACGAACGTCTGCCAAGTGGCGTTGACGGTCAGTCAAGGTGTGTCCAGGTAACACTCCATTCACGGTGATTCCTGCGCCGGCATATTCTAGTGCTTGTAGACGAGTCAGAGACATGATTCCTGCTCGGAGAGTGGAGGAAATAGGGAGTATTCGGCTCGGCTCTTTGGCGTATAACGAAGTGATGTGGACGATTCTGCCCCAATTTGCTTGAGCCATCATCGGCTGAACGGATCGCACCAATCGGACGATATTGAGCAGTGTGTTATCGAATCCATCCTGCCATTGTTGATCCGTGATTTGGTCGATAGTTCCTGCTGCAGGGCCCCCGGTATTTGTCACCAGAATATCCACTGGACCCAACTCACTTGCGGTCTGCTCGACCCACCAATTCAGGTCCTCGGCGCTGGCTACGTCAACAACATAAGCTCTTGTTTCCCCACCAATTTCTGCGGCAGCGGCTTCAAGTCTTTTTTCATTTCTTCCGCAAATAGAAACACGACATCCTTCGTCAGTAAGTGCTTTGGCAATGGCAAAGCCTATGCCTTTGGACGCGGCCGCAACCATTGCGACCTTTCCTTCAATTCCTAACTCCATACATCATTATTACCGCATGGTTTATAACCTGTTAGAGTTGCGTAAGCTTTTGAAGGGACATCCAGCCTCGAAACCGGCCTATGTCGTTGCACATTTTCAATCGTTCCTAGCTACAATGAATGAGAGTCAATCGCAGAGTGCTCTCTGAGTTGCTTAGGCATCAAAATGCATTTACGCGATTGAACGAAGGCGGGTAATTCTCGCGGTAAATAAGTCAAGTCGAATGCCTGCAAATCGTCAAAAGACCCGGGTGCTGATCAGCTTGTCCTATGGACTGGCCTGCTTGGCGCTGTTGGCGGTTGCCTTGGTGACTTGGTCCAGTTCCAAAAGGTTTATAGAGAGTGCCAATCGGTTTGAAACGGCAAGCAAAGAAATTATGCTTGCCAACGAAATCGAAGGTCTATTGACCAAGGCTGATTCTGACCTGACCAGTTACGTCGTTACCAATGAAGTAAGTCACCTTCGTGCATATAACAACGATGCTGTTCAATTTCAGACTGATACTCGCAAGCTCACTGAATCGCTAAGTGATAACCCCAATCTCAAGGAGACGGTTTCCAAAGTCAACAAGCTGGGGCTCAAGCGACTCTATCAGTTGAACGATGTGGTGGATGCGTTTCGCAGTGAGGGTCTTAATGCGGCCGTTCGACAGATGCGCTCCGGTACGCGCACCGATTTGATGGCCAACGTGCGGGAGCAAATTAGTCAACTTCGCACAAGCCTACAAAAGCACTTTTCCCAGTTGGCAGCCGAGAATGAGGCCAATCGAAGCGCTTCACAAGTCTGGTTGATCGGTGGGATGGTCATCGCCGTCCTTGCGGTCGTAGCCGCAGCTCTCCTTCTCCTTAGCGACCTATCTTCGCGACTCTACATTGAGTCGAGCTTGCAACGCGTTAATGCCATGCAAGCTGCCATTTTTGATTCGGTCGGTACGGCAATCATTGCAACCGATGAGGATGGCAAAATTACGGTCTTCAATCGGACCGCCGAAGAATGGTTGGGCTACAGTTCCAAGGAGGTCATTGGTCACGTTACGCCCATGATCTTCCATGATTCGGCTGAGGTCGCTCAAAAGGCGGAGATGCTCTCGAAGGAATTGGGGCGCAATATCACGCCGGGGTTTGATGTTCTTGTCGCAAAGATTGCAAAAGGTGGGTTCGATTCCAACGAGTGGATTTACCTCACCAAGGATCGCAGTTCGATTCCGATCATGTTGACGGTCAGCGCGATGAAGGATCCATCGGGGCAGCTTTTGGGATATGTTGGCCTCGCGTCAGACCTCACTGACCAAAAGAAGACTGAGGCCACGCTTGCGACCTATGTGGCTGAAATTGAAGCTGCTAATCAGCTTGCCTATCAGCAGAACCGAGAACTGAAGAGACGCGCAGACGAACTAAAGGAATCACGAGACTCTGCCGTAGCCGCTACGCGAATGAAATCTGAGTTCTTGGCGAACATGAGCCATGAAATCAGAACTCCTATGAACGGAGTCATTGGTATGGCACACCTGCTTCTCAATACTCCGCTCACTGAAAAGCAGCAAGGTTATGCCCGAACGATCCGCGAAAGCGCCGAAAGTCTCCTTGCGATCCTGAACGACATTCTTGACCTTTCCAAGATGGAAGCAGGCAAGATGACCTTGGAGAACTTCCCCTTTGATCTTCGATTAATGATCGAAGATCTCTGTGATGTCATGGCACCCACGGCCCATTCGCGCGGCCTCGAATTGAATTGTGAGATTCCACAGGCCATGACTTCTCGGGTTATTGGAGATCCCAGCCGACTTCGACAGGTCCTTACAAACCTTCTGGGGAATGCCATCAAATTCACTGAGAAGGGTGAAGTGAGCGTTCAGGTGAAGGTCCTCAAAGATAACCCCAAGCGCGTCACGTACCGTTTGGCTGTGAAGGATACGGGCATCGGTATTGAACCCGAGCGTCAGCAGAAGATTTTTGAGAGCTTTACCCAAGCCGACGGCACGACAACCCGAAAGTTTGGTGGCACCGGCCTGGGCCTTACCATCAGCAAGCAACTCTCTGAGCTGATGGGAGGGGAACTCGGAGTAACGAGTGCAGTAGGGCAAGGAAGCGAGTTTTGGCTCGAGATTGCTTTCCAGAAACAACCGTTGCCAAAGGTCGAACTGGAAGAAATTCAGCAGGATCTCTCCAATATCCGTGTTTTGGTTGCTGATGACAGCACAACCAATCGATTTATCCTGCGTGAGATGCTCCAATCGTGGAACTGTCGGGTTGAAGAAGCCACCAGCGGCAAAGAGGCGATTTCTACGCTGACGCTCAGTGGTACGGATGCATTTTCTGCCGTCATCATGGACCTTCATATGCCGGGAATGGACGGGCTTCAGGTCGCCAAAACCATAAAACGGGATACACGCTACAAGGATATTCCGCTCATCCTGTTGTCTTCATCGGGCTTCACCCCTGCTGATACTGAATCAGCCAGTCTGTACACCGCAGTTTTGTCAAAACCTGTCCGGAGTCAGCCGCTTTACAATGCTCTTTCGCAAGTTGCAGGGATTCAATCCGGCATCGCGCCTGAGGTGAAAGAGGTTGTCGAACCGACAGGCCAATTGCTTAAGGGCGTTCGAATATTGGTCGTTGAAGATAACCCTGTCAATCAGATGGTGGTTTGTGAGCTGCTCGACATTTGGGGCTGTACCGTGGTTACGGCTAACAATGGCCTCATGGCTGTCGATGCCACTGCCAAGGAAAAGTTTGACGCCATCCTGATGGACGTGATGATGCCCGTGATGGATGGATTTGAAGCCACCGCAGCCATTCGCACCCAGGAAAAGTTGACCCAGACTCATACCGAAATCATTGCGATGACCGCCAATGCCATGACGGGTGATAAGGAGCGGTGTCTTAAAGCAGGGATGGATACCTACCTGTCTAAACCACTTCAGCCTGCGATGCTATTGGAACGCTTGGCTGCCGCCACTGGACGCGCCCTTGGAGAAGCACCAGTAGCAGAAAAGCCTGAGCCAAAAGCTGAGTGGGTTTTCGACCTGGCCAGGCTGGATGAATCGTGCAGTGGTAGTGATGCCCTCAAGCAACGTGTGATTGATCGATATCTCGTCACCTCAGTCGATTCTTGCAAGCAGATCGTTGGGGCGGTTGAATCGCAGGATGGAAAGGGGTTGAAGGCTTCTGCCCATGCCCTGAAGGGAAGTAGCCTTACGATCGGGGCAAATACTGTGGGGCAGTTGTGCCAAGAGCTTGAAATCTGCGGCACGAGTGAAGATTTTGGGGAAGAGACTCAGGCAAAAATGACATCCCTCAATGAGCAATTGGAACTGCTTCTGGATGATCTCAAACACTATTCCGAGAACCTGAAAAAGGGTGGTGCATGAGGATCCTTGTCGCGGATGACGACGAACTATCAGCCGAAATCCTGATTCAAAGCCTTCGCTCGATGAACCACGAAGTGGTATTCGCCAGCAATGGTGCCGAAGCCTGGGACCTTCTTCAAAAGGAACCTTTTCGTCTGGTCATTCTTGACTGGATGATGCCAGAAATGGATGGTATGGAAGTTTGTCGAAGCATCCGTGCGATGCAAGCCAATAGCTATACATACATCATGCTTCTGACCGGACGAACCGACAGAAAGGATCGATTGGAAGCCCTGGAAGGGGGCGCTGATGACTTCCTCACGAAGCCATTGGATAATGGTGAGCTCGTTGCCCGACTGAATGTGGCCAATCGAATTCTCGAAACCGAGGAGGCGGTCCGGCAAACAAACCGAGAACTTCAGCAAGCTCGCCAAGTTGAGATTGAACTTGGTGCAACGATTCAGAAGCGCCTTCTATTTCGCCCTCCTCCTCGCAACATCAACGGAATCGAAACGGCCAACATTAGCATCCCATCGCAGCATGTCGATGGAGATTTCTGCGACTACTTCTCGCATAGTGAGAATCTGGTCGACGTGATCGTAGGGGACGTCATGGGGAAGGGAATTCCAGCGGCCATGGTCGGCGCTGGCGTTAAGTCAGCCCTTCAGCGCAGCATGATTTCGCTACTTACAATGAGTCCGGACCTCGAACTCCCGACCCCAGATCGATTGATCCGGAGCCTGGATGAGATGGTCTGCGGTGAGTTGATTAGTCTTGGCACCTTTTTGACCCTTTGTTACGCTCGCTTCGACTCGTCGACAAACACGATGACCTATGTGAATTGCGGCCACCCGAAGATCATTCTTTGGGAGGCACTTACCGGCGAGTGTAAGTTGCAAGACACCACCAATGTTCCGTTAGGGTTTTCTGATACCGAATCCTATCAGCAGCACTCTGCAAACCTGCATCCCGGCGATTTGATCTTGTTCTACTCCGACGGTGTGACCGACCTGAAAATGGGGGACGGAAAGCGACTTGGCATGGTGGGGTTTGCGGATTGGGTCCACCCACGTGGACATTTGCCGTTGGGTGATTTCCTCGAAGAGGTGACTGAACTTCGCAGGGAGGGCTTGACCGGTTTGGTGACTGGTGATGACTTCACTTGCGTGGTGGTCCGCTATAGGGGAGATGAGATTACCCACGATGGGTCACTCAAGCTTTGGGCTGATTCAGGAAGTCTTCGCAAAGTGCGAAATTATGTGAAGTCGATTGCCGCTGATCCTCGTCTGAATTTCACCGCTGATGAGGTGAGTGCAATTCTTCTGGGTGTCCAAGAAGCGGGGAGTAACGTTGTTCGTCATTCACGATCTGGACACAAAGGGGTCCCTCTTGAGGTGCGCGCCTCGGCAGAGGGTGGGTGGTTTACGGTAGAGTTAATCTATCCGGGAGTCCACTTCGATCCCAGTGACGCACCCGAACCGGTTCTTGATGGTTCTAAAGAGGGTGGTTTTGGTATTTCTATCATCAAAAAGTGTGTCGATGAGGTTGCTTATACGCTTCAAGGGGAGCAAAATCTATTGACGCTTAGGAAGCGCGCGAATGTTTGAGAAAGGCTTATGACAATTACTCCGGAATCCATACAGCACGGGCGAGCTCTTGTACTAAAAGTGAATGCAGAAAGTCTCGAAACGGACAACGTGGCGGCTTTTCGATCGGCCATGAATCCGTTGCTGGATAAGTCAGCTCACTTTGTGATTGATCTGTCAGCGGTTGAGTTCATGGACAGTACGGGTTTGGGTGCCATGCTCTCTTGCCTTCGAGGCATTAAGTCCAAGGGTGGATCACTCCGACTGTGCAGTTTGTCCTCTGAAGTTAAGCAATTATTCGAAATGGTGATGATGGATCGCGTGTTTGAGATTTTTGACACGCCAGAAGCCGCCTTGGCGAAGTAAACTCTTTCCTGTTTCTGGAGAGATGGCAGAGTGGTCTATTGCGGCGGTCTTGAAAACCGCTGGGCAGAGATGTCCCAGGAGTTCGAATCTCCTTCTCTCCTCCAGAATTTCCCAACCTATTAGTGATACTTCGCAAGTATCTCCCGGAAGACGGGTAGTGCTTTCTTGAGGTCTTTTTCTGACTTAGCGCTGACGCAGAACAGTATCCGGTACTGGCCTTCTATTCCGTAGCAGACCTGTTCGTAGGCTTTTCCCGATAAGGTCACCGAGAATGTTCGTATTTTGTAGTTCTTAGTCGGCGTTGCCTCGATCTCACGAACAATGGCTCCGAGCATGTGCTGTTTCATCTCTGCTTGATCTTCTTGGATGAATTGAGCGATGGTGCCTCTTTCAGTCTTGTTCGGAAGGTAGAACGCCCGGGAATAGATTATCGCTGGAGCATCGTCGAAGTTCGAGCCCATCGGCCCAAGCATATTGCACCCGTTTGATTGGCTTTCCTCTTGGAATCGAGCCCATCCTGTCGGTGTGTAGATCTTGGGCCACCAGAAGAGCTCTATGCCTTTCTTGGTGATGACCGATGTCTTTTCTATCTCTGCGGACGCAAAAGTCGCTGACACCAGAGCCAAAGCTAAGAGAGAAATTGCCTTCATTTCAATCATTATAGGTGCAAGTCAATTCCTACGGCTTTCCATCTTTCTTCGGTCAAATTCTGTTTGTGACTATCGCATCCAGTGGTGAACGGCGAAAAGGACGCAGCGGTCTCGTATGTTTCGACGAGAGGCATATTTCTAAGCTCATTCAAGTCAATCTTGATCGCCAAGGGTATTTCATCACGTGTGTCTCAAATGTTAAAAAGGCGATTGAGATTCTGGAAGAGACTGAACTGAAGGACCGACCGCAGTTCGAGTTGGCGTTGATCGATGGGATAAGGTTGGATGGATACGAAATTTTAAAGTGGATGAGGACCCATGATTCAACTCAGTTGACATGGGTGACTATTACGATAACTGAACAGGAACTAAGCAGTTGGGAACAACGACCATATCAGCCAGATAAGTACACCACGCTTGATTCAGTGAACCAGTTACGATAATTCCAAATGTGATACTGAGCAAAAACCGAGTGTTCAATCCTCTCGAGAGTGTTGTTTGAGCTTCTAATCCAAAATGGCGAGTTAGAATGCACTTAATACACCGTTCTAGGGATACAAACCTTAAGGTCAAGTCGTAAATCAAGAAACCGATCGCTGGAATGTGACGGATAATGAGACGACTTCATGAGGCACCATCGGCTGATCTTTAACTTGACCCTCTCTGTGGGTGCTGCCCTGTGCGTTATTGCATGGGCTCCGGTGGTGACTTCCGGCAAGGGGCCATTCCGAACCCTCATCGTAGGTGGTGGCCCAGATCTGGAGCACAACCAAGTCGCGATTGAGAGCAATGTCCGCTATTTGCAGAGGATCATGCCAAACGATTCGCCGACCCGAGTCTTGTTCACCGACGGTAACCCCGATTCCAAGAACATCCAATGCGAGGGGGACGACAAGAAGATCTTCTACAAGAAACCGGAGATTGGCAAGATTGATGGCCCGTCCGATATGTTGGCGATCAACAGTGAGTTGGCCGCAATTGCGGTCGATGCTCAGCAAAAGCCCAAGTCTCCTATTTTGCTGTACTTCACCGGCCATGGAAGTCCGAACGCTCGGAGCCGTTACAACAATAACTCATATGATCTCTGGGATCGGAAAGAGTACACAGTCAAAGACTTTGCCAACACCCTCAAAGTATTTCCAAAGGAAGCGCCGATCACCCTCGTCATGGTGGAATGCTTCTCCGGTGCGTTTGGCAACCTTCTGTTCCAAGACGGAGACCCCAAAGGGGATTTGGCTGATGTGAACCTGTGTGGCTTCTTTGCAAGTGTTGCTCAGCGGCCCGCCGCAGGATGCACTCCCGAGCTGAAAGAGGCGAATTATCGAGATTTCACCAGCTACTTCTTTGCTGCTCTTTCCGGCACGGATCGTCTGGGAAACAAGGTATTCGGGGCTGACTACAACCATGATGGCAAGGTCACGATGAACGAGGCGTTTGCCTACTCACTCATTCACGACGACTCCATCGATACGCCAGTTTGTACTTCCGACGTCTTTCTGAGGCGCTTTATCACCACGCCGGATAACGAGATCATGTCGACCCCGTTATCCAAAGTCCGACAGTGGGCAAGTCCTTCACAACTGGCAGCTTTGGATGCTTTGGGGGCCTACCTGAAGCTTCAGGATGAAGATGCCCTGACCCTTGCCTACGACGAATTCATGCACATGAATCAGGACAGTGATGATCCGAGAAATGTCCATACCATCCGATTTGTCCGATTGGGGAAGAGCATTGTATTGGGGCATATGTTGATGGCAGGTGACGATAAGATGCTCAAAGATCGGTATCAGGCTCTTCTGAAATTGGAGAGCACGAATCCGATTCGGTAGGAATTTGTGACCCGCATGGTCGCAACGGTGTGGTGCCGGTCGCTCGTACGCCATTAATCCGACCATACCGGTGCTTTTCCTTTCGACAAGGAACGTTATGATGCCTTGCGCAGGCGGCAAAGGGGTTAATCACCGTTAAGCCTCGCTAGCGATTTGTGGTCGATGGATGATCTATTGGGCTTGCGTCTTCGGTCGCCATGCGAGCGGAACGATCAACACCACCAGCAGACACACCACCGGAAACACCGGCAAGAGTGGGAACACTGGGCTCTGATCAGGTACCGGAACGTCAATCTTGAGAGCAGCTGTTTCCTTCAGCGGGATCTCACCCATAATTTGTCCCTTCCCGTCCATGATCAACGAATAGCCGAGACTTGCCGACCTAACCACTGGCAGACCGGTTTCTACCGCACGAAACGTGGCAGCGGCCCGAAGCTGTTCGGGAGCGGAAGTGCCCATGTACCAATCGTCAATGCACATAATTGCCAAGATCTCGGATCCATTGCGAGCCTGCTTGTACGAGATATCGGGGAATAAGCCCTCAAAGCACAGCATCGGCCCGACAACCGTTCCGCCAAATTTCAGGCTCTGAACCCCATTTGGACTGGCATCCAAATCCTTTGTGGGTAGATCAAATGTCTTCGCTATCCAAGGGAATGTGCTCCGACCAGGCACGAATTCCCCGAAAATCACCAAGCGTGTCTTATCGGCATAGTGCCATTTTCCGTCGTATCCAAAGGCCGTTTGGTAGGTTGGGCCCTTGCCGCGTTGACTACCAAACAGGACTGGAAGATCTAGCGCCAGAGGGAATTCGGGTCGTGGCGGATAATCATCCCCTTCCACCGAGCCTTCGGGCAAAACCAGCATTTGGCTACCGCCTGCCCTTGCCGCAGCGACAAATCCAGAGATATTCCGAGCCGCTTCAGACCGAGCAGTTTGAGGGTTGCCAAAAGCCATATCCACGCCAGGTTGTCCAACGGTTACTGCGAAGGGGTGCGTCTTGGGTTTGCTGATCCAACCCAATCCGCAGATTCCCAACCCGAGTAGGAAAGCAGTCAAAAGTGGACGGGCTACCGACAAAGTTTCCTTTCGGATGGCGGCCACGATCCCAATGTTGAGTAAGACGATCCATGCCGATACGAGGTAGATCGTGCCAAAGTGGGCGGTCTGAATGAGGAATGGTGAGCGGTATAGAGGAGTCGCCATCAGTCCCCAAGGGAAAGAAATCACGGGGATGTAGGATCGAAATACCTCGACACCTGCCCAGAAGATCGGAAAGAGCCAAAGCTTCTCTCTTTCGATGCACCAGAGTGCCAGACGGCTGAGCCAGCCAAAATACACGGCACCAGCAAACGCTACCAGGACCCAAGGAAGGAAGCTGAGTATGGGGCTGCCTGTCCAATGAACTGCCAAGCTATATAGCCAAGTGGTCTGCCCCGCAAAGGTGATCAACCCGAAGAAGTAGCCCATTCGCCAAGCTTCACGCTTGTCTGCAATTTGCAAGCTGTAGAGCCAAGGAACAAGCGCCACGAAGACCAGTGGCCAAATGTTGTAAGGCGGAAATGCTAACAGGAGCAGGATCGCACTGACAAACGCGGGCCAGCGCCGATTGCACCAGTCTTTAACGCGAGACGCCATCTAGGCTCCCGCTCAAGACCTTTCCTGAAGCCAAGTGGCTCACATCGTTGTATCGGGTTATGAGGAATAGACCGTCCATGCGTTTCTCCAATTCGGTAATTCCCGTATTCCCAAATCGAAACGCTCGGCTGGTATCCAAGGTTCCCTTGAGCAATTTAGCCAACAGGAGTGACAAGGCGCCCCCGTGAGATACCACCACAACCGTCCCATCTGCATTCCTTAAGTCGTCATGGACCGCATCAAGCCGATTCCAGACATCTAAAAATGATTCTCCATTTGGGGGACGGACCTCTTGGGCTGAAATCGAATGCTTTTGAGCCCGTTCGTAGAGGTTGGCACTCACCGAGCTGAATGACTGACCCTCCCATTCTCCAAAACACCGCTCACGTAAATCGGGGCGGGTAGTTACCAGAACACCAACTGCTTTGGACACTTGTTCGGCGGTCTCGACACTTCGGGTCAGATCGCTTGAGAGAACCTGGTCTACGATCATCCCTTCAAAGGCTTGGCCCAACTGGCGAGCTTGTTCTTGTCCGGTTAGGTCCAAGGGGATGTCGGTATGGCCCTGGGCTCGTCCCGAATCATTCCAAGACGTTTGGCCATGTCGGACCAAGATCAACCGCATGCAGTCGTTATACCTGCCAAGGTCGAACTTCACCGAGTTCACGGCCATTGCTGTCGACCCGAAGCGCTCCAATTCGTAAGATGCGTAAGGGGGCCGGGGCAACTGCGGTGCAAAGGGATTGAGCTCGCATCGATTGCCAGTCGATCTCGGTGAGAATGCCGAACCCAAAATCCTCTCCTGATTGCCGGCCGAAACTGCAGAGGATGTTACGATACATACCAGGAGCTACAAAATGTGCTCGCGAACAACCGGTGTAGTCCAGTGCAATCGCAACATCGGACTCTTCGGTATCCATGTCAGAGATTACGAACAAGGTTGATCCAGCTCGCTCGGCGTACATCGCGTGGGTGAGGTGTGCTTTTTGGCGTTCTTCTGGACTCAAGCGAATTCCGGTTCCAATTCTCGCTCCTTCGAGGCTCACCTTTCTCAGGTCGATGGTGTGTTTCTCACAACCCTCAAACATTCTTAGCCAAAGCGCCTTTCTCTGGGCGGCCTGAACGAGTGGTGGGAAGGCCGCTTCCAAGGTAATGGATTGGGGACCAACAGGGAATCCGCTTTGATCCATATCGGTTCCATCAGCAATGAGAATTTCAGTCGGTTGGAACAATTGGCTGAGTAGCTGAGTGGTTTGCCGAAAGAGTGGGGTGGATCTATAGGGATACAACTGGACGATCAGATCATCGGGGAACTGAAGTAAAGCCTGACTGAGAAAGGAAACCAGCACGTGTGGTGCTCGTTGTGCATCCAAGCTGCCGTAGAACCTTTGAATCACGGGCTTGGTGCCTTGGAACAGGCCCAGAACGCCTGGAATCGTCTGATGCGAATCCGAAGGATCGAGGCAGAGGTAAGGTCTGCCCTTGCGATTCTCCTTCAGCCATTCACGCCAAGTTGTGCCTGGGTGACCAATCAATAGCGTCCTTCGCATCTTTGGGTTGTGCAAATTATGCGCAATCCGGCGAGAAAGCGGAATGCCCGAGGTCGGCAGAAGGGTCGGAACGGTGGGAATGCCGATGTGAATTCCTGAGTGGTTGATGTGGCGCTGAAAGCGCGACGTTTGCTTGGTATGTAAGTGGCGACATCACCAATTCTCTCGTTCCCCTAGATAAATCCCATTGCTTTCTGTTGGTCTGAGTCCGGTATCGAGCTTTGACCTGTCTTTTCCGAGGCCACACCGTGTTCGAACGAAGTGAGTATTGGCCGAGGGACAGGTCGT
>Ga0007854_10000371_pt1 | contig 29360 bp, 26 predicted proteins | sample CryBogCBH12Aug08_FD_60382 | JGI IMG/M metagenome (GOLD analysis project Ga0007854, IMG submission 60382) | Freshwater microbial communities from Crystal Bog, Wisconsin, USA - CBH12Aug08 | ecosystem: Environmental > Aquatic > Freshwater > Lake | place: Crystal Bog, Wisconsin, USA | collected... | reverse complement strand
GTCATCCCGGAACCAAGACTAGCAGCGCCTTTGGCGCGTTTCTAGTCTAGGTCTCCGGGATCTCTTTCAAAAGTTTGCTAAGCAAGATTCCGGATTCCAAGTTTCACTACACGGCAAAGCCGCAGTTCAACTAGGATCCGGAATGACAAAATCTCTCCCCTCAGTGTCATCCTGGTGCAGACGGGGATCCAGAAAATGGCTGTTTTCCTAGGTTCCCTACCTGCGTTGGAATCTACTGAAAAGAGAGAGTCACAAAAAAACTGTTAATCTTCCCAACCTTCACCATCGTCGTCGGATTCAACCACTCTCAATTTAGCTAGCTTTTCAAGTAGATTTTTTGCTTTCGGAGCATCTTGCTGTACATTTCCCCCCTTTAAAGTGGAATCTTTAGCAAGATTTTGAGGCTTTGGTTCTATAGGAGGAGACACGTTTTCTGCAGCAGTTTTTTTAGCAATAACAAGGGGCTGTCCTCGTTTGCTATCTTCTTCTTTCAAAGCTTTTATCTTTTCTTCCATACCTCCGTCATCTTGCACCGTGTTCGCAGCACCAAAATCTTGATCGAAGCCCATCAGCTTTTCACATTGAGCTTTGATTTTTGCATACTTCTTTCCTATTTCCGCAAGTTCGTTTTGGGCATCATTACAATTTCTAACAAGGTTCTCTATTTGCGGCTTTACTGCATCTACCTCTTCTTGTTGCGGGAAGGCAAGCTTATACTCTAAAAGTTTTGCTTTTGTAGCCTTTTCCAAGAGAGGCTTAGATTTCCAGTTTCTATCTTTCTGCTTAACTTTTTTCTGTTGCTCTCCATTTATATGATCTAGCAATTCCCTCACTTTCAGACGATTCAGTTTTCCGATTGGAAACTCAATTTTACCCTTTAGTTGTTTTTTTCCAATCATTTCTAGTTTCCTCTGAATTTCTTCTAGAGGCGCTTGAAAAGAGTTTAATAGTTCGCGGTTTTCTTTTACCCAAGCAAGATCATATTCCAACTGTTTTTTTACGGCAGCGAAATCTTCCCAAAATATTATTACATTATTACTCTTTTTTGAAAGATTCAGCCATTTACTCAATTGCGAGAAAATACTGTCTAGATCTTTTGCTTCCCCCTCAAGTACTTCATCGGCAAATTGAGTCCGAGCAATTGCCTCTAATCGTGCTTTGCCAAGGGTCTTTTCGCGCTCATCGTCAAAGTCGACTGCTTCTTCATCATCATTCTCAACAGCAGGAACCTTCCTGTCAGCTGCTCGCTTTAACTTGAAATGCGCAGCTTCTTGTGCCAGCCCCCCTTGTACTTTTGCTTCCTCAGGCTGCTTAGAAGGAGCTTTTTTACGTGCCCGAGCTTCTACCTCCTCCTGATCAGGAATAACTACAGTTCCCCATTTTTTCTTCTCAGGTGCACTGGGCAAAGCCCCAGGAAGCGGGGGCAGTGGTGGAGGTAGAACTTCACCAAATGCAGGAGGTGGCGGCGGTGGTGGCGGCGGACCAAATGCAGGAGGTGGCGGCAGTGGTGGAGGTGGCGGCGGTGGCAAAGGAATATCATCACCCATTACTACAGGAGCCACTGTCACTTGGTTCACAGGAGTTGGTTGCGCCTCAGGAACAGTCGTCTTTTTTGGCTGTTTTTGTTCTTTTTTTTGAGCCTCTCCATTGCCTTTCAACACGTCTCCAATCAATGCCTTTTTTTCAGCCATTGAAAGGAGAGCTTCCGGAGCAGCCGCAGGCCCCTCTTGCTCTTCTATCATGGGCAGAGTGAAACTGCTTATTGGTTTTGGAGCTTCTACTCCATTAGTTTTAAGCCATTGTGCAGCTGTTTTCCGTGCTTTGCGCACGTACGGACTATTGAGTATATGCTCTATGGTAAGTGTTTCAAAGCCTCTAGCTGGTTCTCTCAAAGCAAGCTTCTCAAGCATGATCCACAAATCACCATCTAAGCTTGCCTGCACACTACCGCCATCACCGCACATCTTACTAATCACGTTTCTGATATCGAAAACATTTGCGAATTTGCTGGAGAGAAAAATAACAATCAGATTTTTAAAATGATTGTTATACTTTTCCCTCATTTCTCTATCTCCAGAAATTAAAGCAGGATTAATAATCTCGTACTGCCTCTCCAAAAGCTTTGTAAGGCCTTGCGCAGGCGTACGTTGATAATCTAACACCCCTGAAACAAGAATTGCCTCAGCAATTTTCTCTTTCTGTTTTTCAGTGGGTAAGTGTGGCTTATAGCTTAAACCACGCGCGCCACCAAGAACGTCATAGACTTCGTTAATTAGTCGGATATCACCAACATCTTTGGCCAAATTTTCATATGCCTTCAACATATCCTGATAAGGAACGGCTTCAGACTCTGAAATGGTTGCCGCCGATAAACACAGTGCAAGGGCTAATTGACGTAGTTTCATGGTAATCTCTTTATCAAATCCTTTTAATCCTTTCTTTAACAGTGACAAATAATCGTTAAAAATATCTTAATGAAGTTGGACTGGTTATAATTTAATTTCAGAATAAAGAAACGCAACAATCAACAAGCTCAGAAAAAAATATATTTGAAAATAAGATGTTCTTGATGTATATTTTTCAAAATTATACAAAAATATAGCTATATGAAGGTTATTAATAGGTCCATCTTGTCAGAATTCTGGCAAAGTCACCCCCAGGGAATGGACCTTCTTAAGGCTTGGCTTTTGGATGTGGCGCAGGAAAAATGGAACGGCCCCTCAGACGTCCTTCTAAACTTTCCAAAGGCCAATTTTTTTGATAAGGATGGCATTTGCTTTGAAATCACCTCAAGCTTTGTCCCAATTGAACGGGAAGTTTCACCAAAGAAGCCCCCTTATTATCTTTTAACGTCTGTTAAATACTCGGCCCATCTTCTGGCCATTCGCGGAGTTGACCTGTCCCCACCTGCATTTATTTCCAACCCCATCCACCTTCTAAAAGATTATCATGCATCTTCGCCCCATTCGAAATAAAGGTGATTATGACGCTGCCCTGATAAGGATTGAAAGCCTATGGCAGGCTGAGGAAGGCACGTATGAACACGATGATCTTGAAATCCTAAGCGATCTGGTCCAGCTTTATGAGCAAAGAACATGGACAGAAGATTTTCCCGACCCCATTGAGGCCTTGCATTACTATATGCAGCAACACGGTAAAACACCGCAGCAATTGTCGCTGATTGTAGGGTCCCCTCTTTTGGCTTTTAAGGTTTTATGCAAAGAGGTTCCCTTGGATCTGGAAATGATCTGGCGCATTTGCCAAACATGGAAAATACCAGCGCAGTGTCTTATAAAACCCTACAGACTTCGCCCAAAGATTGAGGAGTGACCTCTAAGGGCATACATCCTTGGGTCTATAAGTTTCGTCATGTTTGGCTAAAATTTGTTTGGCTATAAAAACACCCTTTTCATCAAAGGTGCCTTCAGCGACAACGCTTTGACCTTCCCTAAATAAATCAGGCAATATGCCCTTATAGGTCACCTTAAGGGATTGTTTCTCGTCGCTTATGAAAAAGGTGACCCCTTCCCTGCTTTTTAACAGGCTATCCTTTAGAACATGCCCGCCCAGGCGCAATACTTTCCCCCCGGAATAGGGGAACCGTTTTTCCATCCATTCGCTGGGGGTTATGAAAAAAACAATATTCTCCCGAAGGGCGCTTAAGGTAATAACCATGGCGCCTGAAGCCACTAGGAAAAGGGCAAAAAGAGACCAACCACGCTTCTTCATTTTCATAGACATTGACTCTAAAACTCCTTCAAAACAGAGTGTATGCTGCCCTTAAAAACTCTGCTACTGTCTTTTAAAGCCCTTTTTAATAATTCGTGAATTTCATCGATGGTGTCCATAATCGTCCTGGCCGCTGGTCAAAGCAAGCGCATGAACTCTAAGCTTTCTAAGGTTTTACACCCCATCGGGGGACTGCCCATCATCCGTCATGTTCTAAAAGCCATCCTTGGGGTACAGCCGCGTCAAATTATCATCGTCACATCAAAGGCACTAGCCCCTGAATTTAAAGACCACAACGTTATTATTCAGGATGACCCAAAGGGGACAGGTCACGCCGTTCAAGTCGCCCTAGAGGCCCTAGATGAAAAGACCCAGGATGTTCTGATTGTCTGCGGGGACACGCCCCTGATTCAAAGTCAAACCCTAAAAACCCTAAAGGAAAGCCAGGCTGACCTTTGTGTGGCCACAATGCGGGTTCAAAACAAGGACCATGCTTACGGTTTGGTGATTCAAGATGACCAAGGGAACCCCCAAAAGATTGTTGAATTCAAGGACGCAAACCCCGACCAAAGGCAAATTCCCCTTTGCAATGCGGGGGTTTATAAAATTAAGGCCTCTGTATTGAGGGAACTTTTGCCCCTTTTAGAAACTAAAAATGAAGCCAAAGAATATTACCTGACAGATTTGGTAGAGTTTGCACACCAAAGAAGTTATAAAACAGCGGTTGTTATCGGGGATGAAGAAGAGTTTCACGGAATTAATACCCGGCTTGACCTCGCTAGGGCTGAGGCTATTTTCCAAAACCGGTGGCGACTTCAAAAAATGCAGGAAGGTGTCACCCTTGTCCAGCCGGAAACCATCTTTCTTTCCCATGACACAAAGATTGGCGTTGATTCAAGGGTTGGCCCTTTTGTCACCTTCGGGGAAGGGGTCTGCTTAAAAGACAATGTAACTATTCTACCCTTTTGCCATCTTGAACACACAGTGGTCGAGGATGGCGGGACCGTTGGCCCATTTGCCCATTTGCGGGGAAATACAGTCCTGCACCAGGGTGCCAGCATTGGAAATTTTGTTGAGGTTAAAGGATCTAAAATTGGCAAGGGGTCCAAAGCCAAACATTTGTCCTATATTGGGGACACAGATGTGGGGGAAAAGGTCAATATTGGCGCTGGGGCAATCACCTGCAATTACGACGGATTTAAAAAATACAAAACAGTGATTGAAGATGGGGTTATGGTTGGGGTCAATGCATCCCTTGTCGCACCCCTTACAATCGGCCAAGGTTCAATTGTTGCGGCCGGCAGCACGATCACTGAATCTGTCCAAATTGATGCCCTTGCTATTGCACGCACACCGCAAACCCAAAAACCAGGCTGGGCCAAAAAATTTCGCGATAAGCAGTAGGAATCTGTTCATCCAGCGCGTCATCGTTATGAAGGGTCTTCAGGCAGTCTTTTTCAAAAATGTCTTTACAATCCCCAAAACATGCTCTTTCACCCGGCTTAGTTCATCTAGGGGAATGAAACCTTCGGTTTTTAATTCCCCTGATAAAGGCGTGGCGTGGCCTTTGTCGTATAGACTTTCTCTGAAATTCAGGAATCTGGTTTTTGAAATGGGGACCTCGGCTATATAGACGGGGCGACCCATCAGGCACGCTTCTGACATCATGCTGATGGAATCCCCTGTTACAACCAGGGCATCGGCGATTGCTAAATAGTCAAAATACGGGTTATCCCCTGTTCCATCCCAGATTTGATGGGACGTTTCCCTTAACCCTTCGGCCATAATCGCTATAAGTTCGGGCCGTGTGCGCCTTGAGGGGGTGATCAGTAAACTTCCCCCCTGATAATAGGGATGATTTGTAATAAGTTCACGCAGACGGTTGGTAAAGGATTCCATCCATTCAGCCGTATAGCGGTAATATTTGTTGTCCCCCCCAACCAAAACCACGATGCGTTTTGGAGGAAGGGATTCATATTTCTTTAAAACCTTTGGGTCATGACGAAGCTTATTTAGGTGTTCAGGGTGAAGGGGGTGAAGGGCGCCCGTTGTTGACAGAACATTCGGGCCCTTAACCCCGTCATGCAAGGGCGGAATCACAAGGTCAAAACAGGTTGATTTTATATGCGGGTTCAAAAGCACAATGGTCAAAGCATGACGCCTGAAGGTCATGGCGGCTGTCACTGCCTGACGGCCGGCAGCAATCACAACAGATGGATAGGGCTGAGTCAGCGTTCCCTGAAGCCTTTCCGGTTTTTTATGCCAATAGGCAAAATGGGGGGGCAGGTACCGCCACGGAAAGGTCAGGGAAATTTCCTTGTGCACAAAGGGTATACGATAGGCGCCTTCGATAAGTTCCGCCAACGCCTGGCACTGGCGGTAGGTTCCAACCTTTCCCTTATCACACAGGATCCAGCCTGTTTTATTTGATTGATTCATGAACTATGGCCCGCCATTAATTTGACTTCATCATAAAACCAACCAGTGAAGTTTACAATTTAACTGTTGAGATCGGATGGCATAAAAACCTTATCAAGGGTATAGACAGTGTTTCTTGGGGTGGCTATGATAAGCAAGGTTATAACAGTTAAGGAGTTTATAAATGGCTTATAAAGTTTGTGTTGCATGGATGATAAGTGCTCTTGCTCTTACGATTTCCTCTGCGATTGCGTCCCCAATTTCAAAGAAAGCATCTCTAACGTTGCCAACTAGCATCGTTTCTGAGGCAGAAGATGAAGCTGAGGCCCCAGCTGGAGAAGAGAGCGAAGAAGCTGAAGAAAGCGAAGAAGAGTAGTCTTCTATCTAAAAAGGGAACGGTTTTGACCGTTCCCCTGGTTTTTTGATGATGCATCTTCTTTTATCCAATACGGTTGCAGAAAAACCACGATCAGAGCCACACATTAATGTTGTGCTTTTGACAGAACGGTCTCGTTCTTGTTTTCCCTTAAATTTTCATGTTCCCAGTCAATTAATTTTTCACCATGATCTGACGACGCTTTCCCATTTGGCCCGTTTCAGAAAGATTGACGCGTTTTGCCTTGATCTGGATTATTTTCAAAAAGAAATCCCGCAGTTTTTATCTGAACGGTTATGCAATCCAGAATTGGCAACGATTCCCCTTTTTATCAAAGCCTCTTCTAATGAGGATATAGAAAGACTCATCCATTATCCCATCGATGATTTTTATGTAGGTGATCCAAACAGTCCAATTTTGGCCTTTCGCCTTCATAAGTTTTTAAAGCACGCCGAATCAATTGCTTTTGAAATGCATCATTCAAAGAATACGTCGGTTGAGCTAGCTTTTATGGCCTATTACGATACCTTGACGGGTCTTCCCAATCGTCAGCTTTTTAAGGAAAGAACGATGGGCAGAATAGAGAGTTTTGTGCGTGACCGGTCAATCTTTGCTTTGATGTTCATGGATTTGGATGGGTTCAAAGCTATTAATGACACGAATGATCACAAGACGGGGGATTGGCTTTTGTGCCAGGTGGCATCTCGGCTTCGCAATTGCATCAAAAGAACCGACACTGTGGCCCGCCTTGGTGGTGATGAATTTGGTATTATCCTGAACTGCATTGAAAATAAAGCTGACGCTGAAAGCATCGCAAACCGGGTGTCTTGCCGTCTAAGCGCCCCTTATAGCCACAAAGGGCAACACCTAAGGGTGCACATTAGCATTGGCATTTCTTTCTTTCCGGAAAATGGAAAATCCTATGAAACGTTGATTCAGCAGGCCGACCAAGCCATGTATGCGGCCAAGAAAAAGGGCAAGGGCCAGTTCTGCTTTGCTTGAATCTAAAAATCAAGGTCGCTGTAATGACTGGACGGGGCAAGCCCTGGAACACGGTCATGAAGGAAATTGCGGAAGGTAGGACGTGATTTAATTCGTGCGTACCAATCCTTGGCAACGGGATGTTTGTCCCAAAAAATATCCCCCATATAATCGACAACGGACAAATGGGCTGCGGCCGTCACATCGGCCAAAGAAAATTCGTCCCCCGCAAGCCAGTTGCGTCTGTCGATAAGCCACGACACATAGTCCAAATGATAATGAACCAAGCCTTGTGCCTGACGGATTGCCCCGGAATTGGGACCCGAATTGGTTTGGACTGATAAGTATCGTTTGATGTTTTTTTCCATCAAGAGAACAACGCTGACCTCCTGGGCGAATTTGGAATCAAACCAGCCTACAAGGCGGCGCACTTCTGCGCGTTGAATCAGTCCTTCGCCAATCAAGGGGCGTTCAGGGTATGCGTCTTCTAAGTATTCCGCAATGGCTGTGCTGTCACAAATGACCGACCCATTCAGGTCCACAAAAATGGGAATTTGCCCCGCGGGGTTTAGCTTTAAAAACTCTGGCCGTTTTTCCCAAAACCGTTCAATCTCTGGTGAAAAGTCCAGCTTTTTCTCGGCCAACACAAGGCGAATCTTCCTGGAATACGGACAAAGCGGATAGTGGTAAAGCGTTCGCATGGGTGGCAATTTTAAAGATTAACGACTTTTACAACTATAACAGAAGCTTACTATGGACGAAACTTAAACTTGGCGTTGTCTTCTATTCCTTATATTTCTTTCCATCTCGGCCTGCTTTTGGAAGTAAATATTTCGGATAGTGACGTAAGGGTCCAGGGAATTTCTTTCAATATCGTTTAGCGCATCAATCAATTGTGAACGACGGTTGATGACGTCCAAACCATAAAGGGCATACATCAAATATACTTGCTGACCGTATCTGTTGCCTTGGCGGTGTTTGTTGTGGACAACATAGTAAAGCGGGTTCAAGAACCAATCAGCAACCATTCCATAGGTACCACGGAAGGACGACGGGCCGACAAACGGCACCATCAGATAGGGACCTGTCTCAACCCCCCAAGTAGCCAAGGTTTGGTTAAAGGTCGTGGGTTCTGACGGAAACCCTATTTCCTTGGCCACATCCACAAGGCCAAAAATTCCAAAAGTTGTGTTGATCAAAAACCGTGAGAAGGTTTCTAAGGTTTTTTGTCCTTCCCCCTGCAAGGTATAGTTAACAACGCTTAATGGGGAAAATAGGTTGTCGATGAAATTCGTAACGCCATCCTTGACGGGGGATGGTAAAATGCGGTCGTACCCAATGGCAAGCGGCTTTAACAGGATTCCATCAAGGACCCTGTTAAAATTGAAAAAGATGCGGTTCATGGGCTCCAACGGGTCAGGTTCTGCCATTTGTTGATCATCATCAAAGCTTTGTGCCCACCAAGCATTCGATTTTTCCAGATCATGAGAGGCCAAATTTTCTGCACCCGGAGTCATGGAAGCTGGCAGTGACATATCGAAAGAAAAGGCACCAGGGGCTAGGGCCAGGCTTGCCAAAAGAAAAACAATTTTGAACACAAAGGGAACCATTTTAAAATGAGTTACATTAAATTTATCAAAAATAACGCCGTGTGCAAGGTTTAATTTCATGCCTTTCGATCGTCATCCCTGTGACGATCCAGGAAATTGGCTGTTTTCTAGATTGCCACGCTTCGCTCGCAACGACGCTGAATGGATTTAATCATCACCCATCTTAAGGGCTGCAATAAAGGCGCTTTGGGGAATTTCCACATTTCCGAACTGACGCATACGCTTTTTACCCGCTTTTTGTTTGTCCAAAAGCTTACGTTTACGGCTGATATCACCCCCATAACATTTTGCCAAAACGTCTTTGCGCAAGGCCGAAACAGTTTCACGGGCAATAACCTTACCCCCAATGGCTGCCTGAATGGCAATTTTAAACAATTGCTGGGGAATTAGTTCCTTTAAACGGGAACACAAAGAACGCCCCCTTGATTCTGCGCAGGTCCTATGAATGACCAAAGACAGGGCATCCACAGGTTCTGCGTTGACAAGGATGTTAACCTTGACAAGGTCGCCTTCCTGATAGCTATCGATTTGATAGTCAAAGGATGCATACCCCCGGCTGACCGATTTTAAGCGATCATAAAAATCAAAGACAACCTCGTTCAGAGGTAAACGATACACAACCATGGCCCGATTACCGGCATAGGTCAAATCAATCTGCTCACCCCGTCTGTCTGTACACAAGGTTAAAATTGATCCCAAATATTCGTCTGGAACTAAAATCGTGGCCTTAATCCAGGGTTCCTCAATTCGGTCAATTTTGACAACATCGGGCATATCAGCTGGGTTGTGTAATTCCATAACCTTGCCATTTGTCATGTGCAGACGGTAAACCACGCTGGGGGATGTTGTGATCAGATCAAGATCAAATTCCCTTTCCAAACGTTCCTGGATAATCTCCAGATGCAAAAGGCCCAAAAAGCCGCACCTGAACCCATACCCCAAAGCCGCAGAACTTTCTGGTTCAAAATGAAAGCTGGCGTCATTCAGGTGCAATTTTCCAAGGCTTTCACGCAGTTTCTCAAAATCAGCAGCATCAACGGGGAACAGCCCGCAAAACACAACGGGAACAGACGGTTTAAAACCAGGCAAAGGTGTTTCAGTTGGCCGCCTTTCCTCGGTGATGGTGTCACCAACCTTACAGTCCGCAACGTGCTTGATGCTGGCTGTGATAAAACCAATTTCGCCTGGTAAAAGCTGGTCCACGATTTCTTTCTTGGGCGTGAAATATCCAACCCTGTCAACTTCGTAAGAAGCCTCGGTATTAATCATCCGAATCTTCATGCCGGCTTTCAGGGTGCCATCCACAATACGCACCAAAATCATTACGCCCAAATACGCGTCATACCAACTGTCAACTAGCATCGCTTTCAAAGGGGCCTTTGCAGCCTGATCACCAAAATCACTTTTGGGAGCTGGAAGGCGCTGAACAATAGCCTCTAGAACGTCTTGAATTCCAATGCCGGTTTTGGCTGAAATAAGAACGGCATCCTCTGCCTCCAAACCAATCACATCTTCAATTTGGGTCTTAACGCGCTCTGGGTCTGCGGCGGGAAGATCAACTTTATTTAGGACAGGGATAATTTCATGGTTATTTTCAATGGCCTGGTAAACGTTTGCAAGGGTTTGCGCCTCAACGCCCTGGCTTGCGTCAACCACAAGCAAAGACCCCTCGCACGCTGCCAAGGACCGGCTAACCTCGTAGGCAAAGTCGACGTGGCCTGGCGTGTCCATCAGATTTAAAATATAGGTCTTGCCATCCTTGGCTTTGTAATGCAGACGAACAGTTTGCGCCTTAATGGTGATGCCCCGTTCCCGTTCAATGTCCATTGAATCCAGCATTTGCTGCTTCATATCTCTGGTTTCAACAGCGCCGCAGTATTCAATCAATCGATCAGCTAAGGTTGATTTCCCGTGATCAATGTGGGCAATAATGGAAAAATTTCGAAGTGCGTTTATGGTCATGCGTTTCTTAAAACTCCGCCACATGTTTTTTGGACAGCCTCAACCAAGGCAGCGCTCAAGGTTATAAGGTCTGATTCACTTAGGGTTCTATCCAAGGCCTGAAGGCGGACCTGAATACCCATCGATTTTTTACCCGCTGGCAATTTGTCCCCCTCGTAGACATCGAAAATCTGAATGTCCTGAATCAAGGTTTTGTCGACCTTTTGAAGGGTCCGTATCATCAGATCTGCTGTTACAGTTTTGTCCAAAATAAATGCGAAATCCCGTGTTACGGACTGATAGGGTGACAAACTTAAAGGGGTTGTTTTGCGTTTTATTGAGGGCGGCAAAGCATCCACAAAGACTTCAAACCCCACAACAGGGCCGTCAATTTTGAAATGTTCTAAGACCTCTGGGTGAATTTCCCCAAAATAGGCAAGAATCTTATTTCCCTGCTTTAGGGCACCCTTTCGTCCCGGATGATAATAATCTGGCGCCCCTGTATCGATTTGATACGCATTAACGCCCATTGCTTCCAAAACAGACAACGCATCCGCTTTAGCATCATAAACATCAACCTTGCGGGGGGCACCCGCCCAGTGCACCGGCCCCGTTAAGACGCTTCTGACGCCAGAGGCCATACGTTCTTCTTTTAAACCCTGAGCCGCTTCTTGATACACAGAGGTCACTTCAAAAAAGGCTGAATTGTATAAACTCTTGCTTTGGTTGTAAGCAATCGCTTTCAAATGTTCAGGCAAAAGACTTGGCCGCATCACAGCCATTTCCCCAGAAAGGGGCGCTGCTAGAGGAACGCCTTTTCCGAAAAGATTTGCAGTCTCAGCCTCAATAAACGACCAGGTGTAAATCTCACTCAGGCCCCGATTAGAAAGCACACCCCTAATAACTTTAGGCTTATTGAAGTCAAGATTTTGCCCTTTAAGGGGAAGCGATGTGGTGGGTAACTTATCGTACCCTTTTATGCGCAAGATTTCCTCTATCAGGTCAACGTCTAACTGAATGTCATGACGGAAACTTGGCGGAACCACTGTAATTTCAGTCAGGGAACAACTGATAATCTTAAAGCCCAATGACCTTAAAATCGCCTCCGCTTCCTCTAACGAAAGGGATTCATCCCCTGTATAACTGTCAAGTTTGGTTTTTGTCAGGGAAACTGAATTTGATGGAAGATTAGCAGTTCCAACCTGAACGATCTGACTTGCCTTGCCCCCGCAGTGCTCTAAAATATAAGCAGTTGCAAGATCAAGACCCAAAATAACATCGCCTGGATCAACGCCGCGTTCAAAACGGGTGCGCGCTTCACTTAGAATATTCAGGCTTTGACCCGTTTTCGCAATTCGAACAGAATCAAAATAGGCTGATTCCACAAAAACACGGGCCGTTTTTTCTGTGCAACCCGAGGCCTTTCCGCCCATAACACCCGCCAAAGACAAAATACCCGAAGCATCGCTGATGGTAATCATTCCCTCTTCAAGGGTGTAAATCTTATCATCAAGGGCTTCTAGGGTTTCACCGGGCTGAGAGGGCCGAACAGTCATCTGTCCATCAATTTTATCTGCATCAAAAACATGCAGGGGCCTTCCGATATCAAGGCTGATATAATTCGTCACATCAACCAAGGCAGAAATACATTTTTGCCCAACAGCCCTAAGGCGACTTTGCATCCAAGCCGGACTTTCTTTGTTTTGAACCCCGTCAATAACGCAGCCCGTGAAATGGGAACATCCAGGGTCCGCGACAGTAACCGTGATAGGGCACGATGAATCCCTTGTAACGGCCGGCATTTTTAAAGGTTTTAGTGTTCCAAAGCCAAAGGCCGCAAGGTCCCGCGCAATTCCCCGCACAGAAAAGCAGTCGCTTCGGTTTGGAGTTATACTAACATCAATCACTGCGTCATTTAGTCCCAAAACAGGGGCCAAGGGTGAACCAGGCTCTGCATCCGTATCAAGGTCCATGATACTGCCATCTGACGTGTCACTTAAAAGCAGCTCTTGCTCGGAACACAGCATTCCAAAGCTATCAACGCTCCGAATAGTTCCCTTCTTAAGAGCCTGCCCACTTGCGGGGATCACAGTCCCAATGCGAGCAAAGGCAACCTTCATTCCGATTCGAACATTCGTTCCCCCGCAAACAACTTGCAAAAGGGGGCCTGTTCCATCATCAATCTGACACAAATTTAATCTGTCGGCGTTTGGATGACGTGACGCATCGACCACGTGCCCTATGACAAAATCCTTTAAGCGGTCAGCTGGATTGTCAACGTGTTCAATTTCAAGGCCAATGGCCGTTAATGCCTGAACAATTTGGGCCAGGGATTTTTCTGTTTCCAGATGGTCTTTTAACCAATTTAGGGTAAATTTCATCGCTACTTCTCTCTCAACTAACGCCGTAGTGATTCAAAAACCGTTCATCCGAATCGTAGAGAACCCGGATATCTGGCAAACCATATTTAATCATCAGCAGTCTTTCAATACCCGCCCCGAAAGCAAATCCCTGAACCTGATCTGGATCAAGGCCGCAATTCTTAAGAACGCTGGGGTGAACCATACCGCACCCTAAAAGTTCAAGCCAATTGTCCCCAGTACCAATTTTCAGTTGCCCCCCTTCCCGGCTGCAATTAACATCCAGTTCAGCGGACGGTTCCGTGAAGGGGAAAAAACTGGGGCGAAAACGGGATTTAATATCATCCACACCAAAAAAGTGCCGGCAAAAATCTGTCAGACAGCCCCTTAGGTGCCCCATATGAATCTTTGGTTCCAAAACTAATCCTTCCAGTTGATGAAACATGGGTGTGTGCGTCGCATCAAGGGCGTCACTTCGGTAAACGCGCCCAATGGAAATAATCCGAAGTGGCGGCTTTTGGTGAGCTAGGGTTCTGATTTGCGCCGTGGATGTGTGGGTGCGTAAAAGGTGCCCCGGATGATTCTTTAAATAAAACGTATCATGACTTTGGCGCGCTGGATGATGGGACGGAATGTTCAGCGCATCAAAATTGTGATGTTCATCCTCCATCTCTGGTCCGTCAACCACCTGAAACCCAAGGCTTTGGAAATAGGACTGAATATCTTGAATGACTTGGGTCAAAAGGTGAATCTTTCCGCGCCGTTCAGGTCGAACAGGAAGGGTCACATCCAGTGTTTCTTCTTGCAGGCGTACCTGTAATGCTTTTTTCTGAAGATGATCTTTTTGAACGTTTAAAAGGTCTGTCAACTGATCCCTTAGAACATTTATTTCCGCACCCTTTGATTTTCTATCCTCAGGCGCCAACTGACCCAAGGTTTTTAATTCTGCTGTGATCAAGCCCGTTTTTCCAAGCAAATGAACACGCATATCCTCAAGACTTTGAAGGGATACGCAATTCTGGATTTTGGGTTGCCAGTCTTCTAAAAGCAAGTGCTTGGATGAAACATCTGTCATAGGAAACCTTGAAAACGGATAAAAACAATAAGGCGCTGTCTTCTTAAGATTTCAAGATAGACAAACGCCTTAAAAATAGTACGGGCAAGTGACCCTAAGCAGCAAGTGCTTTTTGGGCCTTTTCAACCAAGGACTTGAAGGCCTCAGGCTGATTCATAGCCAAGTCTGCCATAATCTTGCGATCAACTTCTACGCCAGCTTTGCTTAAACCGTTAATGAAAACGGAATAGGTCAAGCCTAATTCGCGCACAGCGGCATTGATACGTTGAATCCAAAGCCCCCTGAAATCGCGCTTTTTATTGCGGCGATCACGGTAGGCATATTGAAGAGCTTTTTCAACTTTTTCAACAGCAACCCGGTAACAGGTACTGGACCGACCACGGTACCCCTTTGCCATTTTAAGAATTTTTTTGTGGCGTGCATGTGTTGTGACACCGCGTTTAACACGTGACATTGAGGACCTCCCTTATACGTGAAGAAAATAGGTTTTGACTTTTTTGGCATCGCTTGGGTGCATGATCGTTGTTCCGCGCGCATTTCGAATCATCTTATTGCTGCGCTTGATCATTCCGTGGCGTTTACCCCGTTGTCCCATTTTCACTTTTCCGGAGCCGGTTAAACGAAAGCGCTTTTTAGCGCTACTTTTTGTTTTCATCTTGGGCATTTTAAACTCTTTTCTTTAAACTTTATAAAACACAATTTCCGCAGATTAGGCATGCCCGAAACTTTTTTATTGCAAGTTTCTAGCCACGCTGCATGGCAGTAACTCTATACGATTCCAGAACCCAAAGTCAAGGCATTGCTTTATTCCCCAAAATATTAGAAGATTTAAGAGAATTGGAATGATCTATCGGGTTTTTGTATGGAAGATAGCACAAATCAGGATTCACAATTGGGGCAAACAAACCTTCTTACAAGGGAAGTGTCCATTCTCAAAGTCCAAGAAGAAATGGCCCAAAAGCAGCTTTTTGAGGAAACGAAACGACAGGAAACTTTTTTCGCAGCAGGGCCCTCAGAAATGAACAATCACCAATCCAACTTTTTCACCTCAACAGGTCACTGTCATTAGACATAAGGCGTTCTAAAATATTCCAAAAATTTCTCTCTCAGGTACTCCCTAAGAGGCTTATTATACTTTTCAAAAACCTCTACCTTTTCTACATCGGTGATCGTTGGCTTTGGTTGCCCATACCCCCCTTTACCTGCTTTAACTTTGATAGCACATTTAAGATCCCTGTCAGTTGTAGAAAAATAAAACCAACAGCTATCATAGTCATAGCTATTATAGTTCACAGGATGCCCGCGAGTAAGTTTCTGAAAGTCTTGAATAGCCCTCTCTTTTACTGCCTTTTCAATAAGGGCAGCTACATCCTCGCTAAAGCTATCAGCCAGTCTTTCTTTTCTAGCTTTTCCTTCAAGGGCAGGCAAAAGGTACAAGAGGTCCTTAGGAGATTCTTCAATTTCCCCTAATGTGGTTTGGTGGCCTTGACTCTTAGTCCACTTAAGATATTCAGGAGCAAGCCAATAAAGAATAAAACCATCGATTGCATTCCCAATGAAGAAGTTATCTACCTGGATCAACTCATTGATAGTGCCAGAAAGTTTTAATTTTGCCTTTTCTGTAGGGTTTTCAACACGCAAGGCTTCTTTTTCCTTTCCGAGCCAAGTTGTTACGGGACTTAACAGCGAACCAGTACAGTGCTGCTCCTTTTGAGCAATACTGGAAAAGAAGGCCTTTTCTATACCCTGGTTCTTAGCAAAAACATAGGCATAAACAAGGGTTTTATAAAACTCTTTCCAAATTTTTTGAACGTTTTTTCTAATAGTGGCAATATTGTACTTATTACTACGAACATCGTCTTGGCTAACAAGGTCATAAAACCAGATAAGATTTCTAACAGTTTTTCCTTCTCTCGACATTTTTGCTTCTACTGCTTCATTAAGTTTCTTATAATCGAAAGAAAAGAATTTGCCTGTATAGTCTTGGGGACGCCCATCGAAAGCTGGAAGTGGGCGAGAGGACCCTGATTCATCAACAGTGACATTTATGCAATCAAGCAATCTAGGATCTTGGACAGTAACCACGAAATTAATAACATTAATGGCTCCCTGTCGCCGTTTGACCTTCTCATCATATTCTGTTTTCTTCGCAGTTTCTTTACCCATAGAATCGTAAGATTCTCCCCAGGAAGGCACCGGTAATGGACAATACTTTTCCAAATCTCTCGTAATATCCCTATCAAACTCTGTTGGATTTTTGACATACCGGTCATAAAGGCTTTGATTTTCAGGTTTGAATTTAAAGTCATCTCCACTTGGGTCAGCCATCGGTGATGATGCAACAGGCTTTTTAACAGAAACAGGTTCTTCCAGAGAAAAACTGCCTAGTTTACTTTTGAGAAGCGCTTGTATTTCGGTTCCCTTAAGAACCTCTCGAACTGTGGGCATGCCCGCCGCCACAACACTTAATTTTTTAATAGCCGCCTCAGCATCACTATTCAAAACCTTGACCTGTTTTTTCACTATGTAGTACATAGAGGCCAGCATGGTACGGCATATGGAAATGTGTTTTTTTAACATGCTTTCATTAAAAGCACCCCCGGCATGTTTTAGGTCATAATTGGGTAACACGGGTTCAATGTCACTCCCCTGATCAATAATCCCCTGGGCGGTGCTCATCAAGAACTGAACCATAGTTTTTCTTTCGTCAAGGGTGGCCTTTCGCTTTCCCCCAAAGGACCCTGACATAATGCGGTGGGTGGCACTTGTCACTTGATCTTCAAGGCTGTTTATCATTGAAAACTTTTGGAACCCGTCTTCGGTTAGGGCCATATCTCCCCGCACATCAGAAGGGAATTTTTTCCCAATTTGTGTTCTTGCCCTTTCCAAAAGGTCAATTGCAGAAAGTCCAAAATTCTTTTTAAGGGGCGGAAGATATCCACCGAATAGCCTGGTTTCTCTGTTTAGCTCTCCAAGTAACTCTTGGTATCTTGCTTGGGTAGGTTTTTCTATAAGGTTTTGAAGCTCTGTCTTTGCCGCCGGCGTTCCTTGCTGAGCAAAATGACCCACAATCGTCAAATATCCTTCAAATATTTCAGGTTCATCGTTTTGGGAAAGTCTTTGGCGTTTTAATCGACTGAAATATTCCTTACGTGCTTCACCGAAATCCCAGGAGATATCGCTGTTAACACCCATGGCAGTTCCAATACCATCAAAGCCAACCGACGCAGCATAGGCCGTTTGAAGGGCAAAAAGGATTCCTATTACTAAAAAACGCACAACCATACTGTCCCCAGTCATTTCACTATAACTTTTTTTTCTAAAGTACTACTATTTAGTTAACATGAAGTAAATAGTGCGTTTATATGATTTGACTGAACACGACTGAACTAAGCAATAATATCAGGTCTTAGAACGCTGTTTATTTTTGTGATTTTTTCTTGAAGGGCCGTTCTTTGTTTCTTCATACGATAAAATCGCATGTCAATCGTCCCGACGGGGGCCTTTTGCAAACGACCCATTTCCCGTTCAATCTGGGATTTTTCCTGATTCACGACAAGAAGCTCGTTCCGTAGGTTTTGATCACTAGAGAAGTTCATCATTTCCATTTACGACCTCCTTGATTTTTGTTCATGTATAATTTGGACTTTTTCGCAAAAAAATCAAGTAAAAAAGTAAAAAAATCGTTAAGACTTCCTGGGAAAAAACTGCCATTCTGCAAAAAAAGATGTTAAGGTGGGGGCGTCTTCTAAAAGCATATAAGTTGAGAGTTTAGGTTCATTTTATGACAGCGTCCACAACCCTTGTTTCTGATGTAAAACCCGTCCCAATTGAAGAGGAAATGAAGCGTTCCTACCTCGATTACGCTATGAGCGTTATCGTATCTCGCGCCCTGCCCGATGTCAGGGACGGACTAAAGCCGGTCCATCGCCGAATCTTGTTCGCCATGAAGGACGCCGGGAATGATTACAACCGACCCTACCGCAAATCAGCACGCGTGGTTGGAGACGTCATGGGTAAGTATCACCCCCATGGAAACGCCCCCATTTACGAGGCAATGGTTCGCCTAACACAAGATTTTAGCTTAAGATTACCCCTTATTGATGGACAGGGCAACTTTGGGTCCATGGACGGAGACCCAGCGGCAGCAGAACGTTACACAGAAGCCCGTTTAAGCCGCGCCGCCCACGACCTTTTAGAGGACATCGATAAGGATACCGTTGATTTTCAATCAAACTATGACGAAACTTTGGTTGAACCAAAGGTTCTGCCTGCCCGCTTTCCAAACCTACTTGTCAATGGAACAAGCGGCATCGCTGTGGGTATGGCCACCAGCATTCCAACTCACAATTTGGGGGAAGTCATTGATGCGTGTTGCGCCCTGATTGACAATCCAGATCTATCTTTAGTTGAACTGATGCAGATTATTCCCGGCCCCGACTTTCCAACAGGCGGAACCATCATGGGCCGTCAAGGAATTATGGAAGCCTTTCGAACAGGCCGAGGGAGCATAAGGGTTCGGGCAAAAACAAGCATTGAAACCGTCAGAAATGAACGAGAAGCCATCATTGTTTCTGAAATGCCCTTTCAGGTCAACAAGTCCAAGATGATCGAAAAAATTGCCGAATTGGTCAAGGAAAAGATTATTGAGGGTATCAGTGACCTTCGCGACGAATCAGACCGCGATGGCGTCCGGGTGGTTATTGAACTAAAGCGTGACGCGGTTGCAGATGTGGTTTTAAACCAGTTGTACCGTTATAGTTCTTTGCAAACGGGTGTCAGTTTTAACATGCTAGCGCTTGTTCATGGACGCCCTGAGCAACTTTCCTTAAAGCAAATTTTAGCGGCCTTTTTAGACTTCCGCGAGGAAGTTATCCTGCGCCGCACCCGTTTTGAACTGTCCAAAGCCAGAGAAAAAGCCCATATCTTACTTGGCTTTGCAGTCGCTGTTGCCAACATAGACCCCATCATTGCCCTAATCAGAGCAGCCTCGGACCGCGTGGAGGCCAGAGAGCAGTTGATGGACCGCAGCTGGGATGCCACAGTCATAGGCCCCCTTCTGGTCCTAGTTGACGAGGTTTCAGACAGCCAGACCTATAAACTGACAGAAGCCCAGGCTCAAGCGATTTTGGACCTTAGGTTACATCGCTTGACAGGTTTAGAGCGGGATAAGATAAAATCTGACTTAGAAGAAATCATGGCGGAAATCCAAGAATACCTAAGTATTTTGGCATCCCGTCAAAGGGTTCTTGATATTCTGCGAGATGAATTGATTCAGATCAAAACCCAATTTCCAAGTCCCCGCCGCACCGAAATCGAAGATGGCGAAGCCTCTGTCGATATGGAGGATCTGATCCAGCGGGAAGACATGGTCATCACCGTTAGTATGGGCGGCTATATTAAAAGAGTTCCCCTTTCAACCTATCGTGCCCAAAGGCGCGGGGGGCGCGGTCGTTCCGGCATGACCACCAAAGACGAAGATGTAGTCAATGATGTGATCGTCGCCAACACCCATGACCCTGTTTTGTTCTTTTCCACCCTTGGGAAAGTTTACCAAATGAAGGCATACCGCTTGCCACTTGGAACGCCGCAGGCACGGGGACGGGCCATGATTAACCTTCTGCCTTTGTCACCGGGTGAAACCATTTCAACCGTTTTGGTGTTGCCGTCAGAAGCTGAGGGGCAAGAACAGTTCTTTATGTTTGCAACCTCTCTTGGAAATATCAGACGGAACAAAATTGAAGACTTTAAGAATATTCCTTCAAATGGAAAAAGGGCTATGCGTTTGGATGAAGGGGAATCCTTGATTTCTGTCATGCTTGCCCTTGACACGGACGATGTCATGCTTTCAACCAGAAATGGCCTTTGCAACCGTTTTAACGTTACAGATGTTCGTATTTTCGCTGGACGAGATTCAAATGGTGTCAGGGGTATTCGCCTGCAAGAAAACGACCAGGTGATTTCCATGGCAATTCTGGATCAAGGTAAACTTGCCACAGAAGAGAGAGATGCTTATTTAAGCCAAGCCTTTAAACTAAGACAAGGTAACCAAGCAGATGAAGGATCAGAAGACCTTGAAACAGAGGAATCAGGAGAAGAAACCCTGAAACTAACACCGGAACGCTTTAATGAACTGGCAGCAACCGAACAGTTTATTTTGACAATCACAGAGCGGGGCTTTGGAAAGAGAAGTTCAGCCTATGGATACCGGACAACCAACCGGGGAAGCCAAGGCTTTGCGAGCATCGCTATGAATGCTCGTAACGGCGGTGTGGTTGCATCCTTCCCCGTGCATCCTGAGGATCAGATCATGCTGGTTACGGATAAAGGGCGCCTTATTCGTTGCCCAATCCATGACGTCCGCATAACAAGGCGGTCAGCCCAGGGTGTCATTATCTTTAGAGTCGATGACGATGAAAAAGTCGTTGCGGTCAGTTGCATTCCAGCAGGCGACGAAGATGAAACAGAAGACGTAGTAGTAGGCAGTGATGACACAACAACCCCAACCCAAGAATAAAAACATCGCAGTCCTTATGGGCGGCTGGTCCTCTGAGAGAGAGGTATCGCTGTCCTCAGGTCGGGGCGTTGTAAAAGCCCTTGAGGAACTTGGATACACAGTCAAAGCCATTGACGTTCAAAGAGACCTGCCAAAGCTTTTAGGTGAATTGACCGAATTTAAGCCAGATGTCATCTTTAATGCCTTACACGGTGTTGGGGGCGAAGACGGTGTCATTCAGGGTGTTCTTGAAATGCTTCAAATTCCTTATACCCATTGCGGCGTCACGGCATCCGCCATTGCTATGAATAAAATTTTATCCCGTAAGATTTTCCAGCATGTGGGTATTTTAACGCCGCCATGGAAAGTGATTTCTTTGGATGACCTGAAGAAGGGGCATCCTATGGACATTCCTTACGTCATTAAGCCCATTGGCGAGGGATCAAGCCGCGGGGTGACCCTTGTGTTTGGCGAGGATGATTACAAGCGTGCCCTTCAGGAATGGACTTACGGCGATAAGGTCTTGATTGAAAAATTCATCCCTGGCCGTGAAATTCATGTTGCCGTTATTGACGACGAGGCCATTGGGGCTATAGAAATCAATCCCTTTGAAGGTTTCTATGACTACGCAGCAAAGTATACGCCCGGAAAGGCAGAACACATCATGCCGGCGCCCCTGCCCCCTGAGGATTACCAAACGGCCCTTGATCTGGCCCTGAAGGCCCATAAAACGCTTGATTGCCATGGTGTGACCCGTTCCGATTTTCGCTATGATGACACCGGCGATGTCCCAAGATTTTACCTGTTGGAAATTAACACCCAACCCGGCCTAACGCCGCTTTCTTTGGTCCCTGAAATTGCTGCTTATTATGGAATTCCCTTTAAAGACCTTCTCGAGCGAAAAATTCAGGCTGCGCGATGCCATCAATAGCTTCAAAGCGAACAAGGCCTGGACGCGCCAATGCCCGGATAAACCGTCATAGACGGCAACGGCGAAGTTATCGCAGTCTTTTCCTAAGCTCCTTCCTTGGAATTCTATTGATTAGCGGCATTGGCAGCTATTTTATGGGATATCCCCAGAAAGTATTTTTTCACCTTTTGGAAAAAACGATTCACTTTTCAGGGTCATGCGGCCTTAAAATAGACGAGGTTTTTGTTGAAGGACGCCAATATTCCCCACAAGAAATTGTTCTGGGTGCCGTTCAGGCCAAAAGGGGGGACCCTATCCTTGCCTATGATCTTGAGATTATTAAGAAAAACCTTGAGAAAATTGATTGGGTAAAGTCGGCAACCGTTCAAAGGCGCCTTCCCAATTTGTTGTACATTCAAATGACCGAACGCAAACCCATCGCCCTTTGGCACCATCAACAACATTTTTTCCTGGTGGACCAAGAAGGCATTGTCATTACAAATCCGCTGGTGAACCAGTTTCAACACCTGCCCGTTGTTATCGGTGCGGATGCTCCCGTTCATGCCCCCCAGATTTTGGCTATTCTTGAAAAATTCCCTGAGGTTCGAAAAAAGCTAAGTTCACTTGTGAGAATTCGCCAGCGCCGCTGGGACCTAAGGTTGGACAACACAATTCAGGTCAAACTGCCTGAAGATAAGGTCGAGGATGCCCTTGCGAGACTTTCGCTTTTGATTGAAAAGAAAAGGATCAGCAGCGATGAAACATCAATTGTGGACCTGCGTTTGCCCAAACAAATTATTCTAAGGACTACAAAAGCAGCTGCTGTTCGCCTTAAGGTCAAGGGCAAGGAGACTTAGGGGTTGATCCCTCCCCCTCAGTAGCCCAGGACTTGATCATTCAAATATCTTGCACGGCATTTCCGGAACTCTGCGGCCCCGCACCCACAGGGCTACCAGAGAGGGACGTGCCTCTGATAAGACTCCTCAGCAAAGGGCGTGTATATTTCTCCACCAGACAGAGACTTTGGAACCCCCGTTGTGCCAGGAAAACTAAAAGGCTTTCCTGCAAGGGCCCGCACCGCAAGGTAGGCAAAGATTTGTGCCTCTAGGGCCCCGCTATTCCAGCCTATCTCATCAGCTTTCAGGATTTTTATCCCCTTATTCCGTTTCTTCAAACGCTGCTCAAGTTCAAAAAGAATGACAGGATTATTCCAGCCACCCCCAGCCAGAACCCAAAGCTGCGGAATTAGCCCTCCCAAAAGATCAAGGCTTTGGACAATAGCCTGCGCAGTGAAGGCTTCCAATGTTCGGCACGCATCTTCAATTGAAAGGCAATCCAGTTCATCGATAAGGATAAGATCGCCTATATCAAGGGCCTTTGGCGGTGGCAGTTGAAGAAAGTTTTGACCATCTCTTATAAGCGCTTTTTCAAATAAAGCTTTTAGGACACTTTCATTCACAGTTCCTTGGCTTCCATACTGACCGTCCCGGTCCATGCTTTCTTTGCCAAGTGTCCTTTGTCTGACCAAACGATCAATCAATCCATTGCCAGGGCCTGTATCAAAGCCAATCAAATCAAGTTCGTTATCGCTTTGAATCAGGCTTATGTTGGAAATCCCGCCGCAGTTCAAAACCACAAGGGGAATCTTTTCGTCCCGCCGCGCCAAAGCCAGGTGATAAAGGGGCGCAAAAGGGGCCCCCTGCCCGCCCGCCGCGATATCTTGGGATCTAAAATCAGTCACAATCATAATACCAACTTGATCAGCCAAGACTTGGCCATCGCCAACAATGACCGAAATTCCCTGGGAAGGTTTGTGATAAAAAGTCTGACCATGGTAACCGACAACATCAATTTTCTCAGCCTCGTAACCAACGACCTCCAAAAGCCTGGAAATGGTTTGCCCATGAAGATTCGTTGAATGCTGAATAACATCTTCCAGCGTTATACATTGACCAAATCTTTGGTGCAGATAAAAAGAGAGCTGCCTCACCTTGTCAGCAACATCTGTTTCAAGAAGTCCCAGTTCTTCGGCTAAGTAATCCTTAAGGCTATCCTCATAAAAGGCAGATGCTTTTTTTAAATCACCACCCTGTTTTCGGACAGCCTGCTCCGCGGCTTTTAATAAAATCTTGGTTTCTGTTGAATAAGACAAAGACGTGTGCCCTATCTCCCTTATAACGGCTTCCCCATCCGTTTCCAACAAGGCTGCATCAATGCCATCCATCGATGTTCCGCTCATTAATCCTATGCTCAGCATAAACTCTTCCCTGACTTTGAAATCATTTAAGTGGACTATATCTTAATCACAGAAGGATAGAAAGTTGCGGTTTTTATTATTGCATTCATATTTTGATTGATTTATACTTTGATCTGTTTATTTTACAAAAGAAGTAATGATGGGTAATGTCAAAGAATATTCTAAGAATCCTTTTATTTGTTCTTTTGGCCAATCCTGCCTTTTGTGTGGAGTTTGTGAGGCAAGAATACGGCCAGCGATCAACAAAGTTCTCCCAAGACAGGAACCATGCTGGGATTTTAGATCACACACAAAACATTCACCGTACGCTTACAAGCAAGATCAATCCAAAACGTAAGGCGACACTGGCTGAGAAAGAAGTGGCTTTTAAGGCCATTATTGCAAGCGTTATGATCCACGAAGATACTGTTGAAAGCTATTCCCAATACAACAGGGCCCTAAATGTATCGGCGGAGATATACACGAAACAGATAGACGCTATTAAAGATGTGTATAGCGCTGCGCGTTCCTTGAAAAAGTCATTTTTAGATAAAAAAGGTGTAAGCGAAAAATCCCTTCCCAGTGATTTAAAAACAAAAAATCTTCTAACCGAAAACTTCGTTAGCTGGTTTTGTGAGGTTTTGTCAGAACATTATGACGAATGGAGCTATTTTACAGGCCCTGCATCTCTCAGCTGGTTTAAAGAATCTTGTGATTATTATAATCAAGGTCAGCACGAGCCTTTTTCAGACAATCGTTTTCCTCAAGTAAAAAATAAAGAAGGCGAACCTATTGCTATCTATAAACAAGCTCAAAATCCCTTTTATACATACATAAATCGGCGCGCAGGTGATGAATTGATGGCTTCCTTAGTGGCCAAAAATGCCGGCCTTGGTTGCGTCAACCCCGTTATTCCGGTGAGGATAAAGGGAAAGAGAATGATGCTCGATTTTTTCAAGCCAACGGGAACACTTGAACCCTATGTGAGTCGCCCCAAAGGGCCTTCATGTAAAAACCAGGATCTTCAAGATTTTGTGGATGTTATCTCTCAGCTTTCCACGAACTTTGATTTAAAGCGCATAGGAGAGAGTTTGGATGACCTACAAATGGACCCACAGGGTGATGGAAAAATCATCCAGGATAAAAGAACACAAGTTCTTCGGTATATCAAACTCCTTCAAAGACAAGACATCATTTCCAACCAAAACCTCTTAGAGATTTTGTGGTTTTTCTATATAACCGGTCAAGTTGACATGTATTCATCGAATCTTCCCCTTCAATTAAGTGAAGATGGAAACTCGCTTAAGGTAACAGTCATAGACTATGATAGATGTTTTGGATACGAAACAAATGCAGAGGCCAAATTTAAACTGCCAGCAATCCGTTTCCTTGATCAAATGTACCAAAAGATAAATCTTACGCACATACCAGTAGCGAAAAAATTTGATGCTTCAAATCTTCGTAAAACCCTTGACCACCTCCACCCCACAAGATCCCAAAAAATACACACAGACGTTGAGGCGAAAGTAAGGCCTCTAAAAACAAAAATGGAATCCTCCCCCACTCTGATTAAATTACTGCAGGAACTTACAACAAAAATGGTGGATCGCAAGGATGTTGGTTTTTATATAGGCCCTCGCATTAAATCTCCCGATACAGATAGTCCGGATGGAAGAGTGCAAACCTACCTGACGTTTGACGGAACAAAATACAATTTCTTCCCCTATATTTTCTCAGTTACAAATGAAGAACAACTAAGGAAACAGTTTGAATCAAAAGAAAAATACACAGGCTACATCAAATTAAGAGGATATCCAGGATATTAGCTTTCCATAGCTGCCTCGTGAAAATCAAAAAGTCACGTCATCCGAGAACCTAGGCTAGCAGGGGCTTTGCCGCATAGTGAAACTTGGTCTACGGGATAATAAAACCTTTTTCATGGATGAGTATACTCCCCCCTCCCCCCAAAATAAATGTCAATAAAAACCCTTGTTGAATTTTTTGCTGCAAGGGTCTAGTTTTAGTCAACGCCCATCCTTTAGAAAATTACTTTTATGAAGCCTGATTTGACAATCGTTCTTGCAAAGCCACGAGGGTTTTGCGCCGGTGTTGATCGGGCTATTCAGATTGTTGAAAGGGCCCTTATTAAGTTTGGCGCACCTGTTTATGTGCGACATGAAATTGTTCACAATCGTTTTGTCGTTGAAAGCTTGATTGCTAAAGGGGCTATCTTTGTTGATGAACTGGACGAGGTCCCAAGTGACCGTCCCGTTATTTTCTCCGCTCATGGTGTTCCAAAGTCAGTGTCTGAGGCTGCAAAATCCCGTGAAATGATTTTTGTTGATGCAACATGCCCTTTGGTTAGCAAAGTCCACCGGGAGGTTGAGCATCATCAGTCGGAAGGGCGCATGATTCTGTTGATTGGTCATAAAAATCACCCAGAGGTTATTGGAACCATGGGTCAAGTCCCAGAGGGAAGTGTTCTTTTGGTGGAATCAGTTTCAGGCGTTCAAGAACTGCCTGATCTAAGCCACCAGGAATTGGCCTATGCAACGCAAACAACTTTATCAGTGGACGAGGCCAAGGATATTATTCAGGCCCTTCAGGCCCGTTTTCCCCATATCATGGGCCCCAGGAAAGAGGACATTTGTTACGCCACAACCAACCGTCAAGCGGCGGCTAAAAAGGTTGCGGAGACTGTCGATGCGATGATTGTGATTGGTGCGCCTAATTCGTCCAATTCTGTTAGGCTAGTTGAAGTTGCCCGTCAAAATGGCTGCGAAAAAGCACGCCTTTTCCAAAGAGCGAAGAATATTGAATGGGAATGGCTTGGGGATGCCAAGCGCCTTGGAATGACGGCGGGCGCTTCAGCCCCAGAAGTCCTCATCGAAGAGGTGATTCAAGCGTGCCAAGAACGTTATACTGTCAAAGTTGAAGAAATTGACACGGTTGAAGAAAATATTGTTTTCCATGTTCCAAAAATGTTGATGTAAGTCCCTGAAATCAAAGAAGAAAGGTTTAAAATGTCAGAATCCCTGCAAGAGTTTTTAAAGTCTCTTAACCCCGAATCCATGGTTGAGATTTACACCGATGGGGCCTGTAGTGGAAACCCTGGTCCTGGTGGTTGGGGCGCTGTGTTAAGGCAGGGAGAATTAGAAACAGAACTGTATGGCGGCGATCCTGAAACCACCAACAATCGCATGGAAATGTTGGCTTCGATCAAAAGCATTGACTGTCTTCCCCCTAAAACCCAGGTAACGCTTGTAACAGATAGTCAGTATCTGAAAGACGGGGTTACATCGTGGATGGTGAATTGGAAGAAAAATGGGTGGTTAACCAGGGACAAAAAACCCGTCAAAAATAAGGATTTATGGGAAAGGTTAGATGTCTTGGCCCAAATGTACACCATTCATTGGAAATGGGTGCGCGGCCATAGTGGCCATCCAGAAAATGAGCGGGCTGATGCTTTGGCCCGTAAGGGAATTATTGCCCAGCGGATGGCGATGTAAAATTTATGAGTTGTTTTATTACCTTTGAAGGTGGAGAGGGAACTGGCAAAAGCACCCAATCCCAGCTTTTAGCGCAGCGTCTTTTGAAAGAAGGCAAGGATTTGGTTTCAACGCGCGAGCCGGGGGGCAGTCCTGGCGCTGAATTGATTCGGAGCCTTTTGTTGACGGGGGCTGCAGACAGATGGGTCCCGATGAGCGAAGTCCTAATGATGTACGCAGCGCGCGCAGACCATTTTCAAAAGCTGATTCAGCCAGCCTTAGAAAAAAGACAGTGGGTTATTTGTGATCGTTTTGCCGATTCAAGCATGGCGTACCAGGGGTATGGGCGTGGCTTGGACCTTAAATTTTTAGATACCCTTTACAAAAAAGTGATTGGGAACCAAAAACCCACCAGGACTTACGTTTTTGATCTTGACCCCTGCATTGGTTTGGAAAGATCGAATCGTCGTCTTAGCCAAGGGACACAGGTTCATGTGGAAGGGCGTTTTGAATCCTTGGACCTTGATTTTCACAAAAGGGTCCGGGAAGGCTTTTTAAAAATAGCCTACGCCGAACCCGATCGTTGCAAAATCATTGATGCATCTTTGTCCCCCCAGGAAATTCAAGGCATCATTTGGCAGGATACTTTAGATACGCTTTAAGGTTCAAATAGATCCGTACAACTTAAGCATCACAGGTATAGCCATTGCAAGACTTCCAAGTATCGTTAGGGGTAATCCCCACTTTACAGTGCAACTGGCGTCGGTACGGGACGATGTTTTTTCGTCGTCAATTGAAATTTTGGTGTCTTCTCCCTTGTTTTGCGAGTAGGCAGGCAACATTGCTTTTCCCGTTGGGTTGTTAAATCCTTCGGGGCATCCGTCGTCTACTGCGGTAGCACAACCAATTTGGGTCAAAACCAGGATTGCTAATAACAATAAATACTTCATAAAACAAAATCTCCTTTGATGAATAATCTCTAAAAGGTCAGAGTAACTTGGGATGCGCCTACGATAAGAAATCCATTCCTTGCATCAAACCCACTTTTTATCTCTTCATATAGGTCATAATTGTCTTCTATGGAACAGAAAGTTACCTCAGCTTGATGAGGGCTAAAGCCCCCATGAATGCTTATTGGGCCGCCATTTGGACTTTTAATCTGAATTTTTTTAACAAGGTCAGCGCGATGGGGATCAGCCTCTAAAGTCAGGGACCCAAGACCCTTAAAGTAAGCACTATTAAAGTCTTGGCTAATGATAGCATGTAAGGTGACATCCGGTCTGGCCAGAATTTTGTGTTTTCCGTGCCCTTTCGCAATTGGCTTCCACTCTAGTACTGTTCTTGTTTCTAAGACCTTTAGGGGATCGGTTTTTTCATCTACGATTAAAGCTTCTTTTCCTTCGAGGAAGTTTTCATGGAAAGTAAATTTTGACCATCTGATGCGCAATCCTGTTTCTTCTGAGGAAAAGAAAAATTTCATGGGGCTGCTGCTTTTTGGGGCACCAACCATAAAGTTTTCACCTTTTTTTATGTCATCATACGGGACAAACGTTTCTGTAGAATTCGAACATTGCGCCCAAACCAGGGTCATCAGCAACAGTAGGCACCTCATAAAATAAATATAGTAAAATCGACACAAATTAATAGACATTTTAGATTAGTTATGCCATATAAATTGTTATGGCAAGAGCATATTCAATAGACCTTAGAGATAAGGTTATTTCTTTTGTTTTCCAAGGG
>Ga0007854_10000369_pt1 | contig 29428 bp, 31 predicted proteins | sample CryBogCBH12Aug08_FD_60382 | JGI IMG/M metagenome (GOLD analysis project Ga0007854, IMG submission 60382) | Freshwater microbial communities from Crystal Bog, Wisconsin, USA - CBH12Aug08 | ecosystem: Environmental > Aquatic > Freshwater > Lake | place: Crystal Bog, Wisconsin, USA | collected... | reverse complement strand
TAGGGAATAGGGAACAGGGACTCTTGTTTTTAATGATACTTTTTTAAATACCTTCTCTCAAAAAGGAATAACTGCAGTTACTTCTATTTCAATCAACGCCCTATCCTCGACCAAGTCTGATACAAAAATGCAACTCATTGAGGGGAAATTTTTCCCTATTACATTTTTGTAGACTTCGCCGATTTCCTTAAGTTTAGCTATTTACAACTCTTTTTTAACGATAGACCAATTCTATTAGCGCCAATTGAGAAATAGTTGACCTTGAAAGCTAATTGACTAATTGTTGTTTGAATGCTCTTCTTTCCATGCATCATAACTTGGTATTGTCATCTCAAAATGATCTCTTGTTTTCGTATAAAGCGATCCAAACATACGTCCTATTGGAAAGTATTTGTCTGGGTTAATGTAGTAGGTTTCTAAATCTAATAATTCATCCCGAACGTGCATCATCAAAATTTTCGCAACCACGATATGTCTGTCAGGACTAATTTGAAGGAAAGTAATTTTTTCACATTCAAACGCTACAGGTGCTTCAAGAATTCTTTTAGCCTTAATCAGCTCTGAGGGAACTAAGGTTAGACCTGCCTGGGTAGTTTCAGAAACATTTGAAGGAAAATCAATCCCGCATATAACCATTGATTTAGCTATCGACTCGTCAACCATATGAACAACGAACTCCCCGTTTTCCATTATATTTATGGTTGTGTCCTTTAAAGCCTTATTGCTCCTTTTAGTTTCTAACCCAATGACTAAAGCTGGTGGATTTTCTCCCATAACATTAAAAAAACTGAACGGAGCTGCGTTGTCACCATTAGTGGCAGAATAGGTGCTCACTAATGCAATTGGCCTAGGTACAACAGTTGAGGAGATGAGTTTATACTGGGTAGCGGGTGGAAGAGAGTTGATATCAATTTTCATTATTTTCTTTCATTTTATATACAAAATTTTAATCCTTGCAAAACATGAGTATCTCTACACAACTTCTCAAAGAAATCAGTGAGCAAATAGCTTTTTACTCAGTGACCCCACAAAGAGCTGAAGAATTAGCAAATGAACTCAATCAACTTCATAAAACAGTCGAGGAGACCGCTCAGATTCTTAAGTTCGATGATGAACCAATCGGGTTTATAGCTTACTTGGAGAAAACTTCAAAATGAGAGGCACACAATCAGATCTTACTGAATACAGTTTAACTGAGATTTCAAAAGCAATTGTATCCAGACAAGTCAGCTCATTGGAGGTCACCAAAGCATGCTTAGAGAAAATTAACCTTTGGCAAAATTCTCGTAATGCATTTATTAAAATTGATGAGCAATCCGCAATCGAGCAAGCGGTATTGGCTGATCAAAAACTATCTATGCCTTCTTTTACCCCCCCTCCGTTGCACGGTGTACCTCTTGCACACAAAGATATGTTCTACCGCGAAGGTCAAATCAGCACATGTGGAAGTAAAATTAGAAGAAATTGGGTTGCAAATCAAACTGCAACCGTACTTAAACGCTTGGACTCAGCAGGTGCCCTCACGTTAGGCACACTTAATATGTCTGAATTTGCGGGAGGTCCTACTGGACACAACATGCATTACGGGCACTGCTCAAGCGCATATAACGCTTTATATATTGCAGGTGGATCCTCAAGTGGCTCAGCTTCTGCTGTAGGGTCGCGTTTGATTTTTGGATCCTTGGGATCAGACACTGGAGGCTCTATCCGAATGCCTGCGTCAGCCAACGGTGTACTCGGTCTGAAACCCACCTATGGCCGTATCAGCCGCTTTGCAGCAATGCCGCGTTCATGGAGCTTAGACCATGTGGGGATTATTGCACGCACAGCAAGAGACTGCGCTAAGATTTTACAAATCGTAGCTGGCGAGGATAGCTTAGATCCCACTGCAAGCGCTCACACCGTTCCAAATTACGAGGCTCATTTAGAGCAATCAATCAAAGGACTTAGAGTAGGTGTACTTAGTGACACATTTCTATCTAACCTTGATTCTCAAGTTGCGAGTGTTTTAGAGAAAAGCTTACAAATTTTAAAGAATTGTGGTGCCGTTTTGATTCCAACTCGATTGGCTGACATGTCCAAATTATTCAAAGTCGCAGAAACCATCATAAAATCAGAGGCAGCGAGTATGCATGGGCCTTGGCTTAAAAGACATAGGGAAGACTATACCCCTTTATTCAGGTCCAGGATTGAGGTGGGTCTCATGATTCCTGCAACCCAGTACATTAACGCTTTGAGATTACGTCAGCATTTGACTCAGGAGTTCATGAGCCATACTATGCAAGACATTGATCTTTTGCACCTGCCCTGCATTCCCTATCCACTCCCCACTCTTGCCGACTCGGATATAGATACAAGTGGTGATGCGGTCAGGGCCTTGATTGGACAAATGTCTCAATTCACTCGACCTATTAACCTGCTTGGGTTGCCTGCCATGTCAATCCCGTGCGGTTATTGTCAAAACGGTCTACCTTTAGCCTTTCAACTCGTTGGGAATGCATTTAGTGAAGAACTATTGCTGCGGGTGTCCCACCGCTTTATGAGCGAAACAGAATATCATCATCGATTACCTATTTTGTAAGCTTATTCAATTTCGATGCGAAGGTAAGATCTTTTAAAGAAAGAAGTTAACGTTTTCTGAGATCCAATGAGAATAGTCCGCTAGGGCTAGGTCTTGTGTAAAAACTGGTTTGAAACCTATAAGCTCATACAGTCTTTTTGAATTCAATGATGCTCGGTCCCTAGGATCGTGAATCACAATATTTGGAGCCTTATCCTTAAATTCGAATTGCCACTCAAAAGAAGGATATATTGTTTTAAGTTTACTGCAGAAATCTATGAGGGTGTTATTCCAGTTTGTGTTACTAGAAAGGTTATAAGCTAAATTTTCTCTAGCATTACTAATTAGATTCGTTTTTAGTAAGGTGGCCAAACATATTGCCAAGTCTTTATTGTAAATTAGCTCACGTCTAGGGTATACGCAAGGCAGAATAACCTCCCTCCTTTGCACGAATAATTTTGAGATTTGTGCAAAAGGACTAATAAGATCGCGGACCCCACTCTCATATTCCCAGGGGCCAAATACCGATCCAATTCGCACTATGATACTGTTTAAACCTAATCTATCGCTTAACCTTAGCACTGATCGCTCAGCCGCATATTTACTAATCGAATAGATACTATCAGGCAAGGCGGGAGTCAACAATTCATCGACCTCATCTAGATCATAAAGACATTGACCATAAACCGTTAATGAGCTTGGATAGATAAACCTTTTAACCTTAGCACGACTAGAGGCATTTACAACGTTGATTGTTCCCAATAAATTCACTTTAAAAATTTGATCTGCGTGGTTCAACTCTCTATCAAATCCAGAGGTGATTGCGGCACCATGAAACACACGATCAATGACATATTCAGAAAATACTCTCTCAACTTGCGATAATTCTGTTACATCCCCGAGTTCAATGTGTAAATTTTTAGAAATTAAGTGCTTCCATTTATCTAAAAAGATCTGGGGAGGGGGTTGTTGATCCAACAAAACAATATTTTGTTGTTGCAGTATTAACTCCTCTGCTAAACACAGACCAACAAACCCTGAGGCACCTGTAATCAAGGTCGCCATCAATAGGCTCTGAGGGTTATAAATTTGTCTGTTAACACATTAAACTACTGTACCAGGTGGAAGAGTATTACAGTAATCAAATATTTCACCCGGTCTAGTGAACCAAATTTGCTCACGCTTCGCATGTTGAACAATATGCTCCACGGCTTTGCGAAGTGAATAAAGGCGATGAGGTTGACCCACAATCATAGTATGCAAGGCGATCCCTAAAACCAAAGGTTGATTATTAGACTGTCTTAGCATCTCTTCAAACTGATGGACTATCATTTCAGCAAATTCAGCTCCTGTGTGATGTCTAACCAAAACTTGTGGAGAATCGTTAATTTCTAATGAGTAGGGAATAGACATCAATCGTCCATTACGGGTTGTCATCCAAATAGGTTGATCGTCACACGGCCAATCCATTTCATATTTGTACCCAGCCTCCTGAAGTAAATCTGTTGTAACCTTACTTTGAGACATCCAAGGTCCCATCCATCCCCTTGGTGCGCTCCCAGTATGTTGGGCAATTAAGTCCCGCACCTCAGCTAGCATTCTTGCCTCATCCGCCTCCCACCAGTGTCCCTGCCTTTCTGCGTTGGTGCGTCCATGGCCCACGATTTCGTCGCCTCTAGCGACAATCGCTTTAATGATTTGCGGACAATAATCAAATACAGTTGAATTCACCAAATGACAAGCTGGTAATTGATGCTCATCTAATAGTTCCAACAAACGCCATACTCCAACTCTATTGCCGTAATCACGCCAAGAAAATGTACGCGGATCAGGTGGAGGGAGCTCATTAGTTAATGAGTGACCTACTCCAGCGCCATAGGCAAAGTGCTCAATATTTATAGCAAAATAAACAGCCAAACGTTTACCCTCGGGCCATGAGTAATTTGGACGCTCTAAGATTGGAGAGTAATTAAACCGGTTGTGATAAGGCAATAGCATAAGAAAAAAGATTCCTTTTTAATACAATATGATTTTTCGAGAAAGTTAATATTTAGCCGCCTGCTCATCGTTTGAGAGTTTAAACCTAGCAACAGCGTCTGCATGAAATTTTTGTTCTGAAAAGCCATTATCAATCATTGGCTGTGGTTCATCATCGTAATAATTAAAGTGGTCGACTCCGCGAACCAAGGCGGCCGTTAAGCGGACCGCACTGGTGCAACGGGACTGGGTTGGAATATAACTAAATCCAAGACCAACCCTTCTATGACTGGTAAGATTTGGACCAGAGCAATGAAGTAAAAAAGTATCATGCATGGAAAACTGCCCAGCCCTCAAAGGCATATGCTGCGTATTAGATGTATCTATAGGAACGTCAACAGTTTGCCCGCGAGATAATAATATTTTGTTATGATCATTTTGTCCATGATGGAGCTGCCCAAGTTTGTGAGACTCAGGAATCACCTCCATACATCCTGCCTCAACTGAGGCATCCGACAACGCTACCCAAACTGTAATTTGCGATGAAGGATCCAATCCAAAATAAGTTGCATCTTGATGCCAATCCACAAATGCTCCGTCGCCAGGTCCTTTGCTCCAAGCTGAGAGATGAAATAAGCGGATATTGGGGCCAATCAAATCTTCTACAGCATCTAAAACTATAGGGTTTCTGGCGATTTCGTTTACCCAAGTCAATAGTAAATGAGGTTTGAAGTTAAACCCCTTGCCCATAGTTTTCCCCTGGGATTGCTCAAAACTTTCTAATTGATCTAGGTAGTGAGAGGCTTGCGCTTGCGAACACATATCAATGGGAAATACAAACCCCTTTTCTTGAAATTGTAAGATTTGTGACTCACTCAACTTTTTAGGCATTTAAAAACTCCCTCATTTATTAAAATATAAATCACATGCTTGGATACGCTTTAACTTATGAAGTCTACATGGCTGACCAACCACCATCACAAAATAACTTACTTCCAGTCGTAAAGGATGAATCATCAGATGCCAAAAATAGGGCTGCCTTAGCTACCTCATCTGGCTGTCCTATTCTTTTCATTGCATGTCGATTTGCCCAATTAATTTTCGTTTGCTCTGGGTTGTCAAAGCGTTTCAATGAATTTTGAGACATAGGGGTGTCAATAACACCTGGCATCAGGACGTTAACTCTAATTCCATCTTTAGCGTAATCGACTGCCATAGTTTTAGCTAATGTTGCAATAGCACCCTTAGATGCAATATAGGCAGCATTATTTCCTGCGCTCGACTCTACAAGCTGAGATCCAACCAAGATAATCGAACCACTTTTATTAGTTACCATATAAGGAATGGCCTCATGAAGAAGAAAGTAAGTTCCTTTGACGTTAACATCAAAAACTTTATCCCATAATTTTTCATCTATGGTCGTAACCGTTCCTCCAACAGATATTCCAGTGCATGGCAACAACACATCAATTTGCCCCCAAGTGTCAACTACATATTGGACTGCGTTGCGGATTTGTTCAATTTGCGTCACGTCAGTGTTTATCGTTAACAAACGAGCGCTATCTAAAGTTGGGTCTAACAATAATTGAATATTATGTAAACCTGTATTATCAATATCTAACAATGCAACACAGGCCCCTTGGTTGTAGAAAAGTTGTGCGCAAGAAGCACCAATACCTGATGCTGCTCCGGTAATAATAACTACTTTGTCTTTTAGTTTAAACACATTTATTCAATTTGACTTTTGAAATTATCAACGCTGATCTTAATGCAACCCTAAAAATGCATTTTTAATTTTAGATGACTCTTTAAGTTCAATGGCCAAGCCCTCTGCAACTTTAACCCCAAGCTCCAACACTAAAGCATGTTTAGCAATACTCAACGCCCAAGCAGCATTTTGCTCAGCTAATATGATTGAAATTTTTTCAGTCGCCTGAATTTCTATCAATATTTCCCCAATTCGTTGAACAATAATCGGAGCTAGCCCCAAAGAAGGCTCATCTAACAAGAATAGCTTAGGATATGACATTAAAGCTCTGCCAATAGCTAGCATTTGTTGTTCGCCGCCGCTTAAACTGCCTGCGTCTTGTTTATTGCGCTCTTTGAGTCGTGGAAAATACGAATATATTTGCTCGATTCGCTCAAGTAGCTCATGTGCTGATCTTGTATAACCTCCCACTTTCAAATTGTCTTGAACTGACATGTTTGAAAAAACACGGCGTCCTTCTGGTGAGTAACCTATACCCATACGCAAGATATCATGAGTAGGTGTGAATTTTAGAGATTGGTTGTTCCAGAAAATATCACCATTAGGGTATTTTGCTAATCCAAGGATTGCTTTTAAGGTACTGCTTTTGCCTGCACCGTTAGAGCCAATTAGAGCCAATGTCTCTCCTTCACTTAACGAAAAGGATATATCATTAGTTCCGGCTATCGCTCCGTACTGAACAAATAGATTTTGAACTTTAAGATGCGTCATAAGCCTTTCCCAAATAAGCTTCAATCACTAGTGTGTCATTTAAAACTTCGTTAGGGCTGCCTTGTGCAATTTTTTGACCTTGTGCAACCACAATCAAACGATCGCATAATCCGCTTATAAATCGCATATTGTGATCAATTACGACAACTGAAATTCCTTGGGAACGAACACGTTGGATAGTGTTTCGGACATGGTCTGTTTCCTCAGCGCTTAGCCCAGCAACTGGTTCATCTAATAAAATCATCTTGGGCTGAGCGGCCAAGGCAATGACAATACCAAGTGTTTTTTGGTGGCCGTAAGCCAATGACTGTGCAGGTACATTACTAAATTGCGAAAGCCCTAGCCAATCCAAAAGGGCATCAATTCTTTGTTCAGTCTGAATTTTTAGAATTTTGTGTTTTTGAGTCGAAAAAAAATCGCTAAAAAATCCTCCGTAAGAATGCAAAAACGCTCCTCTCATTGCGTTTTCTTTAACTGTTTGCACTCCGTAAACTGCTGTTGATTGAAACGTTCTAACCAATCCTAGTGCAGCACGACGGTGAGGTAGAAGATGGGTGATATTGTGCCCATCAAAATTAATTTCTCCTGTGGTTGATTTTATTAGCCCACTGACCGTATTAACGATAGTAGTTTTACCCGCTCCATTAGGGCCAATTAAACCTAAGATCTCTCCTGCAGACACATCAAAGCTTAAATCTTTCACAGCCAAGAGACCGCCAAATTGGCGTGATAGTCCATTCACTTGTAAAAGCGCACTCATTTATTTTTCACCTCTAAATGCAATGCTTTTAATAAAAAGACTTTTAATTTAAACAATATACCCATCAAACCACCAGGCAGTGCAGCCATAACAACAATAAGTACTACTCCAAAGATAACTCTTTGAAAGTCTACATAACCCCTAAGAAACTCAGGTAATGTAGTTATGAAGATACTACCTAAAATTGGTCCACTTAAATGATACATACCTCCAATAACGTTCATTACAACCATATTTAATGATGCTTCTGAATTGAATGAGCCTGGATCGATGTAACCTACTAAATAGACTTGTAATATGCCCTGGAAACCAACCAAAAAACAGGCAATTACGAACATTGAAATTTTAATTTTACTGACAGGAATCCCGCTGCACTCCGCCAAACTCTCCACCTCTCGAAGTGAATCAATTGCTCGACCAAGGTCACTTGAGAGGATGCGACGCACAAAGACAATACATAAAAAAGAAATTAATAAACTGAAATAATAAAAGGAAGTTGGATTTTTAAATAAATCGAGACCTCTTGGAATTTCTTGTATTCCATTTGATCCACCTGTCAAGCTCTGCCAATTAATAAAAACCAATCTAATTATTTCACCGACCATAAACGTAACTAAGACAAAATACTTTCCGGTTAGTCTTAATAAGATTGGACCCAAAATCAACGCTAAAAATGCTGACATTGAACAGCCCAAGGCACAAGCCAACGCAAAATTAATATGGAAATATATTTGAGATAAAACGCAGGTGTAAGCAGCAACCCCCATAAAAGCAGCATGTGCCAGGGATATATGACCAGTACGAATAATTAAATTCAAACTAGATGCCCCGATAACAGATAGAGCAATCATGGTGCCCATCGTAAAATAAAACTTGTTTGTCGTGAATTGCGGCCAAATCAACAAAAGAATCAAAAAGGTCAAGCCCAACAAAACTTGCCAAGACGTAAATTTTCGGGGGCTCATCTCAGTAGCTTGAGATGAACTCTCGGTGTTATTCTGTATGGCTTTAATCATTCTGGCTTGCCCAGTAGACCCCAAGGTCTAAGGATCAACAAAATTACGACCGAGCCAAATGAAACAAATGATGACACAGCTCCTCCGTAAAAAGTTGACAAAAAGCTCTCGCCTAATCCTAAGATTAGTCCACCTAAGGCCGCTCCAGGAATGCTTCCCATTCCACCCAAGATGACCACAATAAAGGCGACCATGAGTGGACGTTCTCCCATAAAAGGAGATAGAGCGTAAGTTTGAGCGTATAAGCCTCCGGCCAAAGCAGTCATGAAAATAGCAATAAAAAAAGCTAATTTGTAAATTCGATTTGGATTGATACCTTGTGCGGCTGCAATTTCCAGATCCTGAGAAGCTGCACGCATTGCCAGTCCTTGGCGTGAGTAAGTTACAAAGTACCAAAATAATCCAAGAACAACCAAGGTAACACTCATGATCCATAGTCGATCCATGGGGATAGAAAGCTCGCCAAAAGTCAGGATACTTTGATCAGGTGAGGGTATCGACCTTTCACTGATGTCCCATATCATCACTGATGCATACACTATGGCCATGTTCAAACCCATAAGCCCGATCATACTTTGAAACATTTTTTGGTAAAACCATTTAAAAACCAAAAACTCAAAGATTAATGAAATAAGTGCGACAGTAAATGCCGAACCAAATAAGGCAATTATGTATGGAAGTTTATATGAGCCATAGCTAATAAAAAGAGCGTACCCCCCTAGCATTGCAAATGCCCCATGACTGAAATTCACAACTTTCATGATTCCAAATAAAAGAGTAAAGCCTAAGGCAACCAATATATAGATAGCGCTCAGACTCAACCCATTTATCACGACCTGGGACAGGATATCAGTAGTGAACATTTGAAATCAGTAAAGAAATCAGAGGATATTCTGGATTTTTAATGTTTATCTGGATGTAATGCGGCTTTAGTAACAACCTTACCCCCTTTGACCTCAACAATCCAAAAGCGCAAAAGTAACTGATGATCTACTCCATAATCCCCCATGCCCCCCCAAGACACAGGTCCAAATAAGCCGGCATCATAACCATCCATTTTTTGCAGGGTGTCGCGTACCTTTAATGTATCAATAGTTCCAGCTCTACGAATTGACTCAAAAAGAATTTGGGTCGCGTTATACCAACCAGGAGTTTGGGCGTTAATCACGCCATCTCCAAACTTTTGTCTATAGGTTTTTATAAATTTCTGAGCCACTGGAGCATCAAAATCAAACACATTTAATGAAATGAAACCCTCAGCCAATGGACCTGCGATATCGATAATCTCTTCAACCGAAGGACCACCTACTTGCCAAATTTTTCCTTTGTAACCTGACTGCCTAGCTTGTTTTAGCAATAATGCCGCTTCACCTGGCGCGTTACTGTTGAGGTCGAATAAGTCTACCTTTTGAGCGATCATTCTTGTAATTAAGGGAGTAAATTCTTTACTCCCACGATCATATAGCTCCTTCCACACCTCGAAACCGTTAGCTATATAATAGGCCTCTAATTGCGGAACTACGGATTGTCCGACTGCATCGTTTGGAGCTATTAACGCTACTTTTTTTGCTTCAGGGTAGTTTTGGCGGTACCACTTGATCATAGCGGGCCCAAACTCCACTGTACTGTTCATAGTCCTAAAGTTGTATGGCGACTTGGCCTCATTCTTTAAAATTGCTGGCGAAAAACCATTAGAAAGCAATACAACATTACCTTGCGTTGTAACAGGAACTACGCTTAAAACTGATGGAGAGCCAATAGGCCCCACAATGAAGTTGACCTTTTCCGAGTTGACTAGTCGATCTGCAGCGACTCTTCCCCCTGCTGCCGTATACTGGTCATCAAACATAACTAGTTTAGGTGTGTAGGTCTTACCTCCAACTTTGAGACCACCAGATGCATTGACTTCATCAATTGCCATTTGCATACCACGCTGTAAGGCAGTTCCCCACGCTGTTCCTCCTCCGGATAAGGGGCCAATCCCTCCAATTTTTAACTCTTCCTGAGCAAACGCAGTGTTTGTTACAGCTAAGGTTAGAAGACAAAAGAATATTTTTAGTTTGGACTTGGAAAGCATTCGTTACTCCATAAAGTAATTGTAGTTATTGCAAAGAAAACGCAACATTGAGCCAAGCGCTCAGACTTCAATATTACTTCATTTTTTGGAAAAAATTAAGAATATAGGAGTTTATCTAGTATCTGTTACCATTAGAAATCACTACGCGATTCTTAAATGTTTGCCCAAGGGTGCTTTTAGTACAAATTTGGTTTTATTTTGACTGCAGACGGAAATTCTAAAAACACAATGATGATTTGTAAAAAACTGGTGATCTACTTATCACCAAAATAACATCCACCACTATTTTTTTTATCCACCAAAAAAACCATAGGGGAAGAAGTATATTTATTAAGAACTTACATGGATTTTTTTCAGCACTTCAAAATTCACCCCTATTAAAAAAGATGTTCTTGATAACTATGTACATTACTACCTGGATTAATTAAGTAGCAGTTTTTTACTATCCAACTGGGACTATACCTGGGGGCAGGCTTTCTATGTGCTTACAAATTTGTCCAGGTGTAGTAAACCAAACCAGGTCCTTATATTGCATGATATGTTCGATAACTCGTCTAAATTGCCTGGTTCGGTATGGTTGTCCAAGTACAAAACTATGTAAAACAATGCTCATCACCAAAGGACGCTTAGAGGACTCATCCAAAAGCTCGTCAAATTGATCTATCAGTCCATTACAAAAGTCTTGGTTTGAGGTTCTTCTGCTGACACACTCAATAGAGTCATTAAGATCATGCGAGTATGGTATTGACAGGATTGGGCCATTTTTTGTTCTAAACCAAACTGGTTGATCATCTAATGGCCAATCCATCATGTATCGATAACCGGCTTCTTTCAAAAGATCTAACGAGTCATAAGTTTGGGAAATATAGGGGGCAAGCCAACCCATCGGGGGGTTACCCTGGTGTTTTTTGATCGATTCAGTAACCTCAAATATGCAAGCTCTCTCCTGGTCATAATTCATGTCGGCTTGGCGTTCTGAGTTGGTTCGACCATGCGCGACTATTTCGTCGCCTCTGCTTGCGAACGCTTTAATTAGTTCTGGACAATAGTCATAAAGTTCCGAATTGATTAGCAACGCATAAGGAAATTCATAAGTTTTAGCCAATTCCAACAACCGCCATGCGCCAACTCTATTGCCGTAATCCCTCCATGCGTAACTTCTTGAGTTTGGCTGTGGAGAGGGAATAGCGTAATCATTTCCAAGCCCCTCACCATATGCAAAATGTTCTAAATTTAGGCTAAAGTGAACAGCTAAGCGCTTTTCCGATGGCCAACTATAGTCAGGTCGGTTCACTATTGGGCTGTAATCGTAATAGTTGTGTTTTTTAAGCATAATTAGTTAGTTTGGACTTAAGACTTTAATGCACCAAGTATATTTTTATTTGATGAAAGTTAGAGGAATATTTTTATTTAAATCTGATGAATTCAAAAGTACTAAAAAGAATATTCGGACTAAGATGGTAGTTTTGCAGAAATAAAATAGTATCGCAACCAGTGAAAAAAACATGGACTTAATAAAACTTACTGCAACGCAAGCAATTGAAAAAATAGGCTCAGGGGAACTCAAGTCGGAAACATTGATCAGAGCTTACCTAGAAAGAATTCAAGAACGTGACAAAGACATAAAGGCTTGGGTTCATATAGAGCCTGAACTGGCCATCAAACAAGCTAAGAGAATCGATTCAGGTGCGTTCAAAGGGGGTGCGCTTCGTGGTATCCCTCTGGGTATTAAGGATGTAATCGACACGTTTGATATGCCAAGCTCTTACGGCTCACCAATTTATAGTGAATATAGGCCCTTTTCTGACGCAGCATGTGTGTCAATTGCGAGAAATGAGGGTGCAATTATTATGGGGAAGACGGCTACTGCTGAGTTTGCAAATTCACCCGCCCCTGAAACAAGAAATCCGCATAACCTGCTTCATACGCCCGGAGGATCCTCAAGTGGATCGGCGGCGGCGGTTGCAGACTTTATGACTCCACTTGCGCTGGGTACACAAACAGGAGGTTCAATCATACGACCAGCAGCTTTTTGTGGGGTGGTTGGCTACAAGCCTACATTTAACAGGGTAAACCGAGCCGGACTTAAATTTTCTGCAGAATCCTTGGACACTATTGGTTTTTTTGCTAGAAATGTGAAAGATATCTCACTTTTAGCCCATGCTTTAATTGGTCAAGGGTCGCCACAATTCAGACTTAATCACCCTCCTAGAATTGGACTATACCGAACCACTCATTGGGATGATGCAAATGAGCAAGTGCAGCAAACTCTGATAGAAAGTGCAAGCAAACTAAAAAAAGCGGGGGCTAGCGTAGTAGAAATAGCTTTGAGTAAACAATTCGATCGGTTATACGAAGCACAAAATACCATGATGTTTTATGAGGCTTATAAATCAATGATTTTTGAGATGACAAACTTTAAGGATCAATTGAGTTTGGCATTAAGGGAAAGACTTGAAAAAGGCAAAAATATTACACACCAGGAATACTCAAAAGAACTTTCTTACAGTAAAAACTGCATCAATTTATTTGCCAATGAGATTTCGAGCGTTGATATTTTAATAACACTTAGTGCGCCAGGAGAGGCCCCTAAGGGCTTGCATTCAACTGGGAATTCCTTATTTAACCGGATTTGGACTTTGCTGGGTGTCCCATGTATTCATATCCCAATTGATCGCTCTGAGGAGAAAAAAGTTGTATCGATTCAAAAAGATATTGATCCAAAAAATACCTCAATTACTAAAGCTTCCCCTTTACCTGTTGGATTTCAAATCATAGGACATTTAAATGAGGACGTTAAGACTTTAGAATATGCTAACTGGATTGAATCCGTATTGAAACCTAGCAGCTAAATTTGATTTTACGGTAGGCTCAAATTATTAGTTCAACTAATCAAAGTCCAATTTGAATTGATATCAGAAAGAAGGGTATGGATTTAAGCTTGCAATGGCTAATTTGGCATTTAAATAAGGTCTGAAAAAATTATTTTCATTAAAAATTACATTCCATTTTTTGGGGAATGTACGCAATCAGAGAAAAAATAGCACCACGCTTCACTTATTTCACCTCTTGCAAAAAGCGGATTTTCAAAAGATTACAAATCCTGCTTATAACTCTGCAAGAGGGCCTATTGATATCATTTCACTGTGGATGCATTTCGAACTCTAGATTTTGAAGGTTTAGAGTATTGCGGAGTCTTATTAAGACCATAATTTTAGGGAATAGGGAACAGGGACTCTTGTTTTTAATGATACTTTTTTAAATACCTTCTCTCAAAAAGGAATAACTGCAGTTACTTCTATTTCAATCAACGCCCTATCCTCGACCAAGTCAGATACAAAAATGCAACTCATTGCGGGGAAATTTTTCCCTAGTACATTTCTGTAGACTTCGCCGATTTCCTTAAGTTTAGCTACATACAACTCTTTTTTAACGATATACCAAGTCATCCTCACCATATTCTCTGGACTGGCTCCGCCCTCCTCTAGGATGGTCTTTATATTTTTTAGTGTCTGCTCTAACTGTCCTAAAAAATCATCAGTTTCAAATTGTTGCTTACTGTTCCAACCCACCTGCCCTCCAATATATATTTGTGTGCCTTGGCAAGCTATGGCATTTACATAGCCTTTTGGTTTTAACCAGTCAACTGGTTGAAGGACTTGATGCATAGTTGATCCTTGAGTCATTTTTTTATAGTTGTTTAAGTTTAAAGCGCTGTAGCTTTCCTGTCTCTGTTCGGGGCAGTTTGTTTACGTAACTGATTTCTCTTGGGTATTTATAAGGAGCAAGTAAATGTTTCACATGCTCTTGAAGAGTTTTGGTTAATTCAGCGCTCGGAGAATTACCTTCCCTGAGAACACAAAATGCTTTTACAACCATACCCCTCTCGGTGTCTTGTTGACCGATGACGCCGCACTCTAGAATTGCCGTATGTTTTAACAAAGCATCTTCAACCTCTGGTGCTCCCACGTTGTACCCAGCCGTTATGATCATGTCATCATCTCTTGATTGGTAAAAGAGATAGCCCTCTGAGTCTTGAATAAATAAGTCGCCAGGGTAATTCCAACCCTTTTGAACATAATTACTTTGACGTGAGTCGTCCATGTACTTGCAGCCACTGGGTCCCTTGACCTTCAGTCGGCCAATAGTTCCATTAGGCACTTCTTCTCCACTTTGATCTACTACTTTTGCAATATACCCTGGCACAACTTTACCAATTGCACCAGGTTTAATAGACTCTGGAGCACTTGAAACAAAGATATGAAATAACTCAGTAGAGCCTATACCGTCTATCATCTCAATACCAGTAGCAGCCTTCCAAAGTTGTCTTGTTGCATCTGCAAGCGCCTCCCCAGCACTAACTGTGATGCGCAAACTAGGAACTGAGGCCTTTTGTATAAATGGCACCATTTGTCTGTAAAAGGTAGGTGCTGTGTAACAAATCGTACAACCTACACTATTCATTAAATTCACCATAGATTCTGGCCTATAAGGTCCATCTGGAAAATAAACGGAACTAGCCGAAAACATTGGAAATATTAGCAATCCTCCTAGGCCGAATGTAAAAGCCAATGGGGGTGAGCCCATCACAATGTCTGTTTGAGTGGCTCTTAAAATATGTTTGGGCCATCCACTGCAGCTACCCAATATATCAAGATGATTGTGTACAGCCGCCTTAGGCACACCTGTGGTTCCAGATGTAAAGGCCAACAGCGCAATATCTTGAGGTGTAGTTTTACAAAACCAAGGGTTGGGTGCGAATTTAGCTGTCTTGTTGAACACCTCCCCATTTAAATGATTGGCATCAAAACCAATAATTTGAGACATGGTGGGTTGCAAGTTGTGCGCACTTTGTAGCTCATCCATCAGTATTTCATCGCATAGCGCTAGCGAGGGTTTAGATTTTTGAATAATCTCACCAAGCTCTTTAGCTCTAAGAAGAGGCATCGTGCTGACAGCGATCAGTCCAGAATTGACGACTGCCAACCAGTTTAACGCCATTGAAATTGAATTGCCCCCTCTGAGAAGCACCCTGTTACCAGGAATCAGGCCTAGCTCTTCAATTAAAAAGGTTGATATTTGACTGACATAATCTTGAGCTTCTTTATAAGTTAAAGTCCTTTTAGATGAGCGAAGGAAGGGCTTGTTCATAAAGCCTTTGCCCTTTACATCTTCAAAAAGCTCAGCAACCACATTTAAGACCTTTCGATCTTGAAGTCCTTCTTGGCCCCAAATATACTCTGGCAAATCTTCATTTGAGGGTAATAACTTGTGAACGAATTGATCGATTTGGGAGCTCATATTATTTATCTCCTAGATCAAAGATCTTCCAATAATGAGTTGCTGCACCTCACTAGCACCTTCATAAATTCTTAGTGCTCTTACATCCCTGTACAAGGACTCTATCTTTTGCCCTACTAAAACGCCTTTACCCCCGTGTAACTGAAGTGCCTTATCAATCACTTTTTGAGCATTTTCTGTAGCTGTAAATTTAGAAATCGCTGCTAATTGAGAATATTTCTTTAATTTCTCTTTTTGTTGCGTTGGATTTAGATCTTTGATATTCAATTTGAGGTCCCTAAACCAAGCTGCTCTATAGGTGAGCAAGGCCGCGGAATCGATAAGAGATAACATTTGCCCCAAACTTGCCTGAGTCAATTGAAAGTCAATCAATTTTTGATTAAACATATTTCTGTTAGCGCTGTGAGACTTAGCCTCCCAAAGGGCTCGTCTTGACATTCCCACAGCGGCTCCCGCTACTGATGCTCTAAAAATATCAAGAGTCTGCATCGCAAGCTTAAAACCTTGATTAAGCTCACCCAAAAGTTGAGAGCGTTTGATCAGACAATCTTTGAATTTAATCTTCGCGAGGGGGTGTGGAGACATGACATGTAAATGCTCACTTGCATCCAATCCCTTTGTATCTGCATCAACAATAAAAGCCGATATTCCCCGGGAGCCTTGATCGGTAAGTGTTTTACAAAACACAACATAAAAATCAGCAATCCCACCGTTACTGATCCAGGTCTTGTGTCCATTCAAAATAAAACCGTCTGGCGTTGGGATAGCCTGCATTTGCATTGCGGCCACATCAGATCCTGCCTCTTCCTCACTCAGGGCAAACGCTGCAATCTTCTCGCCCTTTGATACAGCATTTAAATAAGTCTCTTTTTGTTCTTTTGAACCTCCAAGCGTAATGGCTCCGCTGCCAAGTCCTTGCATTGCAAAGGAGAAATCTGCAAGTGGTGAATACTGCGAAAGTATTTCTCTAACAATCACCAATGATCTGGAATCCAAGACACTCAGTTGTCCACCGTATTGTTCGGGTACACAGTATTTCAACCAACCCGCTTTTGCCAAAAGGGCTACCCAATCCTTGCATGCTCGTCTGTCATCTGTTTCGTCAACCGCTTGCTCTGCGCACCACGAATTAAGAGCATCAGCAAGCGCTCGGTGTTCGTCCCCAAAGAATGGAAGCTCCCACTGATCCATTGAACTTTGCATATTAATCCCCCTCAAATTCGGGTTTCGATTTAGCAGCAAATGCGTTATAGGCTCTTTTGAAATCATTGGTTTGCATACAGATGGCTTGGGCCTGAGCCTCGGCCTCTATCGCTTGATCAATCGTCATTGCCCATTCTTGGTTGAGCATATTTTTTGTCATTGAATGGGCAAAAGTGGGCCCCTGTGCAAGAGAATTGGCTAATATGTAAGCGTCTTGCATTAACTCCTCGGGGTGGCTGATTTTGTTATAAAAGCCCCAATCAAGCGCTTCGCTTGATGACATGGGTCGTCCTGTAAATAAAAGCTCACTTGCTCTGCCCTGCCCTATGACTCTGGGGAGCAAAGCACAAGCACCCATATCTGCACCCGCTAGGCCAACACGCGTAAATAAAAATGCAACCTTACTGGCCGGTGTACCTAATCTCATATCGCTAGCTAGCGCGATCATTGCTCCAGCTCCTGCACAAATACCGTCAATAGCCGAAATAATGGGTTGCGGAGCATGTCGAATAGCGCTAACCAGGTCACCTGTCATGCGAGTAAAGTTTAGTAATTCAGGCATGGTCATTTTGGTGAGAGGTCCAATGATTTCATGTACATCACCTCCTGAACAGAAATTACCACCAGACCCCTGAATCACCACAACACTTACATCCTTTGAATAGCGAAGGTTCTGAAATAACTCTCTAAGCTCCGCATAGGATTGAAACGTTAGCGGATTTTTGCGCTCAGGACGATTCAGTGTAATAGTTGCAACACCGCGTTCAAAGCTCCAGCTAAAGTGCTTGGGCTTATAACCTGCGGTAAAGCTGTACTGCGTACTCATTGGGTTACTGTCTTTGATGAAGTGATTCATAAGTGTTCCGTTAGATGTTCTGTATGTGATTCTTGAAGCGTATCTATTTTTTCTAATTTGTTTAATGCCGACGCCTTGACTAGGGCGAGTAGCTTGTATAAGCTTTGAATGTCTTTCCTTTGCAGTCCCTCAAAAGATTCCAATATCCATGACTCATGTGCCATGGCCATCTCATTAAAATAGGACCTACCAGCTTTTGTGAGTTGGATCTTCCAGGCCCTTCGGTCACCCTTAACATCCACTCGCTGAACCCACCCCTCAACGACGAGTTGATCTGTAATTGTTGTAACGTTTCCGCCGCTGACCATCAGCCTTTTTGAGAGCTCCCCCATTTTGAGTCCTGCGGGAAATTTTTCGAGCTGAGCCATTAAGTCAAATCTAGGCAAAGTAGTATCAAACTCTGTCCTCAAACCCATGCGTACCCTTTTCTCTATAAGTTGGGTACAAGTCATAAGCCTTAACCATAGTCTTAACTCATCAGGGTGCTCAGCGTGAATTCGGCTCTCTAAATCCATAATAATTACTTATCTTTGAGTTGCTAAGAGTCTATACATCTGATCGCGTCCACTTAAGTAGGGAAGCGGCCAATCAATATCTTTAGAACCAAGTTTTGCTGCTTCATGAAGAGTCCAAGCAGGGTCTGCCAGATGAGGTCTTGCTACAGCACACAAATCGGCTCTGCCTGCTGCAATGATGCTGTTGACTTGATCGCCGTCTGAGATGGCTCCTACGGCCATGGTAGATATACCGACCTCGTTTTTTATTCTGTCGGCAAAAGGTGTTTGATACATACGCCCGTAGACAGGTTTTGCACTGCGGGTCGTTTGTCCGGAGGAGACATCCATTAAATCGCAACCAGCCTGCTTAAAGAGTTTGGCAATAACTACTGCGTCATCATCGGTATTTCCACCAGGCGCCCAGTCATGGGCTGAGATTCTGACGCTCATAGGCAAATGCTTGGGCCAAACTGCCCTCATCGCTTCAAATACTTGGATTGGAAACTTACACCTATTTTCAATATTACCTCCGTATTCATCAGTTCTTAGATTAGTGAGAGGCGATAAAAATTCGGATAATAGGTATCCATGTGCGCAGTGCAACTCTAGCCAGTCAAATCCAGCACTAACGGCAAGTTTGGTTGAGTCTACAAATTGAGCAATGATGAGGTGCATATCCTCAAGGGTCATCTCCTTGGGAACCTGATTTTGAGGTCCATAAGCAACTGCACTTGCAGCCATTAAAGGCCAATTCGCGCCTTTGATAGGCTCATCAATTTCCTCCCAACCAAGTTGAGTGGAACCCTTAGCCCCACTGTGCCCAATTTGAATACCAATGTGAGTATTTTGTTGATGTACAAAATCCGTAACTCTTTTAAAGGCATTCATTTGTTGAACACTCCACAGCCCTGGACAACCATTGGAAATCCGGCCCTCCGGGGAAGGACTTGTCATCTCAACCATAATGAGACCTGCGCCACCAAGTGCCCTGGCGCCTAAATGCACAAGATGAAAGTCCCCAATCAAACCGTCGACAGCACTGTAAGTTGCCGTAGGAGATACAACAACTCTGTTCTTAAGCACCAACTCCCGAATCTTAAAGGGCAAGAGCATGGGTAGCAAACACTTTGACTGGGCAGACGATTTTGTTGGTGATTGCTCAGCAAATTCTGAGTTAGCCATTGAGGCTGGAGCTTGAATAGTGTGTTTGTGGGTCAACCACTGCTCATAGCTTGTTAGCCAATTTTTATCCCTTAATCGTAGATTCTCATGGCTGATACGTTGTGAACGGGTAAGGAGAGAGTAAAAAAATTGAGATGGCTCAAGATTTGTATAACGCTCAACGTTCTCAAACCAGGAGGTAGAGTTTCTGGCTGAATTTTGTATTTTTAAAACCTCTACACTTCGCCGGTCCTCATAGGCTTGCAAAATCTCTTTAAGCGGTTTATGACCGTGTTTCTTAAATGTATCAGCCAAATCAATTGCATCTTCAAGCGCAAGTTTTGTCCCACTCCCTATTGAGAAATGCGCGGTATGTGCTGAGTCTCCCATTAAAACAATGGGTAGATTTTTAGAGTCAGTGGACTCCCAATGAATCCAGGTACGGCATATCACGCGTGGGAAATTAATCCAAATCGCAGAACCTCGAAGGTGTGTAGCGTTGGATATCAAGTCATGGCCATCCAAATGTTTTGCAAATAAGTTTTGACAAAATTCAATCCCCTCCTCTTGACTCATTTGGTCTATGCCGTGGGCTCTCCAAACGGACTCGGGCGTTTCTACAATAAAGGTTGACGTATCGTCGTTGTATTTATAAGCGTGGGCTTGAAACCATCCATGCTCAGTCCTCTCAAAAGCAAATGTAAATGCGTCAAAGACTTTGTGAGTACCTAACCAAACGAACCTACATTTTCTAACATCAATATCGGGTTTGTAGGTTTCAGCAAATCGAGTTCTTATTTTGCTGTTTAAACCATCACAGGCGATAACTAAATCTGGGTGATAAGTAGCTATGACCGTATCAAGGTCACTGACGTCTGTTTCATAAACCAGATTAACTCCTAATTGTTCACACCTATCTTGCAAGATATTTAAAAGATGTTTCCTACCGATCCCACAAAACCCGTGACCTGTTGAACGAATGGTCTCCCCTTTAAAGAACAGTTCAATGTCATCCCAATGATTAAATGCTAGGCTTATTTGCTCGCCCGTTAAGGGGTCGGCTTGGATTAAATTTTGAAGTGTTTGATCGCTTAAAACCACTCCCCACCCAAAAGTGTCCCCTGGGCGATTCCTCTCAAGTATGGTTATTTCAAGTCCTGGATTTTGGAGTTTCATCAAAACTCCAAAATAAAGACCAGCAGGCCCGCCGCCAACACAAAGAATTTTATTCATATCGGTATTATTTAAGCTTAAACTATATAAAGTCAATCTGTTTAATCTAAAATCACCTAGGACTAACCCTGGCGTCTTGATTTTTGTATGAGCATAATTTAGACGTAGCTCACTTTCTCAAAGCCTCATAAAAGATACTTTAAATCTGCTGCACAATCGATCGTAAAACACCAGCAAAACACTAATCAAATGAGTAATTCAATACACGCAGTCATCACCGGCGGGACCAGTGGAATAGGACTTTCGATCACACGCGCACTCCTATCTGAAGGATACAAGGTCAGTGTTTGCTCAAGAAGGGCGAAATCAAATCATGAAATATTCAGCGACGAACTTAAAGAAGGCAATTTGCAGTTGTTAAATGTGGATGTCTCCTCTAGGTCTGAGGTGGAGCAGGCATTTAAAGAGGCAACAAAGGCGTTTGGCACTGTATCTGTCCTTATAAATAATGCCGGTCAAGCCAGCAGCTCTCCCTTTGAGAAGTCAAATTCAGAAATTTTTTCAAGTATGTTATCCATAAATCTAATGAGCGTGATCCATTGTTCACAACTTGTAATAAACGATATGAGAGCCCAAAAATTCGGGAGAATCATAAATATTGTCAGTACAGCTGGACTAAAAGGATACGCCTACACCAGTGCGTACTGCGCCTCTAAGCATGCAGTCATTGGATTATCTAAATCGATGGCGCTTGAATTCGCCACGACAGGTATAACAGTAAACAATATATGCCCTGGTTTCACTGATACTCCCCTCGCCCAAGATGCCATAAAAAATATTATTGAGAAAACAAAGATGACTACGGAACAGGCTACTCAGAGTCTAGTTAAATTTAATCCCATGAACCGGTTGATAAATCCAGAGGAAATTGCACACACCGCAGTTTGGCTTGCAAGCAAGGGAGCCAAGAGCATTACGGGTCAATCTATTTCGGTTTCAGGGGGAGAGGTAATGCTGAGTTGAGGCCAAAAGATCGATATTTTAATTATGTAATCGAACAGTCTCTGGACCGCCCTCTAAGAAAATACTGAGAGCATAGTCAATTGGATTAAAGGAGAGCATCTGGATGCTATGCAATTATTTTTTAATCTACTGTTATTGATTCTTTGATTCATCTATCCAGTAATCTGTATTAAAAATATTAAATTGATTCTCTCTTAGCTAAATCGACCATGCTGCTTTTTAAGCACCGACAAACTCTGAGAATATAAAAGGGAATTAAATTTCAATATCCTAGCATGTATAAAATAACAGCACCACTGTTAATGCATACACGACACAAGTCAAATATATAAGTTTAAATCCGATTCCAACATAACAAGATCTTCTAGTGAGCCAGTGAGGAGTCACTATCAACAATTATTAAAAACGTAATTTTTTTTAGAGAAAGTCTGTAAAAGACTTAGTTCTTAAATTGTTGAAATGAGGGTTGCTATAAAAATGAGAAATCAAAATGAAGAAATATTTATTTTTTCTCAAAAAATGCTTAAAACAAAGAACTGGGAACAATCAAATCTGTTGAATAAAACAAATGATATTGGTGTAATGCTTTTATTAATAATAATTAGTGCCAATCACGAAAATAAAGCCATAAATCTTAAAACACTTTGTCAATCTGTTAAGTTTAGTCAACGTAGTGTTGCCTACAGCATTAAAAATCTCATCTCATTAGGATGGGTGGAACTTGTGGCAGACCCCAAAGACAAGAGACGTCAGCTAATTAAAACGACACATTTATTTATGTCTTTATTTCTTCAATATATAGACCAACTAGATTAGAATTTAAAAGTTAATGACAACAAACACAACCATCTCAAGAACATGAAAATATTTCACCATGTATTTCGCTTGATTGTTCTGACAGTACTTCTCATGAATATTGTTGCATGCTCAGTTTTCGCAGTAGCAGATGCTGCAGTATCTATCACCGCAGATGTTGTTTCAACTGGTGTTTCAGTTGCAGCAACAGGCGTAAAAGCTGCATCCTCTGCAGTAAGAGCGGTTATACCGGATAGTAAATAAATCCTACCCGGTAATTGAGACAATATCAGTTACTGAAAATAGTACAGACCTGTAATACCTACACTGTTACTTGTGTATGTTTTACCATTTGAACTGTTAGATGATGAGTAACCATAAGCACCTCTAAGCGCAAATTCTTTAGATAAAAAGTATTTGATGCCAGCGGAAAATTGAGTTGCAGTTCCTGAGCTTAAAGCAACACTTGAAGTAGTACTTTCATTTTGATAGTTTACCAAACTCACACCAGTACCTAGTTCAATATTAGGTGAAACCAATGAGCGAAGACCAAGACCTGCAGAAACTGCATTTTGAGTTATTCCAGAATAGCCAGCCTCTGTTATGTCCGTTGATGAATAGTCTGCGCTAAGGGTGATGTCTGTTGTTCTGGAGATTCCAATTCTATATCCAACAAAAATATCTACACCAGCGTAGTTAACTTGTGTGACTTTTGGTCGGCTAAATGTTGCGCTACTCAATCCACCGCCTAAATAGATGTTGTCGTTTAATAGGTATGTTCCACCAACCGATAATTGGTTAACTTTTTGTGAATATCCCTCAACAGAGCTTGAACTATAACCTAAACTAATAGAGTTATATTGCAGATCGGAATCATCTAAAGCAAATGAATTGCTCACTCCTACACAGAGAATACTTGCTAATAAGTATTGAAATTTAGTATTTTTTCTCTTGATAGCCTCTGGTTAGAATTATTTTTTATAAATTGTTAATGGGATGTCAGTGCTAACTTCCTTACCCGTGTCATTGTTTTTGCCGGATTTATATACTTTTAAAGTACTTGGATCCCCAACTCCAGCGGCTTCTTGCTGCTTGGAAGAAAAAAGACTTCCTATCCCGCTTTCTTTTTTATTCAAGGGAGGTAATTGTTCATATAGATTTTTTTCAGCCTCTCTACCAAAAGAAACCAACATTTCCTTTGTGATTTTGTTCATTTTGGGTACAAACTTAGCGTTGTGCTTACCCAGATACATATCTTGTCCACTACCCATTGCATTAAACGCCGCGCTTACCTCAAACGTTTCAGTATTTATAAGTGTGAACTCTGCAAGTAGAGAATACTCAAGTCTATACGCATAATCACTGGTACCTGGGATTTGGTCATTTGTACTTCGAATATCAATATTTATGATATTGCCTTGAAGAATGTACTGTGCGTCCCCAAAGTCGCCGCGCTCTATTCGTGCTTTCAGATCAAGATACTCTTCACCTAGTTTCTCTGTCGTTAAAACTGGGTTGGATTGAACAACTTTATAGCCAGCTTTAAGGAGGGTAGCTTTGATATCAGCAGTAATACCTCTTATCTCACTGTATGAAATAGTTCTTTTTGTTCCATAATTTTTAGAATAACTGAACTCAGAGTTAGCACTAACAGATGCAGTCCCGGAGTAAGCTACGGGCGCTGGAGGTGTAGGAGGTGCAGGAGTTCCAGCCTCCAAACCCGGCTGAACTGGGCCCCCAGTTGGTCCAAAGTTACTGTTTCCGTTAAAAGACCCTTTGGAACTTGCCTTTTCGTCATAGAAGAAATCTTGATACTCTTTTTTCACTAAAAAGTCTGTAACCACAATTGAATTTGGGATCTTAGGACGCGGGGGTTTAACAACCGCTTCCGTTGCTGTGTAGACTGTTGTTGTGCTTGTTGATGAACTCTCTGAGCCTCCTCCCCCAAGGGTCATTTTGAAATCAACAACTTCAGTCTTTTTTGCCTGAGTTGTGGGCTGAATCTGAGGTTGTGATAAGGGCGTTTCTTGAGTAACCTTTACTTCCGGGATTGTAGATTGTGGTGTAATTTGAGTAGTCGTTTGTGCAAGTGGAGCAGACAGCCCTAATACCCAAAAGGCTGCGCCAACAAAGCCCATGACGAGCTGATTTTTTAATATCTTATTGTTCATTGGACTCGCTTTTAAGCTGTTTTCTTTCATAATCTCTAATTTCTAACGATCTAACGGGATGCAGTTTTGCGAATTTCTTTTTCATCTTCCCACTCAATATCCCCAGTCTCGTTATTTATAAGACTCAAATGGAAGTTATAAAACACATCTTTAACATCTTTAGTTTGTTTCACAATTGAGCCTATGAAGCCTTCAACTCTATATTTCGCTCCGTTCATATTGCCCATCCTCGTTTGAGTCTGAGCAGAATAAAGACCAGACTGATTCTGACGCTTTAGTTCATCAACTTGGTTTTGCATCTCTGAAGTACTTACAGTAAACCTCACTCGACCACTTCTGGTTAGCTGAGATCTTATTTTTGCTGTGATTGCACTTGTATCAATGTATTCAGACGTTTTATTCTTAACGTCATATACAGTTACCCTGGGAGGTTCTCTTGAATCAATTACAACTCTAGAGTCAAGCAATGAACGAGCCATTGATTCAGCAATAGTTTGTAAATCAGTAGATCCAAAATCAGTATTAACAGTCTCAACCCCCTTGGAGTCTCCATACCTAACGCTTGGACCCGAGGGGGATGCACACCCTACAGTTAATGCTAGAACGCATAAAGTAGAAATAAAACAAACACGTTTAAAAGTTAACATTTTCTTAATTCCTTAACAATCTTTAATCTGAACTTAATTCAAGGCGAAACGTCTCTGCAGCAGGACCTGGAGCAATGCCAAATAGCACGCCTGATTGACCACTACCTACAGGCAAGGGTTTCCAAGCCTCGTCCCCGTAAACTTGAAATGCATTTTTATCAATCCACATAAATCTATAAGAAATTGCTTTCTTAGTTGACTTGACTACTATGGTGGCCTCAGCCTTCAATAGACTATTAACTTTGATACTTCGCATGTCCAGGATCTTTACCTCCTCGGTATTACGCATCCTGACCGTCATCTCGTCTATTGTTGGAGTTGAATTACATGCAGAGATTAAAACAACAGTGAAAACTAAACATAATTTGAGAAATGACTTTGTTAACATATGATTGCTCGATTTATTGAAGTGCATAAATGTTGGTCAATTGGGAGTTGGATAGATCTAATTTAATGTCTCTATTTGTGATTTTGTAATTGCTCATTGGACCTGTGCCTCCCATTGTGGACACAATAGCCCTGCCGCCAAGGATTCTTACGTGAACAATTTGGTAGTCCTGTCCAAACTGAAGAGGAACAGAAAATACGCCGGATGGTGTAGGGATAGAGAAATTGTTTTCGCCCTTAGAGACGCTACTTCTTCCCATGTAAATCGTGCTAGGAAGTGTTGACCATTGTCTAACGTCTGCACTTCCTACAGATAACGCCATTCCGACCGCAAGAGAGGCCAGTAATCCAGCGTTTTGGTTGTTATTTTTTGCGGCAGCTGCTTGAGCAGCCGCTTGTGCAACAATCTGAGTTATTGCTTGCGTACTAGCTTTTAACAAATATCCTGGCATGTCATCTTTTAGCTGTCGACGCGACATGGCATCAAGATTAGCTGCTTGGTAGAGAATGATAGTTTGAGTACCTACGCTCACACTGCCTGGGTTATATACAGGGGTGGGATTCTCTATAACAGGCAAATTGAATGTTACTATTTTTGGACCTTGAGGGGTATTAAAGGTCATATTTGATTTATGAGAGTTGATTCTCGGAATGGAGCCTGTTTCAACAATAAACAGAACATCAGAGTTGGTGCGGCCTCCCCTTCGAGTTGTTTCAATATTTTTATCTAATGATCCAAGGCTTAGTTCGAATAGAGCATTATTGGGCTTCAGTTCAAGAGCCGTTCTATAGCCAGGAGCGGCCATTCCAGCCTCTCCTTGTCGCTCGAATATAAAGCCAGCTAAGTAGTGTGCAGCAGCATTTTGGTATGCATTTTTCAGACTACTGATTTCAGGAGAATTAATAAGATTAACTGGATAGCCATTGATATTATCAATTCGGGTGTATGACTGAACCTTATTCTTTCTATTTTCAGATTCTTTAGCATTTAATGCAGCAACGCTTTTTTCATGTAGCCGGTTTATGATGGTTTCTCGCTCAGCCATTTTTTTTGCCTCTACAGTGGCCAAATCCCATCTCCCTGCTAGGACGTGATTTAATGCAAGGTTGTAACTTAGCAAGCTCTTTTCATAGTCCTTTGGCTCATATGTAGAGTTTGAACCAATTGATGCAAAAAAATAGTTAAGAAACTCGCCCGCATCTTTAGTCAAATTAAGAGTCGCTTTCGACTGCCAATCTTGAACTACATAATCTGCCTTGAGTAAAGAGGATGAACTCTCGCTTAGATTTTGAATACCCAAATATTTAGTAATCTCGCCTTTATCTAAGTAATACGGTGTATCTTTTTCTTTTTTATCTTTATTTGCAACCTCCAAAATACTCAACGCTGTAGGTACATCGCCGTTCCTTAGTGCATTGTTAGATTCATTTAGGGCTTTTTGATTTGGCCCAGTTGCACAGCCAAAAAGTAAGACTGAAATCAACAATGATGGAATGAGGCGTGTTAGGTATTGCATATGAATTTTGAATGAGGTTGCTTAATTAATTTAAAACCTAAATCCATAACTTAGACCACCACCGGATAGGGAATATCCATTGTTATGAGCCCAGTTCATATAGTCGATCTGAATGTATTGTTTCTTGTCGTCAGTAAAATAGAAGTTAACCCCTGCACCGTAGGCTACGTAAGAGCCTGTATAACTCCCAGCGTAACTAGTACGCAAATTCAATTCATTTACTCCAACTCGGCCAAAGAATTCGACAAAATCATTAACTGCAATTTTGGGTTTAATAAAAATACCATCAAAATTTAGGGTTGTTGAATAGTCCGTTGTATTTGTTGTTGCACCCAAGATCTCGATTCCAATATTTTTATTTATATTAGCTCCAAGATAGCCTGTGTAAGTCGACCCAATGTTGTATGAGTATTTTCCGTAATTAATGTTCAGGGCCGAGTATCCTGCTTGTAAGTAAATTTTTCCTCCATCATCTATTGATGATTCAGCTCTTGCGCCAATCGCAAAAACCAAAATGAACAATGCAAGAATAAATTTAATAGTTTTGTGTTTCATAATAAATAAATATAAATAAATTTGATATGTAGATAATATTATGAAATTTATCAATTAATAAATTTATTAGGTGCACTGTTTGCATGCAATACTTAGCATGTATCTCTTTATAGATCTCGCTTATCAATAATTACTGCAAAGTTTGCATACAAATAATGCATGCAATTAATGCATTCAATATTTCGTAATATTTTTAATCAAATAATTTTTTGAAGTTACAGTGCCTGTATGAGTAAAGAGCATCTAAGCATAAAAGAAATTGCGATATTCCTATACACCTTAAGAGAATGGGAAGACGCAAATTTAAATATTACGAAAAGCAAGATTTGCTTTGACCTTTTTTTATTTATCGCAAAAAATCATTTCTCAAATCAAAGTATCAATTCAAAAACAATACATAACTCAATTAAATATAGCCAAAGAAACATTGCATACACCGTCAGCAAATTTAAAGAAATGGATTTAATTTATTTGCAAAGCAATCCAATTGACAACCGAATAAAGAATATTTTTCCAACAACTAAATTTTGCAGTTTGTATGAAAGCTATGCTGACTTTATAAATTCGCATATATCAAATCGATTGAATCTCAACTACTCCCAACAAACAAATAATATTTATGAACGCAGTTAAAAATTTAACAATCCTTTTTGGAGTATTTTTTTTGATCAATCTTGGTGGTTGTAACACCCCAGCATTGGTAAATAAGGTTGATGAAGACACTCAAAAGAACGCACTCAGCTTTCAACCGAATCCAGATTTAGCCAGGGTTTATTTTGTAACCGGGAAAATGATGGGTACTATGTTTAATAACAATCACTCTTAGCCTGCAGATATCATCATAAATTCGACTCAAATCGGTTCAATAAACAAAGATAACGTTCTTTACTTTCAACTTAAACCAGGAAATTATGATTTTTCATGGGTAGTTAGATACACAGATCTTATTGTCAAACAAACTGCCCCTCGTAAAACCAACTTTGATGTCTTTCCTGGTCAGGTCTTGGTCTTAAGGGGCGACTTTAACCAAGGAGGGTCTACTTTTGGTCTCTTAGGAGCAATGATCTCTCCTCCGACCTCAGTTATCACTATTGCGGATAGGGATGAAGCAAGGAGCAAGCAAGTAGTTTCACCCCAAAATTGCGACATCAGTTTATGCCTCAGATAATGATTGGTGAGCGATGTTATTGTTAAATTTACTAAAAAACCAGACCACAATTGTCTCGGTTTTCTTAAGTATCCTAGTACTTACCTCTTGTGGTGGGGGCGGCTC
>Ga0007854_10000367_pt1 | contig 29453 bp, 21 predicted proteins | sample CryBogCBH12Aug08_FD_60382 | JGI IMG/M metagenome (GOLD analysis project Ga0007854, IMG submission 60382) | Freshwater microbial communities from Crystal Bog, Wisconsin, USA - CBH12Aug08 | ecosystem: Environmental > Aquatic > Freshwater > Lake | place: Crystal Bog, Wisconsin, USA | collected... | reverse complement strand
AGTCATGACCAAAATGATCACAAAGAACACGACCATTCCTACCAAGTTTGCCCAAACCTTCTCTACTGCAGATGACAATCAGCCTGCGGTGACGATTAAGGTATACCAAGGCGAGCGTGAAATGGCGACAGCTAACAAATCCCTTGGCGAATTTAACCTTGAAGGTATCCCACCAGCACCAAGGGGTACCCCGCAAATTGAGGTTGCCTTTGATATCGATGCTAACGGTATATTGCATGTAAGTGCTAAAGACAAAGGCACTGGTAAAGAAAACAAAATCACCATCAAAGCAAATTCAGGACTCTCTGAGGAAGAGATTCAGCAAATGGTTAAAGATGCTGAGATCAATGCTGATGAGGATAAGAAGAAACTTGAAATCATCCAATCCCGCAACCAAGCCGACTCAGCTCTTCACAGCGTAAAGAAAAGCTTGTCTGAGCATGGAGACAAAATTGAAGCTGCTGAGAAAACAGCAATCGAAGAAGCTGTCAAGTCTTTAGAGGAAGCTCTAAAAGGCGAAGATAAGGCGGAGATTGATGCAAAAACTGAGACTTTGATGACCGTTAGCCAAAAGCTGGGGGAGAAAGTTTATGCAGATATGCAGGCCGCTCAAGCAGCCGCTGGTGCAAGCGCAGGAACTGGCTCTCATGAACACGAAGCCGCCCACGCCGGGGCTGCGGCCAAGGATGACAACGTAGTTGATGCAGAGGTCAAGGAAGTCAAAAAACCTTGATCCCCAGATTTGTATTAAGCTAAAAATCAATGATTCATCTCGAATCATTTCCCCCACTCGCCGCGCAGAGTCTCTAAAAAAGACACTCGCGGCGCTTCTATTCCCTAAATAGCAAACCCATCATGGCTAAACGCGATTTTTATGAAATCCTTGGTGTCGCTAAGACTGCAAGCGATGAAGATATCAAAAAGGCTTATCGCAAATTAGCGATGAAATATCACCCTGATAGAAACCAAGGGGATAAATCAGCTGAAGCAGAAGCCAAATTCAAAGAGGTCAAAGAGGCTTATGAAATGCTGTCCGATGCTGAGAAAAGATCAGCGTACGATCAGTTCGGACACGCAGGAGTTGACCCCAACATGCGAGGTGGCCCTGGAGCTCAAGGATTTGGTGGTTTTTCTGAAGCATTTGGTGACATCTTTGGCGACATATTTGGTCAAGCAAGACGTCAACAAGGGGGTCGCCAAGTTTACAGAGGCAACGATTTAAGCTATGCGATGGAGATCACGTTAGAAGAGGCCGCCCAGGGCAAAGAAACTCAAATAAAAATACCCAGTTGGAATTCCTGCGAGCCTTGCCAAGGCAGTGGGGCAAAGCCAGGTACTTCCGTTAAAACTTGTACCACCTGTCAAGGCAGTGGCTCTGTTCAAATGCGTCAGGGCTTTTTCAGTGTCCAACAAACCTGCCCTCACTGTAGAGGAACGGGTCGAATAATCCCAGAAATCTGTCCTACCTGTCACGGCCAAGGTAAAACCAAAACACAAAAAACACTCGAGGTCAAAATTCCCTCAGGAATTGATGATGGAATGCGTATACGTAGTACAGGTAACGGAGAGCCGGGTACCAACGGCGGCCCAGCTGGCGATCTATTTATCGAAATAAGACTCAAGAAACACGATATTTTTGAGCGCGACGGAGATGACCTTCATTGTGCGATCCCCATTAGCTTTACAACCGCCTCCTTGGGCGGAGAGATTAGCGTCCCAACACTAGAGGGGAAAGCTGCAATTGACATCCCAGAGGGCACACAAAGCGGCAAACAGTTCAGGCTCAGGGGCAAGGGAATCAAGGGGGTTCGTTCAAGCTTTCCGGGAGATCTTTACTGTCACATCAACATTGAGACCCCCGTTAAACTCACCGAACATCAGCGAAAATTGATGCGTGAGTTAGATGAGTCACTTAAAAAAGGCGGTGCTAAACACTCGCCTAACGAAGAAGGTTGGGCAGATAAACTTAAAGGCTTTTTCAGATAATGGCTCATTTCCCCATTGAGTTGGGGGTGAACTTTAGAAGAAACGATCCAATAATTTTCGACTGTGTCGGTCTAGTTTGGGAAGATCTTTTATCAAAAACTGAACCCCGTGTTTATCGCTTACGATAAGAGTTTTAGAGGATAGTCTTCTTATATCCTCCTCCCCTTTAAGCTCTAAGTCAGTTGAGCCCCGGGTGGTCTGAACCGACCATATACTGGGCGTTATGAAGCTACTCACGCGCTCGAGTTTTAAGATCTCAGGCATAAACTCTCGCTCTCTAAGGGCTTGAAGAACTGCGGTCCTTTGATCCCCACTTAATTGATCTAAATCATCGATCCAAAGCAACTCTCTTCCCTCTGGGCTCAAAATGGATATACCTTGCTCGGGCGCTTCAATAGGAAAGGCCCTCACTACAATCACCTCGGTTGGGTGCTCTGATAGAGGAAAATCATCTGGTACATGATGTGAGTCTTTCTCCTTATGAATGGAGTCATCTCTCACGCTTTGCTGAAACTTTGCGTCCAAAGATATAACCCAACGCCCCAAGGGATTTCTAAATAGTTGAAAGTCTAGGAAAGTCCTTTGCACATTTACACTTTTTAGATCAGTCATAGTGAAACCCCAGTGGATTGAACGCCTGCGTTGGATTCAAATACCACACGCTCGTTTTGTGCTTGCCGTGCCTGAGCCTCGTAGAGTCTGTAGTAAGCGCCTTTTTGTGCAAGTAGTTCGTCATGCTTACCGATCTCAACAATTTGTCCAGCCTCCATAACAACCAAACGATCTGCTTTATGCAGTGTAGATAAACGGTGAGCGATTGCGATTGTTGTTCTACCTTTGACTAAATTGTCTAAGGCTTTTTGAATTTCTTGCTCGGTCTCAGTGTCTACAGATGAGGTAGCTTCGTCCATGATTAAAATTCTAGGGTTGATCAACAATGCTCTTGCAATTGAGATGCGTTGACGCTCCCCCCCTGACAGCCCCTGACCTCTTTCTCCTACAAGTGAATCGTATCCTTGGGGTAGTCGCAAAATGAATTCATGAGCGTTAGCGGCTCTCGCGGCTTGGACGATTTCTTTTCGCGTGGCGTTGGGTCTGCCGTAGGCAATGTTCTCCGCAATGGTTCCAAAGAAAAGAAATGGCTCTTGCAAAACTAAGCCAATATGAGATCTGTACTCGGCAAGCGTGAGGTCACGAATATCAATGCCGTCGATTTTTATAGCCCCCTCAGAGAGGTCATAGAAACGGCAAATCAAATTAACCATTGTTGACTTACCAGAACCACTTTGTCCAACCAGTCCTATCATCTCACCAGGACGTATGAGCAGAGAAAGGTCTTTGATAACGGCCCTATTACCGTACCTAAACCCAGCATGCTCAATCGCAATTTCACCTTGGACGCTCCCCAAATGCAAGGGATTTGTGGGCTCAGGAACGCTGGAGACATGATCAAGTATCTCAAAAATCCTTTTCGCTCCTGCCGCTGCTTTTTGAGTGTTTGAGACGATACGACTCATTGAATCAAGCCTGTTATAAAAACGACTTATGTAGGCTAAAAAAGCAGTCAACACACCAACTGTGATGTCGTGATGAGCGACTTGCCAAATTCCAAATGCCCAAACTACCAAAAGCCCAACCTCCGTCATCAGGGTTACTGTTGGGGAGAATAGTGACCATAAGAAATTGATCCTGTCGTTCATATTTAGATTATTTCTATTCGCCTCTCTGAAACGAGAGGTTTCACGGTCCTCCTGAGCAAATGCTTTAACGACCCTAATGCCTGGGATCGTATCGGCCAAAACGTTGGTGAGCTCTGACCAAACGCGGTCAATTTTTTCAAATCCAGTTCTAAGCCTGTCTCTGACGACGTGGATCAACCATGCGATAAAGGGTAAAGGAACGAGAGTGGCTAACGCCAACCATGGATCGATTGCAACCAAGATAAAAGCCGTCATCACTATCATCAAGACATCGGTTGCAAAGTCTAAAAGGTGCAAGGATAAAAACACACATAGCCGGTCGGTCTCACTCCCAATACGGCTCATCAAGTCCCCAGTGCGCCTGCCGCCAAAATACTCCAAAGAGAGTTTGAGTAAATGCTCATAAGCACTCGTACGTAAGTCAGCTCCTATACGTTCAGACACCAGTGCCAAGATATACGTCTTAGCCCAACCCAATCCCCAAGCCAACAAAGCCGAGCCAAATAAGCCGAGCAGATAAAGAGATACTTTGTCTATATCGATTTGTTGTCCGTTTTGAAATGGAATCAACACATCGTCCATTAAAGGCATTGTGAGGTAGGGAGGCACAAGGGTTGCAGCTGTAGCGGCCAGTGTCAGCAAAAAACCACTCAGCAATTGCATTTGATACGGCTTGGCAAATCTCCACAACCTAAAGAGGCTCCAAGAGACGTTTTGCGGCCCCGTAGTTTGACAACTTCGACACTCGCCGTTTGAATCCAAAACGCTTGAGCACTTCTCACACCTGGAAACGCCCTCATCTAGGGGGTTGTAATGGGGAGGTAAAAGATCCTCTTGAACTTTCGGATCTACATTAAGAGAATTCAGGTTTGAGCAGACTTTGTTCAATATTTCAGTGAACTTTGCCCCCTCTTGTTGGTATTTCAAGGTGTACCGCCAATTTGCGATTCTGCAGTTGGAGGCCAAAACCTCAATGTTTCCAACACCGGCGAAGTCAAAGTGATTGACTCTGACATCAACATGCAAATCTAAAATCTGGGTAATTTCAGGTTCGAATTTCTTGTTTTCAAAGGCCAGCAACCGCCCCTCAGTACAGATTAGAATGCCAGAATTGAAATTTAAATTCTCATCTAGGTCAACCTGCATCCAGCCTAGAACGTTTTCTGAAGGTAAGACTTTTTCTAAAACTGTGGATTTCCAGTTCAAGGGTAATTCGGCAGGAGAAAAACCTAGAGGGTAAGTGATCATTCGTACTTGTAATAAAACTAAACAGCGATTTGAGCAAAATTTGCATTTTAGAGTGTGCAGTTTTTACTCTCAAAATTTGAGACCAAAGCAAAGTTTGTGTCTTATGCTTTCATCACTCAGTTGTTTCATTGTAGCCATGCGGCTGAATAAATCCTTTCTCAGCGTTTCACATTGCATCATTTAGCGGCATTTTCCAATACAAAACAGAAACTTTCATCAATGGCCTTTAAAGATATTGAATTTTTGCAGATGCGCTATCTGCGTGGACCCAATTTTTGGACCTACAGACCTGTCATCGAGGCTTGGGTAGACATTGGTGAGTTGGAGCAGTTTCCATCGGACAAAATTCCAGGTTTCGCACAGCGTCTTGAAAAATGGTTGCCCGGTCTGATTGAGCATCGTTGCGGAGTGGGAGAAAGAGGCGGCTTCGTTGAGAGACTTAAAACGGGTACTTGGCCAGCTCACATCATGGAGCATGTGGCAATAGAGCTGCAAACGCTTGCGGGCATGGCAGTTGGATTTGGTAAAGCAAGGGAGACCAGTAGCTCGGGAATCTACAAGGTTGTTGTTCGTACCCGCCAAGAGCAAGTTGGACGAGAGAGCTTAAAAGAAGCCAAGAACCTGGTTATGGCTGCGATAAACGACTCAGCTTACGACGTATCCGCAACCGTCAACACTTTGAAAGCAATGGTTGATGATTTATGTTTAGGTCCTTCGACGGCGTGTATAGTAGACGCTGCAAGCGACAGAAAAATTCCCTCTATTCGTTTAACCGACGGAAATTTGGTTCAACTCGGTTACGGAGCGCTCCAAAGAAGAATTTGGACTGCAGAGACAGATCGGACCAGCGCCATCGCCGAGAGTATCTCCAGTGATAAAGACTTGACCAAACAGTTATTAAGCCAATGCGGGGTTCCAATCCCTGAGGGTCAAATTGTTCATAGCCCTGAAGAGGCGTGGGAAGTGGCCCAATCCATGGGGCTCCCTGTCGTCATCAAACCAAGTGACGGCAATCATGGTCGTGGCGTTGCTCTTGATTTAAATTCAGCCCAGGAAATTAAAGCTGCCTTTAGGGTTGCTGAAGTTGAGGGAAGTGATGTCATTGTTGAACGCTTCATTAAGGGCGAGGAACACCGGGTCTTGGTGGTAGGTAATAAAGTTGTAGCCGTGGCGAAAGGTGAAACTGCGACCATCACGGGTGACGGTAAAAGCACTGTTGAGGAGCTCATTGAGTCGCAAATCAACAGTGACCCCAGACGCGGCGAGGAGGAAGGATTTCCACTAGACACGATTCGGCTATCCGAGCACCAACACGCTGTTCTTGAATTACAAAGACAAGGGCTAGAACCTACCAGTATTCCAGCAAAGGACAGGGTTGCCATTGTCCAGCGCAATGGCAATATGAGTTACGATGTAACGGATTTGATTCATCCAGATATAGAACAAATTGCTACCCTTGCAGCTAGGGTGGTCGGTTTAGATATTGCAGGTATAGACCTTGTTGTGGAGGATATCTCCAAGCCTCTTGCACCCCAGGGCGGAGCAATCGTAGAAGTCAATGCGGGACCTGGACTATTGATGCATATCAAGCCAGCTGTAGGTAGCCCTCGCCCAGTTGGGAGAGCTATTGTCGACCATCTATTTGGACACAGCGATTCGGGGAGAATTCCACTGGTTGGGATTTTGGGTGATCAACAAACCGGCATCCTATCCAAATTAGTTGCTTGGTTACTTCACCTCTCGGGGAGAAGAACGGGACTTGCTTGTAGTGAAGGACTCTACATGAACCAAAGAAAGGTTCAAAGCGAAGATGCAAGGAACTTTGACCTATCTGAGAGGATATTAATCAACAGAGCCTTGGATGCAGCGGTGTTTGAGACTACCATACTTCAAATTTTGAATGAAGGATTGCCATACGATAGATGTCAGGTTGGTATTTTGACAAATCTGCCAAAAGAAGCAGGCCTAGAGGATCACGATATCAAAACCACCGATCAGCTTTTATCGGTCGCGAGAACTCAAATAGATTTGGTATTACCTCAGGGGGTAGGGGTAATTAACGCTGATGTAGGAGAAATCGTTGGTTTATCTGAGCTTTGTGACGGGGAAGTTATTTTGTATGCAGAGTCCCCGTCTAACGCCTCAATTAAAGAGCACTTATCTCAAGGTCGAAGAAGTGTTTATTGCAAGGATGGGCACCTCGTCATGGCCAGAGGCGATCAAGAAACCCTTTTATTCCCACTGGACTTTAAACCTATAGCAAAACTGATTAAAGACGAGGGACTTGAAACTTCCACTCTGTTAGCTGCAGTTGCTGCGGCTTGGGCGCTTGATATTGCTCCACTTCTCATCCGAGCAGGCTTGAAAAATTTTGGTCAACAAGTTGCTAACCATGCAAGTTTACTGTCTGAGAAATCTTCGCAAATCACTAAATCTATAAAGAACTAAGGATGGATTCGTAATGGATGTATCACGTATTAGGGCTCTGCGAGGACCCAACTTATGGACCAGAAATACGGCTGTTGAAGCACTGGTTATGTGCGAGAGCGAGGAAGAAAAAGATCTCTCAATTGATCCTCAGTTTGAAATTAAACTTAGAAATCTTTTTCCAGGAATTGGCCCACTAAGAACGGATCAAAAAAGCAAGATCACGATCGCACATGCTATTGAATCAGCCGCTTTGCATCTTCAAATAGAAGCGGGTTGTCCTGTAACTTTTAGCAGAACCACAAAAACTCCTGAGGACGGGTTTTACCAAGTCGCAGTGGAATACTCTGTTGAAGAGGTTGGCAAAATGGCAATCAACTTTGCCATTGATCTATGCAATTCAGCCTTAAAGAATGAAGATTTTGAACTCGATCGTGCAGTCATTAAGTTGCGTGATTTAGACGAGGACCTTAGGCTTGGCCCCTCAACTGGATCCATCGTTGATGCAGCCCTGTCTCGGGGAATCCCATTTAGGCGGCTAACCGAGGGTAGCTTGGTTCTGTTTGGTTGGGGAAGCAAACAACGAAAAATACAAGCTGCAGAAATGGACTCAACCAGTGCAATTGCTGAATCCATTGCACAAGACAAAGAACTCACAAAAAAACTCCTCCATGCAGCCGGTGTACCCGTACCTATGGGGCGTCCTGTCGCTGATCCTGAGGATGCTTGGCTTGCTGCAAATGAAATTGGTTTACCTGTGGTCATCAAGCCCAGAGACGGAAATCAAGGCAAGGGGGTGGCTGTCAATTTAAAAACCAAAGAAGAGGTGATGCAAGGATTTGTGAATGCTTCACGATTTTCCGATGAAATACTATTAGAGAGTTTCCTGCCTGGAAGCGATTACAGATTATTGGTAGTAGGAAATAAACTCATTGCTGCTGCGCGGCGTGAGCCCCCAACCGTCATTGGAGACGGGAAAAGTACGATCTTTGAGCTTGTGGAGAAAGTTAACTCAGACCCCAAGCGAGGTGATGGTCACGCAACTTCACTAACTAAAATAAAGTTCGATGATATCGCCAAAGCCAGATTAATAGAGCAAGGTTTTAGCGACTCCAGCATTCCAAGCAAAGGAACTAGAGTTAGTCTTCGCAATAATGCCAACCTATCGACTGGCGGCACAGCAACGGATGTCACAGATGATGTGCACCCAGAGGTTGCTGCACGGGCTATCTCCGCTGCCCAGACCGTGGGTCTAGATATTTGCGGTGTTGATATTGTTTGTGAGACAGTGCTCCAACCACTTGAAGATCAAAGAGGCGGGGTCGTTGAGGTAAACGCCGCTCCGGGTCTGCGCATGCACTTGACGCCGTCCTTTGGCAAAGGTAGGGATGTGGGCGAAGCTGTCATCAACAATATGTTCCCACCTGGCCAAGATGGGCGCATCCCAGTGATTGCTGTAACTGGTACAAACGGTAAAACCACCACTGTCCGGTTAACGGCGCATCTCCTTCGAACGCATGGACTTCGAGTGGGTATGACCAATACCGACGGAGTATATGTCAATGAGCGTCAAATTGATTCGGGTGACTGCAGCGGACCAAGGAGTGCAAGGAATGTATTGATGCATCCTGATGTAGATGCAGCCGTTCTTGAAACAGCCAGAGGGGGTATGCTTAGAGAGGGCTTAGCTTTTGACAGGTGCAGTGTTGCAGTCGTCACCAACATCGGCATGGGAGATCATTTAGGTCTTAACTACATCACAACCGTCGAGGACTTGGCAGTCCTCAAACGTGTCATTGTTCAAAACGTTGCGGCCTCTGGGATGGCCGTTTTAAATGCTGCGGATCCTATGGTGGCAGCGATGGCGCAGAACTGCCCCGGGCAAGTCACCTTCTTTGCTCTTGATCCTCACCACCCTGTCATTGCAACGCACAGGGCACAGGGGAAAAGGGTGGTATTTGTTGAAGATGACCAAATGGTTGCGATGCAAGGGAAGATGTCTGTGCGCATCCCCCTCTCAGAAGTTCCTCTAACAAGGAGAGGTGCAATAGGTTTTCAAATAGAAAATGCAATGGCCTCCGTTGCAGCCGCCTGGGCTACCAATATACCCTGGGAAGTTATCATCAAAGGTCTCAGTTCTTTTATCAGCGATGCAGTTGCAGTGCCAGGTCGTTTCAATGTATTTGACTATAAAGGGGCCACAGTCATTGCCGATTACGGTCATAATCCAGACGCAATAAAGGCTTTGGTTCAGGCTGTCTCAAACATCCCTGCGACAAAACGAAGCGTCGTTATCAGTGGTGCGGGGGACAGACGTGATGAAGATATCAGAGAGCAAACTCGTATTATTGGAGAGGCTTTTGATGAAGTGGTGCTTTACCAGGACGCTTGTCAAAGGGGGCGTGAAGACGGGGAAGTCATAGGGCTACTTCGTCAAGGTCTGGAGGGCGCACGGCGTACCCAGCATATTGAGGAAATACGGGGAGAATTCATAGCCATCGATTGTGCAATGGACCGGTTAAAGCCTGGAGACCTTTGCTTGGTGTTGATCGACCAAGTGGGAGAGGCACTGGAGCATATTACCAAGCGCGTCAAAAAAGAAGATCACGCTGTGCTGAGCACACTTTAAGAATCCTACTTAAACCTGATCAATTGAAGGTTGGATTCAAAAACGTGATTACGAAATTATTGTTATCAAACTCTGTTTTCACATATTGACCGTCAACTGTTTTTGAAGCCTTAGCAAAAAGTTCAGCCACCATCAAGTTGTAATTAAGCGTACTTGCTTGGTGTTTGAACTTACCAAAATATTGATCATAAACGTCTTGATAAATACGGGCCCCGATTCCGATTTGACATTGCGTTTTTATAATTTGATCCTTATCATTCATAAAAAATAGGAGACTCATGTCCCCAAGCACACAAGACAATCCTTTGGTAAATTTTTGATCTTTAGATTGCGACAGGCTTATTTTGTAGGGCTCGCAAGATTCAATCTCTTTTTTTCTAAATACGCTGTAGAGGTCTTTTTCACCAATTCTTCTAAGCATTTCGTCAAAATTAGCAAAGACGGGCTTATTTGAATTTTTGAGATACTTTAAAATAGAGATGTACTGTTGCTTGACCAGTTCACAAGTAATAAGTACAGATTTACCGTTATCCTCAAAGGCTTTTTGACCTTCAAATTTTTTACAAATTTGCTGTACGTCCTTGTCTAAATTGGGCTCAGTCTGCGCCCACACTAAATTATGTGTAGTGAATAATAATGCAAATAGGACCAAGCATTTGAGCTTCATTAATTCATTTCAAAATCCGGAAAGTATCAGTTTAGCATTTCAATCCCTCAATCCCCCGAAGCTCTAAAGGAATTAGGTTGGAACCAAGAAATCTTTACTGATATCGAATCCAAGTTCATTGATGCGGTCAAGGAATTGACTTAAAAAGGCATGCAATCCATTGGCCAAAATTTCATCGATTGAGCCGTATTTAAGCTCTGATAGCAGTTTACCTGCGCGACGCTCGGTGCCCGTTGATTGTTGATTTGCTATCATTCTAAGATTTATAACCACTTCACTTAAACTGGCATGAAGCGAGCGTGGCATATCTGCTCTGAGGATCAATAACTCAGCGACTCTCTCAGGTCTAATGATATCTCTGTAAACCTTCCTATAAATCTCAAACGCAGATACACTTCTAAGAATAGAACTCCAGTGGTAGAAGTCGTACTCTTGGTCTGATAGATTGTTTTCACCGAAGAACTCACTGTTAACACCGTGAAACTTTACATCCACGAGACGTGCTGTATTGTCTGCGCGTTCTAAAAAAGTACCTAACCTCATGAAATGTAGAGCCTCATCCATGAGCATAGTGCCCACAGTGACACCCCTGAATAAATGCGAGCGAAATTTAACCCATTCGAAAAGTTTCGCTGGGTCACGTTTGAACTCTGCTTTTTTAATCAATTTTTGAATTTCAAGCCAGGTCTGATTTTGTGTTTCCCAAACCTCAGTGGTCAAACTCCCTCTAACAGCACGAGCATTCTCGCGTGCGGACCTTAAGCAAGAAATGATTGAGGACGGGTTGCTGTCATCACTGACCATAAACTCCATCACATCTTTAGGCGTGATGACTGGGTGCTTGGAGAGGTAAGTTGGCAACAATTCGCTGATGGACAATAGGCCTTGCCAACCATTTTGAGCTGCCTCTTGGGTTTGCGGCATTAAAGCAGTTTGGTAATTCACATCAAGCATACGCGCCGTATTCTCAGCACGCTCGGTGTACCTTGACATCCAATATAAGTGATCGGCGGTTCTAGATAACATCTGTTTTAAACCTCCAATATCCAAGTATCTTTTGTACCACCGCCTTGAGAGGAGTTAACCACAAGGGAGCCCTCTTTTAAGGCCACCCTTGTAAGACCACCCGGCACCATTTGAACCGTTTTACCACTCAGTACAAAGGGTCTCAAATCAATATGCCTTGGTGCAATACCCTCTTTAACAAAGGTGGGACAACTCGATAAGCTAAGTGTCGGTTGTGAAATATATCCACTTGGATTTTTTAGTAACGCTTCTCTGAATTGTTCAATTTCAGATTTACTTGCCGCCGGTCCGACTAACATTCCGTAACCCCCAGCCCCGTGAACCTCTTTTACGACCAGGTCCTTAAGATTTGCGAGCGTATATTTCAGATCCTCGGGGTTTCTACAAATGAATGTAGGAACATTATTTAAGATAGGTTTTTCGCCCAAATAAAATTCAATCATTTTTGGAACGTAGGGGTATATAGATTTGTCATCTGCTATCCCTGTTCCAACCGCATTGCAAATATTTACATTACCAGCTCGGTAAACATCAATTAAGCCAGCACACCCAAGACTTGAATCAGATCGAAAGATGGATGGGTCAAGAAAGTCGTCATCAACTCGCCTATAAATGACATCTACTTTTTTAGGACCTTGAGTTGTCCGCATGTAAACAAATCGGTCTTTCACAAAAAGATCCTGACCCTCTACTAATTCAACTCCCATTTGCTGAGCCAAAAATGCATGCTCAAAATATGCGCTGTTATACATTCCAGGGGTTAACACGATAACAGTTGGATCATGCGTTGTATTTGGACTGCAAGTTCGCAGTGTCTCTAGTAGCAAATCTGGATAGTGAGCCACGGGGGCGACTTGGTAAGAGCTAAATAGTTCTGGAAAAAGCCGCATCATCATTTTGCGGTCCTCCAGCATATAGCTGACACCGGATGGAACGCGAAGGTTGTCCTCTAGAACATAGTATTCGCCCTCACCTTTTGAATTCGCTGCTCGAATGATGTCAATTCCGCTAATATGAGAATATATGTTGTGGGGAACATTTACCCCCACCATCTCTGCTCTGAATTGAGGGTTGTTTGTAATTTGCTCCAACGGAACAATACCAGCCTTCAGAATTTCTTGGTCGTGGTAAACATCGTATATGAATTTATTTAGTGCGTTTACCCTTTGGATAAGCCCTAACTGCATACTGCTCCACTCTTGCGAGGGAATAACTCGGGGAATCAAGTCAAAAGGAATGAGCCTCTCTGTGCCTGCCCCACCTTCGTCCTTATCACCGTAAACTGCGAATGTAATACCAACCCGGCGGAAAATGACCTCAGCCTCCTCCTGATAAGACTGCATTTGAGTCATCGACTGAGAGTCTAGCCACTGCTTGTAAGGGCCGTAGTGGTCGCGCAATGCCTTGTCCTCATAAGGCAAGCGCGAATACATTTCATCAAAAGGCTGCATTCACATAACTCCTATTGAGGAATACTTAGCAATTTAAATGCCATTGAAGTGTATTTTTGAGTTTTGGCAAAGCTTTTGATGAATTCATTGATGCGTTGTCCTGAAATTTTCTCAAACCTTTCCAATCATTTGACTTACAAATGAATTTTTATCTGAAATTATGGATTGCGAAAGAAAGCAAGACTTAAATTTGTACTTAAATGGTGCAACGTCTTTAGTCTAGCACTCATATAGTGCAATAAATGATTAAAGAATATTTCAGGTTCCTGGGTTTGAGCACAGTTGCTTCTTAAGTACTGCCACATAAGTACCTGGTCGAATGGGTCGCTCCCCAATTCTCCACTCCGGATCATCAAGTGAGGCCACTTCGCGCCCCTTGCCCTTAGGCTTGTCGTAATAGCTCTCAGAAATTTTAATAAACATATCTGTTTTACAGTGGACTCTCCACCTAGTGAGCAAGGACTGGTAATCGTCCCCAGTTGGAGCCTGTGAGGACTTGGGGAGATCGGCCAGAGTCCAAGCATAACGAGTCACGTGAACTGCCTTGACTGAATCTTTATCCCAGTAATAGGTTACGTCGTCACTTTTATCAAGTTCAGTCCAATCCGCATGCGCACTGTTAAAGTACAAAGCAGTCAAACAAAGCATAGCCCTTATCAGGAATGCTGAAATTGGAAATAAAAATTGAGTAGAAAAATGTCTCATATATGTCACCTCACATAGATTCGGCACCAATCTCATACTTCTTTAATCCATTGAACCCTAGAATCTCAATTTAGTATTAAAAATAATGGCTTAAGTTTTGCTTGACACATAGATATGTCTATACACGCTGCTCTTCACCACGTAACTTGCTACGACTATGACCGATTGGTAGAACTGGGCCCGCAAGTGGTTCGATTACGCCCAGCGCCTCATTGCAAAAGCAACGTTCTTTCTTACTCAATTAAAGTCGAACCAGAAAGCCATTTCTTGAATTGGCAACAAGATCCTTTTAGTAATTATTTGGCGAGGTTGGTATTTCCAAAACCAACAAAGCGGTTTAAAGTGACGATCGATTTGATCGTTGAAATGTCTGTTTACAACCCTTTTGATTTTTTCCTAGAGCCAAGTGCTGAACAATACCCATTTAAATACTCGCCTGAGCTGAAAAAAGAGTTGTCTCCCTATAGGGTTAAGGGGACTTTGACGCCGCTGCTCAAAAACTATCTTGCAAGTGTTGACCGCTCGATTTGTAATACTTCTGATTTTCTTGTTCGAATCAATCAGCAACTGAGTCAAGATATTCGATACTTGATCCGAATGGAGCCTGGCGTACAAACTCCTGAGCAAACACTAGATTTAGGATCCGGTTCTTGCCGTGACTCCTCATGGTTACTTGTTAACTTACTACGTCACTGTGGACTTGCTGCTAGATTTGTTTCAGGCTATCTCATTCAACTCACGCCCGACGTAAAGGCTCTTGACGGTCCAAGCGGAACCCAAGTTGACTTTACAGATTTACACGCTTGGTGCGAAGTTTATTTGCCCGGGGCCGGGTGGGTTGGTCTAGACCCGACTTCTGGATTGCTCGCCGGTGAGGGACATATTCCTTTAGCTTGTACACCACTGCCCTCCAGTGCAGCACCAATTTCTGGTCTTGTGGATGAGGCAGAGGTTGAGTTCAGCCATGAAATGAGTGTGACCCGTATTTATGAGTCCCCCAGGGTCACAAAACCGTACACCGATACTCAGTGGACAGACATATACAAACTAGGCGAGAGAGTCGATCATCAACTCATCAAAAATGATGTTCGACTGACCATGGGCGGAGAACCGACCTTTGTGTGCGTGAGCGATAGAGATGCCCCCGAATGGAACACAGATGCGCTTGGCCCGACCAAAAGACAATATGCAACCGAATTACTTCATAAATTAAGAGCCGAGTACGGGATCGGAGGATTTCTTCACCTTGGGCAAGGCAAATGGTATCCCGGTGAGCAACTGCCACGTTGGGCTTTGAGCATTTACTGGAGAGCCGATGGACAACCGATTTGGAGTAACCAAGCGTTACTGGCAGATGAGCGTGAGCCACAGCATAGAACACCTGAGGACGCTGAGCGCTTTATTAAACGCCTATCTCACAACCTTGGGCTAACCCATGAGTTCATTCAACCTGGTTATGAGGATACCTTTTATTATCTTTGGCGCGAAAGAAGACTTCCCGTCAACGTAGATCCTTTTGATTCCAAACTCGATGATGAAATGGAGAGAGAAAGAATTAGGAGAGTATTTGATCAAAAGCTTTCCCATGTTGTAGGCTACGTTTTACCTATTCAAGTCAAAGACTCCTCTATTTTGTCGGTCGATAACCATCACAAGACTGAGTGGATGACGGGCCCTTGGCATACAAGAGGCGAGAGGGTTTATTTAATACCTGGGGACTCCCCCATGGGTTACAGACTACCCCTTGACTCACTGCCGTGGGTCAAATCCTCTGAGTATCCTTACTTGATTGAGCAAGACCCTTTTGCTCCTCGTCCACCCTTGAAAAGCTTCAGCGACATAAGGCTGCAAGTCAAATCAAATGTAGAGTTACCTAACCCCAACAAGACTGTTCACAGCCCGGCTGACAATAGTGCGTTGGGTAAATCTTTCTCTACAACGACTGCGCCATTACAGATTCCCCACACTTTTGAATCTGCTCACTGGACCGTGCGTTCCGCGCTCTGTGTGGAGGTAAGAGATCCCCAGCGCTCTAACGGACCCAAAGCTGTCGAGGCTCAAAACGAAAAAGACAAACTCAGCAATTCACCAAAGCAACGTGTTTTGTATGTTTTTATGCCTCCTTTAGCATTACTAGAGGACTACATCAACTTGCTCAGCGCGATTGAGCTTACCGCTCAAGAACTCAATTTGCCAATCGTCATTGAGGGCTATCCACCCCCAAGAGATCCTCGGTTAAAACTCCTTCAAGTGACCCCAGACCCTGGTGTAATTGAGGTCAACATTCACCCTGCTAGCAACTGGAAGGATCTAGTCGCACACACTGAGTTTTTGTATAACGCAGCATTCGAGACAAGACTGAGCGCTGAGAAATTCATGTTAGACGGTCGACACACTGGCACTGGGGGCGGCAATCACTTTGTGCTTGGTGGGGCAACCCCAAGTGACAGTCCATTTTTAAGACGTCCTGAGTTGCTTGCGTCACTGCTACTTTATTGGCACAACCACCCAAGCCTGAGCTACTTATTTAGTGGAATGTTTATTGGTCCAACTAGCCAAGCCCCCAGGGTTGATGAGGCAAGGAATGATCAACTTTATGAACTCGAGATAGCTCTTAAAGAGATGGGGCGAAACCGTGAAATTTATGGTCAAAATATGCCTCCTTGGTTACTTGACCGAACACTTAGAAATATTTTGGTAGACGTAACGGGCAATACACACAGATCAGAGTTTTGCATTGATAAGATGTATTCACCTGATTCCTCAACAGGGCGCTTGGGACTGCTAGAGCTCAGGGCATTTGAGATGCCCCCTCACGCCAAAATGAGTGTGGTTCAACAATTATTACTAAGAGCTCTTATCGCTCGTTTTTGGGATAAACCATACTCTGCCCCAATCACCCGATGGGGTACTGAATTACATGACCGGTTTTTGTTGCCTACCTTTGTAAGGATGGATTTTGCTGACGTGATAGAGGAGATGAATCTAAGCGGATTCGAATTTCAAAGTGCATGGTTTGATCCTCACTTTGAATTTAGATTTCCGTTAATTGGTGAAAGAGTAGTGAACGGAGTTGAAATAAAACTAAGAACTGCTCTTGAGCCTTGGCACGTTATGGGTGAGGAAGGCTCAAGCGGTGGTACGGTCAGATATGTAGATTCATCACTAGAGCGTATTGAAGTCCTGGTTACTGGATTCAATCAAAGCCGATATGCTGTGACTGTAAACGGAGTAGCTCTGCCTTTGCAACCCACTGGGATCACGGGGACTTACGTTGCTGGCGTTAGGTACAAGGCTTGGTCACCCCCATCGGCTTTGCATCCAAGTATTGGCTCGCATGCTCCGTTGACATTTGATTTGTTAGATACGTGGATGAACCGTTCAATGGGAGGCTGTGCTTACCATGTTGCACACCCGGGGGGACGAAATTATGATGCTTTTCCAGTAAATGCCTACACGGCAGAGAGTCGAAGGCTCTCAAGATTTACAACACATAATTCCACCTCAGGACCCATCCAGGCCGCTAAGTCCAACTTTGAGCTCACAGGTTCTAGGGAGTTCCCCTTCACCCTTGACCTGCGAAGATGAGACAATTGCTGCTACCTTGAATAATTCAGCTTTAAAACCTCAACCTCCAACACCTGAAATGATTCAGGGTGTTACGCCTTTACTCAACCCTGCCTCTCCTGGGCATTTTGATGAGTTAACTCAGGCCATCTCAATCCCCCCCAACAGCGCAGAGGCTGATCAAGCCAATGCTCAAAAGCATCCTAATGGACTAAATTTGAGCGATGAGTGGCTCAATTTCTTTGAATTCTTGGGTCCTCACGGCGTTCAAGACTTGAGCAGAAGGAACAGCGAATTATCTAGACAGATCCGAGACAACGGGGTAACTTATAACGTTTACGCAGATCGCAACTCACCCATAAGACCCTGGTCAGTCGATGTATTTCCTTTAATCATCAGTACATCAGATTGGAACAAAATAGAGAAAGGCGTTCTACAAAGGGTTAGTTTGCTTGAGAAAATGATGGTTGATCTTTACGGAGATCAAAAACTCCTTAAAGATGCGTTGTTGCCTGCCGCTTTAGTGCAAGGTCATACGGGTTACCTAAGACCTATGCATAACGTTACTCCACCTGGAGGGAGGCATTTGCATATCGCAGCCTTTGACCTCGCTCATGGCCCTGATGGACAATGGTGGTTGGTCGCACAAAGAACTCAGGCGCCCTCTGGTCTAGGCTATTTATTAGAAAATAGAATTCTTGTATCACGACAATTCCCAGATGCATTTGATGCCATGGCCATTCAAAGACTCGCTGGAACATACAGATCTTTAATCGAGAGCTTAAAAATGGCCAGTCCGGGCGGCAGAGATGCTCAAATTGTTCTCTTAACTCCGGGCCCTTATAGTGAAACATATTTTGAGCATGCTTACCTTGCCCGTTACTTAGGACTGCCCCTGGTTGAGGGGGGAGATCTAACGGTACGTGATAGCAAACTCTTTCTTAAAACACTCTCCGGTCTTCAACCTGTTCATGGACTGCTCAAGAGATTAGATGATGAGTTCCTGGACCCTCTTGAACTTCGAGCTGATTCAATGCTTGGTATTCCTGGTCTTTTGCAAGTCATTCGCTCTGGAAATGTACTTGTAGCCAATACTCCAGGGTCAGGCTTCTTGGAGTCCCCTGCTTTGCTTGGTTTTATGCCTGGCATTAGTATGGCTTTAACGGGCGAGGCATTGGAGTTACCTGCTTTAGCGACATGGTGGTGCGGAGAAAAAGCCGCTTTGAGTGAGGCTACTTCCTATTTAAAACAAAGCGTTATCAAACCCACTTACCCAGGGCGTTTGAGGGGCACCGGTGGTGCAGGAAGTAGCATCGCAGAGGAGGACTTTCAAGCCGTACTTTGTCAAAATCTCAGTGATGAAGAAATCAATAATTGGATAAAAACGATTGAGCTAGACCCCCACAAATACACCCTTCAGTCCTACCTCCCCTTGTCGCAGATGCCGACATGGATGGATGCAACTGATAAATTGCCAGCGGGTATTATCCCCCGCTCCATGATGCTCAGAGTTTTTGCGGTGTCAGATGGCGCTAACTCTTGGAAAATATTACCAGGTGGCATGGCCAGGATTTCCCCCCCCGGAGAGGAGATATCCTCGATTCAAAGGGGAGGTAGTAGCGCAGATGTTTGGGTTCAAACCAATAAAGAGCGTGACACGAGTACGATGCTCAAGCGCAATCTTGATTTGCATTTACTTGAATCTAGAAAACGCCTAGTCACAAGCAGGGCTGCAGAGAATTTATATTGGTTAGGCCGTTACACAGAGAGAGCTGAAAATACTGTTCGACTAGCTCGCCTGTCATTACAGTCCTTGCGGGGAGATGAAAAACCGTCAAGTTCACTACTTTTATGGCTTGAAAGAATGGCAGAGGACTTCCGCTTAATCCCAGAGGGGGTTCCAGCCAGCGATATGAAAGAAAAGAGCGAAGTAGATTTAAAAAGTGGTTCTAAAAATACTGCACCCGTTGAGACGACTAGCGCACCTAAACTTCATTTAATTGCGAATCTTTTCGAGCGAACATTAATCGATAGTCTCGATTTAAAGGGCAATGTCAATAGCGTTGGATTTAACTTAAGCGCCTTAGAGCAAGCGGGCTATGCAGTAAGGGACAGGTTATCCCAAGAGAGTTGGAATTTAATAGTCAACACCAGGCGGGAGTTCTCCAATAGCGCAAAATATTGGCAAAAGCTACCAGATGGTGCCTCCATTTACGCAATCAACGCTCTGGACAAAACCAGTGCCTCTTTAGCTGCCATTACGGGAGCTCAAAGTGACCGTATGACCCGCGATGATGGGTGGAGACTTTTGTCTTGCGGTCGACATATCGAGAGACTAGGTTTTTTGAGTACTGCGCTTGAAATGGCGATTGAATGCGAAACACTCCAAAATTTAGAGAAAGATACTTCTGGATTCAATGCGCTACTCTCTCTCTTTGATAGCACCATCACCTATCAAGCCCAGTTTCAAGAATCAAGGGAAATCGGAGCACTGTTGATGTTGCTGATCAAAGACTCGGATAATCCAAGATCAGTGGGATGGGTTGCGAACGCTTTGCGAGGGCGTCTTTCAAAACTTGCGGGCAGCGCGCCCGATGAACTGAGCGAAATGGCCTCCAAGGTTCCAAGCCAAGCGGACTGGACGTTAGAACAATTATGCGAGATTGATGCGAGCGGAAAACTGACCACACTGCTAAAAACAGTGGGAGCTTTTAAAGTGTCAACTTGGTATTTGAACGATGCGATTACGGAGAAATACTTTACGCATACATTAGAGTCAGAAAGAAGCCTATCTGCCTAAGATTAAAGTTTATGATTTTAAATATCACGCACCGAACAAAGTATAACTACGACCCTGCAGTCGTAACGGCTCATCACATATTTCATCTGTCTCCCACCAATATGCTTCACCAGGAGGTCCTTTCTCACACGCTAAGCATTAGCCCGGCTCCAGCAGAAAATAGGAACACTATTGATACGTTCGGTAACATCACCACTTATGTATCCCTTCATACTTCCCATGATGTTTTGGATATTGTCTCCAAAACTCAGATAAAAACATTTGGTGCGCAAATTAACTTAGACACCGTAACCATAGAGTGGCCGATGCAGTGGGAGACGGTTCAGTTGGCTTTAGAGTACAAAGCGGGTGCAAAATGGAACGAGGGTGTCGAGTATGTATTTTCATCACCCCTGGTCCCCTTTCACCGAGATTTTAAAGACTACGCTCAAATAAGTTTTAATTCGCAGCCTACATTAATAGGAGCAGTAAGGAATTTAATGGAAAGGATTCATCATGAATTCACCTACGAGTCAAAAAGCACTGACATAAATACACCCGCACTGACCGCACTGGCTCAGAAAAAAGGGGTTTGTCAAGATTTTGCCCATGTCATGTTGGGATGCTGTAGATCCATGGGGCTGGCTGCTCGATACGTTAGTGGTTATCTTTTGACTACACCCCCACCTGGACAAGCCCGTCTGATTGGAAGTGACGCCTCACATGCATGGATTTCTGTATTTTGCCCAACAGATTTTGATACCATGCAGGGAAGCTGGTTTGACTTTGACCCAACCAACAATAAAATGGGAATAAATTCACCCGGGTTGGACTATGTCACCCTAGCAATAGGGCGAGATTACTCTGATGTATCCCCTGTTAGAGGGGTCATTCAGGGTAGTTTAGAACACACGTTATTGGTCGAGGTAACTGTTGTGCCCGCCAACTGACAAACAAAACATTAATGACCCCACTATGAGCATTTATCAAAAACTGACTGATCTGCATATTACGCTTCCCCCCGTAGCAACTCCGGCTGCTGCGTATGTCCCATTTGTTGTGAGCGAATCACATATATATTTGAGTGGACATATCGCAAAAAAAGAAGGCCAAGTATGGGTCGGACAGCTCGGAACCAATATGCAAACCAATGAAGCCAAAGAGGCCGCTCATGCGGTCGCAATAGATTTACTTGGTACTTTGCATGCTGCATGTGCATCTGTTGGTAAGACCCTTGATGATATTTCGCAAATTGTGAAGGTCATGAGTTTGGTTAATTCATCACCCCAGTTCACAGAGCACCACTTGGTAACCAACGGCTGCAGTGAGCTTTTAAGTCAGCTTTTCGGATCTAAAGGGGCACACGCCCGAAGCGCATTTGGCGTAGCTCAACTGCCGATGGGAGCTTGCGTAGAAATAGAACTGATTGCAAGAATTTAATTCATACTTTGGCAATAAAAAATAATACTTTTTAGCCAAAAATTAGTTTGTAATCTGCTAATTTATTTAATACTAATCTATAAGTCACTTGAATGTTGGTATTTAGGGCACATATACTAGGCACACATTCAGATTAAGGCCATTTAAAACCTGACCTCTGATATCTTTTTTTAGGAGACTTTAGATGCTTTGTACTCCCCACCGTTCGAGTCAATCAGGTGTTGCACAAATTTTGCGCAGCCTTTTGATTAGCTTGTCATTATTCGGTTTTTTGCTGGCTAACTCTTGGGGGCAAGCTTTACCCTCTCCCAAAGACATTCAAAATGCGGTAGAGGCTGGTCGCTACGCCCAGGCTGAGGCGATGCTTAAAGAAGTGCTCCATGACAAACCCACAAGCGCCAAAGCGCATTACGAACTAGGACAAGTACTTGAGCGAGAAAACCGTTTAAGTGAGAGCCGTCAAGAGTTACTCGAAGCCCAAAGGCTTGACCCGAGCTTGAAATTTGCGAAGAGCCCAGAACGGTTCAACGAAATTTTAGAGCAGGTGAGCGTCGCTGAAAATAAACAAGCCACTGCACCCACTCAGACAGCCAATCAACCCAATATGAGAGCTCAAAGCCCTGCTCAGGCTCAACCATCATTTCCTTGGGGATATGTGGTGATTGCGATCGTTGTGATGCTTATCCTGGGCTTCATCATTCGCCGTATGGCTCCCCCACCCGTTATTTACGGACCTGCACAGCCTCCCTATGGTCCTCCCGGTCCTATGGGTCCTATGGGTCCTGGGGGGGGTCCAGGTTACGGGCCTGGTCCGGGTTATGGGCCAAACTATGGACCTAACTACGGTCCCGGCTACGCTCCCTCTGGCTCCGGAATTGGGGGGGCAGTAGTTGGCGGATTGGCAGGTGTTGCAGCAGGCTACGCACTCTCTAGAGCAATGGAAGGTGGTGAGCACCAAGGTGGTGTACCCAATCAAAACTCAAACCAAAACAACGGCGGCTACATCCCTATGGATCAACCCCAACAACCTCCAAACATTGGCGCCTTTGATCAGGGATCTGGTTCCGGGTGGGGGGACAACTCCTCTGGCGGAGGAGGTAGCTCAGACGACGATAACTGGTAATCCAGTCTTCTGCGAGGTCACAAATCAAAGAGAGTTAGAAGTAGCTCTCTTTTTTTATTCCAATAATGTATCCAACTTGAGCCCCTCAAATCTCAACCAAACTGCTCTTGTTTCCTGACTTGGCTTGAGTAGGAATAAGCTAAGCAGTTGATTTAAGTGAGCCTGCTGAGGTAAGGTCAATAAGACATACCTTGGTATTTGTCCCTTGATTTCCTCATCTAACAATCCAATCCAATCGATCTCCACTAGCTTCTCTAATACATCCTCCAATTCCAAGGTATCAACTTGCATTTGACTTGCCATTGAATTTAGGCTTAGTCCTTTGGAGTTGTCTTGTTGGACAGAGTAAAGAAGTTGCAAACACTCAACTGCCAACTGAAAACTCCAACCCGGCCCTCCACCGGTTCTGACGTTTGCCAATAGCAGGGAGGGCAAACTAGACACCCACACAGCACCAACCAACACAATCACCCACAACGTATAGATCCAAATGAGTAGGATGGGCAAGGTTGCAAATGCACCATAAACAACGGAGAAGGTGGGTATATTTCCAAGGTATAAAGTAAGAAGCTTACGAGCCCCCTCTAGCGCGAGTGCAGCACTTAAGCCACCAAGTAGCGCGTGGCTTGAGGCAACTTGGGTGTTGGGAACAAATCTATATAAGGCACTTATCGTTAAAACAAGAAGCGAAAACTCAATTATTCCCAGAAGAGGTCTCCAAAAGGCGGTAAACACGGGCAAAGTATCACCCGATATATTAAACACGAGTGACATTAAAAACAAGCCCAAGGCAATCACCATTGGTCCAAGTGTCATCGCTGTCCAATATAGAACCGTTCTTTTGATCCAAGAACGAGGAGCACGTACTCTCCATATTGCATTCAAAGTGTGATCAATGGTCAAAATCAATGCAATAGCTGAAAAGACCAACGCCATCAAGCCGGCAACACCAAGACGGCTGGCCTTAGAGGAAAACTGGGTCAGATACCCCAATACCTGCCTAGAAATACCGTCCGGCATTAAACTCTCGACAAGCCATCTTTGAATTCCTGCTTGAAACTGACCAAAAAGTGGAAAAACTGTAAATGCAGCCAAAACTACAGTAAAAAGGGGAACCAACGCGATTGAAGTAGTGAAGGTCAGACTTCCAGCGGTTTGAGCCAATCGGTCTTCTCTGAACCTGGTAAAAACCAAAATTGCACCCCTTTTCCATGGGAATTCAAGCATTTTGGATAATGCAGACTTAATATGAGAAATAATCATACAAACAAAATCAATGTGATTAGCGGTTCTAGAATAGAGAATTATCGTACAACCGCTGTAACCTTATTTTTGTAATTTCTATAACTTTACTTAATTATTTTTAGCTCAGCATTTAAGTAAATCATTTACAGGTACACCATCATCTTGAATCATTCCCCAAACTCTGATCCGCAAGCGAAAGAATCTATAAAACCAACTCACTTAAATGTTGCAAGCTCAAAGGTACGAATTACACAAAATATTTCTGTCATTGCGTTGATTGCTTTGATCATACTATCGGTTCTTTGGGAGCTTTGGCTAGCCCCGTTAAGAGAGGGGGGTTCGTGGCTTGTGATCAAAGCATTACCGCTTTGCATACCCTTGATTGGACTTTTAAAAAACCGCATGTATACCTACAGATGGCTAAGTCTTTGGATATGGTTTTACTTTACTGAAGGAGTTGTTAGGAGTTGGGGAGACCCTTTGCCTAGTAAACTCTTAGCCGAGTTGGAGATCATAATTTGTCTAATCCTATTCGGAGCTTGTGCGCTTCACGTACGCTTTAGGTTTGAGAGTGCAAAATCAAACCGGGAAAGCGAGATCAATATAACGCATTGAACATGGGTCAAAAAATGGATGATTTAATCAAAGAACTAGAAGATATTGTTGGCACCCAGCATGTTCAAACGACAGGCGACTTGGGGAGATTTGAGGAAGATTGGCGTAAACGCACAAAAGGTAAGGCCTTAGCTGTTGTGAGTCCTAAAAACACTGTTGAAGTCTCTCAAATCGTAAAGGCTTGCCTAAGGGCAAAAGTAAGCATCGTTCCCCAGGGTGGTAACACAAGCATGGTTGTAGGAGCGATACCTGATGATACGGGCACACAAGTTCTCTTGAGCCTCACCAGATTGAACCAAGTCCGATCAATCGACAAAGATAATTTGACCATCATCGTCGAGGCAGGTTGTGTTCTTCAACAAGTGCAACAAACTGCAGAAGGAGAAGGTTTTTTATTTCCCTTGAGCCTCGGGTCCCAGGGGAGTTGCACAATCGGGGGCAATTTATCTACTAACGCTGGAGGCACTCAAGTCGTTCGCTACGGCAACGCTCGAGAGCTGTGCTTGGGCTTAGAAGTCGTCACCGCTACTGGTGATGTATGGCATGGGCTCTCGGGTCTAAGAAAGGACAACACCGGCTACGATCTAAGAAATCTATACATCGGCAGTGAGGGCACACTGGGGATAATTACTGCAGCAACTCTAAAACTATATCCATTGCCTGCAGCCAAGCTCACCGCTTGGGCTGCAGCACCCAATATTGAGAGCGCTGTGAAACTCTTAGGCTTAGCACATAAAACTCTAGGCCCCTCATTAAGTGGATTTGAGATGATGGGGCAATTTGCTCTGAGTTTAGTGGATAAACACTTTCCTCAACTTAATGTTCCTCTTTGGAAAAACAGTGCTTACTGCGTACTATTAGAGGCATCGGATAATGAATCAGAGGAGCATGCAAGGTCTCAATTTGAAAATTTGATGCAAACTGCCCTTGAGGATGAAATCATTACAGATGCAGTGATCGCGGAGAGCATTGCACAGGCCAAGGCGCTGTGGCTCATCCGTGAAAACATCACTATGGCTCAAGCCACTGAGGGTCTAAACATAAAACACGATATCTCTATCCCGGTTTCGCGAATAGCAGATTTTGTTAAGAACACAGATAATTTAATCACTCAAAAAATCAAAGGTGCGGCTATTGTTAACTTTGGCCACCTTGGGGATGGGAATCTGCACTACAACGTGCAAGCACCAGTTGGAGTGGATTACAAAGATTTTTTAAGAGTTCATGAGCACGATATCAATACTCTTGTCTATGACAGCGTTAAAGAGTTTGGAGGCTCCATATCTGCAGAGCACGGGGTTGGCAGCTTAAAAGTAGACACCCTCAAAGACTACAAGGATCCGACGGCTCTTAACTTAATGCGAACAATCAAATTAGCTTTAGATCCCACAAATTTGATGAACCCAGGGCGCTTAATTAATGACCAATATTCCCGCTAAAATTGATCATCAACATCTGGTCTGGTTTTTTTATATATTTTTGGAATACTTACTAATTTAATTTTGAAATGAATTCACAATCCAATCACCAACCACCCAGCAACCAATACGAGCTCTTTATGCGCCATGTACTCGAGCACGGAGTACAAAAGGAGGACCGAACTGGCACTGGCACGCAAAGTGTTTTTGGGTATCAAATGAGATTCAATCTGAGTGAAGGATTTCCCCTGGTCACTACAAAAAAAGTTCACTTAAAGTCTATTATTTATGAACTTCTTTGGTTTCTCAAAGGCGAGAGTAACGCCAAATGGCTTCAAGAAAGAGGGGTCACAATATGGGATGAATGGGCCAAAGAGAACGGAGATCTTGGACCCGTTTACGGTGTCCAGTGGAGATGTTGGCCAACCCCTGAGGGCGGACACATTGATCAAATCAGCGATTTAATAAAAACATTAAAAACAAATCCTAACTCGCGCAGAATGATTGTGAGCGCTTGGAACGTCTCCGAACTTGACAAAATGGCCCTTATGCCGTGCCATGCGTTTTTTCAGTTCTACGTTGCCCCTGCCTCAGCGGATGATAAAGGAGCTAGAGCAAAATTAAGCTGTCAGTTATATCAAAGGAGTGCAGATATCTTTTTAGGCGTTCCTTTTAACATAGCAAGCTACGCTTTGCTAACACACATGATCGCGCAGCAGTGTGACTTAGACGTTGGAGACTTTATTTGGACTGGAGGAGACTGCCACATCTACAGCAATCACCAAGAACAAGTCAACCTTCAATTGTCTAGAGAACCTTTTGCTTATCCAAAATTGAATATCAAACGACGTCCAGCAAACATTTTCGAATACGAGTTTGAGGATTTTGAAGTCTTAGATTACACACACCATCCTGCAATCAAAGCACCTGTGGCGGTTTAGGTGCTAGTCCTTTTTGGCTTCAAACGCCATAGGGATGTCAGTTCATTGGCCCTTGCCTCATAAAAAGGGTCTGAAGTGTTCATTGCTTTGCGGTGTACAGGGCGAACGTCTTGCCGATCATGTACAACTAGCCCGGCCTGGTCAATCCAATTCAGCAACTCTGTATCTGCTCTTAGCCCCAAGAGCTCTGCAAAATTAGACATTATCAACCACCCTTCTCCACCAGGCAGCAAATGATCAACAAGACCATTTAGGAAACCGATGAGCATTTGGCTGTTCGGATCGAAAACAGCACTATCAACTGAAGTGCTCGACTGGGAAGGTAGCCAAGGGGGATTGCACACAATAAGAGCAGCTTTGTTACTTGGGGGGAATAAGTTTGCTTTTATGACAGTTATTTGGTTTTTAAGATTAAGTTCATCCACATTGCTCAATGCACATTCAATTGCTCTTGTATTTTGATCCGTTGCTGTGATGAACTTAATACCTCGTTTGGCAAGGATAATTGAGAGGATTCCCGTACCCGTACCAATATCGAATGCTGTTGAGTCCTGTGTCAGAACACTAGGTAGGTGAGTTTTTGCAATCAACTCTAGATACTCCCCCCTTATGGGTGAAAACACACCGTAATGAGGAAATATTTTGAAGGGGCTAAGTCCGTGTTCATTGAGATCAATGTCCACACCTTTCTTTCTCCACTCATAAGCACTTATGACTCCCATTAGCTCGCGCAAAGACACGATGTAAGGAGCGGCGTCCTCGCCATAAGCTTGAGAGCAGGCATTTAGCACATTGGGGGCACGCCTTAAATTAATTAAATGGTTAGTTTGAACGGGGATCAGTAGTCTTCCCAGAATTTGGGCTTTAAGCTTTTGTTGATCTCTAAATTTTTTATATTCGCTTTTAATATTCGATTGATCCACGTTCAACCGATTAAGATTTGAAACTTCAGTTTCAGCTCGGGCATCGTTTTTCTTTGAATTTTGTGAAGATCTTGAGTTGTTTAACTTAAATTTGCTACTTTTATCAAAACGCCTGGACATGGCCTGAAGCAAATGACGAGCATTTTGAAAGTCCCCTGTCCAAAGCATGGATTTACCTGAACTTGCTGATTTAAATGCAAGATCAGCTGAAGTCGTATCGTCAATCTTCATCAAAGATGGGGGCATGGGGGATCCGTTTTCGGATCGCCACTGAAAACTCCGTAACTCACCAAGAACTTCTGTTTCGATAATTTCTGAATTATTCATTAAAAGTGAAAAAATAATATTTTTTATTCATTTATCTGAGTGCAATTGTGAATGTTCTATTAAAAAGGATTTACGCACGCTTTGATTTCTTAAACACGTTTTAATCAAGGGATTCTAATGAGTTCACTGGATCAAAAAGATATGAGAAAATACGTCCATGTCTTTGAATTTAATTTTAGCCCGCTCAAGAAATGGCATCATTGGTCTTAACAATACCCTGCCCTGGCATTTGCCAGAGGATTTGACACATTTTAAGAAGACTACTATGGGGTGCCCGGTTATTATGGGGCGCAAAACATGGGAGTCAATACCTGAGAAGTTTCGCCCCCTGCCTGGTAGATTAAACTTAGTTCTCAGTCAATCCTTGAAATTAGAAATAAAAGGCGCTAGAGTCGTTCACAGCCTGGAGAATGCAATTGGTTTACTTGACCCCAAGGAAGACATTTGGGTGATCGGTGGAGCGAATGTTTATGATCAAGCAATAAATATTGCGGATCACGCAGTCATTACAGAGATAGACGCAGACTTTGAGGGTGATGCGAAAGCCCCCGTCTTTGGATCGACTTGGGTGGAGCGTACTCGAACCCATCATATTTCTGTAAGTGGACTGGGTTATAGTTTGGTTTATTTAGACAAAATAAAAGGAGCATAAAATGTCAGAAGAAGGATTTGAAGTACACGGACCCCATGACCATGAGATCGAACACGCTAGTGCTCACGGGGGTCAAAGCATGACTGCGCAAATTGCGATGTTTACTGCAATCATTGCGACTTTTGGGGCTATTTTTGGTTATATGGCCGGTGCAACCCAAGCGGATGCGGGGCTGTTCAAAAATAATGCGGCAATCATAAAAACCGAAGCATCAAATAAATGGAACTACTACCAGGCCAAGAGCAGTAAACAAAATCTTTGGGAACTGGCATTGGACGTAGCCCCAAAAACTAGAGTAGAGTTTTACACAACCGAAATCGCTAGATATAAGACAGAAAAAGCAGAAATCAAAAAAGATGCTGAAAAACTAGAAGCAGAAGCTAAAGAGTGGGAGGAGCGCTCAGATCACGAAATGCACAACCATCACAGATGGGCACAGGCCACAACTGTTCTTCAGGTCTGTGTTGCGCTTGCAGCGATTGCACTTTTGACGCGTAAAGAGTGGCTCAAAAAGTGTATGTACGGAGTTGGAGGTCTTGGCCTGATTTTGGGTGCAGTTGCTTATTTGCATATTTAAAATTTTT
>Ga0007854_10000366_pt1 | contig 29555 bp, 20 predicted proteins | sample CryBogCBH12Aug08_FD_60382 | JGI IMG/M metagenome (GOLD analysis project Ga0007854, IMG submission 60382) | Freshwater microbial communities from Crystal Bog, Wisconsin, USA - CBH12Aug08 | ecosystem: Environmental > Aquatic > Freshwater > Lake | place: Crystal Bog, Wisconsin, USA | collected... | reverse complement strand
GGACGTTGACTTTGCCACGTTTGTGCCCAGCACGACGCTGGCGCCGATGACGATCAACGGCAATTTCAACACCACCGCCACCACCACGATCCGGGTGAAAGGGTTGACCGCCAATTTCACCGTCGGCCAGACTTATCCGCTCGTGACTTGGGTCACCAGCGGCCCGGCTAACACGAATAATTTCACGCTCATCATGCCCACGCGCCTCGCCGGCCACTTGCTCGTTTCCGGCAACACCTTGCGCGTGGTCGTGGATGCCAACACCGGCCCGCTTTCCTGGAACGCCGGCAACGGCAACTGGAACATCTCCACGCCGAACTGGGTGGATGCGACGTTGGCCAGCGCCACCTACATTGACGGCAGCGACGGCGTGCTGTTCGACAGCGCCAGTGGTGCCACCGGCAATCCCATAGTCACGCTCGCCACGGCGCTTTCACCCACCAGCGTGACGATAAACAGTGCCAGCCACAACTACACCTTGACCGGCGCGGGCGGTATCACCGGCAGCGGCTTGATGCAGGTGCAGAACGGCACGCTCACCAACGCCACCGTCAACAGCTTCACCGGCGGCACGACCGTCACCGGCGGCAAATTGCAGATTAGCGGCAGCGGCACGCTCGGTGCGGCCAGCAGCGCGCTGACCGTCAGCGGCGGCACGGTGGATTTGAACGGCTCCAGCTTGAACGCCGGCGCGGTCACGATTTCATCTGGCAGCCTCCAAAATGGCACGCTGACCAACGCGTCGTTCACAGTGAACAATGCCAGTGCGATGGCTTTGCAAGTCACGCTGGCCGGTTCTGGCGGGCTGACCAAGACCGGTAATGGCACGCTCACCATGACCAATCAAAATGCCTTCACCGGCAGCGTGTTTGTGAAATCGGGAACACTCGTGATGGATTCCGGTAGCGCCATCAACGATGGCGGCAGTTACAGCAGCATCGGGCAGAACGGCAGCGACGTCGGGACGCTGACGCTCAAAAACAACGCCACCTTCACCAACACGTCGGACTTCAACCTCGGCGACCTCGACAGCTCGACCGGCAGTTTGAACGTGCAGGACAGCGCCGTGTTGAACGTCAACGCGTTCTTCATCGGCTCCGCCAACGCCACCGGCTCCACGGCCAGCGGCACAGTCAACCAGACCGGCGGCACCATCATCGAGAACAATGCCGGCGTTGGAACATTCGCCATCGGCGGACGCACCTCCGCTTCCGGTGGCGGCGTCTATAATATGAGCGGCGGCACGTTGACGGCGGCGGCGGGCATCCGCGTCGGTGGCACGGGCACCGGCACGATGAACATTTCCGGCACGGCGGTGGTGAACGCCAACGGCGGTTTCAACACCGCCCGCATCACCGGTTCCACCGGCACGCTGAACCTCAACGGCGGCACGGTCAACACGTTCAACTTCGCCTCGAGCACCGGTGTCAATGCCACGAACAACTTCAACGGCACCACCGTGTCGCCGACGACCGCCAACGCGGCGTTCATGACCGGCTTGACGGAAGCCAATGTGCGCAATGGCGGCGCGATCTTTGACACCGCCGGATACAACATCACCATCGCCCAGGTGTTGCAGCACAGCGACATCACCGGCGACAGCGTGGTGGACGGCGGCCTCACCAAAAACGGTGGCGGCACGCTGACGCTCAACGGCGCGAACACCTACACCGGCAACACCACCGTCAACGGCGGCACGCTGGAAATCGCGTCGGCCGTTATCGCCACGAACTCCACCGTCACCGTGAGCGGCGGCGGTGCGGTGTTGCAACTGGATTTCACCGGCGTAACGAATCAGGTCGGCGCACTCGTGTTGAACGGCATCAGTCAGGCGGCGGGCACTTACAACAACAACAATGTGCCGGCCTACATCACCGGCGGCGGCAGCCTTTTGGTTCAAGCGGTCGGCCCGAGCGGGCCGGCGCATCTCACGAACAGTGTCAGCGGCAGCACGCTTTCGCTCACTTGGCCGTCCGGTCAAGGCTGGCGTCTCGTGAGCCAGACGAACACGGTGGCCACCGGCATCATCACCAATTCCAGCGCTTGGCACACGGTTCCAGGTGTCAGCGACGGCAGCGCCACGCTCACGGTTGATCCCACCAAGCCGACGGTGTTCTATGAACTGATATATCCGTAATCGCAACAAAGTCCGAATCCGGGCCGCCGCAGTTTTCCTGCGGCGGCCTTTTTCGGTTTTGCATTATGCTGACTTAACGCCGTATCATCCGTCATCAATCTCATGGAAACGCGTCGTGAATTTTTCAAGTCCGTCGCCGCGCTGGGCGTGGGCGGGGTTGCCGGACTGACTTTGGACGTTGCGGCTGCGGAAACACCGGTCAAGGCCGGCGCTGAAGTGGGGGATCGCGCCTATTGGCTTGGCGTGATGGAAAAAGTGGCTGCGCCGGTTTTGGAAAATCTCTCTCGCCGGGAGTTGAAGAAAAATATGCCGGTGGAATCGTCCGGCGCGAATCGGGCGAAATACACGCATCTCGAAGCGTTTGGCCGTTTGCTGGCCGGCCTCGCCCCGTGGCTGGCGGCAAAAGGATTGGATGAGGCCGAAGCCCGGTTGCAGGAAAAATATGTTTCTCTCGCAAAGTCTTCGCTCGACGCGGCGACAGATCCGCGTTCGCCGGACTTCATGAATTTTACCAGCGGCGACCAGCCGTTGGTGGACGCGGCGTTTCTGGCGCAAGGCATTCTCCGCGCCCCGAACGTGCTGTGGCAAACTCTCGACCCGCGCGTGCAGCGGCAGGTGGTCGAGGCGTTGAAATCTTCACGCATCATCGCCACGCCGACCGACAACAACTGGGTGATGTTCGCGGCGATGGTGGAGGCGGCCTTGCACGTCCTGGGCGAAAACACGGTTGAGGAACGTCTGGAAAAATGCATCGAGCGGATGCTCAACTGGTATAAAGGCGACGGCATTTATGGCGACGGCGCTGATTTTCATTTCGACTACTACAACAGTTTTGTCATCCACCCGATGCTGCTGGACGTGCTGGCGGTGCTGAAACAGCGGGACGAAAAACACGCGCCGGTTCATGCGAAAGCTTTGCACCGCGCGCGGCGCTACGCAGTCATCCAAGAGCGGCTGATTGCCCCGGACGGGACGTTTCCTTCTGTTGGTCGCTCGACCACCTATCGCTTCGGGGCCTTTCATTCATTGGCGCAAATCGCCTGGCTACGCGAATTGCCCGAACCGGTGAAACCAGCCCAGGTGCGTAGCGGCCTGACGGCGGTCATCCGCAAGATGATCGAGGTGCCCGGCACATTTGATGTGCAAGGCTGGCTGCGCATCGGCTTTTGCGGACACCAGCCGGCGCTGGGCGAAAATTATATTTCCACCGGCAGCCTTTATCTGTGCGCGGTCGCGCTCCTGCCGCTCGGCTTGCCGCCGCCGGATGAATTCTGGAACCAGCCGCCGCTGCCGTGGACGTCGCGGCAAATCTGGTCAGGCGAAAATCTCCATGCCGATCACGCACTAAAAGATGTTTGAACCCGGGAATCTAATCAGCCACCGTTTCAAGTTGAATTCTGGACGGCCCGTTTCTTGGTAACTGAAAGCTAATCCACAGATATGTTGAGGCCGGCAGATCCCATTGCTGCCAGCGGTCGGCCATAAAAATAAATTTCCCAGGTTCCCCTTGGATTGGCAGGATAAAAGTGCTTTGCGCGTGGAAGGTGTTGGTCGCGTCGGGACCGATGCACGGGTTGCCGAGTTCCTGCCACGGACCGAAGGGATTTTCCGCCACGGCGGAACGCGCGGCGTTCGGCGCCCACGCCGTGCAGCCGGAACCGATGAAATAATATTTTCCCGCGTGCTTGAAAACCGCCGGTGCCTCCATGCTGCGGCCTGCAAAGATGCGCGCGTATTTGCCGGTGGTGTGCAGGTAATCGTCCGTGAGCCGCGAGACGTGCATCGTGGGGTTTTCCTCGGAGGAATAAAACAGATACGCCTTGCCGTCGTCATCCACGAACACCGTCAGGTCGCGCGCCATCTGGCCGGAATTAAAATCGCGTTCGAGGACATTTTTGGGGCCGGGCTGGCGGTCTTTCGGTGTGACGTTCATCGGCCAGCAACCGGCATCGGGCCGGAAGCTGCCGAGATAGTTGAACGGGCCCGTCGGCTCGTCGCTCACGGCCACGCCGCAACGCGCCGCGGAATAATCAGCGCTGTCAATGTGCATCCACATCACGAATTTTTTGGTGAATTGGTTGTAGATGACCTTGGGCCGCTCCAGCACCCGGTCCGGTAGCAGGTCGGGTTGCACTTGGTTTTTGTCGGCCTGGAGGACGATGCCCTCATTTTTCCAATCGGTCAGGTTGGTTGAGGAATAGCAGGAGACGCCAACCAAATCCACGCGGGTGCCGCCCCAGGATTTGTTGCAGTCGGGCAGATAGGTGTGTCCGGATTTAATCTCGCCATACCAGTAATAAACACCTTGGTGAAACAAAACACCGCCGCCGTGGGCATTAATGGATTGACCCGTGTTATCGAGCCATTTTTTGCCGGAATCCAGTTCTTTGCTGACGGCGGAAAAATTTCCCAAAGCCAATAAACCGATGATGCCAGCGATTCCCCAAAATAATTTCATGTGACAATGTGTTTTCAACGGTCGGAAATTTTATCATTCCCGACCAGAATCAGCTATTCCACTTTCGTGTAAGGCCACTTCCCGAACCGTCACGGACTTGAAATCTCAGAAGACTTCCGGGCCGGCGCAAACCTGATCGCCAAAGAATAATTGGTAGGCGGGCAGGCGTAGGCGTCGAGCACGCCCGGCCCGCAACTGCTGTTGCCCAAACCGCTCATCTTCGCATCTAGCGATAAAATAATTTCCGCGCGTGGTTTCAATTCAAAATTGTGCCGTGTGGTTGCCAAATCATTCGCCGTGAAATGCAGTGTTGAAAATGAAAATGAATTTTCCTGCGCAGAAATTTTCAGGCCATCGCCATGTGCGTCTGCCAATTCCAGCCAGCGCGTGTCTTCGTGATTTCCATTTTCCTGCGGCCGGACGTAGGGAACATATTGTTTCGTGACCGTGCTGTTCCAAACGCCCATGTCCGTCGCATCTTTTCGGTCGGAATAATTTTCCCACGGCCCGCGACCGAGCCAGCGGATATCTTCAAAATCTTTCGCGAGCGACATTACAATTCCAACGCGCGGCAGCAACGGCAGTTTTTTGCCGAGCGGTGCAAACTCATTTTCCATTTCCAACGACCCATCGGCGCGAATTGTCCAAGTCGTCTTCCAGCGATAAATGAGATTTTTAACGGTGTTAGTTACGATGCCAGTTTCGGTATTTGTCACGCTCATGCTTTCAATCGCGTTCACGTCATTGGTTTTGATTTCAATTTCGACTTCACTTTCGGCGTCCGCCACTTCGTTGGTCACGCGGTTCGTGGTGATGACGATGGAAGTATTGGTGGTAGAGATGAATACTTTCAACTCGCTAGGGTTGACGTTGGTGAATCCAAACGATTCAACGTGTTGCGTCAAGTTGCTCAACCCCACATTGCGCCAGTCGCGCGCAAGCCATTTGCCGAAACCTTTGTCGTTGTCCGTCGGCGCGCGGAACAATTGTAAAACCGGACCGGAAACTTCATTTGTTTTTTGCGCGAGCATTTCGCGGCCGCCAAATTGCAACGAAGTCAAAGTTCCCGCCGTGCGGCTGAATGTCGCTGAAAAATTTATTCCGGCGACCTGCACAGTGTCGTTCGTGGAAAATAATTTCAATGGCGGAAATATTTCGTCGTCGGCTTTTCTGGTCGGAGTTTTCACCGGCAAATTAAACTGCTGCCACGCGATTTCAAATCCGGCTCTTGCCCAGAGTGAATCTACGCGCGTGTGAAAACTGACTCGCAGCCAGAATTCTTCGCCCGGATTTACATCGTGGATAATTTCAACCGGAATTTTTAACTCGCAACATTTTCCAGCCGCGCAAGTAATTGGGTCCAAAACGCCAGCTTGAGGTGTTTTGCCATTGCTGGCGTCAATCAACCAGCATATATCGTAGTTCGTTAAATCCAAAAATGAATTTCGGTTTGTAATTTTCAAAACTATTTTTCCGGGCTTCAAATACACCGGCTCAATCTGAATTGGCTGATAAACTTTTTTGACTTCGTAATATTTCGGAAAAATTTCGCGCTCCGCGTTTACGAGCCCTTTGATGTTAAAACCGCCGGCGTTGGGCACATCGCCAAAATCGCCGCCCAGCGCGGTGAAAAATTCTGCGGGCGCGTTTGTCTGGGCTTTGTGCAAACCCTGATCGCACCATTCCCAAATAAAGCCGCCGAGCATTCGCGGGTTGGAGTAAATCTCGTTCCAATATTCCTGCAAGTTGCCGACGGCGTTGCCCATCGCGTGCGCATATTCGGTCGCCAAAACGGGACGTGAATCGTTGGTGCGCTGTGCGATTTCCAGCGTTTTGTTCCAACGCAAATTCCAGGGATCATCGGGCATTGCATATTTTTCATTCGTCAATCGCGGATAAAAACGGCCAATGATATCAACGGTTATTGGCGCATCGTTCGTGGTTTGCGCGCCTTCATAATGAATCGGTCGCGTCGGATCGAATTCGTGCAGCCAGCCGGAAACCGCCGCGAAGTTTGGGCCGTAGCCAGATTCGTTCGCCATGGACCAGATGATTACGGATGGATGATTTTTGTCGCGTTCGGCCATGCGTTGCGCGCGGTCCAAAAATGCGCCGCCCCAACTCGGATCGTTCGCCAAAAATCCGCGCGTGCCGTGCGTGCAGATGTTCGCCTCGTCCAAAACATAAAGGCCGAAACGGTCGCACAACTCATACCAGCGCGGGTCGTCGGGATAATGGCAGGTGCGCACGGCGTTGATATTGGCCTGTTTCATCAGCGTGATGTCCTGAAGTATCCGTGCGTCGGACATCGCGTAGCCGGTGTCGGGATCAATTTCGTGCCGGTTCACGCCGCGCAATTTTATCGGCTGGCCGTTCACGAGAAATCTTCCGTCACGGATTTCAATTTTCCGAAAACCGATTTTGCAACTGTCGGCTTCAACGACATTTCCATTCGTGTCGTTCAGCGTCAAAACTAGCGTGTAAAGATTGGGAGTTTCCGCCGTCCACTTCGCCGGATTTTTGATGTTCGCCTCCAGCCACGCAAATTTCGGTTCGCCGCGTTGCGCCATGCGCGCGTCGAGGATTTTTGAACTATAATCGGCGTTCAAAATTTCATCGGCATCGCGTGTGAGGTTGGTGGTGGCAAAAAAAACTGGAGCTGAATTTCTATTGGATTTTTCTGTTTTAGATTTTGCCTTGGGCTTGGCGTCTGATTTGGAACCGCTTTTATCTTTGGTTTTGATTTTAACGATGCGATTGGTCGTGTCCGAACTGGCGGTCATCAGAACCGGTTGGTTGTTCGCATCGAAAAGCTGCAAGTGGATTGTCCAGTTAGACAATGTGAGGTTATTCGCCGCGAGTTCGGGTTTGATCTGTAAAATCGCGTCGCAGTAATTCGTATCCCAATCGGTCCGCACGGCGAAATCGCGGATGCGCGTGGCGGCGGTCGAGTAAAGATAAACCGGTCGAAAAATCCCACTCATGCGCCACATATCCTGGTCTTCAAGATAGCTACCGTCGCTCCAACGATAAACTTCGACTGCAATGTGGTTCAAGCCGGCGTTGATAAAATCAGTGATGTCAAATTCCGCCGGTGTGCGACTGTCCTTACTGAAACCAACTTTCACACCGTTGCACCAGATATAAAATGCGCTGCCGATACCATCGAAATGGATGAATACGCGGCGGACACCCCAATTTTTAGGTAGCGCAAATGTTTTGCGATATGAGCCGACCGGATTCCGATTCGTGTAGGCCGTCCAGCTATTCGTCGGCGGTTCGCCCATCACGCGCGGCGGGTCGATTTTGAACGGATAACCGGAGCCGAGATAAATCGGCGTGCCGTAGCCTTTCATTTCCCAATTCGAAGGCACGGAAATGTTTGACCAACTTGAATCGTCAAAGTTGATTTCAAAAAAATTGGTCGGACGCTCGCTGGGATTTCCCACCCAATTAAATTTCCAATCGCCATCTAAAGAAAAATAAAACGGCGAGTTGGTGAAATTAATTTGCAATGCCTGTTCGACAGTTGCGAACGGGACAAACGTCGCGCGCGGCGGCTCGGTGTTGAGGTGCAGGATTCGTTCGTTTTCCCAATCCGGCGCGTCGGCGCGGGCGCTGGCTGCCAAGAAAATTAGCAGCAGAAAACCAAGTGAACGGAGAATTTGAATTCTTAATTCTGTTCGCTTCGTTGGCTCCGGTGCAAATTTCATGCGGTGCGGAAGTTTTACGCTTTTTGACGGCAACAAGCAATCATGCGGACAGCATTGGCGTTTTTCAAAAGTATTTCGGCAGTTTTTCAATGACGCCCAAGCTTGGATTCGCTACAAGAAAGCGGCACACTCAAACCAATCCGAGCATGGAAAGAATCACTGCCACATATTTCATCGAGACGCCGCTGGCGGTTGAAAAAGCCGCCGCGACTTTGGCGGGCGAGCAATCGTCGGGAACTTTTGTCGCCGTGCCGGGCGAAACCGAGGAGCTGAAGCAGCGTTTTGCCGCGCGCGTGGAAAAAATTACGCCGCTCGAAATTGTCAGCGCGCCGGGCTTGCCGGGTGCAAAATCCGTTTCAGGAAAATTTCAGCGCGCGGAAGTCATCGTGTCATGGTCGGTGGAAAACATGGGCTACAATTTGCCGACGCTCGTTTCCACGATTCAGGGAAATCTTTACGAAATCACCGCGTTTACTGGATTGAAATTGATGGACGTGGGATTGCCGCCGTCATTCGCGCAACATTTTAGCGGGCCGAAATTTGGAATTGCGGGAACACGAAAATTGACCGGCGTGGAAAATCGTCCGCTCATCGGCACGATTATCAAGCCGAGCATTGGAATGTCGCCGTCGCAGACGGCGGAACTGGTAAAAACTTTAGCCGAGGCGGGAATTGATTTTATCAAGGACGACGAGTTGATGGCGAATCCGCCGCACTCGCCTTTTGATGAACGCGTGGATGCCGTTATGCGCGTCATCAGCGCCCATGCCGACCGCACTGGCAAAAAGGTCATGTATGCCTTCAACGTCAGCGACGAACTCGACGCGATGCGGCGGCATTATGAAAAAGTCGTTTCCGCCGGCGGCACCTGCGCGATGATTTCGCTGAACAGTGTCGGTCTCGCGGGCGCGAAAAAAATCTGCGATCTCGGCGCGCTGGCGATTCACGGCCATCGCAACGGCTGGGGCATGTTGAATCGGCATCCCTTGTTGGGCATCGAATTTCCCGCGTATCAAAAACTCTGGCGGCTTGTCGGCGTGGATCAACTTCACGTCAACGGCATCGCGAACAAATTTTGGGAGAGTGATGATTCGGTCGTGCGCTCGATGGAGTCCTGCGCTAAGCCGTTGCTTGGCGGCATTTCGGTTTTACCTGTGGTTTCTTCCGGTCAATGGGGCGGGCAGGCGTGCGAAACTTTTCGTCGCACGCGGACCGTTGACCTGCTTTACATGGCCGGTGGAGGCATAATGGCGCATCCAAACGGCCCAGCGGCCGGCGTGCGCTCATTGCAAAAGTGGTGGGAAGCGGCGGTCGAAGGGTTGACGCTGGAACAGGCGGCGGCGAAATATCCCGAACTGAAAATTTCCGTGGAGAAATTTGGAAAGAAGAACGGATGAGCAAGCTGCTACTAACATTTTATGGCGACGATTTCACCGGCTCGACCGACGCGCTGGAGCAGCTCGCAAATTACGGCATCCGCGCCATGCTTTTCATCGAGCCGCCGACGCCCGCGAAACTGAAAAAATTTCCTAATCTGCAAGCCATCGGCGTGGCGGGTATGACGCGGGCGATGCCGCCGGACGCGATGGAAAAGGAACTGCGGGCCGCTTTCAAAAAACTGAAAGCGCTCGGCGCGCGGCATGTTCACTACAAAGTTTGTTCCACGTTTGATTCCTCGCCCACGGTTGGCAGCATCGGCCGCGTGATTGACGTGGCGGCGGAAATTTTTCATGCACCATTCGTGCCGTTGCTCGTAGCCGCGCCCACGCTTGGACGATTCACAATTTTCGGCAATCACTTCGCGCGCTTCGGCATCGGCAGTGACGGCGAAATCCATCGGCTCGACCGGCATCCCTCCATGAGCCGGCATCCCATCACGCCGATGGCTGAAGCTGATTTGCGATCGCATCTGGCGAAGCAGACCAGAAAGAAAATCGCGCTCTTTGATATTTTGAAAATTGCGCTACCGAAAAAAGAATCCCGCGCCGCGCTGAAAAAAATTCTCGCTGGCAAGCCGGCGGTGGTTCTGTTTGACGCGGTTGATGCAGCGCAATTGTCGCTTATCGGCGGATTCATTGATGAATATGCGAGCGCAAAACAACCGCTGTTTTCCGTCGGCTCGTCGGGGATTGAAATGGGGCTGGGTGCGCATTGGGCGAAGCCACGACTCGCGGCAACGCTCGCCTCACCGGTCAAACAATTGCTGGTCGGTTCGGGCAGTTGCTCGCCGGTGACGCAGAAGCAGATTGCTTGGGCCTTGAAAAATGGTTTTGCGGAAGTGGCGCTGAATACCAGCGCGCTGATGTCAGCCAAAAATTCCGGAGGCGAAATCCAGCGTGCGCTTGATTCCATCGTCTCGTTCCTTGCTGCTGGTCAAAGCCTGATCATTCACACGACGCGAAGCGTTTCAGGCCAACGCACTGCGGTTAAGTTGAACGGCAAACCGGCAATAATCCTGGGCACGGCGCTGGGCAAGGTTTTGCGTGGGGCGCTCGCGCAAACCAAGGTTTGCCGGTTCTGCATCGCGGGCGGCGACACGTCCAGCTACGCGGCGCGGGCGCTGGGCATTGAAGCGCTGGAGTTGGTCGCGCCGCTGACGCCGGGCGCGCCGCTGTGCCGGGCGTTTGCCCCGGATTCGCCCGCCGATGGGTTGGAGATCGTTTTCAAAGGCGGCCAGGTCGGCGCGGAAAATTATTTTAGCACCGTGAAAAGCGGGAAAGTTTGATTATGAAACCGAAAACACTCGGACTCGTCCATACGTCGGCCACGCTCGTGCCGGTGTTCGCGCAGTTGTGCAAAGAAAAACTGCCGGGCGTGAACGTCTTTAACATCGCCGACGACAGCCTGGTCAAAGGCATCATTGCCGTCGGCAGTTTGACGCCGACCATCGCGCGGCGCGTTGCCAGCTATCTGGAATCTGCCGAACTCGCGGGCGCGGATTACATCATGGTGACGTGCTCGTCCATCGGCCCGGCGGTGGAGGCAGCGGCGAAATTGATTGGCGTTCCTGTTTTGCGCGTGGACCAGCCAATGGCGGACGAAGCGGTGGCGACCGGCCAAAAAATCGGCGTCATCGCCACGCTGCGGACGACGCTGGAACCGACGGCGGATTTGATTCAACGCCGCGCGGCGATTATCGGAAAGAAAATCGAACTCACCTCGAAACTGTGCGAAGGTGCGTTTGAGGCTTTGATGCGCGGCGATTCGGCGACGCACGATGCAAAGGTCGCGGCGGCGTTGAGAGAATTGTCGCAGCAGGTTGATGTGATTGTGCTCGCGCAGGCTTCGATGGCCCGCGTCGTGGACGCGCTCGCGCCGACAGACAAGCGGGTGCCGATTCTGGCGAGTCCGGCCATTGCGGTGGAATATTTGGCGACGATTTTGTGATGCACGAATTACACGGATTTTCACGAATTCAAAATGTATCCGCTGGCCCAATACCTGTTCGGGACTTTTGCCATTATTCTGGGGGCTTTGGCAATGATGATGGTTGCGAGCAATGCTGAAATGTTGATGGCAGTGATTGTCGGCTGTGCCGTGACATTTGCCATTACCCTCCGCTTCATTCCGAAACTGCGCGGCTACCAATTCACGGCGTGGATTATGGCGGTGGTGACGGCGGCGATGATTTATCCGGCGCAGTTTCTGCACGTCGGCGATTTCGACATGCGGAACAAATGGGTGATGCTCATCGCCATTCAACTGGTGATGTTCGGCATGGGCACGCAGATGAGCTTGCGCGATTTTGCCGGCGTGGCGAAAGCGCCACGCGGCGTGTTTGTTGGCATTTTTTGTCATTTTACGGTGATGCCGCTGGTCGGATTTTCGCTGACGAAGATTTTTCATTTTCCATCGGAGATCGCCGCCGGTGTTATTCTCATCGGCTCGTGTTCCAGCGGGCTGGCGTCGAATGTCATGGCCTTTATGGCCAAATCCAATCTCGCGCTCTCCGTCACGGTGACGGCGGTGACAACCATGATTGCGCCGCTGATGACGCCGCTGTGGATGAAGCTGCTCGCCGGCACAATGGTCGAGGTGAGCTTCTTCAAGCTGATGGTCGAGATCATCAAAATCGTCCTCGTGCCGATTGGCGCGGCGTTGCTGCACGATTATCTGAAACATGCTGCGCCGCGTGGACGGAAAATTATTTACATCATCACCGCGTTGGCCGTCGCATGGTTGGTATTTTTGGTCGGCGGTGGCTGGGGAATATTGCAGAAAGATTTTTTGCCGGACACGCTCACAGCCATTTCACTGGGCGGATTTTTGTTGAGCGCGTTCGTCATCGGCGTCGTTTATCACGCGCTCGCAAAATTTTTTCCGAGGCTGGACAAATTCATGCCCACGCTGGCCGTCGTCGGCATCCTTTACGTCACGGCGATGACCACCGCGTCGGGTCGCGACAATCTGCTGAAAGTCGGCGCGTTGCTGTTCCTCGCGGCGGCGCTGCACAACACCGCCGGCTACTTCTTTGGCTACTTTTTGAGCCGGACAGCAGGGCTGGACAAAAACTCCGCGCGCAGCATCGCGTTCGAGGTGGGCCTGCAAAACGGCGGCATGGCGTCCGGCCTGGCGAGCGCGATGGGCAAGCTCGGCACGGTTGGGCTGGCGGCGGCGATCTTCATTCCGTGGATGAACATCAGCGGCTCCGTGCTGGCGAACTACTGGAGCAAACGGCCGGTGAAGTAAATTTATTCCCGGCGCGCGCCCAGCTTGTCCGCCGCCACTGCCGCGAGAATCACCACGCCTTTCACCACCTGCTGCCAGAAGGGCGAGACGTCGAGAAGGAACAGGCCGTTGTTCAGCACGCCGATGATGAGGCAGCCGAGCACCGTGCCGAGAATCGAGCCGCGTCCGCCGGAAAGCGATGTGCCGCCGATGACGACCGCCGCGATGGAATCCAGTTCGTAGCCGAGGCCGGCATTCGGCGTGGCCGAATCGAGCCGCGCGGTGACGAGCAGTCCGGCCACGGCCGCCAGCCCGCCGCCGAGCATATAGACCATGAGCTTGATGCGCGGCACGGCGAGGCCGCTCAAGGTGGCGGCGCGCTCATTGCCGCCGACAGCGTAAAGGTGCCGGCCGAACCGTGTCCGCCGCGTGACGACGATGAACACGGCCACGAGCGCGGCGGAAATCCACACGGGCATCGGGATGCCCAGCGCGTGGCCGGTGCCGAGCCGGCCAAAATCGTCGCCGAGACCGGTGACGGGAAATCCGCCGGTCCACAACATCGTCAGCCCGCGCGCGATGCTTAACATGCCGAGCGTGGCCACAAACGGCGGCAGCTTGAACCGCGTGACCGCAAAACCGTTGACCCAGCCGAGCACGAGGCCAGTGACAATTCCGGCCACGATAGCTCCGGGCACGGTAAACTGAATGAGCAGATTGAAGCGGGGCAGGGCGAGTCCGCTTTTCAACAGGCCGGCGGCGACCGCGCCCGCCAGCGCCAGCACCGAGCCGACGGACAAATCAATGCCGCCCGAAAGAATCACCAGCGTCATGCCGAGCGAGAGGCAGAGGTTGATGGAGATTTGTCGCAGGACGTTCAGCGTGTTGTCCACGGTCAAAAAATCGTGCGAGGTCAGGCTCAACGCAATGACCATCAGCGCGAGCGCGAGGAATGACTGGAACCGCGCGAGTTGTTCGGTGTAAGTTTTCCGGTTCATGCTCGTTTAATTTTTGCCGCCGGGCAGCGCGGCTTGCAAAATGTTTTCTTCCGTGGCCGCGCCGCGCGTGAACTCCGCCGTCACGCGGCCCTCGGCCAAAACGAGGATGCGGTCGGCGATGGCGAGGATTTCCGGCAGTTCGGACGACACCATCACCACGGCCAGCCCGCTGCGGGCGAGTTCGTCCACCAGCGCATAGATTTCCTTTTTGGCGTTGATGTCAATGCCGCGCGTCGGTTCGTCGAGGAGCAGAACTTTCGGTTCGGTGGCAAGCCATTTGGCGAGGACGACCTTCTGCTGGTTGCCGCCGCTCAAATGGCGCACGGCTTGGTGCAACGTCGGCGTGCGGACGTGGAGCCGTTCGACATAGCGGCCAACCAGTTCAAGTTCGCGCGCGGGCTGGAGCAGACCGTAGCGGGAAATTTTATCGAGACAGGCGAGTGTGGTGTTTTCGACGACGCTGTGGATCAGCACGAGGCCTTCGCCTTTGCGGTCTTCGGGCGCGAGCGCCAGCCCGGCGTCAATCGCCGCGCGCGGCGAACGGATGGAAACCGGTTTGCCTTCGATCCAGATTTCCCCGGAAGCAGCGCGCGGATGCAGGCCGAAAATTGTTTGGAGCAGTTCCGTTCGCCCCGCGCCCATCAGGCCGAAAATTCCCAGCACTTCGCTTTTCCGCACGGAAAATGAAACGTCGCGCACGACAAAATCATCGGCACGTTCAGGATGACGCAGCGAAATGTTTTTCACGCGCAGCACCTCGTCGCCGCCGGGCGTGGAAGTTTTTGGAAACAAATCCGTCAGGTCGCGTCCGACCATGAGCCGCACCATTTCGTCGCGCGTGGTTTCGGCAAACGGTTTCGTCGTGATGAACTTGCCATCGCGAAACACGGTAATGTCGTCGGCGATTTCCGCCAGTTCGTCGAGCTTGTGCGTGATATAAATGATGCCGGTGCCGCGTTCCTTGAGCCGTTTGATGAGCCGGAACAGAACTTCAACCTCATGCTCGGTGATGGCCGAGGTTGGTTCGTCCATGATGATGACGCGAGAGTTGAATGAAATGGCCTTGGCGATCTCCACGACTTGTTGCGCGCCGACCCGCAGCCGCGCGACCGGCGTGCGCGGATCCTCGTCCAGCTCCAGTTCCTTGAGTAGCGCGGCGGCCTGCCGGTTCAATGTTGTGTAATCGAGCAGACCCACCGCGTTGCGCGGTTCGCGGCCGAGAAAAATATTTTCCGCGATGCTCAAGTGCGGCACGAGGTTCAATTCCTGAAAAATGATGGAAATGCCCGCCAGTTGCGCCGCGCGTGGACTGGCAATACGAACGGGCTGGCCAGCGAGAAGAATTTCGCCGGCATCCGGCGGAATGACGCCCGCGAGAATATTCATCAGGGTGGATTTGCCCGCGCCATTCTCACCAAGTAGCGCGTTGAGCCGGCCCGGCCGCACCGTGATTTGCACGCCGTCCAGCGCGCGCACGCCGGGAAAGGTTTTCGTGATGCCGCGCGCTTCGAGCAGCACTTCGGTTTCATCAGTCTTGGAAGCGGGCGCGTTCATCACGGCGATTCCAGCTTCACCGACACCGGAATGACTTTGAGCGGTTTCATGCCGGCGTCATCTTCATCAACTTCCGCGCAGCCGGCGAAGGAAATTTTCGCGCCGACCTTCGCCTGTTCGCGCAACTGTGGCAACACTGTGGTTTCAACAATGCGATTCAGTTCGGTGGAAAGGTTGTTGAAATTTTGCGAGTTCGGAAACGCGCTGGCGTCGAGCAAACCGGTGCCATCGCGCACGGTGTTGCCGAACTGCAGCCCCGTCGGCAGCAGGATGTCCGCCGTGCCGTCGCCGTCTTTCAGCGCGAGGACGACGCCTTTTTTCGTCACGCTGACGACGCGGCCGGTTCCGCGCAGGAAAAACAAAGTGGAACTGCTCACGCCCAGCGTGCGGCCAAACTGCGTCCGCGCCTTTTGCGGATCAGCGGTCAATGCTGATAGGACCTTGCTGGCGTCTGCCGCGCGGTCGAGGGATTTCTGCAGCTTCTCATCCCAAAAAGTCGTGGCGTAATTTGTGGCGGTGAACTCCGCCTGTGCTTCTTGCTTCTGCATTTGCCGGAGCGGCACGAGATGAAACAGGGGCACAAACCGGAAAAACCCAGCCAGCAGCCCCAGCGTGATCACGGCGATGACGGCGCGTTTCATCAGTGTTTGCGGCCATAATCGCCGTATTTGCCGACGTTCTCCTGCGTCACGAGTTCCACCGCCACCGGAATTTTTTGCGGAAAATCCCGTTTGCCGTGGAGATATTTGTCGGCAAACTCGGCTGCTTGGCGGGCCATTTTTTTCGGGAATTGCATTCCCGTCGCGGCAATTTTCCCCTCTGCAATCAGCTTCACCACGTCGTCCGCGCCGTCAAAGCCGAAAACTTTCACTTGCTTGTCCTTGCCGGCGGCGACCAGCGCCTGATACGCGCCCATCGCCATCGCGTCGTTGCCGCAAAAGACGGCGTTGATGTCGGGATTTTTTTGCAAAATGGATTCCAAGACTTCTAGTCCCTTGGCACGATCAAACTCCGCGCTTTGCTGCGCGACCATTTTCAAACCGGGATAGCGATCCACGACGCTGTGAAAACCCTTCGAGCGGTTCCAAGTGTTGTTGTCGCCGACGATGCCGAGCAGTTCGACGTATTTTCCCGTCTCGCCGACCTCCTCGACAAAATACTCGCCGAGCTTCACGCAGCCGGAATAACTGTCGGAAAGCATCTGCGCCGTGGCTGCGTTGGTGGAATTGATCTCGCGATCAATGCAAAACACCGGGATGCCGGCCGCCTTGGCCTTCTGCACATTGGCGATGGAGCCGTTCGCGTCGGTCGGGTTGAAAATGATCGCCTTGCAACCACTGGCGATGAGGTTCTCGAAATTCGCCGCCTCCTTCGCCGTGTCGTTCTGTGAATCAAAAATCGTCGCGTCGTAGCCGAGTTCAAGCGCGCGCGCTTTGGCGGTTTCACCGAGCACGACAAACCACGGATTGTTGAGCGTCGAAACAACGATGGCGATTTTTTCCTTCGGCGCGGATTGCGCGGGCACAGATTGCGTGAATAGAATTGCCGCCGTTGCCACAAAAATGACGAGCGCCAGTTTGAGCCAATATGTTTTCATAGTTTTGGTTTCGAGTATTTCGTTTGTTTCGCGGTTCAAATTTACAGGACACGTTTCACCGCCTGTTTCCAGCCCTCGTGAAGTTTTTTCACTTCGGCGGCTTTCATCAGCGGACAGATTTTTTTTTGTTTGCGCGGCAGCTTGGACAATTCAGCCAGCGATTTGCAGAGACTAAGACCGAGCATCCCTTGCATCGCCGCGCCCAGCGCGGAACTTTCAGCGACGTCCGAGACTTTCAATTCCGTCTGCGTCAGGTCGGCGGTGAATTGCATCAGAAACTTATTTTTCGTCGGGCCGCCATCGCAATGCAGCGTTTTCAGTCCGACCTGCGCATCGGCGCGCATCATGTCCAGCACGTCGCGGATTTGGTAGGCGATGGCTTCCTGTGCGGCGCGGACGATGTGTGCGCGTTGGGTGAACCCCGACATCCCCACGATGGCCGCGCGTGCGCCCGGTGCCCAATACGGCGCGCTCAAGCCCGCAAACGCCGGCACGAAATACACGCCGCCGTTGTCTTTCACGCTCAACGCCAGTTTCTCGACCTCGCTCGCGCTTTGGATGATGCCGAGTTGAGTGCGCAGCCATTCGATGGTCGCGGCGGAGAAATTGATGATGCCCTCGAACGCGTAAGTGGGTTGACCGCGCCAGACCCAGGCGAGCGCCGTGACCGCGCCTTTTTTTGAGGGCCAGAATTTTCCGCCAATATTCAGCAGCACCGAAGTGCCCGTGCCGAACGTGGCCTTCGCCGAGCCGGTGTGATAACAGTGCTGCGCGAACAACGACGCCTGCGAATCCCCCATGACGCCGACGATGGAAATTTCTTTCGGCAAAATTCCAGCGGCGTCTGTTTCGCCAAAATGAGCGGAACATTCGCGCGCTTCCGGCAATGCATATATCGGCACGTCAAACAGGCGGCACAGTTTTTCGTCCCAGCGCAGTTTGCCGATGTCGAAGAGCATCGTGCGGCTGGCGTTAGTGAAATCCGTCGCAAAAACCTTTCCGTGCGTGAGCCGGTGGATCAGATAGGTGTCAATCGTGCCGATGACCGCCTCGCCGCTTCGGAGCTTCGCGGCGATGGCCGGCTTTTCCGCGACCAACCGTTTCAATTTTGACGCCGAGAAATAAGTGTCAATCTTGAGGCCGGTTTTCTGGCGGACAAAATTTTCGTGGCCTTGGGCATGAAGCTTCCGGCAGATTTCCGCGCCGCGCCGGCATTGCCAGACAATTGCATTGTGCAGCGGCCTGCCCGTCAGTCGGTCAAACACGACCACGGTTTCGCGCTGGTTGGCGATGCTCAAGCCGGCGATCCGGGAAATTTTTTTGGGATTGCGCTTGGCGATTTCGCGGATGACGGCGAGCACATTTTTCCAGATTTCTTCCGCGTCATGTTCCACCCAGCCGGGCTGCGGATAAATTTGGCGATGCGCTTTGGAAGCCTTGTCCAAAACTTTTCCGCGCGTGTCGAAGAGCACCGCCTTCGTCGCGGACGTGCTTTGATCAATGGCGAGAATCAGGCTCATTCACTTCAAAAGTTTCAACGCCGTTTCACTCAAGCTTTCCATCGAAATTCCATAGTGCCGAAAGATGTCCGCCTGCGCGCCGGCAACCGTTTCCTCGTCGGGAATGCCGATGATGCGGAATGGCTTGCCGACGCCATTTTGCAACAGCACGGACGCGCACGCTTCGCCCAAGCCGCCGTTGACCAAATGTTCTTCCACCGTTATGACGGCCTTGCATTCACGACCAGCTTTGAGAATGGTTTCCGTGTCGAGCGGCTTGATGCTGTGCATTGAAATGACGCGGCAATTCAAACCTTGCTCGGCCAATTTTCCAGCGGCGAGCAGCGCGTGAATCACCGTTTCGCCCGTGGCGATGAACGCAGCATCATTTCCTCCGCGCAGCGTGATGGCCTTGCCGACGGCGAATTTTGTTTCAGGTTTGTGCAGGTTGAACATGGCCGCTTTGCCGAAACGGACAAACACCGGCTTCTTCGCGTGCGCTGCAAAACGAATTGATTCACGCGATTCGAAATTATCCGCCGGAACGAGAACTGTGATGTTGTTAATCGCGCGCAGCACGGCGAGGTCGTGCAGCGAATGATGCGTCGTGCCGAGCGCGCCGTAGCTTGTGCCGGAACTGATGCCAATTAGCACTGCCGGAACATCGGAGTAACAAATGTCATTTTTAATCTGCTCCAGCGAACGCGCCGTGAGAAAACAGCCCGGTGAAACGCCAAAAGATTTTTTGCCGCACGCGGCCAGTCCCGCCGTGATGCCGACTAAATTTTGTTCCGCGATGCCGACTTCGACGAGTTGCTTTGGTAAATTTTTTCCAAATGGCGCAAGTTTTCCAGAACCACGCGAATCGCTGGTGACGGCGACGATGTTTGGATTGGCTTTCGCGAGTTCTTCCAGCGTGGCGGCAAATTCTTCGAGATTGGCGCGGCCCATTTTTAGACCGAGTTTTTCCGCCATCGCTTTCGCAGCGGGCGTGAACATGGACGGTGCAGACGCGCTCATTTGGCCTCCTTTAATTTCGCTTCCACCGCGTCCAGCTCGGCGAGCGCCTGTTTCAATTCCACTTCGCTCGGCACGCCATGATGCCATTTGGCGACGTTTTCCATGAAGCTCACGCCTTTGCCTTTCACGGTGTTGGCGATGATAAATGTCGGCTTGCCAGTTTCAGCGGGCTTGCTCAACGCCTCGGTGAGCGCGGCGTAATCGTGTCCGTTCACGATTTTCACCGACCAGCCGAACGCGCGCCATTTTTCGTCGAGTGGTTCGTTGCTCATCACGTCGCGCGTGTGGCCGGAAATCTGAAGCGTGTTGTGATCAATGATGGCAGTCAGATTATCCAGCTTGTAATGCGCGGCGGCGAGGCCAGCTTCCCAATTTGAACCTTCGGCGAGTTCACCATCGCCGAGCAAGGTGAAAACGCGATACGGCGCGGAATCCAATTTCGCCGCGAGTGCCATGCCGATGCAAATCGACAAACCATGACCGAGCGCGCCGGTGTTCATTTCGATGCCGTGGATATGGCGCGTGGGATGACCAACCATGTGCGACTGGTAGTGGCAGATTGTTTTCAAATCCGCTTCTGGAAAAAATCCGCGATCCGCCAGCACCGCGTAAAGCGCCTCGACCGAATGGCCCTTGCTCTGGACGTAACGGTCGCGCGTCGCGCTACTGAAATTTTCCGGCGACACGTTGAGGATGCGATTGTAAAGCACGTTCAAGATGTCGAGGCACGAAAGGCCGCCGCCGGTATGGCCTGCGCCGGCATCGTAAATTGCTTCAAGCGTTTGTTTCCGCAGGCGGACGGATTTCAGCGCGAGATCGCGGTCGGATAAAACGGCAGCGGCCATAGTCAATCCTGCGGCACGTTATGCTGGTGAACTTCCCAGCCAAAATAATTCCCGAAAGCCTCGGCCAGAATTGCGGCGGAATGCGATTGCGTCATCACGACATGATGCTCGAAACCATTTTTGCAAACATGGTGCATGAGTTTTTGAAGATGCGGAATTTTCGCGACCGCACGGTTGCCGAACGTGTCCAGCTTGTCGTTGGTGAGTTCACCTTCGCCGACATAAGCGCGGATTTTTCCCTCGGCATCGGCCGTGGTCAGACGACCGAAAGTCAACGGCCCGGCGGGCGTGCGGCCGGCGAGCGCGCCGTAAGTGTTTTCCACGCCGAGAATGCTGCCCAGAATCGGCGCGGTGGAAATCTTGATGTCGGGCAAAAATGATTTCGCCCAGTTGCCGCAGTGGAACAGCACGCACTTCTCGTCATCGTCCGCGTAATTATTATTCCAGTCCACCAGCGCGGCGGGCGTGCCGCTGGCGAGCTGCATCGCATACATCGTTAGCACGCCGGTGACGTCCACCTCGCACGCGCTCGGCAGAAATTTTTCGCTCATCATGCTCATCAGCGTGCAGACGTTGCAGCCGTAATTTTCCTGGACCGAGGTCCAGCATTGGATCGCGGTGGCGTCGAGATAGTTCGCGTCCATCCAGTCGGTGAGCACCACGCCCATCTTCGCCATCTGCAACAGTTTTTCTGACGGCACGCCCGGCGCAGGCGCGTAACCGGTGATTTCGGCCAGCTTGGCTTTGACGGCGGCGGCGTTCGCATCGAGCTTTGTCGCCTTGCCGAGAATTTCCGAAAGATCCACCGTCGTGACGCTGATGCCGTGGCGCTCGAGAATTTTTTCCGAATAACGAACCGTGTTAAATGCGCCCGGCCGCGCGCCCACCGCCCCGAGCCGCACGCCTTTCAATCCATTCACCACGCGGCAGACGCCCATGAAATTTTGCAGATCGCGGGCGAAGCTGTCGGAAGTCGGATGCGAAACGTGTTTGCTCGTCAGCGTGAATTTGATTCCCGCTTGAACCAGGTTGTTGCTGACGGAAATTTTCCCGCAAAACGAGTCGCGCCGACGCGCGGGCGACAATTTGTTTAAATCATCGGGATAGCCCTGAATCAAAACCGGCACGTTGAGCTGCGACAGCTTCAGCGTGTCTGCCACGCCTTTTTCGTCACCGAAATTCGGGAGGCAGACCAGCACGCCGTCAATTTCGCCGGCATGTTTGCGAAACAGCTCCGCGCACTTGCGCGCGTCGGTGTGTGTCTCGACGCCGCCGAGCTTGGAATCGGATTCGCCTAGCTGAACCGCCTTGATGCCGAACTTGTCGAACACCTTGGCGATGTCCGCGCGCGCCTCGGTGACGAGCTGGTCGGGAAAAAAATCGCGATTGCCGTAGATGACGCCGAGAGTCGGCGGCTTGCTTTGGACGTTGTTCATGGATTGGGAAATGGCTGTGACTAGAGAATCCTTTTCAGCCCACCAGAAGCAAGCGGTTTTTTTGACGGATGAACTCTTTGGCATTATTCTCAAATAGTTTGGCGTTTCCAATATGACTCAAAACGGCAAAATGGGGTAAATCTATATGTCCCAACCGAAGTCCATGCGCTTGATTGCCTCACTGCCGCCAACGCCCCGGCTCTCCGTCCTCGTGGCGGCGACTGCCGGTGTGCTGGCTTTGGCGCTGCCAATCGGCGCGGTAGCGAGCCAGTTGATCCCGGTTCACGCCGCCGGTTTTCAGTTGGGAAAAAATATTTCCGTCAACGACGGCACCAATCAGCTTGAATTCGTGCTGGCTAATTCAAATTCCGCGGTGTTGCCGTTCGTCCAGTCGGCCGTGAAACAAAATTCCGCGCCGGCGCGGCTGGGGCCGGATCCAAAACAGCCTTATTTCACCGTGCGTTTCGCGATGCCGATTCCGCCGGAAAATTTAACTAACAATTTTGCCGCGCTCACCGGCATGGACCCGGAAGTGTTCACGCACAACCATTCGCCCGGTTTTGAAATCCTGCCGAACGGTGATTGCCTCGCGGTTTATTTCAGCACGCCGCCCGGCAAAGCCGAGGCGGACGTCTCGACTTCATTTATTCAAGCGCGGCTGCGCTACGGCGCGGAAGACTGGGATTTGCCGGAGCTGTTTTTCAAGACGGAAAATTTCAACGACCAGTCCGGCCTGCTGTGGAACGACGGCGGCACCATCCGTTTTTTTGGCGGCGGCCGGAATTTGTCGGATTGGGTTCCGTTCAAGATGGCGACCTCGACCGACAACGGCGCGACTTGGACGCTGTCAATTCCGCAACTCGAGCAGCCGGCCAAATCGTTCGAGGCGCAGCCCGTCACCAGCGCCTTTCGCGGCGGGGACGGAGCAATTTATTTCGCGATGGACGGCGCTGGCGCGCACAGCTTTCTCTGGCGCAGCGCGGACGACGGAATTCACTGGCAGCAGATGGACGGTCGCACCGGCGGACGGCATTCGGTCATCGTGCCGCTGGATGGCCAAGGCGATTTGCTTTCCATTGGCGGGAAAAATGCGAGCGTCAACGGCTGGTCGCCGGAAAATGTTTCGACGAACTTTGGCGCGAGTTGGAGCACCAGCACAGCCTCACCGTTTCCGCCGCTGGGCAGCGCGCAGCGGCCTTCGCTCATCAAGCTTGCCGACGGAAATTTGTTTTTCGTGAGCGACGCCTATTTGCACAAGCTCATGCGCCCGCCGCCGGACGGCTGGAAATATGGCAACGGCGCGTTCGTGGCTCTTTCCACGAACAACGGTGCGTCGTGGCGCATCAAAACTTTGCCGGTGCAATTGTCGAATCACGAACGCGGCACGAATGGCACACTCGGCTACGTCACCGCGCGGCAGGCGCCGAACGGCGTGATCCACATTTTGACGACCGAGTCGCAGCCGTGCCTGCATTACGAATTGAATGAGGCGTGGATTTGGTCGGACGTGGGCGACCTTGCGCCGGAAAATTCTGGCGGCCACGTTGAACATTTTCTTGATAAATTTCCCGACGGAACCCCCCGTTCTCAATGGAGCGCGCGGATTTGTCCGAACGGCCGTTATTTACTCTATGGGCAGGAAATTGATTATTACGAAACCGGCGCGAAGCAGCACGAAGTCATTTACAAGAACGGCCGCAAAACCGGCGCGGAAATTTTCTGGACAGCGGACGGCAAAAAGCTTTGGAGCTGGACGCATGATTTGAAAAACAACATGGCCGTTTGGAGGCAATACTGGCCCAACGGGCGCGAAAAATCTGAATCCACCTGGAACAACAAACCGAAGGCGCACGATTTGGACCGCAGCTTTTTCGGCCTAGTTGCCGACGGCCCGGCGAAACAATGGAACGAAGACGGCACGCTGAAGTTTTCCGGTAACTTTTCCAATGGTTTGCTTAAGGAGGAGGTAAGACCCTGACATGACCGCCCTCCGAACATTGGATTTGGTCGTCATCGCAATTTACTTTGCGGTGATCGCTGGCATCGGCTTCTGGTTCGCGCGGCGGCAGACCTCAACCGAAACCTATTTCGTCGCGCGCCGCTCCATTCCGGCGTGGGCGATGGGGCTTTCGATGTTTGCGACGATCATCAGCAGCATCACATTTATCGCGTATCCCGGCTCGGCCTATGCCGGCAATTGGAACGAGCTGGTGCCCGGTTTCATGGTGCTGGGCGTTTTGGCCTTGGTTGGCACGGTGATCATTCCGTTCTTCCGTCACGCCGTCGGCATGAGCGCCTACGAATATTTTGAAAAACGGTTCGGCTACGGCGCGCGCGCTTACAGCTCGCTGGCATTCATCGCCTGGCATTTTTCCAAAATGGGTTTTGTGGTTTATCTGCTCGCGCTGACCATCACCGGCATGACGGGCTGGAACGTTTACGCCGTGATTTTGTTTTCCGGCTTGGTGACGATTTTTTACACGCTGTTTGGCGGGCTGGAGGCGGTGATCTGGACGCAGGTCATTCAAGGCATCGTCAAAGGCGTCGGCGTGCTGGTCATCATCGGCGTGCTGTTTTGGATCATGCCGGGCGGCGCGGGCGCGGCATTTCATCTCGCGTCGGCGCAAGACAAATTCAGCCTCGGCTCGTGCAGTTTGGATTTGAGCCAGAAGGGAAACGTTTTTGTGATGTCGCTCTACGGCTTCTTTTTCTACCTGCAAAAATATACCGCCGACCAGACGCTCGTGCAGCGTTATCTCATCGCCAAAAGTGATCGCGACGCGATGAAAGGCGTGGCGATCGGCGCGATTTTATGCGTGCCGGCGTGGGTGGCGTTCATGCTCGTCGGCACGCTGCTCTGGGCTTATTACCAGCTTTCCGGCGAAGTGCTGCCGGCGCATCTGCATGATGCCGCCGGAAAAATCATGCCGGACAAAGTCTTTCCGTTTTTCCTCGCGACAAAAATTCCCGTCGGCTTCGCCGGCCTGTTCATGGCCGCGCTGCTGTCCGCCGGAATGTCCACCATGTCCTCCGACCTGAACTGCCTCGCGGCCGTCGGCGTGGAAGATTATTACCGCAAGCTGCGCCCGGATTCGTCCGACCGCCAGCGGCTCGCCGTCGGCAAAATCATCGTGGCCGTCTGCGGGCTGCTGACCATCGGCATCGCCGCGCTGATCGCGTGGAAAAGCGACCGTTCGCTGTCGCTGTATTACGCCGTGTCTTCGATTATCGCCGCCGGCCTTGCGGGAATTTTCCTGCTCGCATTTTTGAGCCGTCGCGCCAATCGGCAGGGTTTGTGGATCGGAATTTTTACCGCGCTGATTTTCACGGCGTGGGCGACTTTGACGTGCAGCAAATATCATCTGGTTTCATTCGGCACCTGGAATTTCACCTGGCCGGAAGTGATGATTGGTGTCATCGCGCACGTCATCGTGCTGGTCGTCGGCTGGTCGGCGAGTTGGCTGTTTCCGGCGGAAAAAAATGTGAAAAGCGAATGGACGCTCTGGGGCTGGCTGGGAAAGCGTAAAAATTTGAACACAGAAAAAATCATGGTGACGGTGGCGACGGAGGTCGGCGTATGAATATCGTCACGCTGCACCAACCGCCGCGCATTGTGTTCGGCAACGGCTGCGCGCCGCAGTGCGCCGATTTTCTGGCGCAACACGGCGTGAAGCGTGTGCTGCTGGTTTCCAGCACGCCGGTGTTGCCGTTGCTGGGCGCGGTGACGGACGCGCTGAAAAAATCCGGCGTGGCGCTGCTGGTTTCCGTGCCGGTGGACCGCGAACCAACGCAGGAAGTGTTTGAAAATATTCTGTCAGCGGCGCGCACGGAAAAAATTGACGGCGTGCTTGGCATCGGCGGCGGCAGCGCGATTGACGTGGCCAAGCTTGTCGCCGCGCTCATCAGCGGAAAACAAACGGCCAACGAAGTTTTCGGTATCAATTTGCTACGCGGACGTGATTTGCCGTTGGTCTGCCTGCCGACGACCGCCGGCACCGGCGCCGAAGTTTCGCCGAATGCTATTTTGCTGGACGTGTCGGATGAACTCAAAAAAGGCGTCGTCAGCCCGCACCTAGTTCCCGACGCCGCGTTCGTTGACCCGTTGCTGACGGTTTCCGTTCCGTCCGCCGTGACCGCCGCGACCGGCCTTGATGCGCTGACGCATTGCATCGAGGCTTACGCAAACAAGTTTGCGCATCCCATCGTGGACACCTATGCACTCCAAGGCATCCAGTTGATTTCCGCAAATCTTGTCCGCGCCGTTCGCGATGGTCAAGACGTTGATGCCCGCGCCGCGCTCGCGCTCGGCAGCCTTTACGGCGGGCTTTGTCTCGGCCCGGTCAACACCGCCGCCGTGCACGCGCTGGCGTATCCGCTCGGCGGAAAATTTCACATCGCGCATGGCGTCTCGAACGCGTTGCTGCTGCCGCACGTTTTACGTTTCAATTATTCCGTCGCGCCGGAGCGTTACGCGGAAATCGCCGCCGCGCTGGGCATCGCGCGCAACGGCTCGGATTTGTCGGCGGCGGAATACGGCGTGGAATATCTGTCGCAGCTTTCGCGCGACTGCGGCGTGCCGCAAAAACTTTCCGTGTTGAACATCCCGCGCGCCGCGATTCCCGAAATGGCGAAGTCCGCGATGAAGGTGACGCGGCTGTTGAAAAACAACCCGCGCGAACTGGCCGAGGCGGACGCCGTCGGGATTTACGAGGCGGCCTATTAATTTGCAATGAATCAAAAACATAAATATTCCGGGGCCGTGGTGCCGCTGGTGACGCCGTTCAATGCGGACGGCGCGCTGGACGAGGTGGCGTTGGAACGGTTGGTGGACGCGCAGATTGCCGGCGGCGTCGAGGGCATTTTCGTCTTGGGCACGACCGGCGAGGGCGCGCACGTTCCGCGCGAAATGCGCCGCCGGCTGGTCGAGGTTGCGGCGAAACGCGCGGCGAAACGCACGCTGGTTTTCGCCGGCCTGGGCGACGTGCGGCTGGTGGACGTGGCGGAGGCGAACGAGTTTTTTAACGCCGGCGCGGCGGCGGTCGTCGTGCATCCGCCCATCACGGAAAAAGTCGCGCCGGAAAAACTCCAGGAATGGTTTCGCGCGTTGCTGGACAAGCTCGCCGGCCCGGCGCTGCTTTACAATATGCCCATGACCACGGGCGTTTCCATTCCGCTTGACGCGGTGGAAAAATTGCTCGGCCATCCAAAATTTGCCGGCATCAAGGATTCGGAAAACAACCCGCAACGGCACGAGGAAATGTTGAAACGCTTCGGCGGCAAGAAAGATTTCTCCGTCTTCGTCGGCGTCGGGGCGCTGATGGAAAAAGGTCTGAAACTCGGCGCGGACGGCATCGTGCCGAGCGTCGGCAACCTGATTCCCGACGTGTGCCACCAGATTTGCGCGTCGGCGAAAAAGGCGGACTGGGCCGCCGTCGAACAATCGCAGGCGCGGATGATGTCCGTCGCCGGCCTCTACCAAAAAGGCCGCAACCTGAACGAATCGCTCGCCGCGCTCAAGGCGGCGATGCACCTGCGCGGCCTCTGTGCGCCGCTGGTGATGCCGCCGCTGAAGAAGGTTTCGGCGGTGGAGCTGGAAAAAATCCGGCACCAGATGGGTGAACTGCATTTGCTGAATGGAAAATGAAAAAAGCTTTGCCAGTCCTGGGTTTGACGATGGGCGATCCCGCCGGCATTGGGCCGGAAATCTGCCTGCGCGCGCTGGCTTCGCCGGCGATGCGAAAAATGTGCGTGCCGGTTTTGTTTGGCGATGCGGACGTTCTGAAACGTGTGGCGCGGGCGGCGAAAATTCCTGAAGCCAAAACGCCGTTCATTTCGATTTCTGAATTAAAAAACTTTTCGTCAGTTGTCGCGCCGCTCATCGTTGATTGCGGCGCGATTGACGCGGCGAAAGTCAAACTTGGAAAGGTTTCCGCCGCGTGCGGCCGGGCCGGCTATCTCTACATTGAAAACGCAATTCACGCGGCGCTCGCCGGAAAAATTGCCGGCGTTGTCACCGCGCCGATTCACAAGGAATCGTTGAATTTGTCCGGTGTAAAATTTCCCGGCCACACGGAAATCTTCACCGCGCTCACCGGCGCGAAGCGGAGCTGCATGATGCTGCACTCCGACAAAATCACGGTGAGCATGGTCACGACGCACATCGGCTATCACGAAGTCCCCAAAAAGCTTTCCGTCGAGCGCGTGCTGAACGTCATCGAGCTGACGGCGCAGGCGATGAAACAGATTTTACGACGCGAACCGCGTATCGGTGTTTGCGGTCTGAATCCGCACGCGGGCGAACATGGCTTGTTCGGACAGCGCGAAGAAGAAAAGTTTGTCGCGCCGGCGGTGAAGCTGGCCCGGAAGAAAAAAATCAACGCGACCGGCCCGCTGGTTCCCGACGCGGCGTTCACAACGAACGTGCGGAAAAAATTCGACGCCATCGTGACGCTTTACCACGACCAAGGGCATATTCCGTTCAAAATGCTGGCGTTCGACACGGGCGTGAACACCACGCTCGGCCTGCCGATCATCCGCACGTCGGTGGATCACGGCACGGCGTTCGACATCGCCTGGCAAGGGAAGGCGGACGCGACGAGTTTATTTTCCGCCATCAAAGTGGCAGCGGAGATGGCCAACGGACGGAGCCGGAAATAATTTTATGATTGGCGTTATCGCAGATGATTTGACCGGCGCAGCCGAACTCGGCGCGGTCGGTTTGCGCCACGGTCTGCGCGCGGAAATTGTCCGCAGCGGCCAGCCGGGCGGCGCGGCGGATCTCGTCTGCGTGGACACGGACTCGCGCGCGTGCGAACCAGCGGAGGCCGCGAAGCGCGCGGCGGCGGCGGCCAAAATGCTGCGCGCGGCGGGCGCAAAATGGATTTACAAAAAGGTGGATTCGGTCCTGCGCGGGCAAGTGACGGCGGAAGTCGAGGCGGTGATGAAGCAGTTGAAATTGGAGCGCGCGCTGCTGTTGCCGGCGAATCCGTCGCTGGGGCGGACGATCAAGGACGGTCACTATTTTCTGCGCGGAAAGCCGCTGCACAAAACGGAGTTCGCGCGTGATCCGCATTTCCCGCGCCGCTCGTCGCATGTCCTGCGGCTGGTAAAAATTCCAGAAAGATTTTCCATGCGTCTGGCCGGTGACAACCATTTGCTCACGGCGGGAACAATTGTCATCGGCGATGCCGAAACGAGCGCGCAGGTGCAGGACTGGACGGGCAGTTTCAACCCGCAGATGCTGCCTTCGGGTGGCTCGGAATTTTTCAATGCGCTCCTGAACCTTGACCGGCCGGTTTTGAAAAGCGGCGGCCAGACCTTGCTGGAAAACCCGTTGGCGAAGGAGTTTTTCGTCGTCGGCACGTCCACGGAGGCCGCGCGGAAATTTGTCGCGGCGCAGCGGCGGCGCAAGGTGCCGGTATTTTCCCTGCCGCTGGAACTGGCGTGGGGCGCGGAATTCATGCCGTTGGCGATTGAGGCGGTGACCCAGCGCGTGCTGACGGCGTTTGAGACCAGAAAGCGCGTGGTTTTGCAGGTCGGTTTGCCGCCGGTGCGCGATCCCGACGTGGCGCGCGGGCTGTCGAATCAAGTCGTGCGCGTGGCCGAGTGTGTGCTCCGGCAATTGTGCGTG